>Ga0207868_1000283_pt1 | contig 62305 bp, 62 predicted proteins | sample Passage237B_FD_187370 | JGI IMG/M metagenome (GOLD analysis project Ga0207868, IMG submission 187370) | Cellulose adapted compost microbial communities from Newby Island Compost Facility, Milpitas, CA, USA - Passage2 37B (SPAdes) (version 3) ... | reverse complement strand
TGCCGGCCTGCCGATGCCGCGCGTGTTCGTCATGGACAACCCGCAGCCGAATGCGTTCGCCACCGGCCGTAATCCGCAGAACGCCGCGGTTGCGGTGACCACCGGGCTGATGGGCTCGCTCACGCGCGAGGAACTGGCCGGCGTCATCGCCCACGAGCTGGCGCACATCAAGAACCACGACACGCTGTTGATGACCATCACCGCGACGATCGCCGGCGCGATCTCGATGCTGGCGCAGTTCGGCCTGTTCTTCGGCGGCAACCGGAACAACGGTCCGGGCCTCATCGGCTCGCTGGCGATGATGATCCTGGCGCCGCTCGGCGCCATGCTGGTGCAGATGGCGATCAGCCGCACCCGCGAATACGCCGCCGACGATCTCGGCGCGCGCATCGTCGGCCAGCCGATGTGGCTCGCCTCGGCGCTGGCGAAGATCGCAAACGGTGCGCAGCGCATCGAGAACCCGAGCGCCGAGCACAATCCCGCGACCGCGCATCTGTTCATCATCAACCCGCTGTCGGGCCACGGCGTCGATAACCTGTTCGCCACCCACCCGGCGACCGAGAACCGCATCCGCGCGTTGCAGGAGCTGTCGCGGCAAATCGGCGGTGGCGCCGGCATGACGATGAGCGCCGCACCGGCGGGCGGTGCTCCGCACGGTCCGTGGGGCGGCGCCGCGTCCCGCCGGCGTGGACCGTGGGGCTGATGAACTTTTCGCTTACGCGGCGCCCGTCAGAAACGGATTGCTCTGGCGTTCGTGGCCGATGGTGCTGCCGGGGCCGTGGCCGCAGATGAACTGCACCTCGTCGCCGAGCGGCAGCAGCTTTGTCGTGATCGAATCGATCAGCGTGGCGTGGCTGCCGCCGGGCAGGTCGGTGCGGCCGACCGAGCCGTTGAACAACACGTCGCCGACCAGCGCGAAGCGCAGCGGATCGTTGACATAGACCACGCTGCCCGGCGAGTGGCCGGGACAGTGCAGGATGCCGAACACGGCGTCGTCGAGTGTCACCGTGTCGCCTTCCTCGAGCCAGCGGTCGGGCGCAAAATTGCGCACGCCGGTCATGCCGAAATTGGCGCCGCTGGCCACCACGTTGTCGAGCAGGAACTTGTCGGCGATGTGCGGGCCGACGATCGGCACCTTCAGCGCGTCGCGCAGGTCCGCGGCGCCGCCGACATGGTCGATGTGGCCGTGGGTCAGCCAGATTTCGCCGACCGTGACGCCGGCTTGCGCAATCGCCGCCTCGATCTGCGGCACGTCGCCGCCGGGATCGACCACGACGGCGTGCTTGCTGTCCTCGTTCCACAGCAGCGTGCAGTTCTGCTGGAACAGGGTGACGGGAACGATCATCGCCCCGAGGCGGGGTGTGGCTTTGTCGGTCATGGCCGAGACATGGCCGATTTTGCCGACAGCGCCAAGGTCTTTCTGCACAACCCCACCTGTACCAGCCGTGCCTGACGGCGCGACCGGGGCGTGGTAAATTGATCGATATGGAATCGCCTGTCCTGATCCCCGACGGCCGCCAGTCGGCGACCGCCACTCTGGTGGCGCGCGGCACGGCGCGTTTCCTGCGCAGCATGGGATTTGCCTGCGTCGCCGAACTGCCGCTGCCGTCCGGCCGCCGCGCCGACCTGGTGGCGCTCAATGCGCGCGGCGAGGTGTGGATCGTCGAGATCAAGTCGTCGGTCGCCGATCTGCGCGCCGACCACAAGTGGCACGACTACCGCGCCCATTGCGACCGGCTGTTCTTCGCCTTCACCCGCGATCTGCCGTGCGAGATTTTCCCGGCCGATACCGGGCTGATCGTCGCCGACGCCTATGGCGCGCACCTGCATTGCGAGGCGCCCGAGCATCGGCTGCCGGCGCCGACCCGCAAGGTGATGCTGCTGCGCTTTGCGCTGGCCGCCGCCGACCGCCTCAACCGCCTGGCGGACCCGCAGGCGGAGGCGATGGAGTTTTGAGCATGATCCCGAAAAGTGGGAACCGGTTTTCGGACAAGATCATGCTCGAAGGATCAATCGCCGAGCCTGATTCAACGCAGTTGAATCAGGCTCTAGCTTCCCGGTTCCGGCTCGGCCGACATCCTGCGCCTCCGCAGTACGCCGTGGCCCGGCGCGAACAAAAACGCGGCGGCGAAGAACGCAGCCTGCGTCAGCACGATGCAGGCGCCGGTCGCGCCGTCGATGTGGAAGCTGACGACGGTGCCGAGCGCCGCCGAGACCACCGCCATGGCGGTGGCGATCGCCAGCATCCGCTCGAAGCTGTTGGTCAGAAGATAGGCGGTGGCGCCGGGCGCGATCAGCATGGCGATCACCAGGATGATGCCGACCGCCTTCAGCGCCGACACGATGGTCAGCGCCAGCAGCACTAGGAGGCCGTAGTGCAGCAGCCCGACCGGCAGGCCGATGGCGCGGGCGTGGTTGGCGTCGAAGCAGTAGAGCAACAGATCGCGGCGGCGCAGCAGAACGATGATCAGCGTGCCGCCAGCCACCAGCGCCGTCTCGGCGAGATCGCGCGGCGTGACGCCGAGCACGTTGCCGAACAGGATGTGCATCAGGTGCTGGTCGGTTTCGATCCGCGTGAACAGCACGAGGCCGAGCCCGAACATACCGGAGAACACGATACCCATCACCGTGTCCTCCTTCACCCGGCTATGCGCCTTGAGATAGCCGGTGAACAGCGCGCAGCTAAGCCCGGCGGCGAAGGCGCCGAGCGCCAGCGGCAGGTTGACGACATAGGCGACGACGATGCCCGGCAGCACCGCGTGCGAGATGGCGTCGCCCATCAGGGACCAGCCCTTGAGCACGAGGTAGCAGGACAACACCGCGCACACCGCCGCCACCATCACCGAGACGATCAGCGCCCGCTGCATGAAGGGGTAGGAGAGGGGCACCGTCAGCCAGTCGATCAGGCCGGTCATGCGGCGGCCTCCGTGGCGATGCGGCGGCGCCGTGTCGCGAGCATGCCGTGCTTCGGGGCGAACACAAACGTGGCGAGAAACACCAGCGTCTGCAGCGTGACGATGACGCCGCCGGTGGCGCCGTCGAGGAAGTAGCTGAGATAGGCGCCGACGAAACTGGTAACGGCGCCGAGCGAGACGCTGATGACGATCAGGCGGCCGAAGCGGTCGGTGAGCAGGTAGGCGGTGGCGCCCGGCGTCACCACCATGGCGATGACGAGGCAGGCGCCGACCGTCTGCAGCGCCGCCACGGTGCAGGCGGCGAGCAGCGTGAAGAAAGTAATCTTCAGTGCCCGCACGTTGAGGCCGATCGAGCGGGCGTGGGTCTCGTCGAAGAACACCGCCATCAGGTCCTTCCACTTCAGCACCAGCACGGCGAGCGATACCGCGGCGATGATGACGACCTGCACCACGTCCTCGTCGGAAATGGCGAGGATGTTGCCGAGCACGATGGTCTGCACGCTGACCGAGGTCGGCCAGATCGAGGCCATCAGCAGCCCGAGCGCGAACAGGGTGGTGAACACAAGGCCGATCACGGCATCCTCGCGCAGCCGCGACCTGAGCCGGACGGCCTGCATGGCGGCGGCGGCCAGAATGCCGGCGAGGAAGGCGCCGACCGCGAACGGTGCGCCGAGGATGGCGGCGGCGGCAACGCCCGGCACGATCGAGTGGCCGAGCGCGTCGCCCATCAGGGACCAGCCCTTGAGGGTGAGATAGGCGGAGAGAAAGGCGCACACGCCGCCGACCAGCGCGCTGACCCACATCGCCTTGAGCATGTAGCCGTAGGCGAAGGGCACCGTGAGTTCGGCGACGAGCGCACTCATTCAGGTCCGCTCCCTGCCGCCGAAGGCGCGCTCGAGGTTGGCGGGCGTGAACACCTCGGCGGTCGGTCCCGCCGCCAGCACCGTGCGGTTGATCAGCACCACGCGGTCGCAGAACTCGGGCACGCTGCCGAGATCGTGGGTCGAGATCAGGATGAGATGGCCGTCGCTGCGCAATTCGCGCAGCAGCGCGATGATGGCGGCCTCGGTGTTGACGTCGACGCCGGTGAACGGCTCGTCGAGCAGGATGATGCGGGCCTCCTGCGCCAGCGCGCGGGCGAGGAACACGCGCTTCCTCTGGCCGCCGCTCAGTTCGCCGATCTGGCGATGGCGGAACGCGCTCATGCCGACGCGCGCCAGCGCCTCGTCCACTTTGGCGCGGTCGGCGCGCGAGGGAATGCGCAGAAAATTCATGTGGCCGTAGCGGCCCATCGTCACCACGGTCTCGACCAGCACCGGGAAATTCCAGTCCACCTCCTCGCTCTGCGGCACGTAGGCGACGAGGTTCTGCTTCAGCGCCTGTTCGACCGGCAGGCCCATCAGCCGCACCTCGCCGGCCGCGGGCTCCACGAACCCCATGATCGCTTTGAACACGGTGGATTTGCCCGAGCCGTTGGGGCCGACCAGCGCGCAGATGGTGCCGGGATCGAGCGCGAAGCCGGCATCGCGCACCGCGGTGAAGCCGTTCGGGTAGGTGACCGTGAGGTTGCTCACGAGAATGCCATCGCCGGCCGCCGGCACCGTCGCCGTGGGTGCGATCTCCGCGCCCGGCCGGGCTACGTTCATTGCCCAAAACCCTTTGCGATGGTCTCCACGGTCACCTTCAGCAGGTCGAGATAGGTCGGCACCGGCCCGTCCTCGGCGCTCAGCGAATCGACGTAGAGCACGCCGCCGTAGCGCGCGCCGGTCTCGCGCGCCACCTGCCTGGCGGCGCGATCGGAAATGGTGCTCTCGCTGAACACCACCGGAATGCGCTGTTCGCGCACCAGGTCGATCACCTTGCGCACCTGCCGCGGCGTGCCCTGCTCGTCGGCGTTGATCGGCCAAAGGTAGGCTTCCTTCAGGCCGTAGTCACGCGCCAGGTAGCTGAAAGCGCCTTCGCTCGACACCAGCCAGCGCTGCGCTTCGGGAATGGCGGCAAGGCGGGCGCGCAACGGGGCGTCGAGCGCCTTGATCTTTTCGGCATAGGCGGCGGCGTTGCGGGCATAGGCTTCGGCGTTGGCGGGGTCGTATTTCGAAAGCGCCTTGCGGATGTTCTCAACGTAGACCAGCGCGTTGGTCGGCGACATCCAGGCATGCGGGTTGGGCTTGCCGGTATAAGGACCCTCGGCAATCCCCATCGGCACGATGCCGTCGGTGACCACCACGCCGGGGACGTCCTTGACGGACTGGAAGAACCGCTCGAACCAGCGCTCGAGGTTGAGGCCGTTCCACAGCACCAGATCGGCCTTCTGCGCGCGCACGATATCGAGCGGCGTCGGCTGGTAGTCGTGGATTTCCGCGCCGGGTTTCGTGATCGATTCGACGATCGCTTTGTCGCCGGCAACATTCTGGGCGATGTCGCGAATCACGGTGAAGGTGGTGACCACGCGGAACGGCTTTGCCCCGGCGGCGTCCGATGCCGCCGCGTGCGGCGCTGTAATGCCCGTGAGCAGTCCCAGCGCGAGCGCTGCGGCATATACGACCCTTGCCATCCGCATCGAGGCCCTTCTCCACCCGCGCCGGCATGGCGGCGGTTCCGTGTTACAGTATTGCAAATTAGTTGCAATAAAGTGGGTGAGCCTGTAGAGGAAGTCAAGACACTTGCAATCGATTTGCAGAAGCAGGAAGTGGTCATGAGACGGGCTGTGGGCTTAGCCGATACCGGCATGGCGGGCGGTGTCCGGGTGGTTCGGCCTGCGGCGCCCGCACGGGCAGCGCGGGCGAGGGGCATGGCCGTGGCGGCGCTGCTGGCCGGGTCCGTCGGGCCGGCGCTGGCCGCCGAGCCGCCGGCGACGATGGAGGACAAGAGCCAGTATACGCTGGTGGACCCGACGCCCGACCGGCTGCTGCGCGACCTCTCGACCGACCGCCCCGACATGACGGAAAGCCCGTTCACCGTCGATGCCGGCCGCATCCAGACCGAAACCAACCTGTTCGGCTACGCCCGTTCGCATCCGGAAGCGGACGGTACGGTGACCTCGGCCTCCGAGTTTGCCACCACCAACATCCGCGTCGGCCTGACCCACGACACCGAGATCGACGTGATCTGGCAGCCCTACGGCATCGTCCGGGCACGCCCACGCGATCCGCTGGCGGCAACGCGGCAGGCCGGCGTCGGCAGCGTCGATCTGCGCGCCAAGATTAACCTGTGGGGCAACGATACGTTTGCGGCGCCCGGGGCGACGGCGCTCGCCCTGCTGCCGTTCGTGACGCTGCCTACCGATCGCGGCAACGGGATCGGCGCCAGCGCGGTCGAAGCGGGGCTGATCGTTCCGTTCGCCGTGAAGCTCAGCGACCGGGTCGGGCTCGGCCTCAACGCCGGCATGCACGCCCGCAAGGACGATCCGACGGCGGGCTATCATGTCGAATGGCTCGCTTCGGCGTCGCTGTCGTACGAATGGACCGAGCGCTTCGGCAGCTATGTCGAGGTCGCGACCCGGCTCGGCACCCGCGATCCACGCGGCGATGTCGTGCTGGTCGGCCTGGGGCTGGCTTACAAGGTCAACCGCAACCTTCAGCTCGACGCCGGCGTGAATCTCGGCGTCACCCCGGCCGCCAGCCGCATCAATCCGTTCGTCGGCGTGTCGGCGCGGTTCTAGGGTCTATTCCGATCGTATCGAAACATCATCATGGCCGGGCTTGTCCCGGCCATCCACGTCTTTATTCTTGGAACCGTCGCCAAGGCGCGGGCATGACGCCGGAGGAGCAGGCCGCCTCTCTGATTCAATCGGGTCAAAGCGCGCTCTAACGGCGGCGCGCCAGCCCGGAAACGACAAAGGCGCGCAGCTTGCTGGCCGCGCGCCCTGTTATGGTCTGACGACGGCCGATACTCAGCGCACGCTGACCGGCTCCGGCAGCGGCGGCACCACGGTCGGCACGGTGCCCGGCACCGACGCCAGCGTCTCGCGCGGCACCGGCGTTGCGTTCGGCGGCGGCTCCGTGGCCGCGACCGCCGGCGCGCCCTTCGGTTTCTTCGACGGCATCACCACGACGCGCGTGCCCTGCTTGACGCGATCGTAGAGGTCGCTGACGTCCTCGTTCAGCATGCCGATGCAGCCGGAGGACACGAACTTGCCGATGGTCGAGGGCTGGTTGGTGCCGTGGATGCGGTAGACGGTGTTGCCGAGATACATGGCCCGCGCGCCGAGCGGGTTGGCCGGGCCGCCGGCCATGAAGCGCGGCAGGTAGGGCTGGCGCTCGATCATCTCGGTCGGTGGATGCCAGTCGGGCCATTCGGCCTTGCGGGTGATCTTTTGGGTACCGGCCCAGGTGAAGCCTTCGCGGCCGACGCGGACGCCGTAGCGGATGGCGCGGCCGCCGCCCAGCACGTAGTACAGGTACGTGTGATCGGTATCGACCACGATGGTGCCCGGCGGCTCCTTGGTGGCGAAGTCGACCTCCTGCCGGCGCAGGTGCGGCGGCAGCTCGGTGACGCCAACCTCCGGCTGGTCTTCCGGCGGCAGTGCGGCGAGGCTGGTCGGCTGGCTGGGATTGATGGCGCCGGTCGTGCCGTCATGCGGGCCGACCGTGCCCGGCGGGCGCAAACCGTCCTGCGGGGCCGCCATGCCGGGCTGCGGCTGGCTGGCGTAGAGCGGCGCCCCGGCCGGCCGGCCGTAACGCGGATCGTCTGGCGACAGGATCGGGCCCTGATTGGCGACGGGCCGCTGCCGATAATCGGGCTGCATCGGGCGGCCGTAGCGCGGATCGTCCGGCGACAGCACCGGCCCGCGCGGGGCGGCGGCAACGGCCGGGCGGCCGACGTTGTCAAAGCCGTCGTCGAAGTCGAGGTCGGCCTGCTGGCGGTCGTAGCTCTGCGGCGCGGCCGCGGGCGGCGCGCCGTAATAGGGCGAGGACTGGGGGTAGCCCTGAGCCGAGGCGAGAGCGGTTCCGGCCATGGCCAGCGCCATCGCTGCAACGAGGGTCAGGGAATGTCGCGTCATCATATGTGCCGTATAGTTCAAAGCCGCCACCAGATCCTTAATATCGAAGCCCGTTTGCCCGCGATCGCGGCGCAATCGCGACCATCTATGAGAATTGGGCCGGAAATGCGGATGCGCGGTCCTCTATCGTGATGCGGTCCGTAGGCGTTGCAGAAATGCCGCAGGCGGCACGTCGCGGCAGGAGCCGGCTCTGGCGCCGGCGGGCCGTCACGCTACCATCGCGGCAGAGCCTGCCTGATTCGCGGCGTCGCAGCCCGTCCGTTGCCGTGCAGGTCTATGCCGCCGCGTTCCGATCGATCCCGTGCTTTTGCGCCGCGCCGGCGGCAAACACAAGATGGACCAGCGATGCTTCCGGGTTTGCGTGTCCTTGTTGCCGCGACGGTGCTGAGCGCGGCCCTGGTGGTTTTCGCGGTCGGGGCGGCGGCGCTGCTGCGCGCCACCCATCAGGTCGCGACGCTGCCGCCGTGGCAGCCGCCGCCGGCGGTGATGTTCGTCAGCCGCGATGCCGACGAGGCCCCGACGCTGAGCTTGTTACGGGTGGATGAGCCGCCCGGCGGTTCTGCGGGCGAGCCGGATGTCCCGGTCGCCGCCCCGGTTGCGGCGGTGACCGTCGGTGTGCTGCCGGCGATCGTGGCCAAGGACATCGTATCGGCGGATGAGACGTCGATCCCTGCCGCGTTCCCCGCCCCGCCCGAGCCGGTCGTTCGCGACGCGACCGCCGACGTGCTGGCAGCGCTGCCCGCTGCGGCGCCGACGGAGACCATCGTGCCGGAGCCATCAGAACCGGGGACAGGCGCCGCGCCGCTGCCGGCCGCCGAGGCTGCGGCCGACCCAGCGCCGGCCGCAGAAGACGACGTGGCTGCGCCAGCGGTGCCGAGCGCCGCCTCCGCGCCGTCCGACGCGGAGAGCGGGGTCAAAACCGTTCCCGAGACCGTTGAGGCGATTGAAGCGGTGCCCGATGCCGTGGTCGCGCATCCGCCGCTGCCGCGGGTTCGGCCATCCGAGCGTGAGATCGCGGCCCGCAAGGCGGCAACCGCCGCGGCGGCGAAGAAGGCCCGGGCCGCCGCGCTGCGCCGTCAGGCTGCGGTTGCGAGAGCCCGGCCGCAGGTCGCGGCGCCGCAGCCCGACCCTTTCGCGTCGCCGTTTGCGCCGGCCTTCACGCCGGCGCCTGCCGCTACGCCGGGCCGGTAGCCAGCGCGGGGCCGTCCGGCAGGCCCCATTCCGCCCACGAGCCGTCGTAGAGCGCGCTGCCGCGCACGCCGAGGCGGTACAGCGCCAGCGTCAGCACCCCGGCCGAGACGCCGGAGCCGCAGCTCGTCACCAGCGGCCGGTCGAGCGCGACGCCGGCCGCCTCGAACGCTGCGCGCAGGTCGGCCGGCGATTTCATTGTCGCCGTGGCCGCATCGATCAGGTCGCCGTAGGGCACGTTGCGGCTGCCGGGGATATGGCCGGCGCGCAGCCCCGGCCGCGGCTCGGCCGCACGACCCTCGAAGCGCTCGCGGCTGCGGGCATCGATCACCTGCTCGGCGCGCGAGGCGAGATTGTCCTCGATCTGGCGGCGGCTGCGCACAAAGGCCGGATCGAACGTCGCGGTAAAGCGGCCCGGCGCCGGCGTGACGGCGCCGCTTTCGGTCGCGCGCCCTTCGGCGCGCCATTTCTTCAAGCCGCCGTCGAGCACTTTGACGGATGCGTGGCCGAAGGCGAGGAACATCCACCACGCGCGCGGTGCCGCCATCCACGAGCCGGAATCGTAGGCCACCACGGTATCGCCGCTGGAGACGCCGAGCGCGGCAACGTCGCGGGCGAACTGCGCCGCATCCGGATACATGTGCGGCAGGTCGGTGGCGTGGTCGGCGATTGCGTCGACGTCGAAGAATGCAGCGCCCGGAATATGCGCGGCAAGATAATCGTCATAGGGCGCCGGCGTCGCGCCGGGCAGCTTGAACGAAGCGTCGAGAATGCGCAGGCGTGCGTCGCCGAGATGTGCGGCAAGCCAGTCGGTCGAGACGAGGGGATCGTCGGATGATGTCATGCACGCTCTCCATAACCTTCGTCATGGCCGGGTTTATCCCGGCCATCCACGTCTTCCTCGTTGAACTGCCGTTAAGACGTGGATGCCCGGCACCGCAGACAAGTTCACGCAGTCTGCGACTGCTATGGCCGGGCATGACAGAACGACTGGGAATTTACCTCTTCCGCGGCTCGACCTTCTCGACCGCCTCGCCGGCATCGCGCCACGCCGTGAAGCCGCCGCCGAGATGGGCGACCGGCTTCAGCCCCATGTCCTGTGCGGTCTTGGCCGCGAGCGCCGAGCGCCAGCCCGAGGCGCAATGGAAAATGAACTTCTTGTTCTCTTGAAAGATCGGCTTGGCGTACGGGCTTTGCGGGTCGATCCAGAATTCCAGCATGCCGCGCGTGCAGGAGAACGACCCGGGAATGCGCCCCTCGCGCTCGATCTCGCGCGGGTCGCGCAGATCGACGATGACCGCCTCGCCGCGCGCGACCGCCGCCTTGGCATCGACAACGGTCATGGTCTCGATCTCGCCGTTGGCCTCCGCCAGCAGTGTCTTGATGCCGCGCGTGATGGTCTGGGCCATGGTGCCTGTTTCCTTCCTTTTCCCGGACGCGGGTAGCGGCGCCCTTGCGCTGCTCCGCAGAGCCGGGACCGCTACGGATGACAACTTCCGAACGGCCCCGGATCAGCAACGCATCGCTTCGCGCTGCATAGCATCCGGGGCACTCTTAACTCTACCGCGTCAATTCCTTCATCGCGTCCTCCAGCCCCTCGAGCGTCAGCGGGAACATGCGGTTTGCGAAAATCTTGCGGATCAGCAGGTTGGATTCTGAATAGTCCCAATGCTTGCGCGGCACCGGGTTGAGCCAGACGGCGTGCGGGTAGGTGCGGATCACGCGCTCGAGCCACACCGCGCCGGGCTCCTCGTTGATGTGCTCGACCGAGCCGCCCGGCACCACGATCTCGTAAGGCGACATCGAGGCATCGCCGACGAATACGATCTTGTAGTCGTGCGGGTATTTGTGCAGCACATCCCAGGTCGGCGTGCGGTCGGTGAAGCGGCGGCGGTTCTCCTTCCACACGCCCTCGTACAGGCAGTTGTGGAAGTAGAAATACTCCATGTGCTTGAACTCGCTCTTGGCGGCGGAGAACAATTCCTCGACCTGGGCGATGTGCGAATCCATCGAGCCGCCGATGTCGAAGAACACCAGCACCTTCACCGCGTTGCGCCGCTCCGGGCGCATGTGCACGTCGATGTAGCCGTGGCTGGCGCTCTCGCGGATGGTGGTGTCGAGGTCGAGTTCGTCGGGCGAGCCGGTGCGGGCGAACTTGCGCAGGCGCCGCAGCGCGATCTTGATGTTGCGGATGCCGAGTTCGACGTTGCCGTCGAGATCCTTGAACTCGCGGCGGTCCCACACCTTGACGGCGCGAAAATTGCGGTTGCCGTCCTGGCCGATGCGGATGCCTTCGGGGTTGTAGCCATAGGCGCCGAACGGCGAGGTGCCGGCGGTGCCGATCCACTTCGAGCCGCCCTGGTGGCGCTTCTGCTGCTCTTTCAGGCGCTGGCGCAGCGTCTCCATGAGCTTGTCCCAGCCCATGGCCTCGATCTGTTTCTTCTCCTCCTCGGTGAGGTATTTTTCGGCGAGCTTCTTCAGCCATTCGGCGGGAATCTCCGCCTTGTCGATGGCGTCGAGCAGGTTCTCCAGCCCCTTGAACACGGTGCCGAACACCCGGTCGAACTTGTCGAGATTGCGCTCGTCCTTCACCAGCGCGGCGCGTGACAGGTAGTAGAAATCCTCCACGCTCTGCCCGGCAAGGTCGGCGTCGAGCGCCTCCATCAGCGTCAGGTATTCGCGCAGCGTGACCGGAACCTGGGCGTCGCGCAGCGAGGTGAAGAACTGCAGGAACATAAATCCCAGATTGCCCGAGCGGGCGGGGCCGTCAAGGGGCGGGCTGTTTGGCTTGGCGCGAAAACGCGATAGACTTGACGCGCTGCCGGCCGAGATGTCGGCCTTCCGGCAAACGGGCGCGGGCCGGCGGCACCCGCGCCGGACCTGTGCTACGGGCAACATGAGGAGTGGCCATGGGCATTGAATCAATCATCGTCTGGCTCATCGTGGGCGCTATCGCCGGCTGGCTCGCCGGCCTTATCGTCGAGGGGGCGGGTTTCGGCCTGATCGGCAACATCGTGATCGGTATCGTCGGCGCCGTGGTCGCCGGCTGGCTGTTGCCGCAGCTTGGCATCAGCCTGGGCAGCGGCGTCATCGCTGCGATCATCAATTCGGCGATCGGCGGCATCATCGTGCTGGTCATTCTCTCGCTGATCCGGCGCGCCGCCTGACACCGCGTGCGGTTTCCCCTATAACGGCCGCCGTCCCGGCGGTCGTTTCATGTCCGCCGTCCGGCGCGGCGCCGCGGACAGAACAAAAGCAGCAAGGCCCTGACGATGAAATTCACCGGCACCAAGGACTATGTCGCCACCGATGACCTCAAGGTCGCCGTCAACGCCGCGATCGTCCTTGAGCGCCCGCTGCTGGTGAAAGGCGAGCCTGGCACCGGCAAGACGGTGCTGGCCGAGGAGGTCGCCAAGGCGCTCGGCGCGCCGCTGCTGACCTGGCACATCAAGTCCACCACCAAGGCGCAGCAGGGGCTTTACGAATACGATGCCGTGTCGCGGCTGCGCGACAGCCAGCTCGGCGATGCGCGGGTGTCGGACATCAGGAATTACATCAAGCGCGGCCGGCTGTGGGACGCCTTCACGCTGGAGCGGCGCCCGGTGCTCTTGATCGACGAGATCGACAAGGCCGATATCGAGTTTCCCAACGACCTGCTGCTCGAACTCGACCGCATGGAGTTTTTCGTCTACGAGACCGGCGAAACGGTGAAAGCGGCCAACCGGCCGATCGTCATCATCACCTCCAACAACGAGAAGGAACTGCCGGACGCCTTTTTGCGCCGCTGCTTCTTCCACTACATCAAGTTCCCCGACCAGGAGACGATGGCGCGCATCGTCGAGGTGCATTTTCCCGGCATCAAGCAGCGCCTGGTGCAGGAGGCGATGCGCATCTTCTTCGAGGTGCGCGAGGTGCCGGGGCTGAAGAAGAAGCCATCCACATCCGAATTGCTCGACTGGCTCAAGCTATTACTCAACGAGGACATTTCGCCGGAGAGCTTGCGCGAGCGCGACCCGCGCAAGCTGATCCCGCCGCTGCACGGGGCGCTGCTCAAGAACGAGCAGGATGTCCACCTGTTCGAGCGCCTCGCCTTCTTGAGCCGCCGCGAGGTGTGACGGGCAGGGACCGGGGCCGGCGAGGGCAGGCAGGCAATGGTTGATCCGGCCCGCGATCAGCGGGCAGCGCCAGCGTCGCCGTGATTTTCTCCGGCGCGCATTATCGGCGACCTGATTGAGGTGCGGCCTGTCGTTCCCCGCGAGGATGACCATAAGGTGGCGGCGGGCGCCGGCCACTGGGTTGCCTGCCGGGTTTCCGTTGCCCCGGCCCGGCCGATCGGCTAAACGGAACGAGCCAGCACCCGTAGCTCAGCTGGATAGAGCGTTGCCCTCCGAAGGCAAAGGTCACACGTTCGAATCGTGTCGGGTGCGCCAAAACCGCTGATTGCCCGCTAAAGCCGCCGATAAGCGTCGAATCTACGCCTGCACAAAGCGCGGGAACAACCAGCGGACGAAAAAGCTCGGCAGGTGACCACCTGGGAAACCAATGACATCCGGCTCACCGCGGGCGACGAGGAAGCCACCTGCGGTGATGCCTGCCACATGTGGCTCGAACTCGGTTCATGTATCGCGATGGCGGGCTTATGACGTCACCGTTCTCGGCGCCCGGGATGGTGACGCATGTCCTCTCGCGCGAATGATGCGCGACGCGCCCGACATGGCACAGCCCCATGTCAAACACGATGCTGGCGAAGTGGCATTCCGGCTCGGTAGGCGAACGATCTCAGGTACTCGCGTCGATAAGCTCACGCAGGCGCACCTTATCGGCCTCCAATGAAAAAGCGGCTTCAGCGCGATCCATAGCCATCCGCGACTGATGCAGGGCTGCGGCCTTGAACGCGGCGTTGCCCATGCGGCTTAGGGCGAGCAGAGCCTTCTGAAGGCGCAGTTGCACCTCAATCAGGGCCGCTCCGTCGCGCGCTATCGCCATGAATGCGTCATCGAAAAGGTCCGCTGTGTCGAGCGGGGGGACATGGATGCGCGGATGCTTGGGCGATTCCCCTTGCTTATCGTCGTGACCATGCGCCCAGATGCTCATCAGGCGGGTCGAGCGGCCGATAACGTCGATTGCCGTGCCGGGATCGTTGACCGCAGGAGACAGAGCACGGGAAGCGATCTCGCTCATCACCGCGAGGCCGAAGCGTGGATCCTGGTCGAAAGAACGCTCATCGCCGATTAAGAATGCCCGACATACCGCCTGCCTTTGCTCTTCCATATCTTCAGCGCTCTGCGGCTGGCCGATCCACGCCAGCGGTGTATGCGGATAGACGAACGTGCCGGGTGTGGCTCCAACGAACAGTTCCGTATCGTGCGCCTCGCAAAACCGGGACAGCGCGCCCATGTCGATATGCTGAACATAGCCGATCACGTCTGCGGTCACGAGAGTGCGATCCTCAGGTAAATCACGTTCCCGGTCGCGCAGTGGACGGCCGCCGAGATAGGGGTCGTCGAGGCGCATCTCGATGGCCGCGCGTGTCGCCTCTTCGACCCGATCGGTTGTTTCTCCGACGCGACCCAGAAGAGTGAGATGGTCGATCCAGCGCAACAGGGAGGCCACGACGAGCGCGATGACCAGGATCGTGAAGACGAACAGGACGACACGCCCCCGCTCGCCATAAGCGCCCGTCTTCAGCACGACCAGGCCGACGATGCCAAACAGGAAGGAGCCTATGAAGGTCGATAGCACGGTCTGCGTCAGCCGATCTTCGATGAGCAGCTTTGTGGCCCGCGGTGTAACGTTGCTGGTCGCCGAGCCAAAGGCCGACACCATGATGCTGAGCGAGAAAGTGGTCACGGCGAGCATACTGGAGGCGATGATGGTGAGGATGCTGTCGACGGCATCGGCGCCGATCGTACCCGGCATCCTCCAGGGGATATAACGGTCGACCACAGCCGCGAGAATCGCGGCCAGAACCCCGAGCGAACCGATCAGAGTGGCGCGCACCCACAATCGCCGTGTCAACTGCGCCATCAACCATTGCCAACGCGGCATTCTTCACCCCTCGTCTCGCAAACCCCGAATAGCCTTATATGCCTTGCCGCAGATCAGAGATCTAAGATCGCGATCTCTGTAAAGCTTGAACTGGTAACGACCATATAGAACAACGTCGCAGCCTTCGATCTGCTTTGGGCGTCGGACTCTCTCCGACGTCAACTAGCAATCCATCAAATGCCGGGGACTGAACACCTGGCGGCGAACACGAAGAAGGCCGTTGCGAAGGCAAGTATTGTCGAAAAATCCATGGATCCTCCGAAAGTTGTCATTGCTCTCAGGCGGTCAGAATACGCTCTTTTGCTGCCAGGAAAGAAGGAGGTAAGACTTTGGGGCTCCGAGACGCGACGCAAATCAGGCACGGTTCTGATGGTCAGAGTCGGCCCTCCATGGGTCGCTGACCGGAATGCCTGCTGCGTTGAAGGCGCTGGCGTCGCGCGTGGCGGCTGCAAAGCCATGGGCCGTTGCGATCTGCGCTGCAGCGGCGGCCAGCGTTCGCTGGCCTTCGTCGAAACGGGACCCGAATGGGGCATGGCCCTTCGTTCATTCAACGGAGGGCAGACTGAAGGCTGATCGTTACGATGGATGCCGTGGCGAGCGTATCGGCCGGAAATGTGATGTGATTTCAGCAGCTTCCGGCCGGATTTCAGGTGCGAATTTATAAGGCTATGGCATAAACGTAGTTCTCATCATCGCCGGCGACGGCGCGCCAAATACCGCTCATCGGATCGTCGCCAAAATTCTGTGCCATCGTTATCTGTCGCGCCGTCGTGCGGATGGAAGCGGCGGTTTGCTCACCCCGCACCGGCGCGGTCGGCTCGCCCGTCAGGCGCTGTTTTTACACCTTGACGGGCGGCCCGTCCGCGGCGAGGTATCGGATGCACCGCGCTTCGCCACAAGCGCGCCATCGCACCATTCATGGCGATCACAGGGACCAAAGGCATGACGATCAAGCAGGGCGAACGGCTGCCGCAGGCAACCTTCCGGATCATGACGGACGACGGCCCGCAGGCGAAAACCACCGACGACATCTTCAAGGGCAGGACCGTGGCGTTGTTCGCGGTGCCCGGCGCCTATACCGGCACCTGCCACAAGATGCACATGCCGAGCATCACCATGAACGCCGCCGCCATCAAGGCCAAGGGCGTCGACGCCATCGCGGTGGTGTCGGTCAACGACGTGTTCGTGATGAAGGCGTGGAAGCGCGACACCGATCTGAAGGACGAGGTGCTGTTTCTGGCCGACGGCAACGCCGACTTCGCCAAGGCGCTCGGCCTGACCTTCGACGGCTCGGGCAACGGTCTCGGCCTGCGCTCGAAGCGCTATTCGATGCTGGTGAAGGACGGCGTGGTCGAAAAGCTCAACGTCGAGGACAGCCCCGGCAAGGTCGAGGTGTCGGGCGGCGATACGCTGCTGCAACAGCTCTGAGCGGGCGATCCGGCGGCTATGCCCCCGCCGGATTAAGCCGCGCCTTGAGCCGTGCCTTGGCGAGCCCGTCGCGCGCGAGCTGGTCGGCGCGCTCGTTCTCGGGATGGCCGGCATGGCCCTTGACCCAGTGCCAGCGCACCTCGTGGGGGGCGAGGGCCGTATCGAGCCGCTGCCACAGGTCGATGTTCTTGACTGGCTTCTTGTCGGCGGTGCGCCAGCCGTTCCTCTTCCAGCCGTGGATCCAGCTCGAGATGCCGGAGCGCAGATACTGGCTGTCGGTGTAGAGATCGATCGAGCACGGCTTCTTCAGCGCTTCCAGCGCCGTGATGGCCGCCAACAGCTCCATGCGGTTGTTGGTGGTCATCGCCTCGCCGCCGCTCAGCTCCTTCTCGATGGTGCCGAAGCGCAAAATGGCGCCGAAGCCGCCCGGCCCCGGATTGCCCGAGCAGGCGCCATCGGTGAAGATGGAGACGGTCGGCGCCGCGCTCACGCGACATGTCCCGGCTGCGCGACGCCATAGTCGCGCATGGTTGCAACGCCCTGGTGGAAGCGCAGCTTGCGGGCGTATTCGAGCGGATCCTTGGGCTTGACCAGCGCGCCCGGCGGCACGTCGAGCCAGTCCACCAGCCGCGTCAGCAGAAAGCGCAGCGCCGCCCCCCGTGCCAATAGTGGCAGCGCATCGCGCTCGGCCGCCGACAACGGCCGCGCCCGTTCGTAGGCGTCGAGGAAGGCCCGCGCCTTGGTGACGTTGAAGGCGTGGTCGGGCTCAAAGCACCAGGCGTTGAGACAGATCGCCACGTCGTAGGCGAGCACGTCGTTGCAGGCGAAGTAGAAATCGATGAGGCCGGATAGCTGGTCGCCGATGAACAGCACGTTGTCGGGAAACAGATCGGCATGGATCACGCCCTGCGGCAGGTCGCAGCGCCAGTTGCGTTCGAGATGGTCGAGCTCGTCGGCGATCAGCCCTCGAAGCCCCGGCTTGACGCCGTCGGCGCGGCTCTCGGCCGACCGAAACAGCGGCCGCCAGCTTTTGACCGACAGCGCGTTGGCGCGCCGCATGCCGAAATCGAGGCCGGCGATATGCATCTTCGCCAGCGCCTCGCCGACCGCGGCGCAATGGGTGGCATTCGGCCGGCGCGGCCACACCCCTTCGAGGAAATCGATGATCGCCGCGGGGCGGCCGGCCAGTTCGCCGAGCACGGTGCCGTCGCGGGTCATGACCGGCTGCGGGCAGGTAATACCGCGCGCGGCAAGATGCGCCATCAGGCCGAGGAAGAACGGCAGATCGGCGCTCGCCACCCGCTTTTCATAGAGGGTGAGGAAGAACGAGCCTTGCGAGGTGCGCAACAGGAAGTTGGAGTTCTCGACGCCCTCGGCGATGCCCTTGTAGGACAACAGCTCGCCGATGTCGTAGCCGCCGAGAAAGTCCGCAAGCTCCTCGGCGGAGACATCGGTATAGACGGCCATTTATAACCTGTTCAGCTCGGCCTATTCAGCCGCGCGTTCGGGCCGCAACGGGCGCGGCAGCGGGAAGAACTCGTTCTCCTCCGCGGCCGACACGGTTTCCACCTTGAGCTCGAAACGCTCGGCGAAGGCGTCCATGATCTCCTCGACGATCACTTCCGGCGCCGAGGCGCCGGCGGTGATGCCGAGGCTCTTGATGCTGGCGAAGCGGTCCCAGTCGATGTCGGCGGCGCGCTGCGCCAGCACGGTCAGCGGGCAGCCCTCGCGCTCCGCCACCTCGCGCAGCCGCTGCGAATTCGACGAGTTGGGGGCGCCGACCACGATCAGGGCATCGACCACCGGCGCCACCTTCTTCACCGCGAGCTGGCGGTTGGTGGTGGCGTAGCAGATGTCCTTCTTATGCGGGCCGTTGATGTCGGGAAAGCGCCGGCGCAGCACCGCGACGATCTCGGCGGTGTCGTCGATCGACAGCGTGGTCTGGGTGACGAAGGCGAGGTTGCCGGGATCCTTCGGCACGTAGTTCTCGGCGTCGGCCGCGGTCTCGATCAGCGTCACGGCGCCGGGCGGGAGTTGGCCCAGCGTGCCGACCACCTCGGGGTGGTGGGAATGGCCGATCAACAGGATTTCGCGGCCGCGCTTGAAGTGGATCGCCGCCTCGCGGTGGACTTTCGTGACCAGCGGGCAGGTGGCGTCGAGCGAGAAGAAGTTGCGCTGCTCGGCCTCAGAGGGAACCGATTTCGGCACGCCATGGGCCGAAAATACCACCGGAGCATCGGTGTCGGGGATTTCGGCCAGTTCCTCGACGAAAATGGCGCCCTTGGCGCGCAGGCTGTCCACGACGTAGCGGTTATGGACGATCTCGTGGCGGACGTAGACCGGGGCGCCGTAAAGTTCCAGCGCCTTTTCAACGGTATCGATGGCCCGGACCACCCCGGCGCAGAAGCCGCGCGGAGAGCACAGGACGACTTTCAGGGGCGGTTTGGCCTGCATCATGTCGGGGACCCCGGACCGAATCTCCCGGACCGGCGGGCAGGGAACGGTCGTTTCACCAGCAATTGGGCGAGCTTTGCGGCCCTGTCAAGGCCGCCTCTTGCGCCCCATTGCGCCGATCAGGGGGGCGAGCGTATATAAGGGCGGAATCCCGTCATCGTCGAGTGACCCGACGGCTTCGCCTCCTGACACGAGGTGGGCGAGGCACAAAGGAGATTTGCCATGAGCAATGCGCCCCTGATGCCGAAAGCGACCGCGGTCTGGCTGGTCGATAACACGGCGCTGTCGTTCGACCAGGTCGCCGACTTCTGCAAGATGCACCCGCTGGAGGTGCGCGCCATCGCCGACGGCGACGCCGCCCAGGGCATCAAGGGCATGGACCCGATCTCGACCGGCCAGTTGACCCGCGAGGAAATCGAGCGCGGCGAAAAGGATCCGGACTATCGCCTCAAGCTCAGCGAAACCAAGGTCCGCCTGCCCGAGGCCAAGAAGAAGCGCGGTCCCCGCTACACCCCGGTGTCGCGCCGCCACGAGCGGCCGAGCGCCATTTTATGGCTGGTGCGCAACCATCCCGAACTGAAGGATGCGCAGATCATGCGCCTCGTCGGCACCACCAAGACGACGATCGCCAGCGTGCGCGACCGCACCCACTGGAACGCCTCGGCGCTGACCCCGATGGACCCGGTGACGCTGGGGCTGTGCTCGCAGATCGAACTGGATTTCGAGGTGCAGCGCGCCGCCAAGGAAAAGCCGACGGCGCAGCAATACGGTGGCGCGACGCTGCTGCCGGCCTCCGAGACCACGCGCAAGGATGAGGACGCCGCGCCCGCCGCGGCCGGCGGCGACGATCTCAACGTCGATGCGGTGTTCGCCAAGCTCAAGACCATCGGCGGCAAGAAGGCCGACGACGAGGAATAGCGGTTAGAGCATGATCCCGAAAAAGCCCGCCCTCGGGCTTGACCGGTTCGCGTGAAGATGACACGTCAAAACAATTATCTAGCGCGCGTTTCGATCGGATTGAATCAGAGCGGCGATCGCTCTCTCTGTCATGCCCGGCTTTATGCCGGGCATCCACGCCTTAACGGCATTTCTTCAAAGAAGAAGACGTGGATGGCCGGGACAAGCCCGGCCATGACGATGTTTTGATAAGATCGGAATCGGATTTTAGCGCCCGTTGAGCATCTGTTCGCTCAGGTGGCGGTGGGTGCGCTCGATCCGGGTGGCGTGAACGGCGCGCTTCTCGTCGCGCACCTTGAGGCATTCGGCATAGGGCGACGAGCCCGGCTCGCCGGCTTCCTTGCGGCAATAGGCGTCGTCGTCCTGCGCCGCGCTCGCCGTGGCGGCAGGATCGGTTTTGCGTTCGAGCTGCGCGCAGCCGGAAACGGTCAGGCCGGCGAGCACCACAAGCGGCAGGCAGCGGACGATAGACGGCATCGGAACATCCGGGTTGCGGCGGGGACGGGCATCGCTTCGGCGGCGATTGAGGGTTTTGTAGGGCGGACCCGCCACCGACGGCAAGGTCACGACGGGAACCGCCGGCTTGGCCGCGTTGCAGCCAGGCAATTGAAGGCCCGCCGGTTCGCGGCGGGCCTTTCTTGTCGCATGGAAAAGTTAGCCGTTAAGCCCGGCTCTTCAGCGCGTCGGTGATTTCATCGAGCGCCTTGGGGTCCTCGATGGTTGCCGGCAGCGCCCACGGATCGCCGTCGGCGATCTTCTTCATGGTGCCGCGCAGGATTTTGCCGGAGCGCGTCTTGGGCAGCCGCGCCACCGTGATCGCGAGCTTGAAGGCGGCGACCGGCCCGAGCTTCTCGCGCACCAGCGCCACCACCTCCTTCTCGATCTCGGCGGGCGACTTGTCCGTGCCTGCCTTCAGCACCAGGAAGCCGCACGGCACCTCGCCTTTCAGCGGGTCCTTGATGCCGAGCACGGCGCATTCGGCGACGTCCGGGTGCGAGGCGAGGATTTCCTCCATGCCGCCGGTCGAGAGCCGGTGGCCGGCGACGTTGATGATGTCGTCGGTGCGGCCCATGACGAAGACGTAGCCGTCCTCGTCGATATAGCCGGCGTCCGCCGTCTTGTAGTAGCCGGGAAACTCGTTGAAGTAGGCTTCCTTGCAGCGTTCGTCCTGCTGCCACAGCGTCGGCAGGCAGCCCGGCGGCAGCGGCAGCTTGATGACGATCGAGCCCATGGTGCCCGCCGGCACGGGCTTGGCCGATTCGTCCACCACCTCGATCTTGTAGCCGGGCATTGCCACCGTCGGCGAGCCGTGCTTGACCGGCAGTTGCCCGAGCCCGACCGGGTTGCCGGCGATGCACCAGCCGGTCTCGGTTTGCCACCAGTGGTCGATCACCGGCACCTTCAACTGCTTCTCGGCCCATTCGATGGTGGGCGGGTCGCCGCGCTCGCCGGCCAGAAACAGGGTGCGGAAGTGCGACAGGTCGTACTTCCGGATGAACTCGCCGTTGGGGTCTTCCTTCTTGATGGCGCGGAACGCGGTCGGTGCGGTGAAGAAGGCCGCCGCCTTGTGCTGCGAGATGACGCGCCAGAACGCGCCGGCGTCGGGGGTGCCGATCGGCTTGCCCTCGTACATGATCGAGGTGTTGCCGTTGAACAGCGGGCCATAGACGATGTAGCTGTGCCCGACCACCCAGCCGATGTCGGAGCCGCACCACCACACCTCGCCCGGCTTGACGCCATAGAGGTTCTGCATCGACCAGTTGATGGCGACGAGGTGGCCGCCGTTGTCGCGCACCACGCCCTTCGGCACGCCGGTGGTGCCCGACGTATAGAGGATGTAGAGCGGATCGGTCGCCGCGACCGGCACGCAGTCGGCGCTTTTGTTCGCCGCCAGCGCCGCGCCGCGCAGCTCCGCCCAGTCGTGGTCGCGGCCCTTGATGAGGTCGCAAGGCTGCTGCGGCCGCTGCAGGATGATGCAGGCCGGCGGCTTGTGCGCGGCGAGCTTGATGGCGTCGTCGAGCAGCGGCTTGTAGGCGACGATGCGGCCGGGCTCGATGCCGCAGCTTGCCGACAGCACCAGCTTCGGCTTGGCGTCGTCGATGCGGGTCGCCAGTTCCTTGGCGGCAAAGCCGCCGAACACCACCGAGTGGATGGCGCCGATGCGGGCGCAGGCGAGCATCGCCACCATCGCTTCCGGCACCAGCGGCATGTAGATGACCACGCGGTCGCCCTTGGCGACACCGAAATCCTGCAGGATTGCGGCAAAGGTTTTCACCTCGCGCAGCATTTCGGCGTAGGTAAACCTGGACACGCTGTTGGTCAGCGGGGAGTCGTGGATCAGCGCGAGCTGGTCGGCGCGGCCACCGGCGACGTGACGGTCGAGCGCGTTGTAGCAGGTGTTGACCATGGCGCCGGCGAACCAGCGGCCGTACAGGCCCTGCGAGGCATCGAACACCTTCTTCGCCGGCTCGATCCAGTCGATGGCGCGCGCCGCGTCGGCCCAGAACCCCTCCGGGTCCTGCATCGAGCGCGCGTAGACGTCCTGGTAGCGGCTGGCGGGATGAATGTTCATGGCGAAACCTCCGACGCGTAGCTTATCGCCGTGCCCGTGGAAAGCACAGCACGGCCTTGATGCGGCGGTGCTCCGCCGCGTGCCTCCCGCATGAACCCGGCGCGCTGCCGTTGCAAGCCGGGATGGCTACGCCCTTCGGCTAAGTGTCCCGCAAGAAATACCGGCATCGCTCGCACCGCTATCTAATCGGCTGGAATTGCTTGCTAATTTACGGCCCCATTTTTAACTGCACGGCCCCTGCCGCAATCTGGTATCTGCTGGCCATTATGTTTGCACTCGAACTCGGGATCGTGACGGTCCTGATCGTCCTCAACGGCCTGCTCGCGATGTCGGAGCTGGCCATCGTCTCGTCTCGCCCGGCGCGGCTTGCCGGGCTCGCCGAAAAGGGCGTCAGGGGCGCGCGCCGCGCGCTGGCGCTCGCCTCCGATCCCGGAAAATTCCTTTCGACGGTGCAGATCGGCATCACGCTGGTCGGCGTGCTGTCGGGTGCCTTTTCCGGCGCCACGCTCGGCCAGCGGCTGAGCCAATGGCTGATGGTGATGGGGCTTGCCAAGGGGCTGGCCGATACGCTCGGCGTCGGCGCCGTGGTCGGCATCATCACCTATGCCTCGCTGATCGTCGGCGAGCTGGTGCCGAAGCAGATCGCGCTGCGCAACCCGGAATCGGTGGCGGTCAAGGTGGCGCCGGCGATGACGTGGCTGGCGCGCATCTCCTCGCCGGTGGTGTGGCTGCTCGACGTGTCGGGCAAGCTGATCCTGCGCGTGCTCGGGCAGGGTGGCGAGGCCGACGAGAAGGTCACCGAGGAGGAGATCCGCTCGCTGGTGCGCGAGGCCGAGGACGCCGGCGTGCTCGAGCCCGGCGAAAAGGAGATGATCGCCGGCGTGATGCGGCTCGGCGACCGCCCGGTCGGCGCGGTGATGACGCCGCGCCCCGAGGTCGATCTGATCGATCTCGCCGAGCCGCCGGAGACGATCCATGCCGCCATCACGGCCAGCCCGCACTCGCGTCTGCCGGTGTTCGACGGCAACCGCGACGATGCGCTCGGCGTGGTGCAGGCCAAGGATCTGCTCGACGCCTGCATGGCCGGCGCGATGCCGGATATCCGCACGCTGGTGCGCGAGGTGCCGGTGATCCCGGAATCGGCGGACGCGCGCGACGTGCTGGCGATCCTGCGCTCGTCGCCGGTGCATATGGGGCTGGTGCACGACGAGTACGGCAGCTTCCAGGGCGTCGTCACCAGCGCCGATATCCTGGAATCGATCGTTGGCAGTTTTCACACCGAGGAAGGCCCGGCGGAGGCGCCGGCGGTCAAGCGCGCCGACGGCTCCTACCTGATCCAGGGCTGGATGCCGGCCGACGAGTTCGCCGACCTGCTCGGCATTCCGATCCCGCTGTCGCGGCCCTATCACACCGCCGCCGGCTTCATGCTGCAGAATTTCGGCGCGATCCCCAAGGCCGGCGACAGTTTCGACGCCAACGGCTGGCGCTTCGAGGTGGTCGATCTTGACGGCCGCCGCATCGATACGGTGCTGGCGACGAAAGTGGCGCAGGCGCGCCGCGTGATTTAGTCGTCCGCATCCTGCTGCGGACGGCCGAACAGTTGCACGATTCCGGGGGTCGCCAGCGACACAACGATGAAGCGCGCGAGATGATGCGCGCCGACGAACACCGGGTCGATGTGCAGGGTCAGCGCCAGCGCCAGCATCGCGTCCATGGCGCCCGGCGCGAAGGCGACGATGACGTCGGCAAAGCGCAGCGGCGCGATCACGAGGGCGATGGCGACGAACACGGCCGAGATCGCCAGCGCTACCGCGAACGAGCCGAGCGAGGCGGCGAGATAGCCAAAAATGGTGCGGAGCCGGAGCCGGGCGAAGCGTGTGCCGATCAGCGCCCCGATGCCGATCAGCGCCGCCGCGCGGCCGCCGTCCGGCAGCCCGCCCTCGATCCAGCCGGTGCCGTGCAGGATCGCCGAGGCGAGCATGGCGCCGAACATCCAGCCTGCCGGAAACCGCACCCATCGCAACAGCCAGCCGGTGGCCACCGCCGCCAGCGCCAGCACGCAAAGCGCGACCGGCCCGGCCGCGCCCGAGATCGGGCGGGGCGGCGCGTCGTGGGCAAGCCCGGCGGCGGCCAGCAGCAGCGGCAGGCCGGCGGTGAGCAGGATGACGCGCACCGTCTGCACTACGGCGATGGCCGCGACGTCGGCGTTTCTTTCATGCGCGATCATGATGATCTGCGACAGCGCGCCGGGACTGCCGGCCAAGAGCGCCGAGGTGCGGTCCCAGCCGTGCAGGCGTTGCAGGTAGAGGCTGGAACCGAGCGTCGCGCCGAGCGTGGCGAGCGCAAGCAGCGCCAGCGTCACCGGGTAGGCCGCGAGGTTGGCCAGCAGTTCGCGCGTCACCATCGAGCCGAGCGAGATGCCGAGCACGACGAGGATGCCTTGCGCGACCGGCGCCGGCAGCCGCAGCGGCCGCCCGGCGATGGCGGCGATGGCGACCGCGATCATCGCCCCGGAGATCAGCCCGCCCGGCAACGCCGCCGCGGCGAAGGCGATGCCGCCGGCGGTGCCGATGGCGAGCGTCTCGCCGGTGATCAGGATGTTGCTACGGCTCGGAAAGGGAACGGCAAAACGCATGACGGGGTCCGGATGGCGCGCCGTTATCGCAAATCTTCCGGCGAGCGACAAATGCGAGCACGACGCCGTTGTCACGGCGCTGCCGTGAGTCGATAATGGTCAAGTCTGCAAGGAACGCCGGATGTCCGGGAGGAAGAAAAAAATGTCTGTGATGCGATTGGGGATGTGGGGCCTTGCCGCGCTTGCGGGGCTGGGCATGACGCTGGCGGTGATACCGGCGGAGGCGCTGACCATGCAGGAATGCAGCGCCAAGTATCAGGCGGCGAAGACCGCCGGCACGCTCGGCGGTCAGAACTGGGCTGCGTTCCGCAAGGCGCGGTGCGGCGAGGAGGCGGCGGCAACGCCTGCGGCCAAGCCGATGGCGGCGACGAAGCCGGCCGCGGCCGGCAGCGCCGTGTTCCCGTCGGCGATCGCACCGAAATATGCCAAGGAAAAGCCGTCCAAGGCGCGCATGCACACCTGCGTCGATCAGTACAACGCCAACAAGACGGCCAACGCCAACGGCGGCCTGAAATGGATTCAGAAGGGCGGCGGCTACTACAGCGAATGCAACAAACGGCTTAAAAGCTGAGCGGCCGGGACGGCATTCCAACGGCTCCGCTGAATGACATCCGGGCGTGACCGCGTCCGGACGCAGGGAAAATTATGGCTCATGAAACTGAGACGCTCGCGGCTTATGTCGCGGGCCTGACCTTCGAGGCGATCCCGCAGGAGGTCGCCGCCCGCGCCAAGGCGCTGACGCTCGATCTCATCGGCAGTGCCGTGCGCGCCCGCCGTGAAGCGGAATCGACGCCCTCGCTGCTGGCGATGCTCAAGGCGCTTGGCCTCGATGCGGACGGCCCCGCGACGGTGATGGGCGACGGCAAAAGCTATTCGCCGGCGGTCGCCGCGCTCGTCAACGGCGCGCTCGGCCATTCGCTCGACTTCGACGACACCCATGCCGATTCCTCGCTGCATCCGAGCGCGCCGGTGGTGCCGGCGGCGTTCGCCGTCGGCGAGACGGTCGGCGCATCGGGCGCCGAGGTGTTGACCGCCATCGTCGCCGGCTACGAGGTGTGCTGCCGGCTCGGCAACGCGCTCGATCCGACCTCGCATTATGCGCGCGGCTTTCATCCGACCGCCACGGCCGGCACGTTCGGCGCGGCGGCCGCGGCGGCAAAGCTCCATCGCCTGCCGGCGGAGCGCATCGCCGCCGCCTTCGGCGTGTCCGGCAGCCAGGCCGCCGGCTCGCTGCAATTCCTCGAGAACGGCGCCTGGAACAAGCGTTTCCAGGTCGGCGCGGCGGCGATGAACGGCGTGATCGCGGCGACGCTGGCGAAAGAGGGATTTGTCGGCGCCAGCGACCCGATCGAGGGGCGCTACGGGTTGCTGCATGGCTATACCGACGACGCCCATCCCGACAAGGCAGTGGCCGGTCTCGGCCGCGTCTATGAGACCATGAAGATCGGCGTCAAACCCTATCCGAGCTGTCGCTATACCCATGCCGCGGTCGAGACGCTGATCGCGATGCGGCGCGACCACAACCTGACGCCGGAGCGTGTCACGGCGGTCGAGATCGGGCTGCATCGCAACGGCATCACGCTGACCGGCGACGCCGCCACCAAGCGCCATCCGCGCAGCATCGTCGGCGGCCAGTTCTCGATGTTCTTCACCGCCGCGCTGGCGCTGGAGCAGGGCTCGTTCGGCTGGGACGACTATGCCCGGCTCGGCGACCCGGCGATCGATGCGCTCGCCGACAAAATCGAGGTGGTGCAGGACGACCGGCTGGAAATCGGCCGCGGCCATCCGTTCGGCGCCCGCGTCACCGTCACCGCCGGCGGCGAGAGCCATGAGCGGCTCGCCGTCGATCCGCCGGGCGAGCCGTCGTCATTTCCCGACGAGACCGCGATGCGCGCGAAATTCCTGCAACTGGCGCGCCCGGTGCTCAATGGCCGCGCGGAAAAATTCGCCGACGCCCTGCGGACGATGGAGACGTTCGAGCGCTTCGCCACGGTGACGGCGCTGGGGCGCGCGTAACGCCTTACGGCGCGACGTTCGCCGCGAGATAGTCCACCGCCGCCTGCGCACCCCCCGCGCCGTGCGCAATGCCGAGTGCGCGCAACCCCGTCTCGATCACGCCGAGCGTGCCGAGGACCGTCGGCGCGTTGACGTGGCCCATATGGGCGATGCGGAAGCCGCACCCGGCCAGGTCGCCGATCCCGGTGCCGAGCACCACGCCGCATTTGTCGCGGCAATAGGCGGCGAGCGTCGCGGGATCGAACCCGGATGCGGTCACCGCCGTCACCGTATCGGCTCGCTCGCCTGGCGCCTCGATGTTGAAGCCGAGAGAACCGGTGCTGGCCCATGCCGCGACTGCGGCGCGCACCGCGCCGGCGAGCAGGCGGTGGCGGGTGAATGCCGCCTCCAGCCCTGCCGCGCGCAACAGGTCGAGCGCGGCGCGCAATGCGAACAACAGATGCACCGGTGCGGTGCCGGCGTATTTGCGATAGTGCTCCTCGCCCTCGCGCGCGGTCCAGTCCCAGTACGGCGTGCGCAAGTTGGCGCGGCGGTGTGCCTCGCGTGCGCGCGGCCCGGCGGCGACGAAGGCCAACCCGGGCGGTGTCATCAAGCCCTTCTGCGCTGCCGCCATCGCGACGTCGACGCCCCATGCGTCCATCTCGAACGGCATGCAGCCGAGCGAGGCGACGGTATCGACCATCAACAGCGCGTCGTGGCCGGCGGCGCGCATCGCCGCGGCGATCGCCGGAATGTCGTTGACGACGCCGGAGGCAGTATCGACCTGCACCACCAGCACGGCCTTGATGGCGCCGGCATCGTCGCGCTTCAGCCGCGCCTCGACCTCCTCGGGTCGCACCGCGCGGCGGAAGCCGCCGGGCAGGACTTCCGCCTCGGCGCCGAGCATGTGCGCGGCTTCGCCCCAGCCCGTGGCGAAGCGGCCGCTTTCCAGCACCAGCACCTTGTCGCCGCGCGACAGCGTGTTGGTCAGCACCGCCTCCCAGCCGCCGTGGCCGTTGGCGATGTAGATGTAGGGCCGCATGCGGGTACGAAACAGCGCTCCGAGATCGCGCAGGATGCCCTCGGTCAGCGCCACCATCTCGTCGGAATAGATGTCGATGGCCGGGCGGTGCATGGCGCGCAGCACCTCGTCGGGCATCGTGGTCGGCCCCGGAATCATCAGAAACTCGCGGCCCGCGCGCACGGTCATCGATGGTCTCCCTGAAGAGGCCGGCAGCGGCCGGCTGGTCTGTCTTAGCGCGGCCGGCTGCAAAGCGGTATCCGCCTCGTGCAATGCCACGACGACGCGAACGGGCTTGCGCCGCGCCGTTGCGGCATCGACAATCCGGCGCAAAGAAGGGGGCTTTCATGACGAACCTGACGGCGATCGACGCGAGCCTGCGGCAGGCGTGCGACGCGGGCGCCATTCCCGGTGCCGTCGCCATGGCGACGACCGGTGCGGAGGTGATCTATCAAGGCGCGTTCGGCCGGCGCGACCTGACCCGCGCCGAGGCGATGACCGCCGACAGCGTGTTCTGGCTCGCTTCGATGACCAAGGCGATCACGACGGCGGCGGCGTTGCAGCTTGTCGAGCGGGGCCGGCTGACGCTCGATGGACCGCTTGGCCATCTCGTGCCCGAACTCGCCGCCCCGCAGGTGCTCCAAGGGTTTGCCGCCGACGGCGCGCCACGACTGCGCCCGGCGAAAAGCGCGCCGACATTGCGCCAGCTTCTGACCCACACCGCCGGCTACTGCTACGATATGTGGAACGGCGCCATGCTGCGCTACCTGCAGGCGACCGGCACGCCGAAGACCTCGACCTGCCGCAACGCAGCGCTCGACGTGCCGCTGATGTTCGATCCCGGCGCGCGCTGGGAATACGGCGTCAATATCGACTTCGTCGGCAAGGTGGTGGAGGCGGCCAGTGGCCAGCGCCTTGGCGCTTACCTCCACGACAACCTGTTCGCGCCGCTCGGCATGCGCGACACCGCGTTCAGGATCGGCGCGGCGCAGCGCCAGCGACTCGTCGCCATGCATGCGCGCGCGGCCGACGGCAGCCTTGCACCGATGGCCTTCGAGATCGAGCAGGCGCCGGAGTTCGAAATGGGTGGCGGCGGCCTTTACGGCACTGCCGCCGACTATCTCGCCTTTGCCCGCATGATCCTCAACAAGGGCACGGCGAACGGTCACCGGATCCTGCGGCCGGAGACGGTGGCGATGATGGGCGAGAGCCAGATCGGCGATCTCGCCGTCACCGCCATGACCTCGGCGGTGGCGGCTGCCAGCAACGACGTCGAGCTGTGTCCGGGCGTAGCCAAGACGTGGGGGTTTGGCTTCCTCATCAACACCGAGCGGACACCGGAGGGCCGCAGCCCCGGCAGCCTCGCCTGGGCCGGGCTCGGCAACACCTATTACTGGATCGATCCGTCGCGCGATATCGCCGGTGTTGTGCTGATGCAGGTGCTGCCGTTCGGCGATGCGAACTGTCTCGATGCCTTCGCGCGCTTCGAGCGCCGCATCTATGCCAGCCTGCGGCAGCCCGCATAGAGCGTAAGCCGGGGGTGTCAGGCCGGTAGCAGTCCCTCGGCCTCGGCCAGCGCCTTCAGCGAGGTCTGCGGCCGCGCGCCGATGTGCTGGATCACTTCGGCCGCGGCGAGCGCGCCGAGTTGCGCGGCGGCGGCGTGCCCGGCTCCGTTCACCAGTCCGAACAGAAAACCCGCGGCAAACAGGTCGCCGGCGCCAGTGGTGTCCACCAGCTCCTTGATCGGGTGCGCCGGAACGGGGGTGAGGCCGCCCGGCGCCGCGACGATGCAGCCCTTTTCGCTGCGCGTCACCACCGCGAGCCGGACGTCCTTCTGCAACTGCGTCAGCGCGCCGTCGAAATCCGACGTGCCGTAGAGCGCGTGCAGCTCCGCCTCGTTGGCGAACACGAGATCGACCGCGCCGGTGCGCATCAGGCTCAGAAACTCGTCGCGGTAGCGATCGACGCAGAACGAATCCGACAGCGTCAGCGCCACCTCGCGCCCGGCGCCGTGGGCGATCGCCGATGCCTTCAGGAACGCCTCCTTGGCTCGCGGCGGGTCCCACAGATAGCCTTCGAGATAGGTGAAGCGCGCGGCGGCGACCGCGGCCGGATCGATATCGTCGGGGGCGAGGCTTTGCGCTGCCCCGAGATAGGTGTTCATGGTGCGCTCGCCGTCCGGCGTCACCAGGATATAGGAGCACGCCGTCGCCGCGCCGTTGCCGGCGGCGGGGGTGTCGAAGGCGACGCCGACGGCGCGGATGTCATGGCGGAAGGCGCGGCCGAGATGATCGTCCCTGACCTTGCCGACGAACGCCGCGCGCGCCCCGAAATTGGCGAGCCCGGCGATGGTGTTGGCGGCCGAGCCGCCGGAGATTTCCATCGCCGGCCCCATCGCGCCGTAGATCGCCGCGGCGCGCGCCTCGTCGATCAGCGCCATGCCGCCCTTGGCCATGCCGTGGGCGACGAGGAAATCGTCCTCGGTGCGGGCCATGATATCGACGATGGCGTTGCCGATGCCGAGGACGTCATAGGTCGCTGAGCTCATGAAGGGGTCCGGAAGCTGGTCAGGCGGGCGGGGAAGGAGTAAGCGCGACCTACACGATCCACCGTCCGCCAGCAAGCGCAGGCCCAAAGCCCCGTGATGCTCCGCCATATCGTCACCGTCTCGACCGGCACGGCGCTGTCGCGCCTGACCGGCTTCGCCCGCGACGTGCTGACGGCGGCGCTTTTGGGTGCCAGCCCGGTGGCCGACGCCTTCCTGGCGGCGTTCCAGCTCGTCAACGTGGCGCGGCGGCTGTTGACCGAAGGCGCCCTCAATGCCGCGCTGGTGCCGGCCTGGCTCGACCGGCGCGCGCGCGACGGCGAGGCGGCCGCGGCGGCATTCGCCGGGCGGGTGCTGGGCACGCTCGGCCTGATCACCGTGGCCGTCGCGGTGGTGCTGGGGCTCGCCATGCCGGCGGTGATCGCGCTGGTCGCGCCGGGCTTCGGGAGCGAACGGCTCGACTTTGCCGTCGCTGCCGGCCGCCTGATGCTGCCCTACCTCGCTTTCGTCGGCCCGGTCGCGGTGCTGATGGGCCTCCTCAACGCCCGGCGCGCCTTCGCGCTCGCGGCCTTCGCGCCGCTTTTGTTCAACCTGTCGCTGATCGCGATCCTGATCGTGCTGCTGTGGCGCGGGCAGGCCGCGGCGACCTCGGCGCTGGTGCTGGCGGCGACGGTCGGCGTCGCCGGTTTCCTTCAATTGGCGGTGCTCGGCACGCAGGCGCGCCGGCAGGCCGCGCCGCTCAAGGTCGCCTTCGATGCGCCGATGCGGCGCTTCCTCGCCCGTGCGCTACCGGGCGCGGTGGCCTCTGCCATGCCGCAGCTCATGGTGCTGGCCGGCGTGGTCGCGGCCTCGGGCGCGCCGGCCGCCGTGGCCTGGCTTTATTTCGCGAGCCGCCTGATCGAACTGCCGCTCGGCCTCGTCGGCGTCGCGATGGGTACCGTGCTGGTGTCGGAACTGTCGCATGCGCGGCACGACGCGGCGGCTTTCGCGCAGGCGCAGCGGCAGGGTGTCGTGCTGGCATTCGGCCTGTCGCTGCCGGCCGCCACCGGGCTGGTCGTGCTGGCGGAGCCGATCGTGCGCGTATTGTTCCACCACGGCGCGTTCGGTGCGGGCGATGTCCACGCCACCGGGCAGGCGCTGGCGCTGCTGGCGCTCGGGTTGCCGGCGCAGGTCGCGGTCAAGACGTTTGCGGCGGCGTTCTTCGCTCGCGGCGACACCGGCACGCCGCTGATCGCGACGCTTGTCGCAGTTGTCGCGGCGCTGATCGGCGCGGCAGCGGCCGTGGCGCCGTTCGGCGTCGCCGGCATTGCGCTGGCGCTGGCGGTGTCGGCCTGGGTCGCCGCAGCATGGCTCGGCGTGCGCGCGGTGCGTGACGGGCATCTGATGCTCGGCGCGGCCGCCGGCGCTCTTGCGCGCATCGTGCTGGCCGCGGCCGCGATGGGGGGCGCGCTTGCCGCCGCGCGGACGCTGTGGCCCGCGCCCGCGCATACGGCAGGCGCGGCACTGCATGTGGCGATGCTGATCGCCGGCGGCATTGCGCTTTACGGCGTGCTGCTGGTGGTGTTCGGCGCGGCAGACCGCTCCACCGCCACGGCCTTGCGCGACGCCATCGCGCGTGGCAAGGACGGCGCGTCGAACGACCCTTCAAGGACCTCCCGTCATGGCGGCGAAGCATAACGATCTGGTATTTTCCGGCGTGCAGCCGACCGGCAACCTGCATCTCGGCAACTATCTCGGCGCCATCGTCAACTTCGTGAAGTTGCAGGAGACGCACTCCTGCATCTATTGCGTAGTCGATCTGCACGCCATCACCATGCCGCCGTCGGTGTGGGGCGGCCCGGAGGAACTGGCCCGTTCGACGCGTGAAGTGACGGCGGCCTTCATCGCCGCCGGCATCGATCCGAACAAGAACATCATCTTCAACCAGAGCCAGGTTGCGGGCCATGCCGAATTGACCTGGGTGTTCAACTGCGTCGCGCGCATCGGCTGGCTCAACCGCATGACGCAGTTCAAGGAGAAGGCCGGCAAGGACCGCGAGAATGCCTCCGTCGGCCTTTACGACTATCCGGTGCTGATGGCCTCCGACATTCTGGTCTATCGCGCCACCCATGTGCCGGTCGGCGAGGACCAGAAGCAGCACCTCGAACTGACGCGCGACATCGCGCAGAAATTCAACAACGACTTCGCCGAATCGATCGCGGCGCGCGGCTATGGCGAGGCGTTCTTTCCGTTACCGGAGCCGGTGATCACGGGGCCGGCGACGCGGGTGATGTCGCTGCGCGACGGCACCAAGAAGATGTCGAAGTCGGATGCCTCCGACTATTCGCGCATCAATCTCACCGACGACGCCGACACCATCGCGCAGAAGGTGCGTAAAGCGAAGACCGATCCCGAGCCGCTGCCGAGCGAGGAACCGGGACTGGCGCAGCGCCCGGAAGCCGACAACCTGGTCGGCATCTACGCGGCCCTTGCCGGCAAGCCGAAGGCGGCGGTGCTGGCCGAGTTCGGCGGTGCGCAATTTTCGCAATTCAAATCGAATCTGGTCGATCTTGCGGTGACGCGCCTGGCCCCGATCGCCGGCGAGATGAAGCGGCTGACGCAGGACCCCGGCTATATCGATTCCGTGCTGGTCGACGGCGCCGTCCGCGCCAACCTCATTGCCTCCGAAACCATGAGCGCGGTGAAGGACATCGTCGGCTTCATCCACAAGGTGTGAGTGTTTCCATCAGCTTGCCACATTCGTCGTGAGCGCGTCCCGCGCGCTCAAAACGCTTGTCGATGCGCCGCGCGTCGTGGCAGCATCCCGCGGTTTTGACGCGCAGGGGACGGGCGCCGGATGAACACCAAACGCCGCAGCTACGAAACCGGCCACAAGCCGAAATGCCTCGTGCTGGTGGACGAGACGCCGGAATGCGATCGCGCGGTATACTATGCCAGCCGCTGGGCGGTGCGCGTCGGCGGCGGCGTGGTGATGCTGCGCGTGATCGATACCGGCGACCGCAACCAGCAATGGCTCGGCGTCGCCGACATCATGCGTGCCGAGGCGCTGGAGGAAGCCAACATCGCGCTCGACCGCGCCTCCGGCCGCGCCAACGGGCTGGCCGCCATCACGCCTGAGCGTGTGTTCCGCGAGGGCGCCGATCCGCGCGAGCAGATTCTCGATGTGATCGAAAAAGACGTCGATATCGCGCTGCTGGTGCTGGCCGCAGCCACCGGTGCCGAGGGGCCGGGGCCGATCGTCACCGCGGTGGCCAAGACATCCGGCGCGTTCCCGATCCCGGTTACGATCGTGCCCGGCAATCTCGGCGACGAGGATCTCGACGCGCTGTCGTGAGCGGTGGTCCCAAAGGCTTGGTTGCGACCTTTGCCGGTCTTGATCGGTGCATTCGCGCGCGCCATCTGTTACAAGACGAGTTCCATTCCGTAAGGCGGGCCGGCCTTGAACCGGCGATGCGCCGGAGATCGCGCCATGTTCATCCAGACCGAAGCCACCCCCAACCCCGCGACGCTGAAATTTCTGCCGGGCCGCACCCTGATGGAAACCGGCACCATGGAGTTCACCAACGCCGAGGCGGCGGCGCGCTCGCCGCTGGCCGAGCGGCTGTTCGCCATTCCCGGCGTGAGCGGGGTGTTCTACGGCTTCGATTTCGTCACCGTCACCAAGGCGGAGGGCGACTGGCAGCACCTCAAGCCGGCGATCCTCGGTGCCATTATGGAGCACTACATGTCCGGCGCGCCGCTGTTCGCCGGCGCCCACGCCGAGACGGCCGATCACGACGGTGCACAGGAATTTTTCGACGAGTCCGACGCCGAGACGGTGGAGACCATCAAGGACCTGATCGAGACCCGCGTGCGCCCGGCGGTCGCCAACGACGGTGGCGACATCACCTTCCGCGGCTTCAAGGACGGCATCGTCTATCTCGACATGAAGGGGTCGTGCTCGGGCTGCCCGTCCTCGACCGCGACGCTGAAGCATGGCATCCAGAACCTGCTCAAGCATTTCGTGCCCGATGTCGTCGAAGTGCAGGCGATGTAAGGGCGCTCATCCTTTCCGGTCGCGGGCGCGATACTGATGCGATGTTGATTCTTGCCATCGATACCGCGCTCGACGCCTGTTCCGCCGGCGTGCTCGACACCCGCGCCGCGCGCATCATCGCTCACGAATCGCTGGCCATGCGCCGCGGCCACGCCGAGGCGCTGATGCCTCTGGTGTCGCGGGTGATGAAGGTATCCGGCGTGGGCTTTGCCGATCTCGCCCGCATTGCCGTCACCACCGGCCCCGGCAGTTTCACCGGCCTCAGGGTCGGGCTGTCGGCAGCGCGTGGCATCGGCCTAGCCGCGCAAAAGCCGGTGGTCGGGCTGACCACGCTTGCGGCCTACACCGCGCCCAAGGTCGCTGTCGACAGCGACAGCCCCGTGCTTGCCGCCATCGATGCGCGCCACGGCCAGGTGTATTTCCAGTTCGTCGACGGCGAGGGCGCGATGCTGGTGGCGCCGCGGATCGCGCCGCTGGCCGAGGCGATTGCCGCCGCGCCGCCCGATGTCGCCCCCTGCCTCGTCGGCAACGCCGCCGCTGTGCTGGCCGAGCGCTGGCCGGCCGACCGTACCCCGCCGGCCACTGTCGAAGCCGAGCCGGCGCCGGACGTCGCCTGGGTGGCGTGGCTCGGCGCCGCCGTCCGGCCGGAGACCGCGCCGCCCAGGCCGACCTATCTGCGCGCGCCCGACGCCGTGCCGAGAGCCACGCGGGCCGCCTCGTGACCCTGCCGGCGTGGCTGGTGCCGTGGTGCAAACCGTGGTGCAGACCCTGGCATAAGGCGCCGCCGGCTGTCGTGCCGGCTACGCCGCATGATGCCGCGGCACTCGCCGCGCTGCACGGCGCATCGTTCCACCGCGGCTGGGACGAGGCCGAGTTCGCCGACATGCTGGGGCGCACCGATACGCTGGTGCATGTGATGCGGCGCGGCCGTGCCATCGTGGGCTTTGTCGCCTCGCGCATCGCCGCCGACGAAAGCGAAATCCTGTCGATCGCGCTTCAGCCCTCGGAGCGCGGCCGGGGTCTGTCCGGCGCGCTGTTGCGGAGCCATCTCGGTCACCTGGCCGGGCGCGGCGTCAAAACCGTGTTCCTCGAGGTCGAGGAACGCAACCGCCCGGCGCTCGCGCTCTATGCCCGCCTCGGGTTTCGTCAGGTCGGGCGCCGCGAGCGGTATTATCGTGATCCGACGGGGGCACAGACCGCCGCGCTGGTGCTGCGCCGCGACTTGTCGTGAGCGCCGCATGGTGGCACAACAGGCCGAGCGCCGAGCGCCCCCGTCCGTGTTCAGGCAGCACCCCATGACCGCATTGAAAACCGTCGTCCCGCACCCCACCGACATCGAGCAGCGCTGCGCCGCGACCGGCATGCGCATGACCGAACAGCGCCGGGTGATCGCGCGGGTGCTGGCGCAGGCCGACGACCATCCCGACGTCGAGGAGCTTTATCGCCGCTGCGTCGCCATCGACGACAAGATCTCGATCTCCACGGTCTACCGCACGGTCAAGCTGTTCGAGGATGCCGGCATCATCGAGCGCCACGATTTCCGCGAGGGCCGCGCCCGCTATGAGCAGGTGCCCGAAAGCCATCACGATCACCTGATCAACCTGCGCGACGGCTCGGTGATCGAGTTCACCTCGGAGGAAATCGAGACGTTGCAGCAGGAGATTGCCGCGCGGCTCGGCTTCAAGCTGGTCGATCACCGGCTGGAACTGTACTGCGTGCCGCTCAAGGACGGCGACAAGGGCCGCTGACCGCCCTCGGCACAGACCGGGTAAACGCCAGACCCTTGATATGACAGCATAAATCGCCGGCGCTGGATTTCCCGCGAGCGAGCCTATATGTCACGGGCGCGGGGCCGTAAGGGGCGCCTCGCGCTGTTACCGCTTTTTCGGGTTCCATGAGCGCGCCGCGCAAGCTGCATATCAAGTCCTACGGCTGCCAGATGAACGTCTACGATGCCCAGCGCATGGTGGACACGCTTGCGCCGGAAGGTTTTGTCGAGACCGCGAGAGCCGACGACGCCGACCTCGTCATCCTCAACACCTGCCACATCCGCGAGAAGGCATCGGAAAAGGTGTTCTCCGAGCTTGGCCGGCTGCGGGTGATGAAGGAGAACGCGGCGCGCGAAGGCCGTGACGTCAGGATCGCGGTGGCCGGCTGCGTCGCGCAGGCCGAGGGCGCCGAGATCATGCGCCGCGCGCCGACCGTCGATGTCGTGGTCGGGCCGCAGAGCTATCACAATCTGCCGCAGCTTCTCGAGCAGGCCGCGCGCGAGGGCCGTGCGCTCGACACCGAATTTCCGGTCGAGGACAAGTTTTCGTTTCTCAAGGCGCCGAGCAACCGCGCGATCCGCGCCCGCGGGGTATCGTCGTTCGTCACCGTGCAGGAAGGCTGCGACAAGTTCTGCACCTTCTGCGTCGTGCCCTATACGCGCGGCGCCGAGGTGTCGCGGCCGGTCGAGCGGATTGCCGAGGAGGTGCGCCGGCTTGCCGACAACGGCGTGCGCGAGATCACGCTGATCGGTCAGAACGTCAACGCCTATCACGGCGAGGGGCCGGACGGCCGGGTATGGTCGCTGGGTCGTCTTGCCCGCCATCTGGCCGAAATTCCCGGCATCGTCCGCTTACGCTATTCGACCAGCCACCCGCGCGACATGGACGACAGCCTGATCGAGGCCCACCGCGACCTGCCGGCGCTGATGCCGTTCGTGCATCTGCCGGTGCAGTCCGGTTCCGACCGCATCCTCGCGGCGATGAATCGCCGCCACCGCGCCGACGATTACCGGCGCATCATCGCCCGGTTCCGCGACGCCTGCCCGGACGTCGCCTTTTCGTCGGATTTCATCGTCGGCTTTCCCGGCGAGACCGAGGCCGATTTTGCCGCCACCCTCGCGCTGGTCGAGGAAATCGGTTACGCTTCCGCCTATTCGTTCAAGTATTCGCCGCGGCCGGGCACGCCAGCGGCGGACATGGGAGATGCGATTCCCACGGTGGTGATGGACGAGCGGTTGGCACGACTGCAACATCTGATCGACAGCCAGCAGGCGGCATTCAACGCCGCGATGGTCGGGCGCACGGTCGATGTGCTGTTCGAGCGGCCGGCGCGTAATCCGGGCCAGATCGTCGGACGCACGCCCTATCTGCAACCGCTGCACGTGATGGCGTCGCCCGATATCGTCGGGCAGGTGCTGCCGGTCGCGGTGATGCGTCACGAAAGCTACAGCCTGTTCGGCGATATTGTCGCGGCAACGCCGCCGCCCGCGCGCGTCGCGCCCGCGCAGCCGCAACCGGCGACGGGAGCCTGACCCCTTGCCAAGAACCACCTTGGAGACGCCCGTCATCGTCGCCGGCCGCAAGCCGGACCGCGAAGCGCGGGCCGCGCCCGAGGCCGAAGTGATCGTCGCCTTCGATGACAACCGCGCCGCCTCGGTGCTGGTCGGCCCCTATGGCCAGAACCTGGCGCTGATCGAGCGCAGGCTCGGCGTCGTCGTTGATTCGCGCGGCAACCACATCACCATCCGCGGCAGCCGCGACGGCTGCGACGCCGCGCGCCGCGTGCTGGAAAATCTCTACACGCAGGCGCAGCGCGGCCACGACCTGACCGCCGGCGAGGTCGAGGGCGCGATCCGCGCGGTGATCGCGCAAGGCTCGCTGTTCGAGTTCGATGCCAAGCACCCGCGCGCTACCTTCGAGGAAATCAACCTGCGCAAGCGCCCGGTGCGGGCGCGCACGGCGGCGCAGGATTCCTACATCCGCGCGCTCAAGCGCAACGAACTGGTGTTCGGCATCGGCCCGGCCGGCACCGGCAAGACGTGGCTCGCGGTCGCGCATGCCGCGCGGCTGTTCGAGCGCAAGGAAGTGGACCGCATCATCCTGTCGCGGCCGGCGGTGGAAGCCGGCGAGCGGCTCGGCTTCCTGCCCGGCGACCTGCGCGAGAAGGTCGATCCCTATCTGCGGCCGATCTACGATGCGCTCTACGACCTGATGGATGCCCGCGTGGTCGAGCGCGCGCTGCAGACCGGCGAGATCGAGATCGCGCCGCTCGCCTTCATGCGCGGGCGCACGCTGACCAACGCCGCGATCATCCTCGACGAGGCGCAGAACGCCACTTCGATGCAGATGAAGATGTTTTTGACCCGGCTCGGCGAGAACAGCCGCATGATCGTCACCGGCGATCCGAGCCAGGTCGATCTGCCGAACGGGCAGGTGTCGGGCCTGGTCGAGGCGACGCGGCTGCTCGACGGCGTCGAGGGCATCGCGCAGGTGCGCTTTACCGCCGAGGACGTCATCCGCCACGAACTGGTGGCGCGCATCGTCGCCGCCTACGAGGGCGCACCGCTGCGCGCGGCGACCTCACGAAAGGACCAGCCGGACCAGACATGACTGCGACGACCCCTGCCATGCGCCAAGCCGACGACAAACCTCCGCCTGCCGAACCCTGCGGGAGCGCCGCTATCGACGTCGTGGTCGAGGCCGAGCTCTGGCGTGCCGAGCCTGCGGCGGAGGCGGCGGTGACGCGCGCCATTGCCGCCGCGGTCGATGCCGTCGGCGGCGAGGCGGCCGACGTCGCGGTGCTGCTGACCGACGACGATCATATCCGTATCCTCAACCGCGATTTCCGAAAGCTCGACAAGCCGACCAACGTGCTGTCGTTCCCGGCCGCGCCCGCCATGGCCGCACCGGCCGCGCCGCGCTTCCTCGGCGATATCGCCATCGCCTTTGAGACGACGCAGCGCGAGGCCGCGGCCGAGGGCAAGCCGCTGACGCATCACGTCAGCCATCTTGCGGTCCACGGCTTTCTGCATCTCGCCGGCTACGACCACGACACCGACACCGAGGCCGAGGCCATGGAGGCGCTGGAGCGCCGCATCCTCGCCCGGCTCGGCATCCCCGACCCCTATGCGTCCTGCGATGGAGAGCGCTGACATGCCCCAGTCGTCGCAAGCCGCAGCAACCTCCGACCCGGACAGTAGCAGTCGCCGCAACCTGCCGGTGCCCGTGTCGCAGGGCGAAGTGTTGCGGCCGCCATCCGATATCTGGCTGATCCGGGCGCTGCGCGCGCTGTTCGGCTGGAAGGGATCGTCCTCGCGCGCCGACCTCAAGGATGTGCTCGACGCCAGTTCGGTCGGCGAGACCAGCATTTCCACGATCGAGCGCACGATGATGCGCAACATCCTGGATCTGCACGAGCAGCGCATTGCCGACGTCATGGTGCCGCGCGCCGACATCGTCGCGGTCAAGCGCGACATCTCGCTCGGCGAACTGATGCGGCTGTTCGAGAGCGCGGCGCATTCGCGCCTCGTCGTGTTCGACGAGACCCTCGACGATCCCGAAGGGATGGTCCACATCCGCGACCTGATCGCCTTCATGGCGGCGCGCGCCCGCGTCGATCCGCAGGTCAACGCCAAGCGCAAGAAGCCGTTTCCCGCCGGGCTCGATCTGCGCGCGATCGATCTGGCGATGCCGCTGCACGAGACCGGCATCGTCCGCAAGCTGCTCTATGTGCCGCCGTCGATGCCGGCGGTCGATCTTCTGGCGCAGATGCAGGCCACCCACATCCATCTCGCGCTGGTGGTGGACGAGTACGGCGGCACCGACGGCCTCGTCTCGATCGAGGACATCGTCGAGCAGATCGTCGGCGAGATCGACGACGAGCACGATTCCGACGAGCCGCCGTCCATCGTCAGGCAGGCCGACAGCATCTACATTGCCGATGCCCGCGCCAGCCTCGAGGACGTGGTGGCGACGGTCGGCGAAACCTTCGTCACCGGCGAAGCGGGCGAGGACGTCGATACGCTCGGCGGCTATCTCGTCGCGCTGGTCGGGCGGCTGCCGGTGCGCGGCGAGATCATCGCCTGCCCGGGGCCGTTCGAGATCGAGGTGCTCGATGCCGATCCGCGCCGCGTCAAGCGGCTGCGCATCCGGCCGCGCCGCGAGCCGCCGGACACCGAGCGCCCGCGCGATCCGCGTCGCCGCGAACCCTCCGACGCGTCCGGACCGGCTCCGAGCGCGGGGAGCGGTGCGTGACCGCTGCACGCGGCCTCCGCGCAGCCGCTCCGTTCATCGTTCTCTCCTGGGGCTGGCGGAGGGCGGCGATTGCCGTCGCGGCCGGCGCGGTGTCGTCGCTGGCGATGGCGCCATTCAACGCCTGGCCGGTGCTGTTCGTCACCTTCCCGGTGGCGGTGTGGCTGATCGATGGCGCGGCTGGCACGCGCGCCAACGGCGCAGGCTCGGCGGCGATCGCCGGCTGGTGGTTCGGCTTCGGTTATTTCGTGCCGGGGCTGTACTGGATCGGCAACGCGTTTCTGGTCGATGCCGATATCTTCGGCTGGCTCTTGCCGTTCGCGGTGCTCGGCCTGCCGGCCTATCTCGCGCTGTTTCCCGCGCTCGGCTTCGCGCTGGCGCGCCTCGTCTGGCCGCGCGACGCCAGCCGCGTGCTGGCACTGGCCGCCACGCTGACCGCGGCCGAATGGCTGCGCGGCCATGTGCTGACCGGCTTTCCGTGGAACGCGTTCGGCTATGCGCTGACCGAGCCGCTGGCGCTGGCGCAGGCCGCCTCAGTGGTCGGGCTGTGGGGCCTGACCTTCATCGCGGTTGCGGTGTTCGCCAGCCCCGCGGTGCTGCTCGACCCGCCCGGCACGACACGGCGGCCGTGGCTCGCGCCGGTGCTGGCGCTGGCCGTGCTGGCCGCGATGGGCGGCTTCGGCATGATGCGGCTGGCCGCCACGCCGACGCAAAATGTCGAGGCGGTGAAGCTGCGCATCATGCAGCCCGACGTGACGCAGGACCAGCGCTTCAACTACGCCGCCAAGCAGCCGGTGATGCAAAAATATCTCAAGCTGTCGCAGCGCGCCACCTCGCCGCAATCGACGGGCCTCGGCGACGTCACGGTGCTGATCTGGCCGGAATCGGCGTTTCCGTTCTTCTTGAGCCGCGAAGCGGACGCGATGGCGATGATCGCCGAACTGCTGCCGAAGGGCACGGTGCTGATCACCGGAGCGGTGCGCCCGCCCGAGACGCCGCCCGGCGCGCGCATCACCCGGGCCTATAACGCGATCTACGTCATCGGCGACGACGGCAGCTTTCTGTCGGTCTACGACAAGACGCATCTGGTGCCGTTCGGCGAGTATCTGCCGCTGCGCGGTATCTTGGAAAAACTCGGCCTCGAACAGTTGACGCGGGTGCGCGGTGGCTTCATCGCAGGCGCACGCCGCCGCGCGCTGGCCGTGCCGGGCGCGCCAAAAATGCTGCCGCTGGTGTGCTACGAGGCGATCTTTCCCGATGGGCTGATCCCGGAGGGCGAGCGGCCGGGCTGGCTCGTCAACCTCACCAACGACGGCTGGTTCGGCATTTCCACCGGGCCGCACCAGCATTTGCAGCAGGCGCGGCTGCGCGCCATCGAGCAGGGCTTGCCGCTGGTACGCGCTGCCAACACCGGCATCTCCGCGGTGATCGATCCGGTCGGGCGCATCACCGCCGAGCTTGGCCTCGGCGTCGAGGGCGTGCTCGATGCGCGGCTGCCGCAGGCGCTTCCACCGACGCTCTATGCGCGCATCGGCGACGGTCCGGCCTGGCTTGCCGTGCTGGCGGCGGCCGTCATCGCCTTCCGCCGCCGCAAGAAAAGTTAAGCCACCAGCAGCGCGACGCCCGCCACGATCAGGGTGGTGCCGATCAGTTCGCGCCGCGTCAGCGGCTGGCGGAACGAGACGCGCGCCACGACTTGCGCGAACACCACCTCGATCAGCGCCAGCGTGCGCACGTTGGCGGCGGCGGTCAGCGCGAAGGCGAGAAACCAGAACTGCGAGGCGGCCGCGCCCATGAAGCCCGCGGCGAGCGAAGGCCGCCACAGCCGCAGGATCGCCGCCAGCACCTCAGGGGCGCGCGCCAGCAGGTAGATGCTCAATACCAGCGTCTGCACGGCGAGCCCGAAGGCGAGCGTGTACGACGCCGCGGTGACGAACGACACGTCCGGCACCGCGAGAATGGCGCCGCGAAAGCCGACCGCCGACAGCGCGAACGCCGCCGCGGCGACAAGGCCGTACAGCGTCGGCTTGGGGTTGCCAAATCCTTTCGCGCCGCCAGAGCGCAGCGCGGTGACGACGACGCCGGCGGTGGCGATCAGGATCGCCGCGACCTTGAGCGGCGTCAGGTGATCGCCGAGAAAGACGAAGCCGAAAATCGCGGTCTGGATCGCTTCGGTTTTCAGGTAGGCCGTCGTCACCACGAAGGAGCGTTCGTTCATCGCCGCCAGCATCAGGGCGGTGGCGAGAATCTGCGACAGCGCCCCGAGCAGCAGCCACGGCCAGAACGCCGGCACCGGCCAGCGGACACTGTCGCCGGTCGCGGCGACGATTGTCGCGAAAAACACCAGCGCGAACGGCAGGCCGAACAGGAAGCGGATGTTTGTGGCGCCCCAGGTGCCGAGCGGCCCGGTGAGCTGGCGCTGCATCGCGTTGCGCGCCACCTGTCCGAGCGCGGCGAGGATGGTGAAGGGAATCCACAGCATGAGAGGCTTATGATCGGGCGGTGTCGGGCGCGCGCGGGCGGCTCAGCTCTCCGCTTCGGCCGTTACCATGTAGTTGACGTCGAGGTCGCGCGCCGAAGTGCTCCAGCGGTCAGCCAGCGGGGTATAGATGACGCCGACCTGGTCGGTGACGATAAGTTTGCTCGCGGCGAGATGGTGCGCGAGTTCGTCCGGCGTGACGAACTTGTCCCACTGGTGCGTGCCGCGCGGCAGCCAGCGCAGCACATATTCGGCGCCGACGATGGCCAGCGCAAAGCTTTTCCAGGTGCGATTGAGGGTGGAGGCCACCATCAGCCCGGCCGGCTTCATCAGCGCCGCGCAGTGCCCGAGGAACGCGCCGACGTCGGTGACATGCTCGACCACCTCCATCGCCAGCACGATGTCGAAACGCTCGTGCGGATCGATGGCCTCGACCGTGGTGCAGCGATAATCGACAGACAGGTGGGCGCGCTCGGCATGCAGCCGCGCCGCGGCGATGTTGCTCTCCGAAGGATCGACGCCGACCACCTGGGCTCCGAGCCGTGCCAACGGCTCGCACAACAGCCCGGCGCCGCAGCCGATATCGAGCACGCGCAAGCCGTCGAGACAGGTCAGGCTGCGCGGGTTGCGCGCGAACTTCGCGCAAGCCGCGTCGCGAATGTAGCCGAGCCGCAGCGGGTTGATCTTGTGCAGGGGCGCCATCTTGCCCTTGGGGTCCCACCACTCCGCGGACAGTTTTGAAAAGCGCGCGACCTCGGCCGGATCGACGGTGCTGGCGCCCGGGCGCGGCGTCTCGGCCGGCGCGGTCATGGCCGGACCCGTGCGGCGGCGGTCCGCGAAGGCGCACTGACGCGGGGGTGCGTCGGCTCCCCCGGCTGCGCGATAAGGTCGATCAGACGGCCCATGGTCCTTGTCCGAGCCCGTGTTCCGATTGCCTCTGCGGCATCCGTTTTGGCCCCGCGGTCACGGCCGGCGGCAGCCGGTTGCCTGGGGGCGATCCTGCCGTTATGTATACGCGCCTTTTCGCCGGCGCCACGAAGTTTTTCGCGCTGGCCCCGCTGCTTCCGTCCTTACCCTTCAAGGATTCCGCCACGCCATGGCCCGGCTCGTGATGAAATTCGGCGGCACCTCGGTCGCCAACATTGAGCGCATCCGCAACGTCGCGCGCCACGTCAAGCGCGAGGTCGATGCCGGGCACGACGTCGCCGTGGTGGTGTCGGCGATGGCCGGCAAGACCAACGAGCTGGTGGCGTGGTGCCGCGAGGCGGCGCCGATGCACGATGCGCGCGAATACGACGCCGTGGTCGCATCCGGCGAGCAGGTGACGTCGGGCCTGCTGGCGATCACCCTGCAAAGCATGGGCGTGCAGGCGCGCTCGTGGCAGGGCTGGCAGATTCCGATCCTAACCAGCGACGCCCACACCGCCGCGCGCATCCTCGACATCGATGGAGCCGAGCTGCTGAAGCGGTTCGCCGAGCGCAGGGAGGTCGCGGTCGTCGCCGGCTTTCAGGGCATCAACGCCCAGACCGGCCGCATCACCACGCTGGGGCGCGGTGGCTCGGATACCTCGGCGGTAGCGATCGCGGCGGCGATCAAGGCCGAGCGCTGCGACATCTATACCGACGTCGATGGCGTCTACACCACCGACCCGCGCGTCGTGCCCAAGGCGCGGCGGCTCGACAAGGTGGCGTTCGAGGAAATGCTGGAGATGGCCTCGCAGGGCGCCAAGGTGCTGCAGGTGCGCTCGGTCGAACTCGGCATGGTGCACAATGTGCGCGTCTTCGTGCGCTCCAGCTTCGACAAGCCGGAAGATATCGATCCGCACGGCACGCCGCCGGGCACGCTGATCTGCAGCGAGGAGGAGATCATGGAGAACAAGGTCGTCACCGGCATCGCCTTTTCGCGCGACGAGGCGCAGATTTCGGTGCGCCACATCGAGGACAAGCCAGGCGTCGCGGCGGCGATTTTCGGCCCGCTGGCCGAGGCCGGCGTCAACGTCGATATGATCGTGCAGAGCGTGTCGGAGGACGGCAAGACCACCGATCTCACCTTCACCGTGCCGGCATCCGACTACGAGCGCGCGCGCGACACCATCGCCAAGGCCAAGGACAGGATCGGCTACGCGCGGCTCGACAGCGCCACCGACCTCGCCAAGGTGTCGGTGATCGGCTCAGGCATGCGCAGCCACGCCGGCGTCGCGGCGCAGGCGTTCAAGGCGCTGGCCGAGCGCAACATCAACATCCGCGCCATCACCACCTCCGAGATCAAGTTCTCGGTGCTGATCGACACGGCCTATACTGAACTGGCGGTGCGCACGCTGCACACGCTCTACGGGCTCGACAAGTAGGGCCGCCGGCGGCGCGGCGGTCAGCGCTGCGTTTCGCCCGGCGCGTGCGCCTTGATCGCCAGCGCGTGGATGCCGCCCGCCAGTTCTTCGGCGAGCGCGGTGTTGACCATGCGGTGGCGTTCGATGCGGCTCTTGCCCTCGAACGCGGTGGCGACGATATACACACGGAAGTGCGTCTCGCCGCCGGGGCGGTGCCCGGCGTGGCCTTCGTGCAGGTTGGATTCGTTGGCGACGCGGATGGCCTCCGGCGCGAAGGCATCGGTTAGCTTTTTCGTGATCAGATCGGCGAGCGGCATGATCCGGCGTGGGCGTTGGGGCGGGATGGTGTAATTCTGCGCCAGGCGCGCTTTGCTGTCCACCGCCTTGCGTCCGTCCCGGCAGAACCGGCATCGCAATGTCAAGACTTGAACCTTCGCCCGCGCCGTCGCCATAGTGAGCCAATGACGTTCGACCAGACCAAGTATTTCGACTCGATCCGCATCAAGCCGCGCACCGCGCGCAAGGAGCCGGTGCGCGAGACGAGAATCGGCTGCCAGTGGCCGGGCTGTGCTGCGGCAGGCACCCATCGCGCGCCCAAGGGGCGCGGCCAGGAGCGCGACTACTGGCATTTCTGCCTCGACCATGTGCGGGAATACAACCAGTCCTACAATTTCTTTTCCGGCATGAGCGACGACGCGGTGGCGCGCTACCAGAAGGACGCGCTGACCGGCCATCGCCCGACCTGGAAGATGGGCGCCAATGCCGGGGGGCGGGGCGGGCGCGGCGAGGCGATCGACGGTGCCGACGATCCGTTCGCGGTGTTCAGCGAACTGAACGGCCGCGGCCGCTGGCGGCCCGGACCGGAGGCGGCTGCGGCCGCCGAGACGCGCAAGGTGTTCAATGCCGAGCGCAAGGCGCTCGATGTGATGGGGCTGACGGCCGGCGCCACGCTCCAGGTGATCAAGGCGCGCTACAAGGAACTGGTCAAGCAGCACCACCCCGATGCCAATGGCGGCGACCGCTCGACCGAGGACCGCCTGATCGAGATCATCAAGGCGTACAACTACCTCAAGACGGTGGCGCGGACCTGAAGAGAGGTTCACGCCGCGATCTCGCGGCCCCCGTACAGCGCAGGGTTGTGTCTCAGCCGGGCGGTGGATCGCGCCGCGGGCCGATGCCCTCGCAGGTCGGCAGGCCGGCAACCGGATCGCGGGCGGCCGCCTGATCCGGTCGCCGGGCACGACGCCGGCGGTGCCGCAGCCACGCCGCCGCACCGCCGATCGCGAGCCCGGCCGCCACCAGCGCCCACAGGTCCGCCGTCATCGCTGTCGCTCCTTGCCGCGCCATCGCCCGCGCCGTGCGCCGCACGCGGACCGGCTGCGAAAAATTGGCCGCCCGGCGGCCTTTCCAAAGACAATGCTACGCATTAAGTTTAGCCCGCTTCCACGGAACTCGCATGGGTGCGGCCTCGCGCACGGACCGCCATCTGCCAGGTTCCAGACATAGTCTCCACCCGTAGCAGACCCTGCAAGATCTGGTTTCGGGCGTGCCCCGAAACCCCGGAGGAGTGATGACAGCCGCCATGACGACAACGCAGGCACCGGCCGGCTTGCCCGACATGAAAGTGTCGGTGCGGCAGGTGTTCGGCATCGACAGCGATCTCGAGGTGCCCGCCTATTCGGAAGTCGATCCGCACGTCCCGGATGTCGACGCCGACTACCGCTTCGATCGCACCACCACGCTGGCCATTCTCGCCGGCTTTGCCCACAATCGCCGCGTCATGGTGACTGGTTACCACGGCACCGGCAAATCGACCCATATCGAGCAGGTCGCGGCCCGGCTCAACTGGCCCTGCGTGCGCGTCAATCTTGACAGCCACATCAGCCGCATCGATCTTGTCGGCAAGGACTCGATCGTGGTCCGCGACGGCAAGCAGGTCACCGAGTTCCGCGACGGCATTTTGCCGTGGGCGCTGCAAAACAACATAGCGCTGGTGTTCGACGAGTACGACGCCGGCCGCCCCGACGTGATGTTCGTCATCCAGCGCGTGCTGGAGGTATCCGGCCGCCTGACGCTGCTCGACCAGAACAAGGTCATCAAGCCGCACCCGGCGTTCCGGCTGTTCGCCACCGCCAATACCATCGGGCTCGGCGACACCTCCGGCCTCTATCACGGCACCCAGCAGATCAACCAGGGCCAGATGGACCGCTGGTCGATCGTCACCACGCTGAACTATCTGCCGCACGACGAGGAAGTGGAGATCGTGCTGGCCAAGGCGCCGCATTACCGCACGGCGGAGGGCCGCGATCTCGTCGGCAAGATGGTGCGGCTCGCCGACCTCACGCGCAATGCCTTCGCCAACGGCGATCTGTCCACGGTGATGAGCCCGCGCACGGTGATCACCTGGGCGGAGAACGCCGACATCTTCGGCGATCTCGCGTTCGCCTTCCGCGTCACCTTCCTCAACAAGTGCGACGAGCTGGAGCGGCCGCTGGTGGCGGAGTTTTATCAGCGCTGCCTCAATGCCGAACTGACAGAATCGGCGGCCAACGTCGCGTTGAGCTGACCCTGCGAAATGCTGTCGCTCCCTGGTTGTCCGGGGAGGGAACGGCACAATCGAGCGCGGGGTGAGGGTTTTGGGACAAGCCTGATGAGCACGGCACCCACCAACATCAAGTTCAGGCCCGGGCCGAAGGAGGCGCCGACCGAGCCGTTCAAGCGCGCGGTCGCCTCGTGCCTGCGGGCCATCGGCCGCGTGCCCGATCTCGAAGTGTCGTTCGCCGCCGAGCGGCCGGGCCTGGCGCCGGGCAAGGCGCGGCTGCCGGAGCCGGCGCGCAAGCTGACCCGGCGGGAAGCGGCGATCGTGCGCGGCCACGCCGATTCCATCGCGCTCAGGCTCGCTTGCCACGACCCGAAGACGCACCGCCGCCTGATGCCGGGCAATCCGCAGGCGCGCGGCGTGTTCGACGCCGTCGAGCAGGCCCGCGTCGAGGCGATCGGTGCGCGGCGCATGGCCGGCGTTGCCAAGAACCTCACGGCGATGCTCGACGACCACTTCCACCGCGGCAAGTTCGACGAGATCACCGATCGCGCCGACGCGCCGCTCGCCGATGCGCTCGCCATGCTGGTGCGCGAGCGCCTGACCGGGCAAGCGCCGCCGCAGGCCGCGAGGCGCATGGTCGATCTGTGGCGACCGGTGCTCGAGGACAGGATCGGCGCCCGGCTCGATCAGCTCGATCGTCTCGTCGAGGATCAGGCGCGATTCGGCGATGCCGTGCACGATCTGTTGCAGGCGCTCGATCTCGGCGAGGATCGCAACGCCGACTCCGAGGAGGAGCAGGACGACGACGACCAGCGCGAGGGCGAGAGCGAGCAGTCGTCCGCCGAGGGCAATCCCGAGGCCGACGGCTCGCAGGACATGAGCGCCGATCAGGCGCAGTCCGCCGCCGAGGACATGGACGAGAGCGCGATGGAGAGCGCGCAGGCGTCCGCCAGCGACAGCTTCGACGATGGCGATGTCGGCGACGACGATACGCCGGGCGAGGCGATGCGGCCGCGCGAGCACGGCGCCAACGAGCCGCGCGGTCCCGAATACCACGCCTATGCCCCGCGCTTCGACGAGGTGGTCGCGGCCGAGGACCTGTGCGACCCTGACGAGCTCGAGCGGCTGCGCAGCTATCTCGACAAGCAGCTCGCGCACCTGCAGCACATCGTCGCGCGGCTCGCCAACCGCCTGCAGCGCCGCCTGATGGCGCAGCAGAACCGCGCCTGGGAGTTCGACCTCGAAGAAGGCATTCTCGATCCGGCACGGCTGTCGCGCGTCGTCACCGACCCGTTCCACCCCCTGTCGTTCATGCACGAGAAGGAGGCGACGTTCCGCGACACCGTGGTGACGCTGCTGCTCGACAATTCCGGCTCGATGCGGGGCCGTCCGATCACGGTGGCGGCGACCTGCGCCGACATTCTCGCCCGCACGCTGGAGCGCTGCGGCGTCAAGGTTGAGATTCTCGGCTTCACCACGCGGGCGTGGAAGGGCGGACAGTCGCGCGAGGCGTGGCTGGCAGCCGGCAAGCCGGCCAACCCCGGGCGCCTCAACGACCTGCGCCATATCATCTACAAGGCGGCGGATGCGCCGTGGCGGCGCGCGCGCAAGAATCTCGGGCTGATGATGCGCGAGGGCCTGTTGAAGGAAAACATCGACGGCGAGGCGCTCGACTGGGCGCACAAGCGCCTGCTGGCGCGGCCGGAGCAGCGCCGCATCCTGATGATGATTTCCGATGGCGCGCCCGTTGACGATTCGACGCTGTCGGTCAACGCTGGCAACTACCTCGAGCGCCACCTGCGCCACGTCATCGACGAGATCGAGAACCGCTCGCCGGTGCAGCTCATCGCCATCGGCATCGGCCACGACGTGACGCGTTACTATCGCCGCGCCGTCACCATCGTCGATGCCGAGGAACTGGGCGGCGCCATCACCGAGAAACTCGCCGAACTGTTCAGCGAGACCGAGGCCCCGGTGGCGCGGCCGTCGCCGCATCGCCGCCGGCTGCATTCGTAACCTCCATGCGGCGCCCGGTCCGCCGCTTCGCCGCCGATGTGGCGGCGCTCCTGTTCGTCGCCTTCACGCTCACCGCGGCGTCGGCGGTTGCCGACTCCGGCGCGCGCGACTGGCCGCCGCAGGGGCCGGCACCGGTGTCGATCACCGTCGAGGCCCGGCCGCTTGCCGCGTTCCGCCGCGGCGATCCCACCGAGGTCACGTTCGGGGCTTTGCGCTTTCGCGGCGGACTGTTGCTGACATCGTCGTTCAAGCATTTTGGCGGGCTGTCGTCGCTGCGCGTCGATGCCGACGGCGCGGGTTTTCTCAGCGTCAGCGACAAGGGCCACTGGATCGCCGGCCGGTTCGTTTACCGCAACGGAAGGCTGGCCGGCGTCCGCGATGTCGTCGCTGCGCCGATCCTCGGCAACGATGGCCGCCCGATCACCGCGCGCGGCTGGTACGACAGCGAGTCGCTGGCGCGCGCCGGTGCCGCCGTCTATGTCGGGCTGGAGCGCGTCCACCGCATCCTGAAGTTCGACTTCAACGACGGCGGTCTGGCCTCGCCCGGGCGCAGCATCCCGGTGCCGCCGGCGTTGCGGGCGCTGCCGCCCAACAAGGGCATCGAGGCGCTGGTGACCGTGCCGGACGGCCAGCCGCTCGGCGGGACGCTGGTGGCGATCTCCGAGCGCGGGCTCGATGCGAACGGCCATATCCAGGGCTTTCTGATCGGCGGCCCGGCGCCGGGCGCCTTTGCGATCCGCCGCACGGCCTATTACGACATCAGCGATGCGACGCTGTTGCCGGATGGCGGGCTGTTGCTGTTGGAGCGCAAGTTCTCGCTGCGCGGCGGCATCGGCGTGCGCATCCGCCGCCTCGCGTTCACGGCGCTTGCCCCGGGCGCGGTGGTCGATGGGCCAACCTTGTTTGAGGCCGACCTCGGCGATGAGATCGACAATTTCGAGGGGATCGACACGCACCGCACGGAGGACGGCGAGACGGTGATCACGCTCGTCTCCGACGACAACTTTTCCTTCCTTCAGCGCACGCTGGTGATGCAGTTCACGTTGCTCGAACCTTAGAGCCTGATTCAACCCGGTTGAATCAGACTCGCCGGTTATCTTTTTGTTCGAGCATGATCTTGTCCGAAAACCGGTCCCCACTTTTCGGGATCATGCTCTAGCGGGCTGTGCGCGCTGCCTCAGCCGGTGGAGCGGATTGGTCCCATCAGCGTGTCGGGCAGCCAGGTGGCGATCTCCGGGAAGATGCAGAGAATGACGATCGTCAGGACCATGCACGCCAGATAGGGCAGGGTGCCGTAGAGCACCTTCACCAAGGGCACGTCGGGGGCGATCGAGTTGACGATGTAGAGATTCAGCCCGACCGGCGGGGTGATCAGGCCGATCTCCATGTTGATGGTCAGGATGATGCCGAACCAGATCGGGTCGAAGCCGGCCGTGGTGATGATCGGCAGCAGGATCGGTGCGGTGATCAGGATGATGGCCGCCGGCGGAATGAAGAAGCCGCACACCGCCAGGAACAGGTTGATGAGCAGCATCAGCACCCAGCGGTTGACGTCCATCTCGGCGATGGTCTGCGCCAGTGTCTGGGTCAGGTAGAGCGAGGTCAGCATGTAGCCGAACAGCACCGCGGCGGCGATGATCATCAGAATCATCACCGACTCGCGCGTGGTGTCGTGCAGGATCAGCCACCACTTGTCCGGCGACCACATGCGATAGATCATCACGGCCAGCAGCACGCACAGCGCAGCGCCGACGCCGGCGGCTTCCGAGGGTGTGGCGATGCCGCCGTAGAGCGCGTACATCACGCCGAGGATGATAAGCAGGAACGGGGCGATCTTAGGGAGCGACTGGAATTTTTCCCGCCACGAGTAGCGGAAGTCGGCGGCGTGCGAGCGGAAGCCGCGCTTCCACAGGATGAATATCGTCCACAGGATGAACAGCCCGGTCAGCAGCACGCCGGGCAGTACGCCGGCGAGAAACAGCCGGCCGATCGAGGACTCGGTGGCGATGCCGTAGAGAATGAGGGTGATCGATGGTGGGACCAGGATGCCGAGCGTGCCGCCGGCGCAGATCGCGCCGGTAGCAACATCGTCGGGATAGCCGCGGCGCCGCATTTCGGGGATGCCCATCTTGCCGATGGCGGCGCAGCACGCCGGCGAGGAGCCGGTCAGCGCGGCGAAGATCGAGCAGGCGCCGATGTTGGAGATGACGAGTCCGCCGGGGACGCGGTAGAGCCAGCGGTCGAGCGCCTCATAAAGGTCCTTGCCGGCCGGCGAGGAGCCGATCGCCGCGCCCATCATCACGAACATCGGGATCGACACGAGCGTGAAGTCGTGCAGCCCGGCGTAGAAGGTCTCGGCCGCAACATGGATCGAATCGAAACCCTGGAAGATGATGAGAAAGACGATCGCCAGCGCGCCGAGCGCGAACGCCACCGGCGCTCCCGACAACAGGATGACGAGCGTGACGGTGAGGACGATGCCGCCCTGGATGGCCGGACTCATGCCGCCTCCTTCGGGGCGAGGCCGAACGGAGGCTCGCGGCCGGTGACGAGGTTATAGAGGCTCGCCACATACTGCAGCGTGAGGATGCCAAGCCCGATCGGCATGGCCGCATAGGGAATCCACAGCCGCACCCGCCACATGGTGTCGGAGACCCAGGCGTTCGACCATGCCTCATGCCAGAACTCGGCGGCGAGGATGGTCATGGTCAGGCAGAACGCGAGCGACATCAGTGCCGCCGCCAGCGCCAGCCAGAACCGGGCGCGCTGACCGAGATAGATGGGAAGCACATCGACGTTGACGTGGCCGCGGTTGAGCAGCAGGTACGGGCTGCCGATGAAGGTCGCGGCGATCAGGCTGTAGGTGGTGAAATCGGTCTGCCAGATGGTGTTGTCGTTGAGCACGCTGCGCACGAACACCATGTGGCAGACGATCACGACGGCGGCGGCGATCAACAGCGCCGCAATGACCCCGCACAGCTTCGAGATCAGCGTGATCGCGCGGACGAACAGGTCCATGAGTGGGATTCCGGCGGGGGACAAAGCGGTGGCGGCCGGCTCGAGCCGGCCGCCCGGTCGGCGCTACTTGACGGCGAGCGCTTCGTCGATCAGCTTCTTGCCTTCGGGCACGTCCTTGGCGAAGCCGGCATAGGAGCTTTTCTGCGCCACGGCGATCCAGGCATTATACTCGTCCGGGGTCAACGTCACGACCTCGACATTGTGGTCCTTGAACACCTTGACCAGCTTTTCGTCGAGTTTCTTGCTTTCCGCGACGAAGTAGTCCTGGGCCTTCTTGCTGGCGGCCAGCAATGCGTCCTGCTGCGGCTTGGAAAGCTTGTCGAACGACTTCTTCGAGATCAGCACCGGCTCGTACATGAACCACAGCGCATTGTCACCGGGCGCGGTGATGCACTTGACCTGTTCGTAGAGGCGGAACGAGACGAAGCTGCCGGCGCTGGTGTCGGTCGCCTCGGCAACGCCGGTCTGCAGCGCGTTGTAGACCTCGTTGCTCGGGATCGAGACGATCGAGGCGCCGGCCTCCTGCCACATCGCGGCGAAGGTGGGTCCGGCGGAGCGGATTTTTAGCCCCTTGATGTCGTCGGGCTTGCGGATGCACTTGTCCTTGGAGGCGACCGCGCCGGCAAGCCAGGCGTCGGCCAGCACCATGACGCCGTTCTTCTCGATCAGCGCCTTGATGTCCTTCATGAACGGCGAGCTGTTGAGGCGCTGGGCGCGCTCGTGGTTGCGCACCAGTCCGGGCATCAGCGTGGCGCCGAAGGCGCGCACCTTGCCGCTGGCGTAGTCGAGCGGGAACGAGGAAATGTCGAGTTGCCCGCGCGTCATCGCATTCCACTGTTCGCCGGGCTTGAACAGCGAGGCGCCGGGATAGACCTGGATCTCGACGCCGACATTGGCGGCCTTCACCTCCCGTGCGATGATCTGCACCATCTCGTCGCGGGGATCGCCCTTGCCGCCCGGGAATTGATGCGATGCCTTGAGCAGGACGTCGGCACCGGCGCTGGCTGTGAGTGCCGTCGCCATGGCGACGCCGACAAGTGCAGTCATCAGTTTCTTCATGGGCATTCTCCCTGTCGCAATGTTTTATCTGTTGTCGCGAGCGGCGGCCATTTAAGCGGCCGTTCGCACCCCTTGTCAATTCAGGGTGATTGCATCACGCTGCCATGCTGATCGCGTCGCCGCTACGGGGGCTTGCGTGTCTTGCCGGGAGCCGCCGGTTGAGTGCAGAGCGCGCGCGCGTCGCTCGAGCTAGTCTTCGGACGTTTCGTCCGGCGCCGGGCGGCCGTAATACTGCGTGCCGATGGCGACCGGGTCGCGGCCCTGGCTGCGGCGGTGCAGGTTGGTGTCGCGCAGCGAATAGACGCAGCCGCAATATTCCTGCTGATAGAACTGCTCGCGCTTGCTGATCTCGATCATGCGCGCCGAGCCGCCGCCCTTGCGCCAGTTGTAGTCCCAGTAGACGACATCCGGGTAGCGGCTCGCGGCGCGGATGCCGCAATCGTTGATCTGCGCCATGTTCTTCCAGCGCGAAATGCCGAGCGAGGAGGTGATCACCGGAAAGCCGTGCTCGTGCGCGTAAAGCGCGGTACGCTCGAAGCGCATGTCGAAGCACATGGTGCAGCGCGCGCCGCGCTCCGGCTCCCATTCCATGCCCTTGGCGCGGGCGAACCAGTTGTCCTTGTCGTAGTCGGCATCGACGAAGGCGACGCCGTGCTTCTCGGCGAAGCGGACGTTCTCCTCCTTGCGCAACAGATATTCGCGCATCGGATGGATGTTCGGGTTGTAGAAGAAGATGGTGTAGTCGATGCCGGACGCGAGCATTGCCTCCATCACCTCGCCGGAGCACGGCGCGCAGCAGGAATGCAGCAGCACCTTGTTCGCGCCGTTCGGCGGAACGAGCGTGGGGCGTACGATGTCGGTGACGTCCGGCTTGGTCATGGCGCGGGTTTTAACGCAAGCAGGCGAAAACCGCTAGCGATGCACCGCCCGATGCGGCCTCAGGTCGGCCTTCGGCTGCGGCTTGGGGTCCTGGATCGGGCGATCGTCGTCGACCAGAATGCGCTCGGCGGCGCCGTCGAGGTCCTCGTACTGGCCCGTCCTCAGCGACCACATGAAGGCGCCGAGCCCGATCACGCCGAGCCCGATCGCCACGGGGATGAGATAGAAATAATCGGTCATTCGGCGGCCTCCAGCGGACGTGCGGCGGCGGTGTGCCGTTCGCTGTCAACGCCCGCGCCGGCGGCGGGGTTCCGGCTCCTGAGCCGCAGCGCGTTGCCGACCACCAGCACCGAGGAACCCGACATGGCGATGGCCGCCACCAGAGGGGTGACGAAGCCGAGGATCGCGACCGGCACCGCGATCAGGTTGTAGATCACGGCGATGCCGAGGTTCTGGCGCACCAGCCGTCCGGCCTCGCGCGCGACCGTGAGCGCCCGCGGCACCGCCTCCAGGTTGTCGCGCAGGAACACGAGGTCGGCGGCATTGCGGCCGACATCGGCGGCGCTCGCCGGCGCCATCGAGGCGTGGGCCGTGGCCAGCGCCGGGGCGTCGTTGAGGCCATCGCCGACCATCAGCGGCTTGCGGCCTTCCTGCTTCAGCGCGGCAATGCGCGCGGCCTTGTCGCCGGGACGGACATCGGCGCGGAAGGCGACGCCGAGACGGGCGGCGAGCGCGCGCACCGCCGCGTCGCGGTCGCCCGACAGGATCTCGACCGCCAGTCCCTGCGCTTTCAGGGCCGCGACCGTGGTCTCGGCGCCGGGGCGCAGCCGGTCGTCGAAACAAAACCGCGCCAGAAGGTTGCCGTCGCGCGCCAGCACCGTGCCGCCGCCGTCGGCGGTGGCCGCCTCGCCCAGCGCCCAGCCGGCGCGGCCGAGGCGATAGACCGCCTCGTCCGAGCGGGCTTCCAGCCCGAGGCCGGGATGCTCGGTGACGGTTTTGAACGCGACATCCGCCGCACCGTCACTGCCCGCTGCCGTCAGCGCCCGCGAATAGGGATGGCGCGAGTGCGCCGCCAGCGCCGCGGCGATGGCGAGCGCCGGCTGTGGTACCTCGTCCCGGTTGACGAGGCGCGGCTGGCCCAGCGTCAGCGTGCCGGTCTTGTCGAACACCACGGTGTCGATCGTCGCGAGGCGTTCGAGCGCGCTGCCGTCGCGCACCATGACGCCGGCCTCGAACAGCCGCCGTGCCGCCACCACCTGCACCATCGGCACCGCCAGCCCGAGCGCGCAGGGGCAGGTGATGATGAGCACGGCGATGGCGATGGTCAGCGCGCGGTGCCAGTCGCCGCTCGCCACCACCCAGCCGATGCAGGTGACAAGCGCGGTGAGATGCACCACCGGCGCATAGAGCTGCGCGGCGCGGTCGGCGATGCGGCGATAGGCCGAGCGGCCGCCCTCGGCCGCTTCCATCATCCGCATCATCTCGGCGAGGAACGATTCCTTCGCCGCCGCCGTCGCCTCGATGGTCAAGGCCCCGGTGAGATTGAGCGTGCCGGCTTGCAGCTCCGTGCCGGGCAAGGCCGGCTGCGGCAGGCTCTCGCCGGTGACCAGCGCGCAGTCGAGTTCGGACTGCCCCGAGACGACGCGGGCATCGACCGGCACCCGCTCGCCGGCCGCGAGCAGGATGCGCATGCCGGGCGCGATCTCGTCGATCGGCAGATAGTCGCGGCGGCCGTCGTCGCGCACCACCAGTGCGCCGCGCGCGGCCAGCCGCGCCAGTCCCTTGACGGCGGTGCGGGCGCGTTCGCGCATGATGTGGTCGAGCGTGCGCCCGATCAGCAGGAAGAACAACAGCGTCACCGAGGCGTCGAAATAGGCATGCGCGCCGCCATGGATGGTCTCGTACAGGCTGAGGCCGACGGCGAGCAGCACGCCGATCGAGATCGGCACGTCCATGTTGGTGCGGCCGTGGCGGAGCGCGCGCCAGGCCGAGCGGAAGAACACGCGGCCGGCATAGGCCACCGTCGGCAGCGCGATCAGCGCCGAAATCCAGTGGAACAGGTCGCGCGTCGCCGGCTCGGCGCCCGACCACACCGACACCGACAGCAGCATGATGTTGCTGGCGCCGAAGCCGGCCACCGCCAGCGCGCGCACCAGCTCCGTCTGCGCGTCGTCCTTGTCTTCGCGGCCCACCTCGAACAGGTGCGCGTCGTAGCCGATGGCGTTGAGCGCGGCGACGAACGGCGCCGGCGGCGCATCGTCGCGCCAGCGGATGGTGACGCGGCGGGTGGAGAGGTTGACGCGGGCCTGCACGACGCCGGGCAACGCCGCCAGCGCGGTCTCGACGCTGCGGATGCAGGCGCCGCAATGCACGCCGGGCACCGAGAGGTCGGTCTGGCGCACGCCGTCGCCGACGGCATGGCTGGCGAGCCGGACCTCCTCGCGGGCGGTCTCGCGAGCGATCTCCGGGTCGGCGGCCTGCACGGCGAATTCGGCGCCGGGCGCGCAGCAGCTCATGGTGCCAAGTCTCCGCCGCGGCGCAGGCCGCCGCGGCCGTTTACGTTACTCGGTCCACAGCGCGCGGTAGGCGTGCCAGGTGCCGTGGCCGAGCAGCGGATAGACGACGATCAGCCCGAGCAGGCCGGTGGCGAGGCTCATGATGAACAGCGCCAGCACGATGGCACCCCACACCAGCATCACCGGCAGGTTGTGCCACACCAGCGCCAGGCTGCGGCCCATCGCGGTCAGCGCATCGACCGGCTTGTCGAGCAGCATCGGGATCGACACCACGCTGATGGCGAAGGAGAACGCCGCAAACAGCCCGCCGACGGCGGTACCGACCAGCAGCATGGCCCAGCCGATCGGCGTGGTGAACAGCATGTCGGCGACGTGGCTGAGGCCGGGGAACGGCGTCAGTCCGAAGAACAGCGCGTAAATGATGACGGCGGCCCGCATCCACAGCAGCATCAGCAGGCACAGCAGCACGCCGGTGAACAGGATCTGACCGCCGGAGGCCGGCCGCACGAAGATCATGCGCGACAGCGTGACGCGCTTGCCGGCCGCAAGCCGCCGGCTTTTCTCATAAAGGCCGATGGCGATCAGCGGGCCGACCACCATGAAGCCGGCAAACGCCGGAAACAGGATGTAGTCGAGATCGAAGGCAAACAGCCCGAACACGATCGCCGACGACACCAGGAATACCATGATGCCGTAGGCGATGCTCGGCCCCGGCTGGTTCTGGAGGTCGTCCCAGCCCTGCTTCAGCCAGGTGAAGGCGGCGGTGGGGGCGATGTTGCGTTTCCAGCGCTCCTCGCGCGGCAGCGGCGGAACAATGGCGGGGATCGTCGTCATGGTCGGTCTCGCTGGTGAGTGATCCGCTTACTTGAAGCTGCAGGACGATTTGGCCGCGGCGAACAGCCCGCGGTCGGCCGCGCCCTGTCCGGTGCGAACATGCTCGACGCAGTCGGGCTGCGAGGCGATCGCGACATAGACCAGATGATAGTTGGCCGCGGCGACCAGCAACAGCCCGGCGCCGACGGCGCTCCAGACCACGTATCTGATCCTGCGGGGCCGGGTCACGGTTGTATCGGTCATGGCTTCGCTCGCTTGTCGAACAGGTAGAGCGCGAGGATCTTGCGGTCCACCTCGGAGAGCCGGGCTTCCCACGTCGGCATGTGGCCCTGGCGTCCGGCCCACAGCGTGTCGAGCAGGGTCTGGCGATCGCCGCCGTAGATCCACAGCCGGTCGGTCAGGTCGGGCGCGCCAAGCTCCTGATTACCCTTGCCGTCCTCGCCATGGCACGAGGCGCAGTTGGCGGCAAACAGCTCCTTGCCGGCGGCCAGCGTGTCGGGCGCGGCGGCAAGCTGCGCGGCGGAATCGGACAGGCTCTGGACGTAGGTGATCACCTTGTCGATGTCGGCGCGCGGCAGCATCTGGTCGCGGCCGAAAGCCGGCATCTGCGCGGTGCGCGTCTCCGGGTGCGCCGAGTTGATGCCGACGCGGATGGTCTCATAGATCGCTTCGGGCGAGCCGCCCCACAGCCACGAATCCGAGGTCAGGTTGGGAAAGCCCTTGCCGCCCCTGGCGTTCAGGCCGTGGCAGGCGGCGCAGTTGTCGCCGAACAGGGTGTGGCCGGTGGCGCGCACGGTGCGCATCAGGCTGGCGTCGGCAAGGATGTCCTTGAAATCCTTCGCCGCGATCTGCGTCGTCCACGGATCGCGGCCGGCTGCGGCGGCCTTGACCTTCTCGGTGACGATCTCGCGCTGATCGACGCCGAGCAGCCCGCGCGTATAGGTGGTGCCGAGCGGCCATGTCGGCATCAGCACCCACCAGGTGACGGCGAACAGCACGGTGACGGTGAGGAACAGGTAGATCACCTTCGGCACCGGGGAGTTCAACTCCTTGATGCCGTTCCATTCGTGGCCGGTGGTGATCTGCCCGGTGTGGGGATCGCGCTCGATCACGCCCATGGCTTGTCATCCTCGCTGAGCACGGACTTGGCCGCGGTGTCGAAACGCTTCTTGTTGGAGGGCCAGTAGGTGTAGATCAGGACGCCGATCGACAGCGCGATCAGGTAGAACAGCCCGAACGATTTCGAGAAGCCGACGAGAAAATCGTGGGTCATTTGCCAGCCTCCGTGCTCGCCTGCTTGACCGGCGTATGCGCCACGTCGGTCAGCTTGCCGAGGATCTGCAAGTAAGCGACGAGCGCGTCCATCTCGGTCGGCTCGCCCTGCACGCCGTCGAAGGCGCGCACGTTGGTGGCCTCGCCGTAGCGGCTCTTGACGCCATCGGCCTGCGCCGAATCGGGCGAGGCCTGGCCGTAGGCGTCGGCCATCGCGTTGGCGATCATGTCGTCGCTATAGGGCACGCCGACGGCGCGCATCGCCTTGAGGTCGAGGCTGAGCGTCGAGGTGTCCAGCGTGTTGCGCTTGAGCCAGCGGTAGGCCGGCATCACCGATTCAGGCATGACGTCGCGCGGGTTGTAGAGGTGCGCGACGTGCCATTCGTCGGAATACTTGCCGCCGACGCGGGCGAGATCGGGGCCGGTGCGCTTGGAGCCCCACAGATGCGGGTGGTCGTATTTCGATTCGACCGCCAGCGAGTAGGGTCCGTAGCGCTCAACCTCGTCGCGCAGCGTGCGGATCATCTGCGAGTGGCAGGCGTAGCAACCCTCGCGGATATAGATGTTGCGGCCGGCCAGTTCGAGCGGCGTGTAGACGCGCATGTCGGGCGCGGCCTCCACCGTCTGATGAATGGTGAACAAGGGCGCGATCTCGACGATGCCGCCGATCGACGCCACGCCGACGATCGCCATCACGAACGGGATCGTCTTGCGTTCCAGCCGATAGTGAAATCCGAAGAACGACATGGTGCTTTACTCCCCCGGCTGCAGGGCCGGCATGCCGGCGACCACCGGCTCGTCCGGCGTCATGTCGTAGGCGGCTTCCGGCGCGGCGCGGATGGTCATCCAGATGTTGTAGAGGCCGATGGCCGCGCCGAGCAGGAAGAACAGGCCGCCGACGGCGCGCGCGATATAGTAGGGCCGCATCGCGATCAGGGAATCGACGAAGGAATAGGCGAGCGTGCCGCCTTCGCCGTAGGTCCGCCACATCAGCCCCTGGATGATGCCGGAGTTCCACATCGCGAACACGTAGATGATGGTGCCGGCCAGCGCGAGCCAGAAGTGGACCTCGACGAGGCGCGGCGACCACATCGATTCGCGCTTCCACAGCCACGGCACCGACGCATAGATCGCGCCGAAGGTGATCATCGCCACCCAGCCGAGCGCGCCGGCGTGCACGTGGCCGACGGTCCAGTCGGTATAGTGCGACAGTGCGTTGACCGGGCGGATCGCCATGAACGAGCCTTCGAAGGTGGTCAGGCCGTAGAACACCGCCGCCACCATCATGAAGCGCAGCGTGGCGTCGTCGCGCACCTTGTGCCATGCGCCGTTGAGCGTCATCAGCGCGTTGCCGGCCGAGGCCCACGACGGCACCAGCAGCATCACCGAGAAGGTCATGCCGAGCGTCTGCACCCAGTGCGGCAGCGCGGTGTAGTGCAGGTGGTGCGAGCCCGCCCACATGTAGAAGAAGGTGATGCCCCAGAACGAGATGATCGACAGGCGGTAGGAATAGATCGGCCGTCCGGCGCGCTTGGGCATGTAGTAGTACATCATGCCGAGGAAGCCGGAGGTGAGGAAGAACGCCACCGCGTTGTGGCCGTACCACCATTGCGTCATCGCGTCCTGCACGCCGGAGAACAGCGAGTAGCTCTTGGCCTGCGTCAGCGAGATCGGCACTGCGAGGTTGTTGACGATGTGCAGCATCGCCACCACCAGGATGAAGGCGAGGTAGTACCAGTTGGCGACGTAGATGTGCGGCTCCTTGCGCCGCGCCAGCGTGCGCAGGTAAAGCAAGAAATAGGTCACCCACACGATCACCAGCCAGATGTCGGCGTACCATTCCGGCTCGGCGTATTCGCGCGATTGCGTGACGCCCATCAGGTAGCCGGTGGCGGCGATGATGCAGAACAGGTTGTAGCCGAGCAGCACGAACCACGGCGTCACCTGGTCGGGCATGCGCGCGCGCGAGGTGCGCTGCATGACGTAGAACGAGGTGGCGATCAGCGCGTTGCCGCCGAAGCCGAAGATCACGCCCGAGGTGTGGATCGGCCGCAGCCGGCCGAAGCTCGCCCAGCCGGCGTCGAAGGTCATGTCGGGGAAGACCAGCAGCCACGCCACCCAGTCGCCGACGGCCATGCCGATCACGGCCCACACCATCGCGATGATGATGCCGACCTTGGTCGGGTCGTCGTAGTAGCTCGCCGTCCGGTCCTCGGTCGGCTCCGGCGCGTAGTAGCCGCCGATCACCACGAACATCATCACGATCGCCAGCACCATGGCGATGGCGCCGTGGATGCCGAACAGGTTGTCGCGGCCGCCGACGGCCATCGCGAGCCCGCCGATGGCGACGGCAAGCAGGATCAGGAGAGCGGTTTGCCGCTCGTTCCGGGTGAATTGCGCGATCATGACGGAAAGCTCTCGTCCTGGAGGGGCGTCAGGGGCACGGCCGCAAGGCCTGTGGAAACACGTTTCATCGCAGCGCCGTGAGTGTTGACCGTGGGTCACAACTGGCCGCAACGGCAATCGTGACGCAGCGCCTGCTGCGCGG
>Ga0207868_1000282_pt1 | contig 62681 bp, 59 predicted proteins | sample Passage237B_FD_187370 | JGI IMG/M metagenome (GOLD analysis project Ga0207868, IMG submission 187370) | Cellulose adapted compost microbial communities from Newby Island Compost Facility, Milpitas, CA, USA - Passage2 37B (SPAdes) (version 3) ... | reverse complement strand
GGGCGATGTTGAGTTCGACGTTGCGCATCGCCTCGCGCCCGAGCGGCTTGCGCAAGCCCTCCAGAATCAGCACCTCGAAAAACACCGTGCCGACGAACATGATCGCGGCGAACAGATGAAGGACGAGCAGAACGAAATAGCTCATGACAACGGGTCCGGGTTGGCCGGCGCGGCACACCGCCGGCGCGGCGCGATAGAGCGGCAGGCGCCGCGGCAGCGATGCCTAACCCAATGCGAGGCCATCATGCGACGCCCGGCGCGCGGGCGGCGTGCGGCCCCGGATGGGCGCACTCGGCGATGCTGGTCTTGTCGAGTTCGGCGAGAAACGCTTCCCGCGCCGCGACGAGCCTGGTGCGAAAGCGGCAGTGCGGGGTCAGCAGGCAGGCGCCGCCGTCGGGCCGGAAGCATTCGACGATGGCATAGCGCTGTTCGAGACAACGCACCACCTCGCCGAGCGTGATCGCCTGCGGCGGCCGCTTGAGCCGCACGCCGCCGCCCGCGCCGCGCTGGGTGTGCACATAGCCGGCCCGCGCGAGGTCCTGCACGACCTTGGCCAAGTGATTGTAGGGGATGCGCAATTCGGTCGCGACCGCGCTGGTGGTGAGGGCCCGGTCGGGCTTGTCGGCGAGCCGCATGAGAACACGCAACCCGTAATCGGTGAAGGCGGCAAGGCGCATGGGGTCTCCGCTAATGCGTATTTACAATGCATATTACGCCGATTATAAATTGGTAAGTGTAATACTTATTAAGAGCGCCGCCGGATGCCCCGGCCGCGCGGTAACAGCCGGGCGGGCCTCGACAAACCGGCCGCGCGGCGAGGGCGGAGGGGGATATGCCGGCACAACGCACCATCAGACTGGGGCTCGCCATCGTCGCCAGCGCGGGAAGCCTGGCGCTGTCGTGGCCGTTCTGGCGCGACTACAGCTACTGGGCGGAATCGCCCACGCTGTGGCTGATCTATTTCGCGGTCGGCTTCGTGCTCGCGGTCTACGTCTTCGTCGTGTTCTTCCGCAGCCTCAGAACATTGTTCGAGCACGACGCGCTGACCCGCCTCACTGACGACGAGGAGGCCCGGCCATGAGCTGCGCCAAGGGTCAGCCGTGCGAGGAGGGACTTTACCGGCGCGTGGCGCTGGCCGTGCTGGGCCTGATGGCGGCCATCTTCCTCGCGCTCTCGGTCGCCTCGTTCCTGCCCTCGCGCGGGCAGGTCGTCCCCTCGACGGTGAGCTACGCCGGGCACCAGGCGGTGGACGGCAAGCGGGTGTTTCAGGCCTACAACTGCATGGGCTGCCACACCATCGTCGGCAACGGCGCCTATTTCGGCCCGGACCTGACGAAACTCTACGGCCATGTCGGCCCGGCGTGGCTCGAAGCGTTCCTGCCCTCGGCCGGGCGCTGGCCGACCGCCAACGCGGTCAAGCTGCAACTGCAGAACGAGGCGGTGGCGCGCGCCGCCGGCACCGACAACCTCGATGCCTATCTCGCACGATATCCGGCGGCGGCCGAGCGCATCAGCCGGCGCGGCGGCCAGGTCACGCTGATGCCGAACCTGCCGCTGTCGCGCGAGGAGATCGGCAAGCTGATCGCCTTCTTCAAATACACCTCCGAGATGGACACCGAAGGCTGGCCGCCGGTGCCGCGGGTCGATGGTCTCACCTTCCCGCAGGCAAAACCGCTGCCCGGCGCGGCGCTGGCCGCGGTGGCGCCGGCCGCCACCGCCGCGGCGCCGTCGGCACCGCGCTCGGAGATCGCCGAGGGCAAACAGCTCACCGAGGACAACGGCTGTACCGCCTGCCATTCGCCCGGACAAGAGAAGCTGGTCGGCCCCGGCTGGGGCGGCCTCTACGGCTCCACGGTCACGCTCGCGGACGGCTCCACGGTGATCGCCGATGACGCCTACCTCACCGAATCCATCCTCAATCCCGATGCCAGGATCGCCCATGGCTTCGAGGCCGGCGCGATGCCCTCGTTCGCCGACATGCTCGATGACAAGCAGGTGGCCGCGATCGTCGCCTATCTCCGCACCTTGAAGGACCGCAAGCCATGATCCGCATCGAATATGAGACGCAACGCCTGAGCCTGCGCTTCTTCCTGCTGATGCTGGCGCTCTACTTCGTGCAGGTCGGCTTCGGGCTGATGCTGGCGGCCCAGCATATCGATCCGAAATTGCTGGCCGGCACGCTCAACTTCAACGTGGCGCGCGCCCAGCACCTCAATCTCGGCATCTTCTGGATCCTGTCCGGCTTCATCGCCACCATGCTGTTCGTCGGCCCGTTGCTGTCGAAGCGCGAGCTGGCGGCGCCGTGGCTGATCAAGTTTCTGTTCTATGCGCTGCTTGCGGTGGTGGCCTGGAACGTCGGCACGCAGGTGCTGGCGCAATGGGGCATCGCCGGGTGGTGGAAGGGCCAGCCGCTGTTGCAGGAGGGACTGGAATATCTCGAAGCCGGCCGCATCGCCGATGTCGTCATCCTGATCGGCTTCGCCATCGTCTGCTACGTCATCGTGCGCAGTTTTCCGCCGCTGTCGCAGTGGAACGAAATCCATTGGGGCCTCGGCCTCGGCGTGGTGGCGCTGACCGCGGTGTGGGTGTTCGGCCTGTTCTTCATCGAACGCCTCGACCTGCAGGAATATTTCCGCTGGTACGTGGTCCACTACTGGGTCGAGGGCGTGTGGGAGGTGATCCACATCGCGCTGGTCGGCTTCCTGTTGGTGCTGATGTTCAAGGCCGACGTCAAATCGGTCGGCTACGCGGTGTTCTGGGGCATCTCGCTGGTGTGGCTGTCGGGCCTGCTCGGCAACGCGCACCATTATTTCTGGGTCGGCACGCCGGAGTTCTGGCAGTTCTGGGGCTCGCTGTTCAGCGCGCTGGAGCCGCTGCCGCTGATCTTCTGCTTCTGGCACATCTATCTCGACGCCCATCAGGACGGAAAACCGGTCGCTAACTTCCCGGCCTTCGCCTTCCTGCTCGGCTCGGTGGTGCTCGAACAGGTCGGCGCCGGCATCCTCGGCTTCACCATGACGTTCGCGCTCACCAACGTGTGGTCGCACGGCACCTGGGTGACGCTGAGTCACGCCCATCTGGCGCTGTTCGGCACCTTCGGCATGCTCGGCCTTGCCGCCGCCTACTACGCGGTGCCGGTGGTGCGCGGCGTAGAGCGTTTCGACCAGCGCATCGGCACGCTCGCGTTCTGGCTGGTGTTCACCGGCATGCTCGGGCTCGGCTTCGCCTTCGCCATCGGCGGCACCATCCAGGTGTTCGTCTACCGCACGCTCGGGCTCGACTGGTTCGGCGGCGACGTTGCGCCGGCGATGCTCGCGACAAAACTGCTGGTGCCGATCTTCGGCCTGATCTTCGCGACCGGCACCTGCCTTCTGGTGTTCGACCTGATGACGCTCGGCTATCGCCCGCTGCCGGCGACGGCTGCGCGGGCGCCTGCCGTTGCCGTCGCCGCTGCCCCGACGCGGTGGAGCCGGCTCCTGACCGGCTGGGAGGCCGGGCTGTGGCTGCTCGCGATGTGGGTGTTCGGCGCCATCATCACCCTCGGGCTGCTCAGCTTCAATCTCGACACCGTGCGGCAGGGCAATGCCACGTTCCCCTACCTGATGGGCGGTGTCGGCTATCCGGGGCTGTTGTCGGTGACGCTGTTGTTCGTCTGGCGGTTCTTAAGTTCGCTCGCCGCGCGCAGCCGCGTGCCGCAAGCGCAAGCCGCGCCGGCCGTGCTGGCGCAGCCCGAGCCGGTGGCCGCGATATGAACCGCCGTCAGCGCCGCCGCCACACGAACAGGCTCGACATGGCGTAATTCCACACCACGCCCATCAGCGCGCCGGCGGCGCCGGCGAGCCACCACACCGGGCTCTGGCCGTAGATGGAGAACGCCACGCCGACATTGGCGAACAGGCCGACGCTGCACACGCCGTAGAACGCCAAAAGGCCGCGCACCAGCGCGGCGCCCTTGAGGCGCTGGTCGCGGTAGGTGAGAAAATTGTTGAGCAGAAAATTGCTGGTCATCGCCACCAGCGCGGCGACGCCCTGCGCCTCGGCGAACGGCACGGCCGTGAAACTGACCAGCAGATAGAGCGCGGCGAGGTGCACGATGAGGCCGATGGCGCCGACCGCCGCGAACAGGAGGAAGCGCAGCGACACCGCATCGTTGGTCAGCTTGGCGAGCAGCAGCCCGAGAAAGTCCATCGCCACCATGGAATCGAGCTTGCTCTCGCCGGCATGGCGCGTGCCGAACACGAACGGCACCTCGACAATGGCGAGTTGGCCGCGCGACGACGCCAAAATGTCGAGCAGAATCTTGAAACCCTGCACCGACAGCTGTGGCGCCACCGCCTCGAAGCGCTCACGGCGGATCATGAAGAAGCCGCTCATCGGATCGGCGACGGTGATGCGCAGCAGCTTTTGCGCAAGCGTGGTCGCGAACGACGAAATGCCCTGCCGGCGCCGGTCGAAGCTCGACGAACTGCCGCCCTCGACATAGCGGCTGCCGATGGCGAGGTCGGCGCCCTCGTCCTTCAGCTTCGCCAGCATGACCGGCAGCCGCGTCTCGTCGTGCTGGAGGTCGGCGTCGATCACCGCGACATAAGGCGCGCTGGAGGCCAGGATGCCCTCGATGCACGCGCCCGACAGCCCGCGCCGACCGATGCGGCGCAGCACGCGGGCGCGCGGATCGCGGCGCGCCAGGTCCTTCACCACGTCCCAGGTGCCGTCGGGGGAATCGTCATCGACGAAGATCGCTTCCCACGCCACGCCGTCGAGCGCCTCGGCCAGCCGCTGGAACAGCACAGCCACGTTGTCGCGCTCGTTGAAGGTCGGCACGATCACCGAAAGGTCCGGGGCGCCGGCGGCAACGGCAGGGCGCGGAGGCAGGGCGCTAACGGGGGCGCGAAGGGGGGCGTCGGTCATGGCGCCCTGCTATATCCGCCGCCCCCTACGCTGCCAAGGGCGGCAGCGCCGGGCAACCATGTCCCGGGCGCGGATAGCGGCGTGCAACGCCCGCGCCGCAGAACCGGGACCGTCACAAGGGATGACGTTCCATTTGCTGCGGTCCCGGATCAGCAGCGCGGCATCTCATGCCGCGCAGCATCCGGGACACAGGCGCCTGGGAGCCTTTTTGCTTAGGCCCCAAAAAAGCCAACGACCACGAACAGACCCGGCAAGCGCGTACATCCGGCGCTGCCAAATCGGTGCGTGGTCGTCCCGGCGGCGGAGCAAGGGGGGATTGCATCGACGCCGCCGTTGATGACCAGATAGGAAGGCATTGCGGCCTTTTCAAGGGTTCCGCAACATGCCCATGGAGAAGGCCAATGGCGACCAAGGCAGGGACGGCAAAAACGGCACGGACGGCAAAAAAGGATGCGGCGAAGACAGGCACCATCCGCATCGGCATCGGCGGCTGGACTTTTGCGCCCTGGCGCGGGGTGTTCTACCCGGACAAGCTGGCGCAGGCCAAGGAACTGAGCTACGCCGCCAGCCACCTCACCTCGATCGAGATCAACGGCACGTACTACGGCTCGCAGAAGCCGGAGAGTTTTCGCAAATGGGCGCGCGAGGTGCCGGACGGTTTTGTGTTCTCGTTGAAAGGCCCGCGCTTCGCCACCAACCGCCGGGTGCTGGCGGAAGCGGGCGACTCGGTGAAGCGCTTTTACGATTCCGGCGTGCTGGAGCTTGGCGACCGGCTCGGCCCGGTGCTGTGGCAGTTCGCGCCGACGAAAAAGTTCGACGAAGCCGATTTCGGCGCCTTCCTCGAACTGTTGCCGCGCAAGCTGGAGGGGCGCGTGCTGCGCCACGTCGTCGAGGTGCGTCACGACAGTTTTTGCACGCCGGCGTTCATCGCCCTGCTGCGGCGTTTTGCGGTGCCCGTGGTCTACGCCGAGCACGCCACCTATCCGGCGATCGCCGACATCGCGAGCGACTTCGTCTACGCGCGGCTACAGAAGGGCCACGACGACGTGCCGACCTGTTATCCGCCCAAGGCGCTCGACGCCTGGGCCAAGCGGCTCGCCACCTGGGCCGCCGGCGGCGCGCCCGACGACCTCGCCCGCGTCAGCAATGAGCCTGCGAAGAAGGAGCCGCGCGACGTGTTCGCCTACCTCATCCACGAGGGCAAGGTGCGCGCACCGGCCGGCGCCATGGAGCTGATCAAGCGGCTGACGTAAGGTCCCCTCACCCCATCGTCATGCCCGCACGCGTTGCGGTCACACACCCCCACCCTTCCCTATAAACCCCCACCCTACCCTCCCCCTTCTAGGGGGAGGGATAAAGGGAGGGGCGAGCCACGCCGCTCCCTACTTCTGCGTCAAAAACCCGTGCAGCGCCTCGGTGAAGGCATCGGCCTGCTCGACGTTGGAGATGTGCGCGGCATCGAGGATGGTCAGGCTCGCGCCGGCGATACCGCTGCGGATCGTCTCCGCCGCCTCCACCGTGGTCGATTTGTCGTAGCGGCCGGCGATCACCAGCGTCGGGCGCGTGATCTTCGGCAGCAACGCGCGCTGGTCGAGCGTCGACAGCGCCTCGCAGCAGGCGATGTAGCCCTCGGCCGGCGTAGCCACCAGCATCGCCTTCATCCGCGCCGTCGCCTCGGGGTCGCGCTTGCGGAAATCCTCCGTCAGCCAGCCGGCGATCACCGTATCGGCGATGGCGGCAAGCCCCTGCTCTTTCACCGCCTTGATGCGGGCGAGCCAGTTCGACGGGTCGGGGTAATAGCAGGCAGTGTTGGCGAGCACGAGCCGGTCGAACCGCTCGGGCGCGTTGGCGCCCAGCCACTGGCCGACCATGCCGCCCATCGACAGCCCGCACCAGTGGGTCTTTTCGATCTTCAGGTGATCGAGGATCGCCAGTACATCGCGGCCGAAACGCTCCATCGCATACGGCCGCGGATCGATGCTCGATGCGCCATGGCCGCGGCGGTCGTAACGGATGATGCGGAAGTCGTCGGCAAGGGCCGCGACCTGCGGCTCCCACATCGCAAGCGTGGCCCCGAGCGAGTTGGAGAACATCAGCACCGGGCCGTCCGCGCGGCCGTCGAGACTGACGTTGAGCTGGCAGCCGTCACCGGCATCGATCAAAGGCATTGTATGCGGTCCTCCGTGTCAGGATTGGTCGAGCGAGGCAAGCAGACGGTCGATCAGCGCCTGCGCCACACCTTGATAACCGGCAGGATCGAACAGCCGCCCGAGCGCCTCGGGCGCAAGATGGCCGGTCACGTCGCTATTTTCGCCGAGCACCTCGCGCAAGCCGCGGCCGCTTGCGAGCGCGGCGCGGCTCGCCGCCTCGACGAGCTGGTGCGCGCGCGCCTTGCCGATTTTTTCGGCGAGCGCCATGGTCACCGCCTCGGCCATCACCAGGCCATGCGTGGCATCGAGGTTGGCGCGCATGCGCGCGGCGTCGATCGTCATTCCCTCGGCGAGTTCAACCATCGCCGCGACCGCGCCGGACGTGACCAGCGCCATCGTCGGCAGCATCGGCCATTCGGCGTGCCAGGCGCCGGGGCTGCGCTCGTGCTCCTGCACCTGGGCGGCGAAGATGGTGGCGGCAAGGCCCGGCGCCATCGCCGCGGCCGCGAGCGCGCCGGCGGACGCCACCGGGTTGCGCTTGTGCGGCATCGTGGTCGAGCCGCCGCGACCTTCGCCCGCCGGCTCGAAGGCTTCCGCGACGTCGGTCTGCATCAGGAGCGACACGTCGCGCGCGATCTTGCCGCAACTGCCGCACAGAATCGCGAACACGCTCGCCGCTTCCGCGATGCGGTCGCGCTGGGTGTGCCAGGGCGCCGGCGGCAGCGGCAGGGCGAGTTCGCGGGCCAGATGCCCGGCCACCACAAGCCCCTTGTCGCCGAGCGCGGCCAGCGTGCCGGCGGCACCGCCGAATTGCAGCGCCAGCCCCTCGGCGCCGAGCCGCTTCAGCCGCGCGCGGTCGCGCGCCAGCGCGGCGGCATAGTGCGCGAGCTTCAATCCAAACGGCATCGGCAGCGCATGCTGCAACAGCGTGCGCGCCACGGCCGGGGTGTCGCGGTGCGCCCGCGCCAGCGCCGCAAAACCGTCGATGGCGCGCGTGAGATCGCCGATCAAAAGGTCGATGGCCGCGCGCAGCGTCAGCATGGTCGCGGTGTCGATGACGTCCTGGCTGGTCGCGCCCCAATGGACGTAGCGCGCCGCATGCGGGTCGGTGCGGGCCACCTGCGCCGTCAGCGCCTTGACCAGCGGGATCGCGAGGTTGCCGGCGCGGCTCGCGACCTCGGCCAATTCCACGCGGTCATAGGCGTCGGCCCAGCACGCCGCCTCGATCGGCGCCACCGCGGCCGCCGGGATGACGCCGGCCCTGGCCTCGGCGCGCGCCAGCGCCGCCTCGGTGTCGAGCATGGCCTGCAGCATCGCGCCGTCGTCGTAGACGGCGCGCATCGCTGCGCTGGAGAACAACGGCGCCAGCAGGGGAAGGGAAGCGGTACTCATCGGCGCGCGCACCCTATCGGTTTTCGCGCAAAGGGGAAACCGTTCCAGCCTGCGTTCTTGCATCGCATTATGAACCGCCGGTCTTTTCTTCGCGCCAAGCGTAGGGTAGTGGGAGGGTTTAATCCCGGCGTGACGGAGTTAAGCGACCATGGCGATGACGATGAACGGCGAAGTGCAGTTGGCTGCCCCGCGCGAAGCGGTGTGGGCCAAGCTGAACGACCCCGAGGTGCTGAAAGCCTGTATTCCCGGCTGCGAGGAGTTGGAGCAGACCGAGGACGGCGGCTTCCGCGCCGTCGCCAAGATGAAGGTCGGTCCGGTCTCGGCCCGCTTCAAGGGCCGCGTGACGTTAAGCGACCTCGATCCGCCGAACGGCTACAGGATCTCCGGCGAGGGCGAAGGTGGCGTCGCCGGCTTTGCCAAGGGCGGCGCGGTGGTGGCGCTGGCCGAAAAGGACGGCGGCACGCTGCTCACCTACAACGTCGAGGCGCAGATCGGCGGCAAGCTGGCGCAGCTCGGCCAGCGCCTGATCAACGGCGCGGCCAAAAAGATCGCCGACGAGTTTTTTACAAAGTTCGCCGATGCCGTGCAGGCCCCTGCGGCTTAGAGCGCGTCCCTATATTGAAGCGAGCCGCGCGCCAGCTCGCTTCCACGTCGCCCGCGGGCTTGAGACCCGCGGGTCCATCTCCTCCACGTCACCCGCGGGCTTGACCCGCGGGTCCGTCTCCTCCACGTCACCCGCGGGCTTGACCCGCGGGTCCGTCTTTTCAAGAAAGATGGATTGCCGGGTCAAGCCCGGCAATGACGACAGTGGATGGATTGCCAGGACGAAAGGGCGTTCACGCCCGTCTTCGACAGGCTATGCCCGGCAATGACGAGGAAAGGCCATGACGGAGACGGCCAAACCCCTTGACGGGGTGACGGCGCGGGCGGATGGTCGCTTGAGATGTATTAAGTATCCGCGACGGAAAGCATATGATCAAGCCTTCATCGACGCCGCCGGCCTCCGTCGATGCGACCCTCGCTCTGCTCGAAAGCCAGAACTATCTTGCCGAACGCGCGCTCGCGACGGTCGTCTACCTGTCGCTCCGCATGCAGCGGCCCTTGTTCCTCGAAGGCGAAGCCGGCGTCGGCAAGACCGAGATCGCCAAGGTGCTGGCCAAGGCGCTCGGCCGCCGGCTGATCCGCCTGCAATGCTACGAGGGGCTCGACGCTGCCGCTGCGGTCTACGAGTGGAACAGCGCGGCGCAGATGATCGCGATCCGCGTTGCCGAAGCGAGCGGCCAGACCGACCGCGACCAGCTCGTCCACGACATCTTCGCCGAGCAGTTTCTGATCAAGCGGCCGCTGTTGCAGGCGCTCGAACCTGATACCGCCGGTCCGCCGGTGCTGCTGATCGACGAACTCGACCGCGCCGACGAGGCGTTCGAAGCCTACCTTCTGGAAATCCTCAGCGACTTCCAGGTGACGATCTCGGAGCTTGGCACGGTGCGCGCGCCGGCCCCGCCGATCGTCATCATCACCTCCAACCGCACCCGCGAGATTCACGACGCGCTGAAGCGCCGCTGCCTCTATCACTGGGTCGATTACCCTTCCGCCGAGCGCGAACTCGCCATCGTGCGCGCGCGCGTGCCGGCGCTGCCCGGCCAGTTGTCCGAGCAGGTGGTGGCGTTCGTGCAGGCGCTGCGGGCGCAGGATTTCTACAAGTCGCCGGGCGTCGCCGAAACCATCGACTGGGCCACCGCGCTCAGCGCGCTGGACGCCCGCTCGCTGACCCCGCAGGTGGTCGGCGATACCCTTGGCGCGCTGTTGAAGTACCAGGACGACATTGCCCGCGTGCAGGGCGACAAGCTCGCCCGCATGGTCAAGGACGCCGTCGATCCGGTCGCGTGAGGTTTCGATGAACGACACGCCGCCCGGCTCCGGCCTGATCGCCGCGAACATCGTGGGCTTCGCCCGCGGCTTGCGCGCGGCCGGGCTGCCGGTCGGCCCCGGCGCGGTGCTCGATGCACTGGCAGCGCTGCGGCTGATCGACATCGGCCGCCGCGACGAGGTCTATACCACGCTGCAATCGATCTTCGTGACTCGGCGCGAGCACATGCTGATTTTCGCGCAAGCCTTCGACCTGTTCTTCCGCGTCGCCGAGGAATGGAAGCACCTTCTGGAATCGATCCCGCTGCCGGCCGAGGCACAGAAGCCGCCGCCGGCGGCGGCGCGCCGCGTGCAGGAAGCGTTTTCAACGATGCAGGCGCGCGACCGCGGCGAAACCATCGAGGAAACGGTGCGGCTGTCCGTCTCCGACCGCGAGGTGTTGCAGCGCAAGGACTTTGCCCAGATGAGCGCCGCCGAGATCGCGGACGTCACCGCCGAGGTGGCGCGGATGCGGCTGCCGCAGGCCGAACTGACGACGCGGCGCTTTCGCCCCGACCGCCGCGGCCATCGCCTCGACCTGCGCCGCACCTTGCGCGAGAGCCTGCGCTCGGGTGGCGAGATCGTCGATGTTGCGCGCCTTGGCCGCCGCACCCGGCCGGCACCGATCGTGGCGCTGCTCGATATCTCCGGCTCGATGAGCGAATATACCCGGCTGTTCCTGCATTTCCTGCACGCGGTCACCGACGCCCGCAAGCGCGTCTCGGTGTTTCTGTTCGGCACGCGGCTGACCAACGTGAGCCGGCCGTTGCGCATGCGCGATCCGGACGAGGCGCTGGCCGCCTGCTCGGCCGCGGTCGAGGACTGGGCCGGCGGCACCCGCATCGCCACCTCGCTTCAGACCTTCAACAAGCTGTGGGCGCGGCGCGTGCTCGGCCAGGGCGCGATCGTGCTGTTGATTTCCGACGGGCTGGAGCGCGAGGCCGACCAGCGTCTCGCCTTCGAGATGGATCGCCTGCACCGCTCCTGCCGCCGGCTGATCTGGCTCAATCCGTTGTTGCGCTTTGAGGGGTTCGAACCAAAGGCGCAGGGCATCAAAATGATGCTGCCGCATGTTGACGAATTCCGTACCGTGCACAACTTGAAGTCCATCAAGAGTTTGATCGAAGCGCTTTCGGCTGCGCCGCCACCGCGCGGACGCGAAGCGGCCCGGCCCGCCGCGTAACGACAGAAAGGGGCAGACATGCTCAGCACCGATCAGGATATCCTCAAAGCCGCCGAGGACTGGCACAAGGCCGGTCGCGGCGTCGCGCTCGCCACCGTGGTCGAGACCTGGGGCTCGGCCCCGCGTCCGGCCGGCTCCAGCCTTGTCATCAACGACGAAGGCTCGTTCCTCGGCTCGGTCTCGGGCGGCTGCGTCGAGGGCGCGGTGGTGACGGAGGCGCTCGACGTCATCACCTCGGGCGAGCCGAAACTGCTGGAATTCGGTGTCGCCGACGAGACCGCCTGGCAGGTCGGGCTGTCGTGCGGCGGCACCATCCGCGTGTTCGTCGAAAAGCTCGGCGAGGCGACTGCCGGCAAGGGAGCCACCGGCCACAAGGGAGCCGCATCATGACCCCGCAGACCCTTCTCACCCTCAATGCCGAGCGCGCCGCGCGCCGCCCGGCGATCGTCGTCACCGACATCGCCAGCGGCGACCAGCGCCTGGTCAAGGCCGCCGACATCGCCCGCGATCCGCTGCACGAGATGCTGGAGGCGCAGTTGCGCTCGGGCAAGAGCGGCACCGTCGAGGTCGGCGGCAAAAAGCTGTTCCTCAACGTGCACGCGCCGGCGGCGCGGCTCGTCATGATCGGCGCGGTGCATATCAGCCAGGCGCTGGCGCCGTTGGCGCGGATGCTCGACTACGACGTCACCATCGTCGATCCGCGCACCGCCTTCGCCAGCCCCGAGCGCTTCCCCGACGTCACCGTGATTGCCGAATGGCCGGACGTGGCGTTGCCGCCGCTCAACATCGATCCCTATACCGCGTTCGTGGCGCTGACCCACGACCCCAAGATCGACGATCCGGCGCTGACGCACGCGCTGTCGCGCGGCTGCTTCTACATTGGCGCGCTCGGCTCCCGCAAAACCCATGGCAAGCGCGTCGAGCGGATGCGCGCCGCCGGTATCCCGGAGGCGCAGATCGCCTCGATCCACGCACCGATCGGGCTGAATATCGGTGCGGTGTCGCCGGCCGAGATCGCAGTGGCGATCATGGGCCAGATCACCGCGGCGCTGCGGTTGCCAAACGTAGAGGCCAAAGCGGCATGAAGTTCGGCCCGCTGGCGCCACGCGACGCCATCGGCGGCGTCACGGTCCACACCATCCGCCAGGGCGATTTCGTGCTGCGCAAAGGCACGACGGTCGGCCCCGCCGAGGCGCAGGCGCTGGAAGCCGCCGGCGTCAGTGAGGTGGTGGTGGCACGGCTCGACGCCGACGAGATCTCGGAGGACGTGGCCGCCGGGCGCATCGCCAGGGCGGTCGCGGGCGACGGCGTGAGCGTCGAACGGCCGTTCACCGGCCGCGCCAACCTGTTCGCGGAGCGCGCCGGCGTGCTGGTGGTGGACCGCGAAGGCGTCGACCACATCAACCTGATCGACGAGGCGATTACTTTTGCCACGCTCACCGCGTTCAAGCCGGTGGTCGCCGGCGAGATGATCGGTACCGTCAAGATCATCCCGTTCGGCATCAAGGCGCGGCTATGCGACGAGGCGATCGCCGCGGCCGCCGCGAACGCCACGATCCGCGTCGCGCCCTATGTCATCAAGCGGGTCGGCGTGGTCTCGACGCTGCTGCCGGGCCTGGCGCCGAAGGTGATCGAAAAGACCATCCGTGTCACCGAGGGGCGGCTTAAGCCGGCCGGCGCCACGATCATCGCCGAAACGCGCGTGGCGCACGATGGCGGCGAGCTTGCCCCGGCGGTGCGCGCCATGCTTGAGCGCGGTGCCGAACTGGTGCTGGTGTTCGGCGCCTCGGCCATCGCCGACCGCCGCGACGTCATTCCCGCCGCCATCGAAGCGGTCGGCGGCCGCATCCAGCATTTCGGCATGCCGGTCGACCCCGGCAACCTGCTCTTGATCGGCGAGGCGAACGGCGTGCCGGTGATCGGCGCGCCGGGCTGCGCGCGCTCGCCCAAGGAAAACGGTTTTGACTGGGTGCTGACCCGCGTGCTGGCCGGGCTGCCGATCAGCCGCGCCGACATCACCGGCATGGGCGTCGGCGGCCTGTTGATGGACATCGTGACGCGGCCGCAGCCGCGCTCCGCCCTCTCCATCGAGACCAGCCACCGCGTTGCCGCCGTCATTCTCGCGGCCGGCCGGTCGACCCGCATGGGCGGCCCCAACAAGCTGCTCGCCGACCTCAAGGGCCGGCCGCTGGTGCGCATCGTCGCGGAACAGGCATTGGCCTCGAAGGCGGCCGAGACCATCGTCGTCACCGGCCACCAGCGCGCCGAGGTCGAGGCGGCGCTCGGCGATTTGCCCGTGCGCTTCGTCCACAACCCGGATTTCGCCGAAGGACTGGCCACCTCGGTCAAGACCGGGATCACCGCGGTGTCGGCCAATGCCGACGGGGCCGTGGTGTGCCTCGGCGACATGCCGCTGATCGACGCCCACCTGATCGACCGCCTGATCGCGGCGTTCGCGCCCGAGCGCGGCCAGTTCATCGCGGCCCCCGTCAGCGATGGCCGTCGCGGTAACCCGGTGCTGTGGGGGCAGCGTTTCTTCCCCGAACTGATGAAACTGGAAGGCGACATCGGCGCCCGCCACCTGATCGCCGCCAACAGCGAAGCGGTGGCCGACGTCGCCGTCGAAGGCCGCAGCGCCTTCCTCGACATCGACACCCCCGAGGCGCTCGCCGACGCGCGGGCGTAGAGCCTCCTTTCGCACCGGGTGTCCCGGGCGCGGTGCGGCGTGAAACGATGCACCGCCGAGCCGGGACCGTCGCGGGCGCTGCGGCCGGTACGATCCCGGATCGGCGAAGCGGCACTGCGCACCGCATCGCGTCCGGGATGCGGGCACCACGTCTTCAGAGCGGTTCCTATTTAGACGGAAACACTTTGTTTCGTCATGGCCGGGCGTAGCCGTTCGATAGAACGGCGTTCCAAAGAACGCCTATGCCCGGCCATCCACGTCTTTCTTCGCTGAAATTCCGAAGACGTGGATACCCGGCATAAAGCCGGGCATGACGGATTGCCAATTCCGCCTAAAGCAAACCTGCTCTAGAGAATGGCCGCGGCGCGGCGCCGTCATCCTTCATTCACCAAGTCGAAACGCTCGCCAGCCTAAAGTGCGCACTCACGGGTTGGGGGAAGACAATCGTGACACGATCTCGAAACTGGCGCCGCGCCATCGCCGCGGCGGGCAGCATGGCGTTGCTGCTGGCGCTCGGCGGATACGGTGCAGAGGCCGCCGGCGCGCTCGCCGTCGGCAAGTGCGGCGCTTATGGCCACGCGTTCGACTATGGCTCCGAGCACGCGGCGATCTCGGCGGCGCGCGACAAGTGCAAGGGGCACTGCACGGTGATCCCGATCAAGCGCGCCTGTGCCGCGCTGTCGGTGGACATGGTCAACCCGTGCGGCGCCCACGGCTACGCGGTCGGCCCGCGCATTTCCACGGCGCAGAACAACGCGCTGCGCGAGTGCTACAATTACGGCGGCAAGGAATGCGTGATCCGCGCCTTCACCTGCGACGCGCGCGGATAGAATGAGTTTCGATCGTGTCCGCCATCGCTCCGCGCTCGGCGCCCCCCTCTCCCCTCGGGGGAGAGGGTTGGGGTGAGGGGGATCGGACTTGGCAATTAAGCTCGATCTCCTCACCCGGATCGCTCGCGCGATCCGACCTCTCCCCATGGGAGAGGTGATTTACCTCAGCGGCGATCCACTATGATCGGTGGATGTTCCAGCAGGCTTAAGGTGAGGACATGACCGACGACGAACGCCGGACCGGCGGCGAAGCACGGCGACGCAAAATTCTCGGCAACGCCTGGGTGGACAAATCCGCCGCCGGGGCGAACGCCTTCAACGCCGACTTCCTCGACCTCATCACCCGCTACGCCTGGGGCGAGATCTGGACCCGGCCGCATTACGACGAGCGCACCCGGCGCATCTTGGTGATCGGCACCATGGTGGCGCTGCAGCACTGGGACGAATTGCGCATGCATGTGCGCGCAGCACTCAGCGAGGGCGGCTTCTCGCCGGACGACATCAAGGAAATCGTCCTGCAGCAGGCGATCTATTGCGGCGTGCCGGCGGCCAATCACGCCATGAAGGAGGCGGCCTCCGTCATGCGTGAACTGGGCCTGTTGCCGCCGTAGCTGTGGCATGCGCCTCTGCTGCGCCGATCGCGGCCGGCCGTGTCCACGGCTCCACCAGCACCAGGATGGCGGCCCCGAGCAGCAACAGCGACTCGGTCGCGTGCAGGTGCAGCGCCGCGCCCTCCCCGGCCCGCGCCGCCAGCATCATGCCGGCGAAGCTGAACAGCCCGCTGAGCGTCAGCGCGATCGCCAGCGGTTCGTCGCCGGCACCGGCGAGCCGCCGCCGCCTGCTGGCGATCTGCAGCAGAAACACCAGGACGAACGCCGCCACCGTCAGCCGCACCACGGCCAGCCCCCACGCCGCCCGCGCCATGCCGAGCGCGGCCAGCTGCATCTCGTCGCTGAAAAACACCCCGAAGGCGATGTTGGAGCGGTCGTAGAGGCCCCTGATCGGCGATTCCACGATCTGAAGTGCGCTCATCACCCACGCCGGCACCAGATAAGCCGCAACCAGTGCGGCATTGTAGTCGCTGATCCGCCAGGTTCCGATCATCGCCCGTCCTGATCTTATGCTTGAGCATGATCTTGTCCGAAAACCGGTTCCCACTTTTCGGGATCATGCTCGAGAGTTCTGGCGGCGACCGCACCGCCATTGCCACCAAAGCGCGGCCACCCCTGCGCGACAATTTAAACCCTTTGTTAACCTTAACGCGGAGCCGCCCGCAAAGACATGTGGACAACGCCTGCCCCGGCCGGCGCCCGTGTCCCGGATGCAGCGCGGCACAAAATGCCGCGCTGCTGGTCCGGGACCGTTTTGACCCCCGGCGTCCGTGGCGGTCCCGGTTCTGCGCCGCAGCGCTTCGCGCTGCGCCGCGCCCGGGACACGGTTGTCCGGCACTGGCCCGCATCACCGGCCACTTCCGACCCACCCGATCCCCACCTACCCTCCCCGCGCCCGGGGACACGGCGGCGCTTGATGATTCCATCGGAAGCAACAATGCTCTAGAACGTCGATAACGATACGGTGGGGGGCGATGGACTATTTCGCGCAGCAGTTGATCAACGGGCTGGTGCTCGGTTCGATCTACGGCCTGATCGCCATCGGCTACACGATGGTCTACGGCATCGTCGGCATGATCAACTTCGCCCATGGCGACGTGTTCATGATCGGCGGCATGACCTCGCTGATCGTCTTCCTGATCCTGGTCTCGTTCGGCCTGACCGCGGTGCCGCTGATCCTGCTGGTGGTGCTCCTGGTGGCGATGGCCGTCACTGCCCTCTACGGCTGGACGGTGGAGCGCATCGCCTACCGCCCGTTGCGCCAGTCGTTCCGGCTCGCGCCGATGCTGTCGGCGATCGGCATGTCGTTCGTGCTGTCGAATTTCGCGCAAGTGGCGCAAGGCGCGCGCGTCAAGCCGGTGCCGCCGATCATCGGCGGCGGCCACACCCTCTACGAGCAGGACGGCTTTGCGGTGCAGCTCTCCAATGTGCAGATCGTCGTCGTGATCACCACCGTGGTGCTGCTGACGATCTTCACCTTCATCGTGGCGCGCACCCGCTTCGGCCGCGACATGCGCGCCTGCGAGCAGGACCAGACCATGGCGGCGCTGCTCGGCGTCAATGTCGATCGCACCATCTCGATGACCTTCGTCACCGGCGCCGCGCTCGCCGCCGTCGCCGGCCTGATGTACCTGCTTTATTATGGCGTGGTCGATTTCGCGATGGGCTTCGTCGCCGGCATCAAGGCGTTCACCGCCGCGGTGCTCGGCGGCATCGGCTCGCTGCCCGGCGCCATGCTCGGCGGGCTCCTGATCGGGCTGATTGAGACGCTGTGGTCGGCCTACTTCTCCGTCGAGTACAAGGACGTCGCCGCCTTCTCGATCCTGATCCTGGTGCTCATCTTCCTTCCGACCGGCCTGCTTGGCCGTCCGGAAGTGGAAAAAGTCTGAGGCCCCGCGCGTGACCGCTGTCGCCACGCCCGTCAAGCCGGTATCGGCCAAGCCCCCGTCGGCCTACGATTTCGCCTTCGTGCTGAAAAAGGCGCTGGCCAGCGCCGCCATCGCGCTGGTGCTGTTCTCGCTGATGATCGGCATCCGCACCGAGGCTGGCCCCGCCGGACAACTGGTGTGGTGGACGCGCTTCAACGAACTGGCGATGATGGTCGCCGCGGTGTTCGTCGGCACGCTGGTGCTGGAGACCGGCCGGCAGTGGTTCGCAGCACTGCCGCGCGAACGCCTCGCGCTGCCGCCAACGCTTCGTGCCGCCGCGCGGCTTGCGGTCAAGCTGATCGGCCCGGCGCTGCTGATCTTCACGCTGCTGGTGCCGGTAATTTTCTACCAGCAACGCTACATCCTCGACCTCGGCATCCTCGTGCTGACCTACGTCATGCTCGGCTGGGGGCTGAACATCGTGGTCGGGCTCGCCGGCCTCCTCGATCTCGGCTATGTCGCCTTCTACGCAGTCGGCGCCTATTCCTACGCGCTGCTCGCCACCACCTTCGGCTGGTCGTTCTGGGTCTGCCTGCCGCTGGCCGGCATCCTCGCCGCGTTCTGGGGCATTCTGCTCGGCTTCCCGGTGCTGCGGCTGCGCGGCGACTACCTCGCCATCGTCACGCTGGCGTTCGGCGAGATCATCCGCCTCGTCATCGTCAACTGGCAGTCGCTGACAGGCGGGCCGAATGGCATCAGCGGCATTCCGCGCCCGACCGCGTTCGGCATTCCGCTGATCCCCGGCGAGAACGGCCTCGCGGCGCTGCTCGGCATCCCGTTCTCGCCGACGCATCGCGTAGTGTTTTTATTCTACCTCATCCTTGCCCTTGCGCTGATCACCAACTGGGTGACGATCCGCCTGCGCGCGCTGCCGATCGGCCGCGCCTGGGAGGCGCTGCGCGAGGACGAGGTCGCCTGCCGCGCGCTCGGCATCAACACCATCTCGACGAAACTCACCGCCTTCGCCATCGGCGCGATGTTCGGCGGCTTCGCCGGCGCGTTCTTCGCGACCCGCCAGGGCTTCATCAGCCCGGAGAGCTTTACCTTCCAGGAATCGGCGCTGGTGCTGGCCATCGTCGTGCTTGGCGGCATGGGCTCGCAGCTCGGCGTCGCCATCGCCGCCTTCGCCATGATCGGCGGGTTCGAGCTGTTCCGCGGCTTCGACCAGTACCGCATGCTGGTGTTCGGCTTCGCCATCGTCTTCATCATGGTGTGGCGGCCGCGCGGCCTGGTCGGCCATCGCGACCCGACGGTGTTTCTCAACAAACGCACGACGATCTCCGCCGATCTCGTCAAGGAAGGCCGCGGATGAACGCGCCCGGCCCCATCCTCGCCATCGCGCATCTGGCGATGCGCTTCGGCGGCATCCATGCCATCAACGACCTGTCGTTCACGGTCGAGCGCAACAAGATCACCGCGCTGATCGGGCCGAACGGCGCCGGCAAGACCACGGTGTTCAACTGCATCACCGGCTTCTACAAGCCGAGCGGCGGTACCATCCACTTGACCCACGACGACGGCCGCATGTTCGCGCTGCACCGGCTCGGCGACTATCGCATCGCCAAGCTCGCCCATGTCGCGCGCACCTTCCAGAACATCCGGCTGTTCCCCGGCATGACGGCGCTGGAAAACCTGATGGTGGCGCAGCACAACAGCCTGATGCGCGCCTCCGGCTTCACCTTTCTCGGCCTGCTCAGTGCGCCCTCGTTCCGCGCTGCCGAGCGCACCGCCATCGAACTGGCGCGCGACTGGCTGGACCGCATCGGCCTGTTGGAGCGCGCCGATGATGCCGCCGGCAACCTGCCCTACGGCGCCCAGCGCCGCCTCGAGATCGCGCGCGCGATGTGTACGCGGCCGGCGCTGTTGTGCCTCGACGAGCCGGCGGCCGGGCTCAACGCCCGCGAGAGCGGCGAACTGAGCGAGCTGTTGCTGTCGATCCGCGACCACCACGGCACCTCGATCCTGCTGATCGAGCACGACATGAGCGTGGTGATGGAAATCTCCGACCACATCGTCGTGCTCGACCATGGCGTGAAGATTGCCGACGGCGCGCCGGCCGCGATCCGCGACGACCCGAAGGTGATCGCCGCCTATCTCGGCTCCGACGAAGAAGACGCCGCCGCCGTGATGGAGGGCGGCACATGAGGACTTCTCGCACCGTGTCCCGGGGGCGGTGCGGCGCTTTAGCGCTGCTCCGCGGAACCGGGACCTTCACAAGCGCTGCACGCCGTTACGGCCCCGGCTCAGCGAAGCAAGACGTCGTCTTGCATCGCGTCCGGGGCACGGAGGCAGCGTGATGAGCCCGCCCCTTCTCGCCATCGAGGGCCTGCATGCCGCCTATGGCCGCATCAGTGCGCTCAAGGGCGTCGATCTCGACATCCGCCGCGGCGAGATCGTGTCGCTGATCGGCGCCAACGGCGCCGGCAAATCGACGCTGATGATGAGCGTGTTCGGCCGCCCGCGCCCGCACGCCGGCCGCATCGTGTTCGACGGCCGCGACATCACCCGCCTGCCGGCGCACGAGATCGCGCGGCTGCATATCGCGCAGGCGCCCGAGGGCCGCCGCATCTTCCCGCGCATGAGCGTGGCCGAGAACCTGCGCATGGGCGCGGACGCCACCGATTCATCCGAAGCCGAGCGCGAGGCCGGCCTCAAGCGCGTGTTCGCGCTGTTTCCGCGCCTTGAGGAGCGGCTGACCCAGCGCGGCGGCACGCTGTCCGGCGGCGAGCAGCAGATGCTGGCGATCGGCCGCGCCCTGATGAGCCGGCCGCGCCTTCTGATGCTCGACGAGCCCTCGCTCGGGCTCGCGCCGCTGGTGGCGCGGCAGATCTTCGAGGCGGTGCGCACGCTCAACCGGCAGGACGGGCTGACCGTGCTGATCGTCGAGCAGAACGCCAACCATGCGCTGCGCCTCGCCCACCGCGCCTATGTGCTGGTCAACGGCCTGATCACCATGAGCGGCACCGGCGCCGAACTGCTGGCCCGGCCGGACATCCGCGCCGCCTATCTCGAAGGCGGCCGGCGCTGATGCGTCCCGGGCGCGGTGCCGCGGCGGCCCGAAACGAGCGTCCGTGTCCCGGACGCGGCGCAGCGCGAAGCGGTGCGGCGCCGAGCCGGGACCGTTGCGGATGCTGTCATTGGGACGATCTCGGGTCTGCGCCGCGGCACTGCGCGCCGCAGCGCGCCCGGGATACGGAGGCGATCGCAGCGAATCCCCCTGCCCTGCGGCAACTTGCGCCATCGGCGGTTGGGGGAAGCCGCACTTTGCCGATGACTCTTTTGCGGATTCGGCCGAAACTGCCGTCTATCCGGCGCCCCTCGCGGCGCGCCGAAACCTTGCAAGGATACAGCGTATGACATCAGCGAAATTTCCAGGTCTCGCGCTCGGCGCATCGCTTACGGCCCTGGCCTTGGCTATGGCCACGCCGCTGGCTGCCAATGCGCAGGATATCAGGATCGCCGTCGCCGGCCCGATGACCGGCGGCGAATCCGCTTTCGGCATGCAGATGAAGAACGGCGCCGAACAGGCGGTCGCCGACATCAACGCCGCCGGCGGCGTGCTCGGCAAGAAACTGAAGCTGGAAGTCGGCGACGACGCCTGCGACCCGAAGCAGGCGCGCTCGATCGCCGAAAAGCTGTCCGGCGAGGGCATCCCCTTCGTCGCCGGCCACTTCTGCTCGTCGTCCTCGATCCCGGCCTCGGAAGCCTATGCCGAGAACAACGTGCTGCAGATCACGCCGGCCTCGACCAACCCGCTGTTCACCGAGCGCAAGCTCAAGAACGTGCTGCGCATCTGCGGCCGCGACGACCAGCAGGGCGTCATCGCCGCGCAGTACATCGTCAAGAATTTCAAAGGCAAGAACGTCGCCATCCTCAACGACAAGACGACCTACGGCAAGGGTCTCGCCGACGAGACCAAGAAAGCGCTCAACGCCGCCGGCTTCCAGGAAAAGATGTTCGAGTCCTACAACAAGGGCGACAAAGACTTTAACTCCATCGTGTCGCGGCTGAAGCGCGACAACATCGATCTCGTCTATATCGGCGGCTACCATCAGGAGACCGGCCTGATCCTGCGCCAGATGCGCGACCAGGGCCTCAAGACGGTGCTGATGGCCGGCGACTCGATGAACTCGAAGGAGTTCGCCTCGATCGTCGGACCGCTCGCCGAGGGCACGCTGTTCACCTTCGGCCCCGATCCGCGCGAGAAGCCGACCGCCAAGGCGGTGGTCGAGGAGTTCAAGAAGAAGAACATCGATCCCGAAGGCTACACGCTCTACACCTACGCGGCGATGCAGCTCTGGACCGACGCGGTGAAGAAGGCCGGCTCGACCGATACGCAGAAGGTGATCGCCACCATCAAGGGAGCCGAATGGGACACCGTGCTCGGCAAGCTGTCGTTCGACGACAAGGGCGACCTCAAGATCATCGACTACGTCGTCTACAAGTGGGACGCCAAGGGCAACTACGCCCAGATCAAGGAGTGAGCGCGCGGCTTGCGCGTTCCCGTTCGTTCGTCCCGTCCTCTCCCCGCGTGCGGGGAGAGGATCAGTTCATAGCGACGCTCCCGCGTCCGCCTACTTCTTCTCCGGCAGCGCGCCCTCGGCCTTCAGCACCTCATGCGCCGCCTTGAACGCATCGAGGCCGGCCGGAATGCCGCAATAGACCGTGGCGTGCAGCAGGATTTCCTTGATCTCATCGACAGTGACGCCATTGGCGAGCGCGCCCTTGACGTGCAGCTTGATCTCCGGCGAGCGATTCAGCGCGGTCAGCATCGCCAGGTTGAGCATGCTGCGCGTCTTGTGCGACAGCCCTTCGCGGCCCCACGCATAGCCCCAGCACCATTCCGTGGTGATGCGCTGAAACGCCATCATGAAATCGTCGGCCTTGGCGAGGCTGCCGTCGACATACTCGGTGCCAAGCACCTTGCGCCGGACTTCCAGCCCCTTTTCGAATTGCGCACTCTCCGCCATCGATCACTCCATAGTCGTTAGACGGTCTCTCCTCAAGAATTGCGGCGCAACCGTCAGAGACCGAGATAGGCCGCGCGCACCGCGTCGTCACTGGCGAGCGCTTCGCTCGTGCCGGCAAGAACGACGCGGCCGGTTTCGATGACATAGCCGCGGCTCGCCACCGATAGCGCCAGCGCGGTGTTCTGCTCGACCAGCAGGATCGCCGTGCCGGTCTTGCTCACCGTCATCAGCGTATCGTGCAGTTCGTCCACCACCTTGGGCGCCAGGCCGTGGCTCGGCTCGTCGAGCAGCAACAGGCGCGGCATCAGCATCAGGGCACGGCCGACCGCCACCATCTGCTGCTCGCCGCCCGACAAGGTGCCGGCGCGCTGCGACAGCCGCTCCTCGAGACGCGGAAACAGCGCCAGCACCCGCTCGCGCCGCTCGCTCAAGTCGGCGGCGTTGCGCACCGCGTAGGCGCCGAGCATGACGTTTTCCTCCACCGTCATGTCGGGGAAGACGTGGCGGCCCTCCGGCACATGGGCGATGCCGAGGCCGGGGATATCGTGCGAGGCGCGCCCGACCAGCTCGACACCGTCGAAGCGGATGCTGCCGCGCGCCGCCACCAGCCCGGAAATGGTGCGCAACAGCGTGCTCTTGCCCGCGGTGTTGGCGCCGATCACGCAGACGAATTCGCCGGCGGCGACGCTGAGCGAAATGTCGTGCAGCACGTCGCCGGCGTCATAGCCGGCATAAAGCCGCTCGATGGTGAGAAGTGCGGGGGTATCCGTCATCGCCGCCTCGCCTATGCCGCCGAGCGGCCGAGATAGGCGCGCACCACATCCGGGTCGCGCGAGACCTCTCGCGGCGTGCCGGTGGCGATCACCTGCCCGAAGTTAAGCACGATGATGCGCTCGCACAGCGACATGATCGCCCGCATGTGATGCTCGACCACCACCAGCGTCAGCCCTTCGCCGCGCAGATCGCGCAGCAGCTTGAGAAACTCGTCCATCTCGACCGGGTTGAGCGCCGCCATCGCCTCGTCGAGCAGCAGGATCTGCGGCTCGGTGCATAACGCGCGCGCCACCTCGACGCGAGCCCGCTCGGGGAACGACAGGTTGTGCGCGAACTTGTCGGCGATGGCGCCGATGCCGACGCGATCGAGGCAGCGCCGCGCCAGATCACGCGCATCCTCGACAGAGTGCCGCATCAGGCCGCCGATCAGCACGTTATCGAGCACGGTGGAATCGAGAAACAGCGCGATGTTCTGAAAGGTCTTGACCATGCCGGCGGCGGCGACCTTGTGCGGCTTCAGCCCGACCAGGTTTTTGCCGTTGAGGCGGATGGTGCCGGCGTTCGGCCGGTGCAGCCCGACCAGCGTCGAGAACAGCGTGGTCTTGCCGGCGCCGTTGGGGCCGATCAGGCCGACGATCTCGCCCTGCGCCACATGCGCGGTGACATCGCTCAGCGCCGACAGCCCGCCGAAGCGCTTGGAGACGCCCTCGATCTCGAGAAGAGGTGCGGTCATGACGGCGCTCCCGGCTTGCGGCGGGCCACGAGACGCTGCCACAGCACGATGAAGCCGCGCGGCTCGACCAGGATGACGATGATGAGGAGCGTGCCGAACACCAGTTGCGCCAGCCCCGCGACCTGCGCGGAGAACACCTGGTTGGCCGCCTCCTCCAGCGGAATGACGAACAGCGCGCCGAGCAGCGGCCCGACCGCGGTGCCGATGCCGCCGACGATGGCGATCATCGCCACGCGGATCGACACCGACGCCACGCCGAACACGGTATCGGGATCGAAGAAATACTGGAACTGGGCGTAGAAGGTGCCGAGGCACGCGGTCAGCGCGCCGGACACGATCGCGGCGATGATCTTTGTGCGCGTGGTATCGACGCCGATCACTTCCGCCGCATCGGCGTTTTCCTTGATCGCCTGCAGCCGGTAGCCGGTGCGGCTACGCTTGATTGCCACGAACACCGCCGTCACCACGATGAACGCCGCCAGCATCAGCCAGTAGTAGGTGCGCGTATCGGCGAACTGGAACATGGCGAAGCTCGGCTTGGCGAACGGCACCGAGATGCCGACCGGGCCGCCGGTCAGCTCGCTCCAGCTGTTGCCGATCACCCGCATCACCTCGCCGAAGGCGAGCGTCGCCAGCGCAAAATAGTGGCCGCGCAGCCGCATGGTCGGCAGGCTGATGGCGAACGCCGCGACGCCGCCGAGCACGCCGCTGGCGATCAGCCCGAGCCACGGCGAGATGCCGAAATGGATCAGCAACAGCGTCGAGGTGTAGGCGCCGATGCCGAAGAATGCCGCGTGCCCGAGCGACATCTGGTTGGCGAGCCCGCCGACAATGTTCCACGCCTGCGCCATCGCCGCGAACAACAGGCCGAGGCACAGGATGCGGATGGTGTAGCCGCGCGCATCGAAGGCGAACGGCAGCGCGATGGCGACGACGAGCGCCAGCGCAATGAGCGCGGCCTGCCGCTGCGACAGACCGAGCCTCATCGCGAGCCTCCCAACAGGCCCTCGGGCCGCAGCGCCAGCACCGCGATGAACACCACGAACAGCACGAGGTTCTGCAACTGGATCGGAAACGCCAGCGCCGACAGCGACTGGATGATGCCGACCGCAAGCCCGCCGGCCACCGCGCCCGCGACCGAGCCGAGGCCGCCAAGCACCACCACGGTGAACATCAAGACCACGAACTGCCCGCCGACGGTCGGCGACACCGTGAGATAAGGCAGGATCACCGCGCCGCCGAACGCTGTCAGCGCAACGCCAAGCGCGAAGGCGAGGCGATGCATGGCGTCGGCGTTGATGCCCATCAGCCGCGCTGCCATCGGGTCCTGCGCGGTGGCGCGCATCGCGCGGCCGAACCAGCTCGCGCGCATGAACAGCCACAGCGCCACGCCGCAGGCGACCGACATCAGGAACGCGGCGAGATAAGGCACGCTGACGAACAGTTCGCCGACCTGCAAGGCCGAGGTCTGATACGGCGTCGTCACCGAGCGGAAGCTCGAGCCGAACATCACGAGTGCGGCGTTCTCCAGCACGATCAGCAGTCCGACCGTGAGGAAGATCTGCGCCACCACCGGCGCCTGCAACACCCGGCGGATCATCAGTTGATGAACAGCCGCGCCGAGCGCGAACACCACCACGAAGGCCAGCGGCGCCGCGATCAGCGGATCGAGCCCGAGCCAGGCCCAGGCGTAGTAGGCGACGAACATGCCGAGCATCAAAAACTCCGCTTGCGCGAAGTTGATGATGCCCATCACGCCGAAGACGAGGGTGAGGCCGATCGAGATCACGGCGTAAACGCCACCGATCATGATCCCGTCCAGGATCGCCTGGATCACCGCCATGCCGAGGTTCCCGCAGCGCAGTCAGACAAGAAGCAGCGCCTTGATCGGCGCTGCGCGACAGCAACCAGCAGGCATCGTCGCGGACCGTTCCGCGGCGACACCCATGCCAGCTTACGCTTTCCACACCGCCTTGGCCTTGGCGTCGCTGTCCGGCCACACCGTGACCAGCTCCTTGTTGCGCCACTGCACCATCACCGGCACCGACAGGGTGTTGAGGCCGGTCTTGTCGAACTGGACGGCGCCGCCGGTCATCGCCTTGCACCAGCCGCCCTCGAAGCGGGTGCCGTGCAGAACTTTCCGGAAGTCGTCGGGCTTGGCCGACTTGGCCTTGCCGATCGCCTGCGCCAGCACGTCGAGGCAGACCGCGTGCTCCAGCGCCTCGTGCACCATGAAGTAGCCGAACTTCTTGCGGAAGCGCTCGGTCAGCTCAGGGGCGAGGTCGTAGTTGGCCGGCGCGATCGACAACACGCCCTCGGCATATTCGCCAAGCCCCTTCTCGAAATCGGGAATGACGTAGCCGGCCGCGCCGCCGATCGCCGGAATCTCGATGCGCTGCTGGCGCATCGCGCGGATGATCTGCAGGCTGTCGTTGAGGTAGGAAACCGGGAACACGGCCTGCGCGTTGGAAGCGCGCAGCTTGTTGATCAAGGGCGTGACGTCGGTGATGCCGAGCGGATAGGCATCGTCCATCACCACCTCGACGCCGGCGGCCTTGGCGCCGGCGCGCAGGCCCGTCGCCTGCGAGGTGCCGTAGGCAGTGTCCTCGTACATGATGGCGATGCGTTCCAGCTTCTGGCCGGCGCCCTTGGCGATCGCCACCGTGCCGTCGAACTGCGCCTTGCCGAGCACCGACGCCTTGGCGACGACCTGAAAAATGTTCTCGAAGCCGCGGCCGGTGATCTGGTCGGAGAACGACATGGTGAGCAGCGGCACGCCGCGCCGCTCGGTCACTTCGGAAATCGCAATCGTCAGCGAGGAGGCGAACGCACCGAGGATCGCCACCACGTCGTTCTGCGTCAACAGGCGCTGCGCCACGTTGGCGGCGGTGGTCGGCGTCGAGGTGGAGTCCGCGATCACCAGATTGATCTTGGCGCCACCGAACTCCTTGATGCCGCCGGCGGCGTTGATCTCGTCGGCGACGAGCTGGATGCCGTTGCGCGAATTGATGCCGAACTGCGCATTGGCGCCCGACAGCGGCACGATGACGCCGACATTGACGGTGCCGCCCTGTGCCAGCGCGGTGCGGGTGATGAAGGGAGCGGCCAGCCCCGCTCCGGCAAGCTGAAGCGCCGTCCGGCGGCTGATGGTGGTGCGGCGACCGTCGCGATCGTTCATAGGCTTCTCCCCTCCATGAATGTCCGGCGTCCCTGCCCGGCGCCGGCGTTGTGGCAACCTCTTGCGTCAAGACGCTGGGCTGCCGTGACCGTCCGAGGCCGGAACTTTCCGAACTTGACCCCCGAAAGTCAAGGATATTGACAGATTGTCTGATATGATTCTTTTTCACGATCCCGACATGGCCTGCCGCGGACCGGCGTTTTTGCCGCCGGCATGGACCTTGCGGACCCGGCCGCAACCTGCCATCGAACGGACCATCGTCGCGTCGTGCAACGGAGCAGGGTCCATGCAGATCATCGCCACTGCGCTTGTGGTCGCCGCGGTCGCTGCCGGTGCGAGCGCGGCGGCGCTCGCCGATGCCGGGCATCATCACCATGGCCATCAACATGGCCACGCGCACGTCACCTTCTCCGCCGGCGAGCCCGGCAACGCCAGAAAGCCGGCGCGCCGCGTCACTATCGCGATGCGCGAGGCCGACGGCAAAATGCTGTTCGTGCCCGACCGCATCGAGGTCAGGCGCGGCGAGCAGATCCGTTTCGTGCTGAGCAACGCCGGCGAACTGGAGCACGAATTCGTGCTGGCGACGCCCGAAGAAAATCTCCGCCACGCCGAGGAAATGCAGAAGAACCCGGAGATGGCGCACGACGATCCCAACGCCCGGCGCGTCGCGCCGAAGACGAAAAGCGAGATCGTCTGGCGCTTCACCAAGGCCGGCACGTTCGAATACGGCTGCCTGATCCCCGGTCATCGCGAGGCGGGGATGATCGGCACGGTGGTGGTGAAGGAGCGGTAGCCCCACCGTGTCCCGGACGCGGGTGCGGCGTGGAACGCCCATCACGTTCGATCGCGCGTCCCGGACGCGGTGCAGCGGGACGATGCACCGCAGAGCCGGGACCGCTCCAGCGGCAGACTTTGTTTCTGCGGCGCTTCTGCGGCGATCCCGGGTCTGCGCCGCACCGCTCTCGCGCTGCGCCGCGCCCGGGATACGGAAGCACATGAAGGAAGGCATACGCCAAGACGTTCGCCCCTGTCCCGGACGCAGGGTGCGGCGTGGAATGCCCATCACGCTCGATAGCGCGTCCCGGACGCGGTGCAGCGGGACGATGCACCGCAGAGCCGGGACCGCTCCAGCGGCAGACTTTGTTTCTGCGGCGATCCCGGGTCTGCGCCGCACCGCTCTCGCGCTGCGCCGCGCCCGGGACACGTGCCACCGAACGCATGCCCAACGCCGCGCTGCGTCGCGCCCGGGGCACAAGGCCCTCGCTCTGTCAGCCGAAATTCGCCAGCGCCGGAAATGTCTCCAGAATCCAGATGCTCGCCGAGGTCACGGCGCCGGTGAGAAAGCCGATGCCGGTGACGATCAACAACACGCCCATGACGCGCTCGACCATGCCGAGGTGTTTGCGGAAGCGGGCGAACAGCGCCGAGAACCGCTCGACCGCAAACGCCGCGATCAGGAACGGAATGCCGAGCCCGGCCGAATAGATCGCGAGCAGGCCCGCGCCCTTCGCCACCGTCGCCTCGGCCGCCGCGACCGACAGGATGGTCGCGAGAATCGGGCCGATGCACGGCGTCCAGCCGAAGGCGAACGCCAGCCCCATCACGTAGGCGCCCCACAGCCCGACCGGCTTGCCGACGGCAAAGCGCCCCTCGCGCATCAGAAAACCGAAGCGCAGCACGCCGAGGAAGTGCAGGCCCATGACGATGATGACGACGCCGGCGACCATCGCCAGCTCCGCCGACCACGCCCGCACCAGCCCGCCGATCACGCTGGCGCTGGCGCCGAGCGCGACGAACACCGTCGAGAAGCCGAGCACGAACGTCACCGCCGCCAGCATCACCGCGCGCCGCGAGGCGGCGGTGGCACCGCCCTGCGCCACCTGCTCGACGCTGGCGCCGGTGAGATAGACGAGATAGGGCGGCACCAGCGGCAGCACGCACGGCGACAGGAAGCTGATGACCCCGGCCGCGAGCGCGGCGGCGATCGACACCTCGTGGATCATGCCTGTCCGCCCCGCCCGCCGCGCGCCGGGCCCGGTCTTAATGTCCGCCGTTGCCTCACGATTTTTGGTCCAACCTGTTGCGCTCCCCGCGCCTCGCGCACGTTTCGACAGCCACGCCGACGGCGCGCCGGGCGCCTCCCCTTGGCCTGAAACCGCTGCTCACGCAAGAGCCACGCCGCGCCTTCATGGCCTTGTGATCGCGCGTGATCGTTGCCGTGGATCAAAGTCGGCGCGGCTTGACCGCGCGCGGCGACAGCAGCGATCCTGCGCAAAAGGGAATCGGACATGAAAAACCTGCTCACCGATATTGCCGGCGTCCGCGTCGGCCACGCTGACGATGCCAAAATCGCTTCCGGCGCCACGGCGATCCTGTTCGACCGCCCGGCGGTGACGGCGATCGATATCCGCGGCGGCGGCCCCGGCACGCGCGAGAGCGCGCTACTTGAACTGCAGAACACGGTGGATGCGGTGGACGCGCTGGCGCTGTCCGGCGGCTCTGCCTTCGGCCTCGATACCGGCAGCGGCATTCAGGCGTGGCTTGCCGAGCAGGGCCGCGGCTTCGACGTCGGAGGCGCGCTGATCCCGATCGTGCCCGGCGCCATCATGTTCGACATGCTCAACGGCGGCGACAAGAAATGGGGCCGCTTCGCGCCCTATCGCGAACTCGGCTTTCAAGCCGCCGCCAACGCCACCGACGGCGCCTTCGCGCTCGGCAGCGTCGGCGCCGGCCTCGGCGCTACCACGGTGAACTTCAAGGCCGGCATCGGCTCGGCTTCCGCCGAACTGCCGAACGGCATCCGCGTCGCCGCCATCACCGTGGTCAATGCCATGGGCAGCGTCACCATGGGCGACGGACCGTGGTTCTGGGCGGCGGCGTTCGAACAGAACGGCGAGTTCGGCGGCCGCGGCTTTCCGCAACAGGTGACGCCGGACATGCTGGCGGTGCGCCTCAAGGGCGCGCCCGACATCAGCCCGATCCAGAACACCACCCTTGCCGCGGTCGTCACCGATGCAAAGCTCACCAAGCCGCAGGCCAAGCGGCTGGCGATGATCGCGCATACCGGTTTCGCCCGCTCGATCTATCCGGTGCATGCGCCGCTCGACGGCGACCTGATCTTTGCCTCCGCCACCGGCGAGAAGGAAATCGAACCGCTTTACGGCCTGTCCGACCTCGGCGCGGTCGCCGCCAACGTGGTGGCCCGCGCCATGGCGCGCGGCGTCTACGAGGCCACCGCCCTGCCCTTCCCCGACGCGCTGCCCGCCTGGAAGGCGCGGTTCGCCTGAGGCCACGCGCGGGTGCCGGCTGCCTCGCTTTCGCCGTCACGTCGCCACGGTGCTGCTTGCACTGTGCTATAAGTATTTGCCTCTAGTCGGCAAGTATATAAATCCACTGAAATAAGTATTCGCGCTGTTTTAAGTTCGATATTTAAGGTTAGTTTCGCGTATCGCTTGAATATCGGCATGATGAGTCACACGCTGTTGTTGTGCAAACGTCAAATGCACGCAAAAGTGGAGAACATCATGAAAACAATGATCGGACTGGCCGTGCTGGCCACCGCCCTGATGACCGCCCCGGCCATGGCCCGTGGCGGCGGCAGCCACGCTCTCAACGTCGCCGGCATCAGCGTCGGTGCCGGTGCGCTGACAGGGCACAACGGCGTGGTCGGGCTCCTGACCGGCCACGGCGCCGTCGGCGTCAATGCCGGCGTCGGCATCACCACCGGCAAGAGCGGCATTCTTGGCACGGTGCTCGGCCGCGGCGGCGCCCTCGGCGGACTGCTCGGCGGCGGATGCGGCTGCCGCTAGAGCATGATCCCGAAAAGTGGGTACCGGTTTTCGGACAAGATCATGCTCAAATAAAATAAAGTAACCGCTCCCAGCCTTCGATTCACCGCCATCGATCGGAGGCGAGAGCAACCACAGATCAGCGAACGGGAGGCGCCCCCGTTCGCACGTCTGCTTGCGAGGCCCCGCCCGGAGCGAACCGCCTGCTCAGCGAGGCCGCCACGATCACCGCGTCCGCCGGCTCGCCCGAAATCAGCGTTCCCGTCATCCGCGTCAGATCGACGCCGAGCTTGATGTCATGGCCGAGATCGCGCGTGACGCCGATGCCGTAGCTCAGCGTTCGCGCACGGAAATCGGAATCGAGATAGGCGATGTCGGAATAGCCGACCGATGCCTGCAACGCCCATGTCGGATCGATCTGCCACGATGCCTTTGCGCTGTAGAGCGTGTCGATGGTGATCGGCGAGATCGGAAACGTGGTCTCGCTGGCGCGCCGCGACGCCACCAGATCGACCGTGAAAGGTTTTGGTTTCCAACTCACGCTGGCGTCGAATAACAGGCGCCCCACGTTGGAGAAGTCCGGGTCGTGCCAGCGCCCGGCGAGCCACGACACCGCGCCGAACGCCGTCAGCGTATCGTCGCTGTGGCGCGCGAACAGAAACGGCTCCAGCCGCTCGTTGTCGCGGACGTAGCCGAAGATATCGAACTTTTGCGCATAGCGGCGCGCCGACAGATTGACCGACACGCCGACTTCCGTCTTGTCGCGCACGATGCTCATGCCGGGAATGAGGGTCGCGCGCCAGAACTGGTGCGGCGTCGGGAAGAAATACGGAAAGATGGCGTTGGTCTGGTTGAGCCGCGTCAGCCCGCCCTCGGCGGTCACGAACAGTTTCAGATCGCCGTGGCGGGATTGCAGCTTGACCGATTGCGCAAGATCGGACGAACGCAGGTTATAGGTGTCGGCATCGCTGAAGGTGGTGGTGGCATCGACGCGGAAACCGTCGTCGCCGAGCGAGCCGCGCAACAGCACCTTGCCGGTGCGCGCCGCCGCCATCGCCGGGTTGGCGTAGCGCGTGGTCACGCCCTCCGCCGCCACTGCGACGCGCAGGGAATCGATCTCGCCACCCGCGGCCAGCGCCGTCTCGGCGGCGACGAAGGCGCTGCCGCCGATGCCACCGCCGGTGGCGAACACCGGATTGGAATCGGTGCCGCCGCGCAACCGCAGCGAGGCGACGAACGCATCCTCCGCCAGCGCGGCAGTGGGGCCAAGATAACAGGCCGCTGCCGAAGCGAATACTTGGAAGACAAGAACAGATGGCCAAAATAATCTTTGCATGGCCAATGATTACTGGCCATTAGGGTTAGCAAGCGGTGAACGCCGGCCATCGGCGGGTTTTTCTGCGTAGTCATCCCGATCCCGCGTGGATAGCTATACCGCCCCGCGCCGTACGAGCCTGCGCGCCGTTGCTCCTGCGGCGGCTGCGTGATAGGCGAGGCGCGCCGGCCGGCACGCACCCCGCCGCGCAATCCAGAGGCTCTTCATGTCGTCATTCGCGCACCGTCCGCTCGTCATTGCGCCGTCGATCCTCGCCGCCGACTTCGCAAAGCTCGGCGAAGAGGTACGCGCCGTCGATGCCGCCGGTGCCGACTGGATTCATCTCGACGTCATGGACGGCCACTTCGTGCCGAACATCTCGTTCGGCGCCGACGTCATCAAGGCGCTGCGTCCCCACAGCAAAAAGGTCTTCGACACGCACCTGATGATCGCGCCGTGCGATCCTTACCTCGAGGCGTTTGCCAAGGCCGGCTCCGACCGCATCATCGTCCATGCCGAAGCGGGACCGCACCTGCACCGCTCGCTGCAAGCGATCCGCGCGCTCGGCAAAAAGGCCGGCGTTTCGCTCAATCCGGCAACGCCGGTATCGGCCATTGAGAACGTCATCGACATGATCGACCTCGTGCTGGTGATGTCGGTCAATCCCGGCTTCGGCGGCCAGGCGTTCATTCCCGCGGCGATCGAAAAAGTGCGCGCGGCCGCCGCGCTGATCGCCGGCCGCGATATCGATATCGAGGTGGACGGCGGGGTCACCAAGGATACGGTCGGTGCCATCGCCGCCGCCGGCGCCAATGCGTTCGTTGCCGGCTCCGCCGTGTTCAAGGGCGGCACGCGCGAGGCCTACGCCGCCAACATCAAGGCGATCCGCAACGCCGCCGCAACGGCGCGCGGCGAGATGGTGTAGATGAGGCATTGCCCCAAGCGTCATGGCCGGGCTTGACCCGGCCATCCACGTCTTGGATAGAACAATGCGAAAAGACGTGGATGCCCGGCACCGCAGACAAGTTTACGCAGTCTGCGACTGCTTTTCGCCGGGCACGACGAGATCAATCGACAGGACGTTTTTGAGATGATTCCGCGTTACTCCCGCCCCGCCATGGCTGCCATCTGGGAGCCGCAGACCCGTTTCAAGATCTGGTTCGAGATCGAGGCGCATGCGGCCGATGCGCTGGCCGAACTGGGCGTCATCCCGAAGGGCGCCGCCAAAACCATCTGGGCGAAGGCGAAGGACGCGACCTTCGACATCGCCCGCATCGACGAGATCGAGCGCGAAACCAAGCACGACGTCATTGCCTTCCTCACCCATCTCGCCGAGATCGTCGGCCCCGAGGCGCGCTTCGTGCATCAGGGCATGACCTCCTCCGATGTGCTCGACACTTGCCTCAGCGTACAGTTGGCGCGCGCCGCCGATATTTTGATCGCCGACATCGATGCGCTGCTGGCAGCGCTCAAGCGCCGCGCTTTCGAGCACAAGCTGACGCCGACCATCGGCCGTTCGCACGGCATTCATGCCGAGCCGGTGACCTTCGGGCTCAAGCTCGCGGTCGCCTATGCCGAGTTCTCGCGCAACCGCGAACGGCTCGTCGCTGCGCGCAACGACATCGCGACCTGCGCCATTTCCGGCGCCGTCGGCACGTTCGCGCAGATCGACCCGCGCGTGGAGGCCCATGTGGCAAAAGCCATGGGGCTGACGCCGGAGCCAGTCTCGACGCAAGTCATCCCGCGCGACCGCCACGCCATGTTCTTCGCAACGCTCGGCGTCGTCGCCTCCTCGATGGAGCGGCTCGCCATCGAAATCCGCCACCTGCAGCGTACCGAAGTGCTGGAGGCGGAGGAATTTTTCTCGGAGGGGCAAAAGGGCTCGTCCGCCATGCCGCACAAGCGCAATCCGGTGCTGACCGAGAACATCACCGGGCTGGCGCGCATGGTGCGCGGCTACGTGACACCGGCGCTGGAGAACGTCGCGCTGTGGCACGAACGCGATATCTCCCACTCCTCCGTCGAGCGCATGATCGGCCCCGACGCCACGGTGACGCTCGATTTCGCGCTCAACCGCCTGACCGGCGTGGTGGACAAGCTCGTCGTCTATCCCGCCAACATGATGAAGAACCTCGATCGGCTCGGCGGCCTCGTGCATTCGCAGCGCGTATTGATCGCGCTGACGCAAAAGGGCTGCTCGCGCGAGGACGCCTACCGGCTGGTACAGCGCAACGCCATGCCGGTGTGGCGCGGCGAAGGCGACTTCCGCACCCTGCTCAAGGCCGACGCCGACGTGCGCAAGTACTTGAGCGACGCCGAGATCGATGAAAAGTTCGACCTCGGCTACCACCTCAAACACATCGATACCATCTTCAGGCGGGTATTCGGCGAGGCGTGAGGCCGACTTCGCCGAAAGGACGGCTGACCGCACCGCCGGTTTCGTTTATGGTCGCTGACGTGATCCCGCGCCCGACGATTCTCGTGTTCGACTCCGGCCTCGGCGGTCTCACGGTGCTCCGCGAGATCGTTGGCGTGCTTCCCGGCGCACGTTGCGTCTATGTCGCCGACGATGCTTATTTCCCTTACGGGCATCACAGCGAGGCCGAGATCGTCGCCCGCGTGGTGCCGCTGATCGGCAGGCTGATCGCGGCGCACGCGCCGGACCTCGTGGTGATCGCCTGCAACACCGCATCCACCCTGGTGCTGGCCGACCTGCGCGCGGCCTATGCCGTACCCTTCGTCGGCACGGTGCCGGCGATCAAGCCGGCTTGCGCGCGCTCGCACTCAAAACGCGTGTCCGTGCTCGGCACCAAGGGCACGGTGGCGCGGGAATATACGCAAACGCTGATCCGCGATTTCGCGCAAGGCTGCGAGGTGGCGCTGGTCGGCGCGCCGCGTCTTGCGGCACTGGCGGAGGCGGCGCTGGCGGGCGAGGCGGTGAGCGACGCCGAGATCGCGGCCGAGATCGCGCCGTGCTTCGTCGATGGCGACGCGCGCACCGACACCGTGGTGCTGGCCTGCACCCACTACCCATTGCTGCTCGACCGCCTCACGGCGCTGGCGCCCTGGTCGGTCGAATGGATCGACCCGGCGCCAGCCATCGCGCGCCGGGTCGCGGCGCTCCTGCATGCGCATCCCCCCGGAGCCACCAGGACGCCGGCCGAGATGGTGTTCACCTCGGGCCGGGCAAGGGGCGAATTGCAACGACGCCTCGCGCCGTTTTTGGGTGGAACCGCGGTGGCGGCGCCCGATCCGGCGCCATTTGACACCCCGTGCCTTTCCCCCTAAAAACCCCCTCGCACGCGGGCCGGTTTCGGCCCGCGATGCGTTTCGCGACCCGTGGTCCGGCCTGACGCTTGAAGGGCGGACCTGTCGATGAGGGGCTAAAATCCTTTCATCCAGGAGGGCGCGTTTCCTCAACCTGTCAACCATCGAGGACGCGATGACAAAGCGTGCAGAAGCCAAGTACAAAATCGACCGCCGCATGGGCCAGAACATCTGGGGGCGGCCCAAGAGCCCGGTCAACAAGCGTGAATACGGCCCCGGCCAGCACGGCCAGCGCCGCAAGGGCAAGCTCTCCGACTTCGGCGTGCAGCTGCGCGCCAAGCAGAAGCTGAAAGGCTATTACGCCAACATTTCCGAGCGCCAGTTCCACGCCATCTACGTGGAAGCCAATCGCATGAAGGGCGACGCCGGCGAGAACCTGATCGGCCTCTTGGAGCGCCGCCTCGATACGGTGATCTACCGCGCCAAGTTCGTGCCGACGATGTTCGCCGCGCGGCAGTTCGTCAACCACGGCCACATCAAGGTCAACGGCCGGCGCGTCAACATCCCGAGCTACAAGGTCAAGGTCGGCGATGTCGTCGAGATCAAGGATGCGTCAAAGCAGCTCGCGCTGGTGCTGGAAGCAACCCAGCTGGCCGAGCGCGACGTGCCGGATTTCATCGAGGTCGACCACTCCAAGATGACGGCGCGCTTCGTCCGCATCCCCAATCTCACGGACGTACCGTTCCCGGTGCAGATGGAGCCGCACCTCATCGTCGAGTTCTACTCGCGCTGACGTCAAACCGCGGCGACCCAAAATACCAAAACCCCGGCAGCCTCGCGGCGCCGGGGTTTTTCATGACCGAGGGAAGATACCGCCGAGCTATTTCTCCAGCGCGTCGTAGATGAGATGCCTGACCGTGCGCTGGATGCGCTGGCGCTGCGACGGGGCTTGCGTCATCAGCACGAAAAATAGCTCCTGCCTGAAATCGACGGCGAAGGAGGTGCCGCTCGCGCCCTCCCACTTGATCTCGCCGGGCGAGCCGGGCTCCGGCGGCTTGGCGCGGCCGGCATCGGTGCGCACGCCGAAACCATAGCCGAAGCCATAGCCATCGCCGGGGAAGTAGAACTGATCGCGCGCCACGCCCGAGCTCCGGCCGATGTGGTCGGAGACCATCCGCTTGAAGGTCTCCGGGCTCAGGTACTGGCGGCCGTCGAGCGTGCCGCGATTGAGCAGCATCTGGCAGAAGCGGGCGACGTCGGCGACGGTCGAAACTAGGCCGGTGCCGCCCGATTCCCACTTCATCGGCACGCGCGGCGAGCGCTGGCGCCCGAGGCGGCCGTCGGCATCGTTGGGCAGGGGCTCGGAAAGGCGATCGAAATCGGCCGCGCCGATATAGAAGCCGGTGTCCTTCATGCCGAGCGGACCGAGCAGCTTTTCCTTCTCGACCTCGAACAGCGACTTGCCCGACACCACCTCGATGACGCGGCCGAGAATGTCGGTGGAATGGCCGTAATCCCACAGCGTGCCGGGCTGCTCGGCGAGCGGCAGGCGGGCGATGCGGTTGGCGAACTCGGCGTTGTCGAAATCGCCGCTGTAGAGGTTGGCGCCGGCATAAGCCTTGCGCACCAGGCTGTCGCCGTGAGAGCCGTAAGTGATGCCGGAGGTGTGCAGCAGCAGGTCGCGGATGGTGATCGGCCGCTTGAGCGGGACGAGGTCGAGAAACTTGTCGCCGCTGTCGGCCTTCTTCTCCACGCCGACCTTGGCCTCGGCAAACGCCGGAATGTATTTCGATACCGGGTCGTCGAGCTTCAGCTTGCCTTCGTCGATCAGCATCATCGCAACGAAGCTGGTGATCGGCTTGGTCATTGCGTGGATGCGGAAGAGCGTATCGGGCGTCATCGCGAACTGGGTCGCGACGTCGCGCACACCGAACATGCGGAAGTAAACCGGCTTGCCGCGCTGGCTGACGAGGAGGATGGCGCCGGGAATCTTGCCGGCTGCGATCTCGTCCTTGAAGAAAGCATCGAGCCGGGCGAGCTTGTCCGGAACAAAGCTGGCGCCGGCAGGAATATTCCAGCCGTTCTCCGCCACCGCCGCCTGCACGGCCGCGAGTGCAGCCAGAAGCGCAATCGCGCAAGCGGCGATCGCCGATCGCAACCTCGAAGGCGCCCAGCCGGCCACAGCCATCCAGCCATACCTCTCAAAGATCGCACAGCCACCGGCGGCCACCGGGAAGCGGGTGCCAGCCTGGCAAAACGCCTTTTCCTTCGCAAGGAATCAGCACGCCAGCGTAGCGCAGCGACGCAATCAAATCTGCAAAGCAAAAAGCGCGTCCCGGTGAAGGCGCGCGCTTTCCGTGGAAAAGCAGCAAAACACCAGCCGCCGGATCGAAGGCGCCGCGGCCAACCCGTCGCGGGTCGCCGCCACGGCGATGCCGGCGGCACGCGCCGCCGGGAAGCGATAGACGCCGGTGGAAATCGCCGGAAAGGCGATGGACGCCATCTCCCGCTCACCGGCCAATTCCAGCGCGCGACGGTAGCATGAGGCCAGAAGGCGGTCTTCCCCCGCGGCACCGCCGTGCCAGACCGGGCCGACCGCGTGGATGACATGGGCCGCCGGCAGGCCGTAACCGGCGGTGAGGCGGGCATCGCCCGTGGCACAGCCGCCGAGCTGCCGGCATTCCTCAAGCAACTCCGGGCCAGCCGCGCGGTGGATCGCGCCATCCACCCCGCCGCCCCCGAGCAGCGAGGCGTTGGCAGCGTTGACGATGGCGTCAACGGCGAGCGTGGTGATGTCCGCGACGATCACCTCCAGCCGGGCGTCGCCAAGCTGGCGGTGCGCCGCGACCTCCGTCATTCGACGGGCTGCTGCACCGCGATGCCGTTGTTGGTGAACAGCGCCTGCAACTCGCCGGCCTGGAACATCTCACGCACGATATCGCAGCCGCCGACGAACTCGCCCTTGACGTAGAGCTGCGGGATGGTCGGCCAGTTCGAGAACGCCTTGATGCCCTCGCGCAGTTCGTCCGAGGCCAGCACGTTGTGCCCCTTGTAGGGGACGCCGACGTGATCGAGGATCTGTACGACCTGGGCGGAGAAGCCGCACATCGGCGCCTGCGGCGTGCCCTTCATGAACAGCACCACGTCGTTGGACTTCACTTCGTTGTCGATGAATTGCTGAATGCTCATGATCCGGTCCTTCTGCGGCGCGACAAAAACCATGCCGATCCCTTTGTTTCCCAGCATATCTAGCCGGAAACAGGGTAGTCCCCAAGTGAATTTCTGGATGTGAATTTCTGGACGCGGATTCGCAAGGGGGACTCCGGAGCGAAGTCATGACCTCACGCGCGGGTGAACGCGGCAAACCCGTTGCCGGGTTGCCCTCGCGCCCGCCGGTGCCCTATCGTTTGAAACGGATATTTCGGGAACCAACCCGGCGGCAGCCGCGTTTTCCCCCGAACCGGAGTTTGTGGGTGACGAAATCAGCGCTTGCGGAGACCCCGCTTAACGCCAAAGCCGAAGCGTCCGTACCGGCAGCGAGCGATCGCAGGCACGCGCTTGCGGCGATGTTTCGCGTCGTGCGGGGCGAGACCGAACGCCGCGCCGCGCCGCTCACCCCCGAAGACCAGGTGGTGCAATCGATGCCGGACGCGAGCCCGGCGAAATGGCATCGCGCCCACACGACGTGGTTCTTCGAGCAGTTCGTGCTCGTCCCTCACCTTGAGGACTATCGCGTTTTCCATCCGGATTACGCCTACCTGTTCAATTCCTACTATGTCAGTGCCGGGCCCCGACATGCGCGCGCCGCCCGCGGCCTGTTGACCCGGCCGGGCGCGGCCGAGGTGACGGCCTATCGCCGCCACGTCGATGCAGCGGTCGAACGGCTGCTCGCAACCGCCGACGAGGCGCTGCTGGAGCGGCTGGCGCCGCTCATGGAGGTCGGCTTCAACCACGAGCAACAGCATCAGGAACTGATGCTGACCGACATCCTGCACGCATTTGGGCAAAACCCGATCCCGCCGGCCTACGATCCGGCATGGGCGCCGCCGCGCACCACCGCCAGCGCCGGCTTCGCCACCCTCGCCGAGGGCATTCACACGGTCGGCCACGCCGGCGCGGGATTCCATTACGACAACGAAACGCCGGCGCACCGCGCGCTGGTCGGGCCGGTCAGGATCGCCCGGGCGCTCGTCACCAACGCCGAGTGGCTCGATTTCATGGCGGACGGCGGCTACGCCACGCCGACGTTGTGGCTGATGGACGGCTTCGCCCGCGCCAGCGACGAAGGCTGGGAGGCTCCCGGCCACTGGCGCAAGGTCGACGGCGAATGGCGCATCATGACGCTCGGTGGCTTGCAGCCGGTCGATCCGGCCGCGCCAGTCTGCCACGTCAGCTACTACGAGGCCGATGCCTTCGCGCGCTGGCGCGGCGCCCACCTGCCGACCGAAATGGAATGGGAGGTCGCCGCCCGCGCCGGCCTGATCGACGATGCCTTCGGCATCGTCTGGCAATGGACGCGCTCCGCCTACGCGCCCTACCCCGGCTACCGTGCCGCGCCCGGGGCGCTCGGCGAATACAACGGCAAGTTCATGGTCAACCAGTATGTTTTGCGCGGCGCGTCCCTTGCGACGCCCGAAGGCCACAGCCGCACGACCTATCGCAACTTCTTTTATCCGCACCATCGCTGGCAGTTCAGCGGCCTCCGGCTTGCCAGCTACGACGACTGAACCATCTTAAATCGGGGCGCGCGCAGTTGCGTCCGCAGGAGAGGACATGAGCGCGCAAGCCCACGCCCTGGCAAAATCCCGCTATGACGATGCAGCGACCGCGACATTCGCCGCGGACGTGCTGACCGGTCTCACCACACAGCCCAAGCGCCTGCCGCCGAAGTATTTTTACGATGCGACGGGCTCAGCGCTGTTCGAGGAGATCACGCGGCTGCCGGAATATTATCCGACCCGCACCGAGCTTGGCATCCTACGCGAGCGCGGCGCGGAGATTGCAGCGCTGATCCCGAACGGCGCGGCGCTGATCGAGTTCGGCGCCGGCGCCACCACCAAGGCGCGGCTGTTACTGGCCTCGGGCACGTTCGGCGCCTATGTCCCGGTCGATATCTCCGGCGAATTCCTCAACGCGCAGGCGAGCCAGCTCCGCGCCGACCTGCCCGAGCTTCCGGTCTATCCGGTTACCGCGGATTTCACCGCCTCGTTCGCGCTGCCGAAGCCCGTGCAGGCGATGCCGAAGGCGGGCTTCTTTCCCGGCTCGACCATCGGCAATTTCGAGCCGCACGAGGCTGCCGCCTTCCTGCGCTCCATCCGCGCCATCCTCGGGCGCGACGCCTGGCTGATCGTCGGCGTCGATCTGGAGAAGGACGAGCGCATCCTTGCCGCCGCCTACAACGACGCGGCCGGCGTCACCGCGCGCTTCGACCTCAACCTGCTGGCGCGGATCAACCACGAGCTTGGCGGCACCTTCGACCTCGACGCCTTCCGCCATCGGGCGATCTACAACCGCGAGCGCCATCGCATCGAGATGCACCTCATCAGCCGCAAGGCGCAGGAAGTGCGCGTCGAGGGCCGTCGCATCGCCTTCCGCGCCGGCGAAACCATCCACACCGAGAGCAGCTACAAATATAGCCTCGACCGCTTCGCCACGCTGGCGCGTGGAGCCGGCTGGACGCCGCACGCCTCATGGACCGACCGTGACGTCGCTTTCTCAGTCCATGCACTTCGCGCGGACTGACGCCCTCGCCGGCACGCTGCGGTCGGCACTGATCGACCGGGCCTCCCACACTGCAATGACCACCATCACCGCGCTGGTCGCCGCGGACAAGGCGAGCGACGACAACAGGTGGCCGCTATCGTTCGAGCCGCGCCACTGCCGCAGGCTAAGGCTATTTCTCCGGCACACCGGTCTGCAGTGCCAGCGCGTGCAACACACCCCCCATCTGGCCCTGCAACGACTGATAGACGATCTGGTGCTGCTGCACCCGCGACTTGCCGCGGAACGACTCGGAGACGACGGTTGCGGCATAGTGGTTGCCGTCGCCGGCGAGATCGCGGATCACGACCTCGGCGTCGGGCAGCGCCGCCTTGATCATCCTCTCGATATCCCGCGCATCCATCGGCATCAAACGGTCTCCCTCTGTCATCGGCGCCGGCCGCCCGGCCACCATGCCAGATTCTGCCGGGGGCGGCGAGCGCTGCTCGAATCGCCTCCTATATAAGGAGAACACAGGGAACATCCCAGATGAAACAGCCTGGCCCCGACCATCCCATCACCATCGGCCCCGCGGCCAATCGCGTCCGCGTCAGCGCCGCCGGCACCGTGATTGCCGACAGCCACCACGCGCTGGTCCTGAAGGAAGCGAGCTATCCGCCGGTGTATTACATTCCGCGCGACGACGCGGATCTCGCCACGCTGGTGCGCAGCCTTCACACCAGCCACTGCCCCTACAAGGGCGATGCCAGCTATTTTAGCGTCCGCGCCACAACCGGCCTGATCGACAACGCGGTGTGGTCCTACGAGGCGCCGTATCCGGCGGTGGCCGCCATCGCCGGATACCTCGCGTTCTACCCTGACAAGGTCGAGATCGAGGAATTGCCGGCCTGACCCGGCATGCAGCGGGCGCCACAAGGCGCCCGCCGTCTCCTGTTGCCAGCACGCCCGTCTACCTCGCGGCGGGCGGCGGCACGGCCGTGCGCGTCTGTCGGCACCAGTAGTCGAACGTGGCTTTGACGATCGACGGCTTGAGCAGGTAGTCGTGCGCCTCCTTGGCCAGCGCATCGTCGACCGGCGTCAGCGCCCCATAGGCCTGCGCGCGGATCTGCATGCGCGCCGCACGCTCAAGATAGACCGACAGATAGGTCGCCTCCTCGATTGACGCGCCCGCGGTCAGGTAGCCGTGATGGGCGAGGATGATGGCGCGCTTGTTGCCGAGCGCCTCGGAAATCAGCACGCCCTCCTGATCGGCGATCGGCACGCCGGGCCATTCGCCGAGAAAGGCGCAGTCGTCGTGCAGCGGCGTCATGTCCATCTGGGCGATCACCAGAGGCTGCCGCGCCGCTGCCAGCGCCGAGGCCCAGGGCGAATGGGTGTGGATGATCGAGTTGACGTCGGGCCGCGCATCGTAAACCCACAGATGGAAGCGCGTGGCCGGGTTGGCCATGCCTTCGCCGCTCAGCGTGTTGAGATCGCGATCGACCTCGATGAAGTCGTCCGGCGTCGCCTCATCGAAACCGAGGCCGAACCGCAGCGTCCAATACGCATTCTTGCGTTCGGAGCGGAAGCTGAACTGGCCGGCGAGCCCTGCCTCCTGGCCGGTCATCGCCAGAATGCGGCAGGCATAGGCCATCGTTTCCTTGTCGCTGCGCACCGCGCCCTTGAGGTGCTGGGCCATCTCGCGGGTGGCGCGGTCGTCGAAATATTCCTTTGCTCTCAGTTCCATATTCATGTCTGCCCTCCGAATCCGCGCCGCGGGCAGTCACCGCCCGCCCACACGGGCTGCGGCGAGTATGGGGGCCGCGGTCGGAATGAGCCATGACGCACGCGGCATAGCTGAGATGAGCACGCCCGCTTGTTTTGCGGCCGTCGCAGCCTTTATCGGCTTGCCGGTCAGGGCACGCGCGTCAGCGCCACCTTGATGAGGTCCTGCACCAGGGGCGGCGAGCGCCGGTCGCCACGCACGATGGCGATGACGCGGCGGCGCAGCCTGGGCCGCATGATCCGCCGCTTCCGCAAGCCGTAGTCGGCCAGCAGCCTGTCGGGAATCTGCGAGGGCAGCACGCAATATCCGATCCGCGACGAGACCAGCTTAAGCATGGCATCGACGGTCTCGGCTTCGGCCACCACGTCGAGATGGAGGCCGCAGTTCTCCAGCATCCTGCGCAGCGCATAATGCGGCGGAAAACCGATCATCCGATAGGACGCAACGGTCAGATCGAGCTCGGGCGGCAGGTCGTCGGCAACCGGCGCAATGAGGCACATCTCGTCCTCGAACAGAGGGGTTGAGGCGAGATCGGCGGCCGTTACCGCGGAATCGTAGACGAAGCCGATATCGGCCTTGCCGCTCTCCACCAGCGCCACCACCTCCGGCGAACTGCGCCCCATCAGCGACAGGTTGACGTTCTCGCGCTGGCTCATGAACTCGGCAACCACGTCCGACATAAAATAGTAGCTGAGCGTGTGAATGACCGCGAGGCGGACATGGCCCTGCGTCACACCCTCGCGATCGCGCACGGTATCGAGCGCATCGTCGATGCCGGCATAGGCCGGCTTGACCACCGCGAGCAATTTCTCGCCGGCATCGGTCAGCTCCACACCCCGTCCCGTCCGCAAGAACAGCGGCTTGCCGAGATAGGTCTCGAGCACGGCGAGCTGGCGGCTGATCCCCGACTGGGTGAGGCCAAGGGTCTCCGCGGCGCGCGACAGAGATTTCAGTTCGGCAATCTTGACGAAATAACGCAGTTGCCGGTCGGGGTTTTCCATGGCGCGGGGCTCGGCTGTTTTCACACGCGCCACACTACGGACAGGCACCGCCCTCTGTCACGCGCCGCGTGACAGGTGGCCGCCATGAAAGCCGCGCTCAGTAGAACGCGGCGACCGCCAGCGTCAGCATGAGCGCGGCAAGTCCCGCGATGGTGACGCCGAGAAACGTCTCGGCGGGCGTGGGCATGATGCTACGGGAACGCATACGCTATCTCCATCCGGCAAGCACATCCCGAACGGGAAGCATGCGGCGGAAACCCTAACGATGTCGTAACGAACCGATCCGGCGGCCCGATCAGGCCGGCGCCACGCGGCGCGGCGCCTTCAGGTTGAACAGGTTGCCGAGCAGGATCAGTGCGGCGCCGAGCGCGGTATAGACATCGAGCACTTCGGCATAGACCAGCCAGCCAATGACGACAGCAAGCGGCAGTCGCAGGAAGTCCAGCGGCACCACCACGGTGGCGTCGGCATGGAGCAACGCACGCGCCATGCAGTAGTGCGAGAACGTGCCGGCGAACGCCACCACCAGCATCCAGCCCCACACCGCGGCCGATGGCCAGGTCCAGTCGACGAGCGCCGGCACCAGCCCCATCACCGACTGCAGGATGAGCATCCAGAACATGATCTGGAGCGGAGTGTCGGTGCCCGTCAGCGATTTCACCGCGACGATCGATGCGGCAAAACCAGCCGCCCCGATCAGCATGACGAGTTGTCCCGGATCGATCTTGGCGCCGATCGGCCGGACGATGATCAGGACACCGATCAGCCCGAGCGCAATGGCGAGATTCTTCCACCGGTTCATCTTCTCGCCGAGAAAATTGACGGCGAGAATCGCGGCCCAGATCGGCATGGTGAACTCGATGGCGATGACCTGCGAGAGCGGAATCATCGTCAGCGCCAGAAACCAGCAGAACTGTCCGCCATAATGCACGACGTTGCGCGCCAGATGCATACGCATCCGCGACGTCCGCATCGCCTTGAGCCCGCCGCTCGCCCACACCCACGGCAACAGCATGACGAAGCCGAGGACCGTGCGGATCTCCATGATCTCGAACACGCTCAGTTCGCGCGCGCTTTCGCGCCCGGCGACCATCATCACCAGCATCAGGGACAGCCAGCCGGACATCCATGCGGCGGCCTTCAGGTTGGACGGGGAAGCGGCGGGTGAAACGGACATGGCCTCGGGGGTGACAGGATCGGCGCGCTGCATATCACATCACAGTGCCGGTGGTCGATGATGCTCTCTGAACAGCCGCCCGCGCTCGGTGATCAGCAGCACGGCAAGCACCGCGACCCCGACACCGAGATAGCCGAACGCAAGCGGCCGCAGGCTGCCGTCATAGGCATTGGCGACGGCGCCGCCGATCACCACCGCGACGACGGTGGTGATCGCGCCGAGAAAGGACGAGGCCGTGCCGGCGATGCGCCCCTGTGGCTCCATCGCCAGCGCGTTGAAATTGGCGAAGGTGAGCCCGATCAAAAAAGTGATCGCGGCGAGAATGACCATGAACGGCGCGAAGCCGAGCCCGCCGAGCAGCACCGGCACGCCGAAAGCGAGCCCAAGCACGAGAAACGCCACCGAGGCGCCATGCGAGATGACGCGCATGCCGAGCCGTCCCACCAGCCGCGCGTTGAGGAACGACGACAGCGAGATGGTCAGTGCCGCGGCGGCGAAGGCCAGCGGGAAATACGGACCAAGCCGGTAATATTCGCCGAGCACCTGCTGCGCCGAGAACAGGAAGGCATAGAGGCCACCCTGCATGATGCCGCCGGCCAACGTATAGCCGAGCGTCTGGCGATGGGTGACGAGCGCCTTGAATGCTGCGGCGAGGTCGCCCGCGCCGATCCGCCGACGGTGGGAGGGGCGCAAGGTTTCCGGCAGCCGCAGCGCGCACCACGCCATGACGACAAGCCCGGCCACGGCGAACAACAGAAAGATCACCTGCCATGGCCACAGCAGCACGACGATCTGTCCGATCGACGGCGCGAGCACCGGCACGGCGATGAAGATCATCATGGCGAACGACATCACGCTCGCCATCCGCCGCCCGTCGTAGCAGTCGCGCACCACGGCGACGATGACGACGCGCGAGGATGCCGCGCCCAGCCCGCTGACCAGCCGCGCGGCGAGCAACGTCGTGAAATCCGGCGCGAGCGCGCACAACAGCGCGCCGCCGACATAGATCACGAGCCCCGCCATCAACAGCGGCTTGCGCCCCAAACGGTCGGCCAGCGGCCCGACCGCAAGCTGGCCGATGCCGAAGCCGATCAGGAACACGGTCAGCACCGCCTGGCGGTCGTTCTCGCGCGCAACGTTCATGGCGCGGCCGATCTCCGGCAACGCCGGCAGCATCATGTCGATGGCGAAGGCGTTGAGCGCGATGAAACTCGCGACGATCGCGACGAACTCGGCAAAGCTCATCGGCCGGTGCGACGACACTTCCGATGTGCTGACCGGGCCGCCTGCCCGCGACGATGCCATGACGCCGATCCGTGACCAGAGCTGCCCGCTTCCGACCATGGCGGAAACCGGCGTTACAGATCCCAAGCGGCACGGCCGTCACGCGAGGCGCATGACGGGTGCCGGGGGAGCCGCTGCTGGTAACGATTTGAGCAGCCGCGCACAAGGGGGCGACGAGCGCCCCCGCCATGCGCCGGGCGGCCGGCCTACAGCTTGAAGCCGGCCTTGAGCAGATAGGTGCGGCCCGGCAGCGGATAGGCGTTGAACGCCCCCAGCGTCGAGGCGCTCGCCACCGCATAGTCGTAATAAAGCGCGTCGAACACGTTGTTGACGCTGAACGACCAGAAGAAGTTTTCGACCTCGCCGCCGATCTTCAGGTCGAGCGTCGCCTGCGCGGGAATCACGGGCTGCCGGTTGAGCTGGTCGTTGTCCATCCGGCGGCTGCTCCAGAAGCGGGCATTGGCATCGAGCACCAGATACTTCTGCCAGATGTTCCACGAGAAGCCGGCGCTGCCGCTGAAGCGCGACACCAGCGGCACGTCGTTGCCAGCAAACGGCCCCTCGCGGAACTGGGCGCGGGTATAGGCAAAACTCCCCTTCAGCCGGAAGTCGTCGTTGATGCGCAGCGTCGCGTGGGTCTCGCTGCCATAGCGCCGGGTCGGATCGAGATTGACGTTCGACCCGAAGGGGAAAGTCAAAGGATCATACGGGTTGAGATGGATCTCGTTGGACAGCGCCATGTAGTAGACGCTCGTTTGAACGCTCAGAGCACCGGCGGTCAGGCGGATGCCGCCCTCGACATCATTCGACGTTTGCGTCTTGAGGGCAAAGTTGGTCTGCGAGGGGCTGTTGCCAACCCGCTCGTCGACGTTCGGCGTGCGGAACGCATGCGCGACACGAGCGAACACCGCAACCGTCTCGTTGAAGCGATGGTCGATGCCGACGTGCCAGGCATACTGATCGTCGGCCGAATCGAGGGGCGACAGAAACGCAAAGGGTCCGATCTCGCGCGCGTTCAGGTCGGTGCGCTGCCAGCGGCCGCCATAGGAGACATCGGTGGCCGGCGTCAGGCTCAGGGTCTGCTGCCAGTAGGCAGCATAGGTACGCTGGGCGAGGTCGTAGACATTGTCCGGAATGCCGCGCATACCGCCACGCGGCGACCAGTAATCCGCATCGTAATAATCGAAACCGGTGAGAATGCGCGAGCGCAGCCCGAACATGTCGTTCGTGATGTTCAGGCGCGGCGTGATCGACCAGGTTTTGAGGTCGGCATCGACGTAATAGGGGCCGAACGCTGAAAAATAGGCCGACTGCTGCCGCTTGTCGCGCACACCGCCATCGACGATCAGTTCGACGCCGTCCGTCAGCCTGTAGGTGAAGCCGGCGGTGGCGTTGACGCCCTCCTTGTTGGCATAGTTGAGCGGCGTCGAGGTGCCGCGGCGGTCGGTGACAAGTTCGTTGATGCCGAGCGCCGGGTTGACGGCGCGCGCACCCGGCAGCCCGAGATGCTGGTCGTCGGCGGAAATGTTGAAGAAGGCGGAAAAGTTGACGCCGCTATAGCGGACTTCACCGACGGCGTTGCGCTGCACCAGCGCGTTGTTGACGCGATAGCCGTCGGTTTGCAGCCCGTTCAGGAAAGCCGCGGCCGAGAACGGCCCCGACCTCATGGTCGCGACGACGCTGCCCTCACGCTGTCCGAACGAGCCGACGCCGCCCTCGACGCGCAACGACGCCGGCTTGCCGACCCCGGCACCGGTCTTGGTGACGATGTTGATGACGCCGCCGACCGCGTTGTCGCCGTAGAGCACCGCGCCGCTATTGCCGCGCGTGATCTCGATCCGCTCGATCGCGTCGCGCGGGATGGCGGAGAAATCGACGCCGGCGACATCAATGTCGTTGACGCGGCGGCCATTGACCATCACCAGCGTATTCGAGGTTGCGGCGGCGCCGAAGCCGCGCAGATCGACGGAGGTGCCGGCGCCGCCGACGGCGCCGTAAAGGCTGCGAAGCTGCACCCCGGGCGCCTGCGCGATGATCTCCTGCAAGGTGGCCGACGGCGAGCGGGCGATGTCCTCGGCGGTGATCACCGTGGTCGAGGCGCCGGTGATGTTGTCGTTGAACAGCCGGCTCGCCGTCACGTCGATGGTCGGCAGCACCTCGCTCGGCTGCTGTGCCAAAGCCGGCGCCGCCAGCGCAGTGGTGGCCAACAGCGACGCAAGGCCGCCGAGCCTGAAGATACCTAGAACATGCCCGCCCATGATCGTTCCCCGCTGGTCCGGTTCGTTGCGGAAAACGCTTTCGGCGCGCCGGTACGACGCCGCCCGGCGGGCTGCCGCCGGTTCGTCACGTCGCACGCCTTTAGATCACGAGCCATCGGCCGGTCTTCCGCAAGGTTGCACACGTCACCGCTGCGGAAAGGCCCGCCCCAAGCGCACGCCCCGCGCGCCGGAAGGATGACAGGCTCAGGCAGGTCTCCTGGCTCGCGGGTCTCCGCTGTTGTCCGCCTTCCCGAGATGCGCCTGACGGCGCCGGCTCAGTGGCATCGTGGACAACGGCTTACCGCTGACAGTTGCGGGGGCAGCTCCGGATTGATCGCGGCGGGCGGCTGCCTGCCGGGACGACACCGGATTCCCTATTAGCCGGCTCGCGCCGGCACCTGGGCCGTGGTTCCAATGAAACTTCGGGCCGCCGCATTGTCAATGGCGCCCGCCGGCCACGGCCCCGGCGGCAGGGGAATTCCGCTGCCGGCGTGGCAAATGAGTGACAATGGAAGGGTCACCCAGCCGAATCGACGCCCGGACTCCAAACCGCTCCCCCCGCAAGAGCGCGCGGCAAAAACAAATCGCATGACCGCGGTGTGCCGCTTCGCTCAACTCGCGTCCATGCGGACAACGATTCGACAGCGGGATACATCGCGCGGCCAGGCCCGCCTCGGCCTTGCGCTTGCCGCCGTGCTCGCCATGGCGAGCCTCGCCAACGCGCTCTGCCTCTGCGCCTTCATCTGATCCGCCCCCCGCCTCATCCCTGCCCCCGCCCTTTCGTCCCCGACGCATGTCGGGCTGGACAGAGCCGCGGGTGAGGCTCATCAAGACGGCAAACGGATAGGCGACCGGGGCTCAGGACACCATGACCAAGCGTCTTGAAGGCGATTACGACTACATCATTGCCGGTGCCGGGACGGCCGGCTGCATCATGGCCAACCGCCTGTCGGCCGACCCGCGCCGCCGTGTGCTGCTGCTGGAAGGCGGCGGCCGCGACAACTGGATTTGGTTTCACATCCCGGTCGGCTACCTGTTCGCCATCGGCAATCCGCGCTCCGACTGGATGTTCAAGACCGAACCGCAAGCCGGCCTCAACGGCCGCGCCCTGCATTATCCGCGCGGCAAGGTGATCGGCGGCTCCTCGGCGATCAACGCCATGATCTGCATGCGCGGCCAGGCCGCCGACTACAACCACTGGCGCCAGCTCGGCCTCAGCGGCTGGGGCTGGGACGACGTGCTGCCGGTGTTCAAGGGGCTCGAGGACCATTTCCTCGGGGCGAGCGACATTCACGGCACCGGCGGCGGCTGGCGCGTCGAGCCGCCACGGCTATCGTGGCAGGTGCTGGACGCGGTGGCCGATGCTGCCGAACAGATGGGCATCCGCAAGATTGCCGACTTCAACACCGGCGACAACGAGGGCATCGGCTACTTCCACGTCAACCAGAAGCGTGGCCGGCGCTGGTCGTCGGCGCGCGGCTTCCTCAAGCCGGTGCTGAACCGCCCCAACCTGCGGCTCGAAACCAACGTGCTGATCGACCGCCTGATCGTCGAGGACGGCCGCGCGGTCGGCATCGTATTCAGGCAAGGGCCGGAGGAGATCGAGGCGCGCACGCGTGGCGAAATCATTCTCTGCGCCGGCTCGGTCGGCTCGCCGGCGATCCTGCAGCGCTCCGGCATCGGCCCCGCTGAATGGCTGAGCGCGCTCGGCATCGACGTCAAGCTGGCGCGCGAGGGCGTCGGCCGCAACCTGCAGGACCATCTGCAACAGCGCGCGATCTACAAGGTGAGCGGGGTGCGCACGCTCAACGAGACCTACTACAACCTGTTGCGGCGCGGCTGGATGGGCGTGGACTATGCGCTGCGCCGGCGCGGGCCGCTGACCATGGCACCCTCGCAGCTCGGCATCTTCACCCGCTCCGACCCGTCCCGCGAGCGGGCCAACATCCAGTTTCACGTCCAGCCACTGTCGCTCGACAAGTTCGGCGATCCGCTGCATCGCTTCCCGGCGATCACCATCAGCGCCTGCAACCTGCAACCGACCGCGCGCGGCACCATCCGCATCGCCTCACACGACGCCGCGGCGGCGCCAAAGATCTCGCCGGACTATCTCACCACCGACGCGGACCGGCAGGTCGCCGCCGATGCCATCCGGGTGACGCGGAAGCTGATGAAGCAGGCGGCCCTTCAGCCGTATCGCCCCGAGGAATATCTGCCGGGGCCTGCGGTCGGCGACGACGACGCCTCGCTGGCCAGGGCGGCGGGCGACATCGGCACCACCATCTTCCACCCCGTCGGCACCGCCAAGATGGGGCTCGCCTCCGATCCGACCGCGGTGGTGGACGAGCGGCTGCGCCTCCACGGCATTGCGGGCTTGCGCGTTGCCGACGCCTCGGTGATGCCGACCATCACCTCGGGCAACACCAACACCCCGACCGCGATGATCTCCGCCAAGGGCGCCGAGATGATCGTCGCCGATGCGAGGTAGGATCGGTTCTTACGCCGACTTGCGCAGCGCGTTGTCCATCAGCGTCTTGCCGAGCGACCACACCGCGCCCGGCACCTTGTGGCTCGACGTGATCACCTCGTCGAAGGCGCGGATGATCCAGTTGCAGTCGTCCTCAGAGACGGTGAACGGTGGCAGCAGTTTTACGGTATGGCTGCCGTGGCCGGCGACCTGCGTCAGGATCTTGTGGTCCTTGAACAGCGGCACGGTGATGAGCTGGCAGAACAGCCCCTTGTTGGCGGACTCCAGCAGATTCCACGCGGTCTTGAGCTTGAGCGACTTCGGCGGCCCGAACTCGACCCCGATCATCAGCCCCTTGCCGCGCACGTCCTTCAACAACTCGAAGCCAGGGATCATCGCCTCTAGCGCGTCGCGAACCTGCGCGCCGCGCGCCGCCGCCGCCTCGATCAGCTTCTCATGCTTCAGCACCTCGAGCGTGGCGATGCCCGCGGTCATCGCCAGGTCGTTCTTGGCGAACGTCGACCCATGCACCACGGCGCGATCCATGCGGTTGAAAATTTTGTCGAAGATCGGCTTGCGGGTGAGCACCGCGCCGACCGGAACATGGCCGCCGGACAGCGACTTCGACAGCAGCACCATGTCCGGCTCGACGTTCCAGTGCTCGACCGCGAGGAATTTTCCGGTGCGGCCCATGCCGGTCTGGATTTCGTCGGCGACGAAGATGGTGCCGTACTTGCGGCAGAGCGCTGCCGCGCCCGGCAGGTAATCGTCGGAGGGCATGTTAACGCCCTTGCCCTGGATCGGCTCGACGATGAAGGCCGCCACCTCGCGCGAGGCCAGCGCCTTCTCGAGCCCCGCGAGATCGTTGAACGGCACCGAGACGCAAGCGGGCAGCAACGGATCGAAGCCGTTGCGGAAATTGGGATCGCCGGTCAGCGACAGCGCGCCGTAGCTCAGGCCGTGATAGCCATGGTCGCAATAGATGATGCCCGGCCGCCCGGTCGCGCCGCGGGCGAACTTGATCGCGGCTTCCGTGCATTCGGTGCCGGAATTGGCAAAAAATACCTTGTCGAGATACGGCACCTCGGCTAACAGGCGCTCCGCCAGAATGCCGGCCAGCGTCGAGACATCCATCTGCACCAGGTTCGGCAGATGGCCGTCGAGGGTGCTTTTCAAGGCGTCGCGCAGGACAGGATGGTTGCGGCCGATCGCAAACACGCCAAAGCCGCTGAGGAGGTCGAGATAGCGGTCGCCGGCGCGGTCGTAGAGATACTGCCCTTCGCCGCGCTGGAAGCCGACGTCGTAGCCGATCGTCTTGAGCACGCGCACGAGCTGTTCGTTGAGGTGGCGCGTGTGTATGGAACCACGCTCCGCCTCACGCGCCATAAACATCTCGGAAACGTCAAAATTCGGATATACCATAGACCTAATAGGACTGTTGATGGGCGCTTCGTCAACCGTATGTTCGGGATACCGACTCGGGGAATGCCGCGACTCGCGTTTTAACGCAGCCATGACTTAACCACAGGTGCCGACCATGTTGCAGCGCTCAAATCGTCTCATGCGAACGATGTTCTGGTGCGGGCTCGTCTCGGCCGCAAGTGTGGCGCCGGCGCTTGCCGCCGACGTCACCGGCGACTGGTTGGTCAAGGACGGCACTGCCATCATCCGCATCGCCGACTGCGACGGCGCGATGTGGGGCGTGGTGGCCTGGGAGAAAATCCCCGGCGGGCGCGACACCAAGAACCCCGACGCCACCAAGAAAAACCGCCCCTTTCTCGCCATGCCGATCCTGATCAGCATGAAGCCCGGCGAGGACAAGGGCGAGTGGGAAGGTCACGTCTACAACGCCAAAGACGGCAAGACCTACGAATCGAAGATTCATCTGGCCCGCCCCGACGCGCTGGAGATCGAGGGCTGCGTGCTCGGCTTCCTGTGCGGAGGCGAGATCTGGACGCGGGTGACCTCGCTGCCGCCCGGCCCGGCCACGGCCACGGCAGGAACGGCCAAGGGCGCCCCGGCCAAACGGGCCGACAAGGCACAGCCCAAGGCTCCGGCGAAGAGCACGGCGAAAACCACCGGCTCCGCCAACTCTCCGGCCGCCGCGGAGAACGATCCGGTCGGCGACGTCTGCCTACTTCCCGACGTCGCGCGGGGGACCCATTAGCGCCGGCTGAAACAGCAGCACCGCCGCAAGCGTCGTCACCAGCGACAAGGCCAGCAGTTTCCCCATGCTCGCCGTGCCGGGATGGCTCGACAGCCATAGGCTGCCGAACGCCGTCCCAGTGGTCAGCGCGCTGAAGAAGATGGCGCGCGTCAGGCTCGACTGCAAAAGGTGCGTCTTACCGGCCCGCCAGGCGGTCACATAGTAGATCTTGAACGCCACCCCGATGCCCATCAGCAGCGGCAGCGCGATGATGTTGGCAAAATTCATCGACAGCCCGATCAGCACGCAGATTTCCAGCGTGACGATGCCGGCAACCATCAGCGGCACGATGGTCAGAAGCACGTCGGTGAAGCGGCGCAGCACCACCCACAACAACAGGGCGATGGTAAGAAGCGCCCAGATGCCCGCCTGGATGAAGGCGTTGACGATGGTGTCGCCCGATTTGAGGATCGAGACCGGCCCGCCGATCGCGGTCGGCTCCGCCGCAAGCACGGCGTCGGCGAAGCGGCGCAGCGTTTCGTTGTCGTTGGGATCGCCCTTCGGCAGCGCCTCGACCCGTATGCGGCCATCCTCGGCGCGCCATGAGCGCACCAACACGGCCGGCAGCGTCTCCGCCGTCACCGGCCCCGCCTGAAGCGAATTGCGAAGCTGGTCGAGCATGATCTTGAGCGGCGCGACCAGCACGTCCTGCGCGCGTGTGCGCGTCGCCTCGTCGGCCGCGGCAAGCCTGGTCATGGCATCGGCGAGCCGGCGCGAGGCGGCCGCGCCCGGCCCCTGCCCCTCACCGACCGTCTTGCGCAGGTTCTCGGCCGAGTCCTTGAGCGCCTCGACATTGTCGGCATCCGAAGGCGGCGGATCGACGTCGTCGGGGTTGAGCGCAGGCGTCAGCGTCTCGGCCGCCTTCTTGATCATCCCGAGCTTGACCGGCTGGTCGGCCGGAATGAGCATGTCGAGCGAGCGCGTCTCGGCCACTTCCGGAACAGCGGCAAGACGCGCCTCCACCTGTTTCGCCGCCGCCTCATCGGCAGCGATCACCGACACCGCGCTGGCGCCGGTCGCCGGATCCTTGCGCAGGTCGAGATAGGTCGCAACCGATTCGACGTGCGGGTTGCGCAGGTTGATCGGGTTGAAGTCGAAGCGCAGGAAATACAACAGCGGCAGGCCAGCGATCGTGATCAGCAGGGTGCCGACGATGATCGCCACGCGGTGCTTCTCGAGAAAAATGTCCACCGGGGCAAGCCACGTATAGCCGACCGGCTCCTTCTCGCCGGCAGGATTGAGCAGCTTGAGCATCGCCGGCAACACCGTCACGCTGATGAGAAAGGCGACGATCATGCCGACGCCGGCGATCTTGCCGAGTTCGGACACGCCTTCGTAGTCGGTCGGCAGGAACGAAATGAAGCCGAGCGTGGTCGCGGCGGCCGCGAGCGACAGCGGGATCGCGAGGCGCTTGGCGGCGCGCAGCAAGGCCCGCTCCAGGTTATCCTCCTTGAAGCGCTCGGAGCGGTAGCGCACGCTGTACTGGATACCAAAATCGACGCCGATGCCGATGAACAACACGGCAAACGCCACCGAGATCAGGTTGAGCGCGCCCACCATGGCAAGTCCGATCGCGGTGGTGATGGCGAGACCCATGAACAGCGTGGCAAACACCGCGAAGATGATTTTCGAGGAATGCAGCGCCACCCACAGGATCAGAAGCACGACCAGCACGGTGCCCAGCGCATTGATCACCGCGTTCTCCTGCACCGAGCCAAACTCGTCGTTGGCGATCGGGATCGGGCCGGTCAGCCGCACCGTGGCGCCGTAAACTTGCGCGAGATCGAGGTCGGCCGCCGCCTTGCGAATGGCGTCGGTGGCATCACGTCCCGGTTCCAGTTCGTCGAAATGCAGCACCGGGTTGATCTGGATAAAGAAGCGCTTGTCGGACGCCGAAAGCGGCGTGTCGCTGGTCACTTCACGCCATGAAAACGTCGCCGGCCCGCCGGACAGCACCGTCTCCAGCGTATCGGCCACAGCGCCGAAGGGCTTGGCCACCGCATCCGGCCCGAACTCGCCGCGCTTGAGCCCCTGCAAGCCGGCTTCCAGCGCGCCGGTCAGGCCGCGCAGGCTGGGATCGCCGGCCAGCACCTCAATGAGCGGCCGCCCGGCCTCGAAGCCGCCCGTGATTTTGCCGACTTCCTCTGTCGGCAGGAACAAAAGCCCGTTCTTCTCGAAGAACGGCCCGGAGTTGAGCGGGGTGACGGCGAGGAAGTGGGTCTTGTCCTGGGCCAGCCGGTCGGCCAGGAGCGCGGCGGCGCGGCTGCCGAACTCCGCAGTCGGCGCCTCGATCACGGCGAGGATCGAGTGGTGCTGGTCGGGGAACGCCTTGTCGAAAGCGAGATCGCGCTGCCGCCACTCCAGCTTCTCGGATATGAGCTGATTGATGTCGGTATTGATCGCAAAATTCCGCGCGGCAAATAGCGCGGCGACAATCGCCGCCGCCAGCGCGATCAGCACCGTCACGATGGCAAAGCGGGTCGATATCCTGACAAGGGCAACGACGATCCGGGTCAGCACGTTTCTGGCTTTCCAAACGAGGGGCCCCGCCGCGGGCGCGGGGCAACTTATTGTGTAGCACTAAGGAACGAAACAGGGCCCGGTTCCCCTATCAAAGCCATGAAAACATGACTGAAAATAAGGCGGCGCCGGGAACGGATGATCGCGCCCGTCCTGAACCTTGGCTGCAGTCATGGAACTAACAGGACTTGCAGGCTTCTTCTACCCGTAACTATCTGGAAAACTTCGGATGTCGTCGTTACCAATGCCGCCCGCCAGACCAATGCCGCCCGCCAGTCCTGAAAATCCGCCGATGGAAGTGCTTCTCGCCCAGCCTCGGGGCTTCTGCGCCGGGGTGGTGCGGGCGATCGCGATCGTCGAGCGCGCCTTGGAGAGGTTCGGCCCGCCGGTCTACGTCCGCCACGAGATCGTCCACAACCGGCACGTGGTCGAGACCCTCAAGCGCAAGGGTGCGGTGTTCGTCGAGGACCTGTCCGAGGTGCCGCCGCAGGCCATCACCGTGTTTTCCGCCCACGGCGTCGCTCGCCGCGTCGAGGAGGAGGCGGCGGCGCGCGGCCTGCCGGTGCTCGATGCCACCTGCCCCCTGGTCAGCAAGGTCCACAATCAGGGCCAGCGCTACGTCGCCAAGGGCCGCACGGTGGTGCTGATCGGCCACGCCGGCCACCCCGAGGTGGAGGGCACCATGGGCCGGATTCCGGGGCCGGTGTGGCTGGTGGAGAGCGCGGCCGACGTCGAGGCCCTGCCCCTGCCGACCGACACGCCGGTGGCCTACATCACCCAGACCACGCTCAGCGTCGATGACACCCGCGACATCATCGCGGCGCTCGAAGCCCGGTTTAGCGATATTCAAGGCCCGGATACCCGGGATATCTGCTATGCAACACAGAATCGCCAATCCGCGGTAAGAGACCTCACGCGGCGCGTCGACGTGCTCCTCGTGGTCGGCGCGGCCAACAGCTCCAATTCGAATCGGCTGCAGGAAATCGGGGCCGAAGTGGGAGTACCAAGTTACCTCATCGCCGATGCCAGCGAACTCGACCCGGAATGGGTACGAGGTGCCCGCACCATCGGCCTCACCGCGGGGGCATCGGCCCCCGAAGTCCTTGTCGATGACGTGATCGAGGCGCTAAAACGGCTCGGCCCCGTCGCCGTCTCCGTCCTGCCCGGACGCGAGGAGACTGTCGAATTCCGGCTTCCCGCGGAACTCAGCGCGGGATAGTCCTGTCCAGTCCGTTATCCAGAAAGTCGATCATGGCTATTCCGTTCTTCAAAGAGATGCGCATCGGCGGCTATATCCTCAAGCAGAAGCTGCTTGGCCGGAAGCGCTATCCGCTCGTCCTCATGCTGGAGCCGCTGTTCCGCTGCAACCTCGCCTGCGCCGGCTGCGGCAAGATCGATTACCCCGACGCCATCCTGAACCGCCGCATGTCGGCGCAGGAGTGCTGGGACGCGGCGGAAGAATGCGGCGCGCCGATGGTGGCGATTCCCGGCGGCGAGCCGCTGATCCACAAGGAGATCGGCGAGATCGTCCGCGGCCTCGTCCAGCGCAAGAAGTTCGTCTCGCTGTGCACCAACGCCATGCTGCTGGAGAAGAAGCTCGACCTGTTCGAGCCGTCGCCCTACCTGTTCTTCTCGGTGCATCTCGACGGCCTGCGCGAGCGCCACGACAAATCGGTGTGCCAGGAGGGCGTGTTCGACCGCGCCGTCTCCGCGATCAAGGCCGCCAAGGCCAGGGGATTTTCGGTCAACATCAACTGCACGGTGTTCGACGGCTACCCGGCCGAAGAACTCGCGGCGTTCCTCGACTTCTGCGAGGAACTCGGCGTCGGCATCTCGATCTCGCCGGGCTACGCCTATGAGCGCGCGCCGGACCAGGAGCACTTCCTCAACCGCACCAAGACCAAGAAGCTGTTCCGCGACGTCTTTGCGCTCGGCAAGGGCAAGAAGTGGAATTTCATGCACTCCGGCCTGTTCCTCGACTTCCTTGCCGGCAACCAGAGCTACGAATGCACGCCGTGGGGCATGCCGGCGCGCAACATCTTCGGCTGGCAGAAGCCGTGCTACCTGCTCGGCGAAGGCTATGTGAAGACCTTCAAGGAGCTGATGGAAACCACCGACTGGGATTCCTACGGCACCGGCAAGTACGAGAAGTGCGCCAACTGCATGGCGCATTGCGGCTACGAGCCGACCGCCGCGGACGCAGCGCTGAAGAACCCGTTCAAGGCGGCGTGGGTGGCGCTGCGCGGCGTGCGCACCTCGGGGCCGATGGCGCCGGAGATCGACCTCTCCAAGCAGCGCCCGGCGCAGTACGTGTTCTCGCAGCAGGTGCAGAAGTCGCTGTCAGAGATCCGCCGTGACGAGGCTGCCGCTGCCGCCAAGAAGGCGGCCGCCATCGCCGAGAAGAAGACGACGACAGCCGCGTAGCGTGACGATGGCGCGATTGAAATCGCGCCCCGTCCGCATCAGGTGCGGGATCGCCGACGGCTCGCGGGCAATCGCCTGCAGCACCTTCCAGATGTCGACACGGCCGTCCGGCTTGAGCGCGTGGGTGGCGATCGCCGGCAGCGCACGCGACGCCGGATCGCTGACCACCCGCAGCGCCGCGAACGGCAACCCGACCAACGCCGCATAAGCCGCGGCGACATGGCTTTCCATGTCCACCGCCGCAGCCGCCGTGGCAGCGCGCAGCGCGGCCTTTTCATGGGGCGATGGCACGACGATCTCGGAGCCGGCAATGATGCCGCGCCGGATCCGGTGGCCGCCGTCGCCGACCGCGCCGATCAGCTCGCCGCTCAGTCCCGCTGCCGCCGCCCAGCGTCCGTTGCCGACCACCACCTCGGTGGCGACGACGATGTCGCCGGTGGCCAGCGCCGGGTCGAGCCCGCCGGCAACGCCGAATGAAATGATGCCGCGCACGCTCAGCGGATCGAACCGGCCGAGCGCATCGCGAAGCTGATGCGGATTACTGCTGCTGCAGATGACCGTCATCCCCGGCCCGGCCGCGATCCGCGCTTCCTGCGGCAGCCCGGTGACAATGAGAAGGGGACGCCGGCGATCCGTCGCGTCCCCCCGCGCCCCACCAATCACATCCCGACCCCTACGACCCTGCTGTTCGTCTCATGGAGATTGCGGTATCGGGCCAGTGCCCAAAGCGGGAAGAACTTCGAATAGCCGTGGTACCGCAAATAGAATACACGCGGAAAACCTGTCGCTGTATAGCGGCTCTCGGTCCATTCGCCCCCTTCATTTTGCGTCTGTGTCAAATAAGCAACACCTCGGTGGACGGCCGGGTGGTCGGCCTGGCCGGCCGCCATCAGGGCGAGCAGCGCCCACGCCGTCTGCGAGGCGGTGCTGGGGGCCGGCTCATAGCCCTTGTAGTCGAGCTTGTAGCTCGCGCCGTCCTCGCCCCAGCCGCCATCCGGGTTCTGGATCGCGACCAGCCAGTCGGCGGCCTTTCGCATCGTCGGCGCGTCGTGGGCCATGCCGGCGGCGTTGAGGCCGCACAGCACCGACCAGGTGCCGTAGATGTAGTTCAGGCCCCAGCGTCCGTACCATGACCCCTCCGGGAGCTGACGCTCGACCAGATAGGCGACGGCGCGGCGCATCGCCTCGCTGGTTTCCGGCGTATCGCCGAGCTGCGCCAGCATCGACAGGCAGCGGCCGGTGACGTCCTCGGTCGGCGGGTCGAGCATGGCGCCGTGGTCGGCGAACGGGATGTTGTCGATGTAGTATTCGAGGTTGTCGGCGTCGAAGGCGGCAAAGCCGCCGTCGCGGCTCTGCAGGCCGAGAATCCATTCCTTCGCCCGGGCGATCGCCGCGTCGTACTCGCCGGTGCCCTTGAGGCGCTGGGCGCGCTCCATCGCCATCACCACGACCGCCGTATCGTCGAGGTCGGGATAGTGCGGGTTGGCATACTGGAAGGCCCAGCCGCCGGGGCGGACATCGGGGCGCTTGGCGGCCCAGTCGCCCTTGACGTCGAGCACCTGCCGCGGCTTCAGCCAGTCGAGGCCGGCATGCGCCTTGGCGACGGAGGCGTCGCCGCCCGCCTCCAGCAGCGCATGCGCAGTCAGCACCGTGTCCCACACCGGCGACACGCACGGCTGGCAATAGGCTTCCTCGTCATGGACGACGAGCAGCTTGTCGATGCCACGCCGCGTCGTCGCCCGCGGCGGATGATCTTCCGGATAGCCGAGCGCCTCGTACATCATCACCACGTTGACCATCGGCGGGAAGATCGCGCCAATGCCGTCCTCACCGTTGAGCCGCTCCTCGATGAAGGCGAGCGCTGCGTCGATAGCCCGCTGGCGCAGCTTTTTCGGAAACAGCGGCTCAGCCACGCGCAGCACCGCATCGATGCCGCGAAACAGCAGAAACCAGCCAAAACTCTGGTGCGGCGCCTTCGGCGCCATGCCGACGCTCATCGGCGGTTCGAGGAACAGTTCGTCGATGCCAACGCCCTTGGGGTTCCTCGCCTTCGGCTTGAGCGCGGCCAGGACCATCAGCGGCACGATGGTGGTACGCGCCCAGTAGGAGATCTTGTTGAGATGGAACGGCGACCACCTCGGCAGCAGCATGATCTCGACCGGCAGCACCGGGACCGCGCGCCACGACACCACGCCGAAGAACGCAAGCAAGAAGCGCGTGAACACGTTGGAAGCCGCCGCGCCGCCACGGGCGCGGATCGCCTCGCGCGCCCGCGCCATGTGCGGCGCGTCCACATCGTCGCCGATCATCTTCAGCGCGAAATAGGCTTTCACGCTGGCGCTCATATCGAATTCGCCGTCCTGAAACAGCGGCCAGCCGCCGTGACTGCCCTGAATGCGGCGCAGGTAGGCTGCGATCTTCGCCTCAAGCGCGGCATCGACCGGCTCGCCGAGATAATGGCGGAACAGCACATATTCGGCAGGGATGGTGGCGTCGGCCTCCAGCTCGAACACCCAGTGGCCGTCCGGCTGCTGGTGCCGGTGCAGGGCGCCGGCGGCCGCGGCAATGCTGGCGTTCAGCCCCGCCCGGTCCATCGCTAACGTCGCATCGGTGGTGGTCATATTGCTCAGGTTCGCTCGTGGTGGATTGTGGTGTTGGAAGGCGCGGGCCTTCGGAACAGGCGCTCAGGCCCGCAGCGCGAGGTCGGCCGCGCGGTCGCCGGAGCGCACCGAGCCCTCGATGGTCGCGGGCAGACCCGTAGCAGTCCAGTCGCCCGCGAGAAACAGGTTTTTACACGCGGTGACCGGCCCGGGGCGCATGGCATCCTGCCCCGGCGTCGCCTCGAACGTGGCACGGCGCTCGCGCACGATCTGCCACGGCGGCAGGGCCGTGTCGGCAGCGATACCGGCGACCTTGCACACCTCGGCCCAGATCGCGCAGGCCAGGTCCTCGCGCGGGCGCTCGACGAGATGGTCGGCGCCGCTGATGGTCACCGAGAGCCGCCGCTCGAAAGCGAACAGCCAGTCGATCAACCCGCCGACGATGCCGGTGATCGGCGGGGCACGGTGCAGCCCCTCGTAGCGGAAGTGGGCGTTGACGATGGCGCAGAACCGGGTCGGTGCGCTGATGTCAGGCAGCAGCATCGCCACTGAGCGCGCCGGCACCGCCATCACCACAACGTCGCCCGGCTGAAGCGCGATCTCCTCGTCGCCGATGGTGAGCGCGGCAACGCGCCCCTCCTCCATGCGAAGCCTGCGCAGTTCGCGACCGATGGTGACGCTGCCGCCGCGGGCGCGGATAAATGCGGCCGCGGGCTCGATCAGCACCGAACTCAAACCGTCGCGCGCGATCAGCGGCCGGCATGCCGCCCCGCCCACGGCCAACGTCTCGCGAACGATGGCGCCGGCAAGCGCCGCCGAGCCCTGTGGCGGCGCAATGTTGAGCGCGGCGAGCAGCAACGGCTCGACCAGCCTGCGGTACAAGACGCCGTCGCAGGGGATCGTGTCGCCAATCGTCCTGTCGGGGCCGGCGCGCAGCAACGCGGCGAGCTTGAGATAGTCGCGCGCGGTGGTGCCGGGCACCCGGCGCGTCGAATCGAAAATCCACCACGGAATGCGGCCATCGTTGATGCGCAACAGCCAGCGGCTGTCGTCGGCGAGATCGACGAAGGGAAACTCGGCCTTGTCTGGCCCGCGCAAGCCCCATTCGCTGCCGATGCGGCGCGCATAGGCCAGCACATGGCGGTTGCCCGACAGCACCAGATGGTTGCCGTTATCGATGACGAGGCCGGTGGCACCGTCGAAATAGGAGCGGCAACGACCGCCGAGATGCTGGGTCGCCTCGTGGACATGCACCGTCAGTCCCGCCTCGGCGAGCCGCACGCCGGCTGACAGGCCGGACACGCCGGCACCGATGATGTGGGCGATGCGGGCCATCAGATCACGCCATACCGCAGCAGGATCATGAGGCGTGCCGCGGTGCCGAGCCGCACCTTGGTGCGCGGCGGCGCGAATCCGCGCGCGGTCAAAAGATCGAGGATGGCGCGGTAGTACTTCGACATGATGCGCGGCGCACGGACGAACTGGCGCGGATGGCGCGCCATGATGGCGTCGGCGGCGGCAAAATAGTCTTTCGCCTGCGCGACCAGCGGCGCACAGGCCGCCGGCAGCCGCGGGTCGGCGGCGACTGTCGCCGGATCGTCGCTTGCGATCCCGGCGGCGGCAAGCCGCTCGCGCGG
>Ga0207868_1000280_pt1 | contig 62887 bp, 48 predicted proteins | sample Passage237B_FD_187370 | JGI IMG/M metagenome (GOLD analysis project Ga0207868, IMG submission 187370) | Cellulose adapted compost microbial communities from Newby Island Compost Facility, Milpitas, CA, USA - Passage2 37B (SPAdes) (version 3) ... | reverse complement strand
AACCCGCCGTAGTCGTTATAGCGGTAGTCGAGCCACTGGAAGATCGGGTGCATCAGGTGGCGGTCGATGGCGAAGGCGCCGAACTCCACCTTGGTATCCTCGAAGCGGATGGTGGTCTTGTTGGCTACGCGCACGGTGTCGATGTTGCGTTGCTGATCGAGCGCGACGTTGTTCGGCGCCGGCAGCCACGGCGTCGTCAGCGCCATCTGCCGCGTCACCGTGCCGGGAATGCGCTGACGCACGCTGTTGGCGTTGACGTAGAAGCGCGTCTCGAAGTCGGGCGAGATCTGATAGCCGACATTGGCGCTGAGCCGCAGCGAGCGGCCATCGCTATGCTCGCGAAAACCCTGCGCGGTCTGGCCCGAGGCGGTGACGAAACCATCCCACGGCCCGTTGACGCCGCCGGCATTGGCCTGCAGACGCGCGAAGCCGAAGGCGCCGATATCGAGCGAGGCGCCGTTGGGAAACGGGTCGCGCCCGGTGCGGGTCACGAAGTTGATGGCGCCGCCCAGCGAATTGGCACCGAAGCGCAGCGCGTTCGCACCCTTGTAGACCTCGGTGTACTTGGTGGCGGTCGGATCGATCTCCTGAAAGTCGCCGTAGCCGTCGGCGGTGTTGATCGGAATGCCGTCCATGTAGAGCTGCACGCCGCGCAGGTGGAAGTTGCGCGACAGGCTGGAGCCGCGGATCGACAGCCGCGTGTCGTCGCCCCATTTCGGCTGCGCAAACACACCCGGCACATAGTCGAGAATCTCCTTGACGGTATTGGCGACCGTGGAATTCCGGTAGGCGTTGGCCGGCACCAGCGCGACGCCGCCGGGGGCGCGGCTGATCTCGCGCAGCGCTTCCTGCGCGCTCAGCACCGCTAGCGCGCCGCGCACACCGGGGTCGGTATCGCCGGTGATGACGACCTGCGGCAGTGTGGTCGTCGTGGCGGCGCGCCTCGGCGCCGGTCGGGCGGCACGGCGTGCCGGCGGCGGCGTCCGCGGCGACTGCACGACGATGGTTGGCAGCTCTTGAGTGGTTTGCGCGGCAAGCGGCGCGGGACTGAGCAAGGCAGCAGCAGGGACAAGCCACAGGCCGCGCGCCTTCGGATAGGCGAATGACATCGGATCAACTCCGGCAAGACAGGTCTGACGAATAGCAAGGCGGCGCCTTCAGGCGCCCGTCAGATGTCGGCCGGCGGTGCTCGCGAACTGTAGGAGGCAAGGCGCGCGTAAGTCTTGAGACGCGCCTCGAAGGCCACGTACTGCGGCTCGGCGATGGCGACCCGCACAGGGATGCCGCCCACGGCGGGCGGTGGCAGCGCCGCCGCGAGCCCGGGCAGGCACAGCTTGCAGTGATGCATGGTGTGCGCCACCCTGCCATCGGCAGCGCCATCATCGGCTGCATCAGGATGGGCGACGCATAACACCGCGACATCGCCGAACGCCGCGGCCGGCGTCGCCGCCAGCAGGCTGCTGGCGAGGACGGCATTGAGCACGAGCGCATAGGCTGCCGCCCAGGCGATCCATGCTCCAAACCGTAAAATGCCCCAACGCCTCACAACCGCCGTCCCCAATCCGACGCCGCGTCACCTTTACCACGATGCAGATAGCGAATGTCAAATTCGCTCCACTAGCACGTTGCGCCAGCACAAGCCGAAGCCGACGGTCGTTGGATGGGGATACGGCCGTTCCGTTCCCGGCTCAATGCGCCGACAGGTCGCGGGCGCCGACGGCGCGCTTGAGCCGCGCGGTGTCGATCGCCGTGGCAAAAGCCTCGACGGCGACCGGCAGCCGGCGCCGCCAGTTCGGATGCCCGTCGAGCGTGCCGGGAAGGTTCGGCTGATCGACAAGGCCGAGCAGGTCCTCCACCATCACCGCGAGGATCCGCGAGGGCATGGAGGCGAGATACCCGATCGCGGCGAAAACATCGTCGTGGCCACCGAGCGCGTGCCTCAACTGCGCGACCGCGGCGCGGCGCGCCTCGATGGTTTCGCCGGGATCCAGGCCGAGCGCATGCTTCAGCGCGATATCGTGGCCGCGCGACCAGCCGGCGAAGGTCGCAAGATCGTGCGTGCCGAAGGTGGCGAGCGTGTCCGGCGGATAACTCTCGGCGCCACAGAACGCGCCATCAGGCCCGCGCTCGAACATCATGACGCGCATCCGCCAGATGCCCCACGCCGCAAGCCTTTCGCGAAAACCCTCCGGTACCGTGCCGAGGTCTTCGCCGATGACGATGGAACGGGACTGCCGGCTTTCCTCCGCCACCACCGCCAGCAGCGTCTCGAACGGCATCCGCACATAAACGCCCTCGTCGGCCCCAAAATCTTGCGGGATCAGGTACAGCCGCTTCAGCCCCATCGCATGGTCGAGCCGCACCGCGCCGGCATAGTGCATCGCCGCACGCAGCATGTCGCGCAGCGGCGCGTAGTTTTGCCGCGCCAGCCCCGTAGCGTTGAGGCCGGCGAGGCCCCAGTTCTGCCCGGCGGTATTCAGAAGATCGGGCGGCGCGCCGACCGCAAGGCTGCGCGAAATCGCGCCCTGCTCGTGCCAGGCATCAAAACCGTCCGGCCGCACTCCCACCGCGAGGTCGAGATAGAGCCCGACCGGCAGCCGCAGCCTGGCGGCAAGCTCGCCGCACGCCCCAAGCTGCGCGTCGGCGCACCACTGGGCGAACTCCACCGCCTCCATTGCCTCACCGCGCGGCCCGGTGCGCAGCATCGCGATCCTGTCGTCGTCCGGCACGCGCCAGGCCGGCGGCCACTGCCACCATGGGCCCGCGAACTCGCCCCGCAGCACCTCGAACGCGGCAAAACGGGCCAGCGCCGCCCCGCCCGCGCGCCGGAATACCTCGAAGGCCGCGCGCCGCTCCGCCGTCGCCGCCGTCTTGAACGCGGCAAAGGCTTGCGCGAGCGCATGGCGCTTGCGAGCCGCAACGGCGGCGTAGTCGATGACCTCGCCCTCGCGCAAGCGCGCGATGGCGGCGGCATGGGTGGCGAGATACCCGCGCGGCAGCTCGGGCAGCGCCGCGACGTCAATATAAAGAGGGTTCAGAAACAGCCGGCTGCTTGGCGCATAGGGACTGCAATCGGCGGCCTCGTCCGATAGCGCATGCAGCGGCGACAGCCCGACCCCGGCCGCACCGGCCTCCGCCGCCCACGCGATCACGCGGCGCAGATCGGAAAAATCGCCGATACCCCAGTTGCGTGCCGAGCGCAGCGCGTAGAGCTGGACGGCGGGCAGCCAGACGCGGTCGAAATCGCCGCCGAATGCCGGGCGCGGCGGCGGTACCGCCTCCGCCTCCGCATTGAAGGCCCCCTCGCTATCGAGCGCTTCGATCACCGCCTCAAGCGCGGCCGGATTCGCGTTCCGCCACCGTCCTGTGACATCGACGAAACCGGTCTCAACGCCAAGCTCATGGGCTTTCATAAAAATATCCATCGGACCGTTCATATTTGCCCACGCGCCCACCTCCCGGAAGTTCCGTGGGCGGACGGGTGGTGGGGAGGCAGGTTCCCGAGGCCGGCCGAACGGGAACTTTCAGCCGTCGTTCGACTTGCCTTAGAGACGGACGTCTCGGTTCGCCAACGAAACGGAGACGCCTTTATCGATGTCAATGATACCGCCCGTGAACAAGTCCCTCCAGGCTGCCGAGGACGTCGCCATCCACGGCCCCTTTCACATCGAAGATATCTATCCCCAGATCGATGGCGGCCGCTTTCCGGTCAAGCGCATCGTCGGCGAACCGGTCGAGGTCTGGGCCGACATTTTTCGCGGCGGCCACGACGTCACCCGCGCCACGCTGCTGTGGCGGCGGGAGAGCGAAACCCGCTGGCAGCGCACGCCGATGCGGCACCACGACAACGACCGCTGGACGGCAACGTTCACGCCGGACGAGATCGGACGCTATCAATACGCGATCGAGGCGTGGACCGATGCCTTTGCGAGCTGGCGCCACGGCGCGGAGCTGAAGCGGGCGGCCGGTCTCGACCTGACGCTGGACGCGCGCGAAGGCGCTGATCTTCTGGCACGGGCCCAGGCGGACGGCCGGGACGCCGCCATTATCGCCCGCCAGCGCGAAGCGTTCCTGAATAATGGTAACATCGAGGTGCTGCTGTCTGATGAATTGGCCGAGGCGATGGCGGTGAGCCTGTCCGCTCCGGACCTGACGCGCACCCGCGGATTCCCCCTCGTCATCGACCGCCTGCGCGCACGATATGGCGCCTGGTACGAGATGATCCCGCGCAGCCAGGCCACCGTGCCAGGCCAGCACGGCACGTTCAGGGACTGTATCGCCCGCCTGCCCGATATTGCCGCAATGGGTTTCGACGTGGTCTATCTCACGCCGATCCATCCGATCGGGCGCACCAACCGCAAGGGCCGCAACAACGCGCCGACGGCGGAGCCCGGCGATCCCGGCAGCCCCTACGCCATCGGCGCCAGCGAGGGCGGGCACGATGCCGTTCACCCCGAACTCGGCACGCTCGACGATTTTCGCGACTTCGTCGCCGCCTGTCGCGCCCTCGACATGGAGGTGGCGCTCGATTTCGCCGTGCAATGCTCGCCGGACCACCCCTGGCTGACGCAGCATCCGGGCTGGTTCAAACGTCGGCCCGACGGCTCGATGCGCTACGCCGAAAACCCGCCGAAGAAATACGAGGACATCGTCAACCCGGACTTCGAATGCGCCGACGTGCGGGCGCTGTGGCGGGCGCTGCGCGATGTCGTGCTGTTCTGGGTCGATCAGGACGTGCGCATTTTCCGCGTGGACAACCCGCACACAAAACCGTTCGACTTCTGGGAATGGCTGATCCACGAGGTACAGGCGCGCCACCCGGACGTGATCTTCCTGTCCGAGGCATTCACCCGACCGAAGCCGATGAAGGCCCTGGCCAAGCTCGGTTTTACGCAATCCTACACCTATTTCACCTGGCGCACCGCCAAGTGGGAGATCGAGGACTATCTTCGCGAACTGACGCGCTATCCCGAACGCGACTTCTATCGCCCCAACTTCTTCACCAACACGCCGGACATCCTGCCGTTTCATCTGCAAAGCGGCGAGACGTGGCTGTTCAAGGCGCGCCTTGCATTGGCCGCAACGCTGTCCGGGAACTACGGCATCTACAACGGGTTTGAGTTGATCGAGCACACGCCGATCCCGGGAAAGGAGGAATATCTCGATTCCGAAAAGTACGAGATCAAGGTACGCAACTGGGACCAGGATGGACATATCAAGCCCTATATCGCGGCGATCAACCGCGCCCGCCGCGCCCGGCCCGCGTTGCAACAGACGGCGAACCTGCGCTTTCTCGCCATCGACGACGGCAACGTCACCGCCTTCGTGAAGGAAGCGGCGGACGGCAGCGACACCGTCGTCGCCGCCATCGCGCTCTCGCCGGAGCCGCACGAGGTGTGGCTTCCGCTCGACGGCATCGATGTCGCGGCCGGCAACGGCCGCCGCGCGGTGGCGGCACTGGAGAACCTCCTCACGCAGGAACGGCTTCCAGTGGAATGGGGCGGCGTCCGCATCCGCATCGAGCCTCATTACGATCCCGCGCTGCTGTTTCGTTGCCTCGCCTGAAGGACCCGTCATGAACGTCATGTCGCCCATGGATGAAACCGCAACCGCCACCGACGGGCTGTGGTACAAGGACGCGATCATCTATCAGCTTCATGTCAAGGCATTCGCCGACAGCAACAACGACGGCATCGGCGATTTCGCCGGGCTGACGGAGAAGCTCGACTATCTGCAGGACCTCGGCGTCACCACGCTGTGGCTGCTGCCGTTCTATCCCTCCCCTGGCCGCGATGACGGTTACGACATCGCCGACTACGGCACGGTCAATCCCGACTTCGGCACCATGAAGGATTTTCGCCGCTTCATCACGGAGGCCAAGCGGCGGGGCCTGCGCGTCATCACCGAACTCGTGATCAACCACACCTCCGACCAGCACGACTGGTTCAAGCGCGCACGCCGCAGCCCGCGCGGCTCGAGCGCGCGCAACTGGTATGTGTGGAGCGACACCGACCAGAAATACCACGGCACGCGCATCATCTTCACCGACACCGAGAAGTCGAACTGGACCTGGGACCCCGACGCCGGCGCGTTCTACTGGCACCGCTTCTTCTCACACCAACCGGATCTCAATTTCGACAACCCGCGCGTCGTGCGCGCCGTGATCCAGGTGATGAAGCGCTGGCTCGACGCCGGCGTGGACGGCTTCCGCCTCGACGCCATCCCCTACCTGTGCGAACGCGAAGGCACCAACAACGAAAACCTGCCCGAGACCCACGCCATCATCAAGCAGTTGCGCGCCGCGCTCGACGCCTACGCACCTGGCAAGGTGCTGCTCGCCGAAGCCAACCAGTGGCCGGAAGACGTCCAGGAATATTTCGGCAACAGCGACGAGTGCCACATGGCCTACCACTTCCCGCTGATGCCGCGCATCTACATGGCGATCGCGCAGGAAGACCGCTTCCCGATCACCGACATCCTGCGCCAGACCCCGGACATTCCCGACGACTGCCAGTGGGCGCTGTTTCTGCGCAATCACGACGAACTGACGCTGGAAATGGTCACCGACGTCGAGCGCGACTACCTATGGTCGACTTACGCCAACGACCCGCGGGCCCGGATCAACGTCGGTATCCGGCGGCGCCTCGCGCCGTTGATGGACAACGACCGCCGCAAGATCGAACTGATGAACTCGCTGTTGCTTTCGCTTCCCGGCACTCCGATTATCTATTACGGCGACGAGATCGGCATGGGCGACAACATCTATCTCGGCGACCGCAATGGAGTGCGCACGCCGATGCAGTGGTCGTCCGACCGCAACGGCGGGTTTTCCCGCGCCGATCCGGCGCGGCTCTACGCCCCCATGATCATGGACCCGGTCTATGGCTATGAGGCGGTCAACGTCGAGGCGCAGGCGCGCAGCCTGTCCTCGCTGCTCAATGCCACCAAGCGGCTGATCGCGGTGCGCAAGTCCGCGCCCGCCTTCGGCCGCGGCACCATGACCTTCGTGCGGCCGACCAACCGCACCGTCATCGCCTATGTGCGCCAGTACCGCGACCAGATCATTTTGTGCGTCGCCAACCTGTCGCGTTCGGCGCAGGCGACCGAACTCGACCTGTCGCCGTGGAAGGAGCGCGTGCCGCTGGAAATGCTCGGCCGCACCCGTTTCCCCCCCATCGGCGACCTGCCCTACATGATCACGCTCGGCCCTTACGGCTTCTACTGGTTCGAGTTGCAGGAACGGCAGACGCTGCCCCACGAGGCACCGCAGGCGCTTCAGGAATTCGAGACGCTGGTGGTGCCCTATGGCGCCACCTGGGTGACGCTGGAGCGCACCCGCGGCATCTTCGAGCGCGAGGTGCTGCCGCCGTATCTGTCGCGCACGCGCTGGTTTCCCGAGCGCTCGCCGTCCGCGATCCGCACCAGGGTGACGTCGGTTATTCCTTTCAGCAACGAGGGCGACAACCGGCCGTGGATCGCGTTTTTCGAAGCGACGCTGAGAGGCCGCCACGGCCGCTACGTCCTGCCGATGCGAATTCACTGGCAGCGCTTCGACCGCGAGCGCCACGATCCGAAGGCACTGGCGGCGGTGCGCCAGGGTGCGCGCGAGGGCACGCTCGTCGATGTCGCCTCCGACAAGGATTTTGTCGCAACACTGATCCACAACCTGTACCGCGCGGTCGAGACCGAGGAACAGGGTACTCGTCTCGTGTTTCAGCCGACCGGCACGTTCCTGCAGGATTACGTCAAGCCGATCGAAAGCGTGCGCGCAGTCGAGACCGAGCAGTCCAACACCACCTCGCTGGTCGGCTCCGACTACGTGGTGAAGGTCTACCGCAGGTTGGAAAGCGGCATCAATCCCGAGATCGAGATGGGCCGCTTCCTCACCGAAGCGACCGATTTCACCAATACGCCGGCGCTGCTCGGCAACGTCGAGCTGGTCGAGAACAAGCGACGCAGCGCGGTGGCGGTCGTGCATGCCTTCGTGCAGAACCAGGGCGATGCGTGGAGCTTCACGGCGAGCTACCTCGACCGCTTCGCGGAGGAGCACCGCCTGCTGCCGCCCGACGCCGGCACCGACGAGTCGGCCGAGCCGGTGCCCTACGCGCTCTATATGCTGCAGACCGGCCGGCGCGTCGCCGAGATGCACATGGCGCTCGCCTCGCGCGACGACATTGCCGAATTCCGTCCCGAGCGTGCCGGTGCTGCGGATGTCAAGGGCTGGATTGACAGCATCATGTCGCGTGCCAAGCCGATGTTCGACAGCCTGCGGCAGCTCCGCGTCACGGCGAAGGAAGCCGATCGCGCCTTGATCGACCGGGCGCTCGCGACGCGCGAGGGCCTGCGCCAGCATCTCGAAACACTGCTGCCGGAGACTATCGACGTCCACATGATCCGTCACCATGGCGACTTCCACCTGGGGCAGATGCTGATCGTCAAGGACGACATCTTCATCATCGATTTCGAGGGCGAGCCGCGCCGCTCCCTCGACGAGCGCCGCCACAAGGCACCGGCCGCGCGCGACGTTGCCGGCCTCATCCGCTCGCTCGACTACGCAGCGACCGCCGCGCTCGAACGCGCGCTTCAGGTCGCCCCCGACGATCAGGGCAAGCTTGCGGCCGCGCTCGAAGGCTGGCGCGAGCGCGCCGTCAACGCCTTCGTCGTCGCCTATCGCGAAGCCATGACCGACGATCGGCTGTGGCCCACCGACCCGGAGGCGGCCGAGCGCCTGCTGCAATTCTTCCTGCTGGAGAAGGCGCTTTACGAGATCGAGTACGAACTGGCCTATCGGCCGGCCTGGCTGCGCGTGCCGCTGAGCGGCATGCTGCGCGTGCTCGCGAGGCCGAGAGAGGCGCCGGCATGACGCTGTTGTCCGACTTCGACCTTTATCTTCTCGGCGAAGGCAGCCATCGGCGGCTTTACGACAAGCTCGGCGCCCATCCGGCCGTGCGCGACGGTGTGACCGGCACCAGCTTTGCCGTATTCGCGCCCAATGCCCGGCGCGTCAGCGTGGTCGGCGACTTCAATGGCTGGGACGGGCGGCGTGATCCGATGCACCCGCGTGACAACGGCTATTGGGAAACCTTCGTCGCCGGCGCGCAGGAAGGCCAGCGCTACAAATTCGAGATCGCCGGGCCCGACGATCGTCTGCTGCCGCTGAAGGCCGACCCGCTGGCATTCGCGACCGAGCTGCGGCCGGCGACCGCCTCGGTGATCTTCGACGAGGCCCATCTGCCACGGCCGCGCCCGACACCGCCGCGCCTCAATGCCCGCGATGCGCCGATCTCGATCTACGAAGTGCATCTCGGCTCGTGGCGGCGCGGCGACGGCAACCGCTGGCTGAGCTATCGCGAACTGGCCGACACGTTGCCGGCTTACGTGCGCGATCTCGGCTTCACGCATCTGGAATTTCTTCCCGTGAGCGAGCATCCCTTTGATGGCTCGTGGGGCTATCAGCCGACCGGGCTGTTCGCGCCGACCAGCCGGTTCGGGCCACCGCAGGATTTTGCCGTGCTGATCGATGCCTGCCACCGCGAGGGGCTGGGGGTGCTGATCGACTGGGTGCCGGGTCACTTCCCCGACGACCCGCACGGGCTGGCGCGCTTCGACGGCACCGCGCTGTTCGAGCACGACAACCCGCTGCAGGGCCGCCACCTCGACTGGGGCACGCTGATCTACAATTACGGGCGCACCGAGGTGGCCAACTTTCTCGCCGCCAACGCGCTGTTCTGGCTCGATCGCTACGGCGCCGACGGCCTGCGCGTCGATGCCGTGGCCTCGATGTTGTATCTCGACTACAGCCGCCCCGCCGACGCCTGGATTCCCAACAAGTACGGCGGCCGCGAGAACCTTGAAGCGATCGACTTCCTGCGCCGCTTCAATCGCGAGGTGTTCGGCGCCTTTCCCAATGCCACCACGATCGCCGAGGAATCGACAGCCTGGCCGCAGGTGTCGCAACCCGTCGAGACCGGTGGCCTCGGCTTCGGCTACAAGTGGAACATGGGCTGGATGCACGACACGCTCGATTACATCGGCCACGACCCCATCCACCGCAAATACCATCACGGCGAGATCCTGTTCGGGTTGAGCTACGCCTTCTCCGAGAATTTCATCCTGCCGCTGTCGCACGACGAAGTCGTGCACGGCAAGCGCTCGCTGCTCGGCCGCATGCCCGGCGACGACTGGCAGCGCTTTGCAAACTTACGCGCCTATTACGGCTTCATGTTCGGCCATCCCGGCAAAAAACTGTTGTTCATGGGAGCGGAGCTGGCGCAGGTGCGCGAATGGAATCACGACACCTCGCTCGACTGGCATTTGCTCGACGAGCCGCGCCATGCCGGCATCCAGGCGCTGATCCGCGACCTCAACCGCCTCTATCGCGACACCCCGGCGCTGCATGAACTCGATTGCGAGGCGAGCGGCTTCGAGTGGCTCGCGGCCGACGACGCCGACCGCAACGTGTTCGCCTGGCTGCGCAAGGGACATGGCGGCCGCGCCCGCTGCCTCGTCGCCGTCAACTTCTCGCCCAACGTCTATTACGACTACCGTGTGCGCGCGCCGTTCACCGGACGCTGGCGCGAAATCCTCAACTCGGACTCCGCGCTTTATGGCGGCAGCAATGTCGGCAACGCCGGCTGGGTGACGGCGACCGACGAGCCGGTGCCGCACCTCTCGCTCACCCTGCCGCCGCTCGCGGCGGTGTTTCTGGTGCCGGAGGCATGACCATGCGGCTGACCGCGGGCACACCGCACCGGCTCGGCGCGACCTGGGACGGGCGCGGTACCAATTTCGCGCTGTTCTCGGCCAACGCCGAGAAGGTCGAGCTGTGCCTGTTCGACGCGCACGGCCGTCGCGAACTGGAGCGCATCATCCTGCCGGAGCGCACCGAAGACGTCTGGCACGGCTATCTCAACGACGTCTCGCCGGGCCAGCTCTATGGCTACCGCGTCTACGGCCCCTACGCGCCCGAGCACGGTCACCGCTTCAATCCGCACAAGCTGTTGCTCGATCCTTACGCCAAGCGGCTCGCCGGGCGCATGGTGTGGAGCGAGGCGCACTTCGGCTATCGCACCGGCAGCCCGCGCGAGGACCTTTCGTTCGACCGGCGCGACAACGCCCGCGGCGTGCGCAAGGCCGTGGTGGTCGACGAGATGTTCAACTGGGGACGGCAGGAATTCCGGCCGCACGTCGCCTGGGAGGACACCATCATCTATGAGGCGCATGTCAAGGGCCTGACCTATCTGCGCGACGACGTTCCGCCGCACCTGCGCGGCACCTACCGGGCGCTGGCGTCGCCTGCGATGATCGCACATTTGCGGCGGCTCGGCGTCACCGCCATCGAGCTATTGCCGATCCACGGCTTCGTCGACGACCGCACGCTGGTGGAGAAGAAGCTCTCCAACTACTGGGGCTACAATACGCTGGCCTTTTTCGCCCCCGATGCGCGCTACGCGCAGGAGGTGCCGCTCGATGCCTTCCGCACCACGGTGGCGCGGCTGCACGATGCCGGCATCGAGGTGCTGCTCGACGTGGTCTACAACCACACCGCCGAAGGCAACCACATGGGGCCGACGCTGTCGTTCCGCGGCATCGACAACGCCTCCTACTACTGGCTCATGCCCGACAACCCGCGCTACTACGACGATTTCACCGGCACCGGCAATTCACTCAACCTGAGCCACCCGCGCGTGCTGCAAATGGTGATGGACTCGCTGCGCTACTTCGTCGAGGTCTGCCATGTCGATGGCTTCCGCTTCGACCTCGCCACCACGCTGGCGCGCGGACCGAACGGTTTTGACCGCAACGCGCCGTTCCTCACCGCCGTGCGGCAGGACCCAGTGCTCGCCTCCGTCAAGCTGATTGCCGAGCCATGGGACGTCGGGCTTGGCGGCTATCAGGTCGGCGCCTTTCCCTCGCAGTGGTCGGAGTGGAACGACCGCTATCGCGCCACGCTGCGACGCTTCTGGGCCGGCGAAGGCAACCTGATCGGCGACGTCTCCGCCCGCATGACCGCCTCCGCCGATCTGTTCAACCACGATGGCCGGCGTCCCCGCGCCTCCGTCAACCACGTCACCGTCCACGACGGCTTCACACTGATGGACCTCGTGAGCTACGAGGCCAAGCACAACGAGGCCAACGGCGAAGACAACCGCGACGGCTCCGACGACAACCTCAGCGTCAATTGCGGTCACGAGGGGCCGACCGACGATCCCGCCGTCTTGGGCTTACGCCATCAGTTGCGCCGCAATCAGCTCGCCTGCCTCATGCTGGCGCAGGGGGTGCCGCTGATCCTGGCCGGCGACGAGGTCGGCAACACGCAATACGGCAACAACAACGCCTATTGCCAGGACAACGATATCGGCTGGGTGAAATGGGACGGGATCGGTCGCGACGGCGACGACCTGATCGATTTCGTCGGCCACCTCGCGACCCTGCGTCGCGACTTCGCGCAGCTCCGCGGCCCGCGCTGGATCGACGGCCGCCGCACCGACGGCTCCTACGGTGCGCTCTGGCTGAAACCGGACGCCACCGAGATGACCGAGCACGACTGGAGCTTTCCGGAAGGGCGCTTCCTCGCCTTCGTGCTGGGGCCGGTGGAGCCAGACACTGCGCCGATTTTCATCGTGCTCAACGCAGCAGCAGACGCAATTCCGTTCACATTGCCGAAAATGCCGGACTACAGTCTGTGGACGCAGGTGCTCAACACGGCGGAGACGGCACAGACAGCGGTGGAGAAGGAGTCCGGCGCGATGATGGACGCGCCCGCCCGCAGCGTCATCGCCTTTGCAGGCAAGGCGTGAGGCCGGGCCAAGATCCGTCCGCGGCCGGCGACGCAGAACCGGAGGGCAGGGGCCGCCCGGGATCGACCGGCCGGACGGCCCCGCGGACGTCGTGCCGACTCACAGAATCGGTTCCCTTCCCCCGCAAACCGCGACTATTGCTACAAATCACGCTCATGCAATCGAACCATCACAAAGCCTTGTGGACATGCGGCGCGAGAGCCAACCGCGATGCCACGGTCCGCGCGCGCCCTGCCCCGCACATGGCGCGAGGAATCGTGACGGACGATTTTCGGAACCCGACGCTGTATCCCGGGTAGAGATGATGTAGCATCCGCCTACCCCCTGCGCAGGTTAAGCGCTGGGCCAGCCCCTGACACCCACCCTCGCTCAAGCTCAAGGCATCATGAACCCCGTCAAAGCACTGCAAACCCACGATCAGGCCGTCTGGCTCGACTTCCTTGCACGCGGTTTCACGGCAACAGGCGGCCTCAAGCGGCTGATCGACGAGGATGGGGTGCGCGGGGTCACCTCCAATCCGGCCATTTTCGAAAAGGCCATCGGCGGCTCCGACGAATACGACGACGCCATCGCACGGCATCTCGATGGTGGCGACCGCGCCGTGACCGATCTTTATGAATCGCTCGCCGTCGCCGACATCCAGGCGGCCGCCGACGTGCTGCGCCCGGTCTACGACCAGCTCGACGGCGCGGACGGTTTTGTCAGCCTCGAAGTCTCGCCCTATCTCGCTCATGACACCAAGGCGACCGTCGCCGAGGCCGAACGGCTGTGGCACGACGTCGACCGCAAGAACCTGATGATCAAGGTGCCGGCGACACCCGAGGGCCTACCGGCCATCGAGCAGCTCACCGCCAAGGGCATCAGCGTCAACATCACGCTGTTGTTCTCGCAAAGCGTCTACCGGCAGGTCGCGGAAGCCTATCTCTCCGGCCTCGAGACCTATATCGGCAGCGGCGGCGATCCCTCGCATGTCGCGAGCGTCGCCAGCTTCTTCGTCAGCCGCATCGACAGCGCCGTCGATACCGAGCTGGATGCCCTGATCGCCAAGGCAAGCGGTGGCGCGCGCGAGCGGCTCGAGGCGCTCAAGGGCAAGGTGGCGATCGCCAATGCCAAACTCGCCTATCAGGATTTCAAGACGCTGTTCTCCGGCAAACGCTGGCAGACGCTTGCCGCTAAGGGCGCGAAACCGCAGCGGCTGTTGTGGGCCAGTACAGGCACCAAGAACAAGGCCTATAGCGACGTGCTCTATGTCGAGCAGTTGATTGGCCCGCAGACCGTCAACACGGTGCCGCCGGCGACGCTCGACGCCTTCCGCGATCACGGCACGGTGCGCGCGACGCTGGACGAGGGCATCGACGACGCCCGCCGTGTCCTCGCCGACCTTGCCACCACCGGCATCTCGCTCGATGCCATCACCGCAGCGCTGGTCAAGGACGGCGTGCGGCTGTTCGCCGACGCCGCCGACAAGCTGCTTGGCGCGCTCGCCGACAAGCGCCTGAAGCTGCTCGGCTCGCGGATCGACCGGCAAACGCTGGCGCTCGGCGAGACGCTTGCCAAGGCGGTTGCGAGCGAAGCCGAGGCGTGGCGCAAGGACGCAAAGGTGCGGCGGCTGTGGCAGCACGACAAGTCGGTGTGGACCGGCGCCGACGAGAATGCCTGGCTCGGCTGGCTCGACGTCGCCGCCGAGCAGACGCCCAACGTCGTCGACTACGAGACGTTCGCCGAGTGGGTGCGCGGCGAAGGCTTTTCCGATGCCGTGGTGCTCGGCATGGGCGGTTCCAGCCTCGGTCCGGAGGTGCTGGCCGCGACTTTCCCGCACGCCGACGGCTTTCCAAAACTGCGCGTGCTGGATTCCGTCGACCCGGCGCAGATCCGCGCGCTGGAACAGGCCATCGACCTCGCCAAGACGCTGTTCATCGTCTCCAGCAAGTCGGGCGGCACCATCGAGCCCAACCGGCTGAAGGATTATTTCTTCGCCCGCGTCAGCGCCGCAATCGGCGACAATCTCGCCGGCTCGCATTTCGTCGCCGTCACCGACCCCGGCTCGTCGCTTGAAAAAATAGCCAAGGAGCAGGGCTTTACCCATATCTTCCACGGCGACCCGGCGATCGGCGGCCGCTACTCGGTGCTGTCGCCGTTCGGCCTCGTACCCGCGGCTGCGGCCGGCATCGACATCGGGCAGTTTCTGGAAACGACGCGCCGGATGGTGCGCGCCTCGGCCGCCGACGTGCCGCCCGCGCACAATCCCGCCGTGCAGCTTGGCCTCGCCATGGCGCTGGCCGGTCGAGCCGGGCGCGACAAGGTGACGATCGTCACCTCGCCGAAGATCGCCGATCTCGGTGCCTGGGCCGAGCAACTCATCGCCGAATCCACCGGCAAGAACGGCAAGGGCCTGATCCCGGTCGATGGCGAGCCGCTCGGCAGCCCGGCCGCCTACGGCAACGACCGTTTCTTCATCAGCATCCGCACCGAGGACGACGACACCCAATCGACGGCACTGGCCGCGCTGGAGCAGGCCGGCCATCCGGTGGCGCACATCGTCATGACATCGGCCGAGCATATCGGGCAGGAGTTCTTCCGCCTCGAGCTCGCGACCGCCGTCGCCGGCGCCGTGCTCGGCATCAACCCGTTCGACCAGCCCGATGTCGAGATCGCCAAGGTCAAGGCGCGCGAATTGACGGCGGCGTTCGAGACCAGCGGCACGCTGCCCGACGAGACGCCGGTGGCAAGCGGCGACGGCTTTGCCGTGTTCACCGACACGGCCAACGCGACGGCGCTGCGCAAGGGCGGCGCCGACGGCAGCCTGGAATCCTGGGTGCAGGCGCAGCTCGCCCGCGTCAAGGCCGGCGATTACGTCGCCTTCCTCGCCTATCTCGCCCGCAACAAAGCCCACAGCGATGCCTTGCAGCGGATGCGGCTGCCGGTGCGCGACGCAACGCACGCCGCCACCACCGTCGGCTTCGGCCCGCGCTTTCTGCATTCCACCGGGCAGGCCCACAAGGGCGGCCCCAACACCGGCGTGTTCTTCCAGATCACCGCCGACAGCGATCCCGACCTCGCCATTCCGGGCCAGAAGGCCACGTTCGGCGTGATCGAGGCGGCGCAGGCGCGCGGCGATTTCGACGCCCTCACCGATCGCGGCCGGCGCGCGCTGCGCATTCACCTGAAAGGCGACATCGAAAGCGGCCTCGCCGCGCTCGGCGCCGCCTTCGACACGGCGCTGAAAGCGCACTCGTAGCGAAGGGCCTCTCCCATGCAGCTTGGAATGATCGGCCTCGGCCGCATGGGTGGCAACATCGTCCGCCGGCTGATCGCAAGCGGCTCTCACGGCGCGGTGGTTTACGATCGCGCCCCCGAGGCGGTCGCCGCCCTCGCGGCAGAGGGCGCGACCGGCAGCGCCTCGCTGGCCGATCTCGTCGCCAAACTCGCGCCGCCACGCGCGGTGTGGGTGATGCTACCGGCGGGCGACGCCACCGAAGCAGCGATCCGCGCGCTGGCCGGCCTGATGCAGGCCGGCGACACCGTCATCGATGGCGGCAACACGTTCTGGCAGGACGACATCCGCCGCGCCGCCGACTTGAAGGCGAACGGCATCCACTACGTCGATGTCGGCACCAGCGGCGGCGTGTGGGGACTGACGCGCGGCTACTGCATGATGATCGGCGGCGAAACAGCGATCGTCGATCGTCTCGACCCGATCTTCGCAACGCTCGCGCCGGGCCATGGCGACATCCCGCGCACGCCGAGACGCGAGCGGCGCGATCCGCGCGTTGAGCGCGGCTACCTGCATGCCGGGCCGGCCGGCGCCGGGCATTTCGTCAAGATGGTACATAACGGTATCGAGTACGGCCTGATGCAAGCCTATGCCGAAGGCTTCGACATCCTGCGTAACGCCGGCAGCGAAACCCTGCCGCCGCAGCATCGGTTTCAGCTCGACCTGCCCGACATCGCCGAAGTATGGCGGCGCGGCAGCGTCATCCCCTCATGGTTGCTCGATCTCACGGCCGCCGCGCTGGCGGACAATCCGGCGCTCGACCAGTATTCCGGCTTTGTCGAGGATTCCGGCGAAGGCCGCTGGACCGTCAACGCGGCCATCGACGAGGCGGTGCCGGCGGAGGTGCTGACCGCCGCGCTCTATGCCCGCTTCCGCTCGCGGCGCGATCATACGTTTGCGGAAAAGATTCTCTCGGCGATGCGCGCCGGCTTCGGCGGCCACAAGGAGCCGCACGCCGCGGCGGACAAGAGCGCGCCGTGACTACCCCGGCCCCCAACCGGCCGCCGCGGCCGGAGCCGTGCTGCCTCGTCATCTTCGGCGCGACCGGCGACCTCGCCCATCGCCTGATCGTGCCCGCGCTCTACAACCTTGCCGAACAGAACCTCCTGCCGGACCGTTTTTGCGTGGTCGGGGTGGTGCGCAAGGGCATGACCAGCGACGCGCTGCGCGACAGCCTGCTGGAGGGCCTTCGCCGCTTCGCCACCCGCCCCGTCGATCAGGCCATCGCGCAAAAGCTGTTCGGCTGCGTCACCAGCGTGACCGCCGATGCGGCCGATCCGCCATCGTTCGACCACCTCGGAGCGGAGCTTGAACGGCTCGAACAATCCTCCGGCACCCGCGGCAACCGGCTGTTCTATCTCGCGACGCCGCCCAGCGCCTTTGCGCCGATCAGCCGGCAGCTCGGGCGCAGCGGACTGTTGCACGAGAGCGGCAACGGCTGGCGCCGGCTGGTCATCGAAAAGCCGTTCGGCACCGACCTCGCCTCGGCGCGGGCGCTCAACAGCGAAATACTCAAGGTCGCGACCGAACATCAGATCTATCGGATCGACCATTACCTCGGCAAGGAGACGGTGCAGAACATCCTGGTGCTGCGCTTTGCCAACGGCATGTTCGAACCGATCTGGAATCGCAACCACATCGACCATGTTCAGATCATCGTCGACGAGACGCTCGGCGTCGGCCACCGCGGCAGCTTCTACGACCAGACCGGGGCGCTGCGCGACATGGTGCCGAACCACCTGTTCCAGCTTCTGGCGCTGGTGGCGATGGAGCCGCCGTCGCGCTTCGACGCCCATTCGGTGCGCACCGAGAAGGGTGACGTGCTCTCGGCGATCCAGGCGCAGAGCGAAGAGGAGGCGCTCAGCAACTCGGTGCGCGGCCAGTACAGCGCCGGCCGCATCGGCGACACGGCGCTCGCCGCCTATCGCGACAGCGCCAACGTCGCGAACGACAGCACTACTGAGACCTATGCGGCGCTCAAGCTCACCATCGACAACTGGCGCTGGGCCGGCGTGCCGTTCTACCTGCGCACCGGCAAGGCGCTCAAAGCCAAGCGCACCGAGATCGCGATCAAGTTCAAGCAGGCGCCGTTCGCGATGTTCAGTTGCACGCCGGTCGAGCGCCTTGCGCAAAACTATCTGGTGATCGGCATCGAGCCAACCGAAGGCATCGCGCTGCAATTCAACACCAAGGTGCCGGGGCCGAGCGTTACCATCGACGGCGTCGAGATGACGTTCCGCTACAAGGACTATTTCAAGGCCGAGCCGGCGACCGGCTACGAGACGCTGCTTTACGACTGCATGATCGGCGACAACATCCTGTTCCAGCGCGCCGACGGCGTCGAAGCCGGCTGGCGCGCGGTCGAGCCGTTCCTCGAGGCGTGGCGGCATGCTGGCAGCCAGGGGCTGATCCCGTACGCAGCCGGCAGCGACGGGCCGGCGGCCGCACGCACACTGATCGAGCGCGACGGTCGCAGTTGGCGGAATGGCGGATGACCGTGTTCGACCGCGCCGCGCATATCGTGATCGCCACCGACGAGGCGGCGCTGGCCGAGGCTGCCGCGACACGGCTGATTGCGCGGATCGCAGCAGCAAAGGGCGAGGCACGCATCTGCCTGACCGGCGGCCACACGCCGCAAGCGCTCTATCGGCTACTGGCGCGCCCGCCGTGGCGCGACCGGATCGCATGGCAAAACGTGCAGTGGTTCATCGGCGACGAACGCCTGGTGCCATTGAGCGATCGCCTGAGCAATATGGGCACGGCGTGCGCGCTGTTTCTCGATCAATGCGCCCTGCCCGGCACCGTTCATTCCGTGCCGACCGACGCGGCCACGCCGGAGGCGGCCGCGCGTGCCTACGAGGCAACGCTGCAAACCGTTTATGGCACTACGCATCTCGATCCCGCGGAGCCGCTGTTCGACGCGGTGCTGATGGGCGTCGGCGCCGACGGCCATACCGCCTCGCTGTTTCCCGGCGCGCCGGCGCTCACCGAGCGCACGCGCTGGGCGGTCGGCGTGGACCAGGCCGGCCTGGCGCCATTCGTGCCGCGCATCACGCTGACATTGCCGGCGCTCAACGCCTGCCGCGAGATGCTGGTGCTGGTCGATGGCGCCGACAAGCGCGCAACGCTCGCCCGGCTCGCGGCCGGCGAGGCCCTGCCGGCGGCGCGGCTCGATCCGTGGGGCGACCTGACCTGGATCGTCACCCTTGAGGCCGCACCGGAGACGCTCGATGCCCGATGACGCTACACATCCGGCGGCCCGCGCCATCATCGTGATGGGGGTCTCGGGCTCCGGCAAAAGCACCATTGGCGAGCGTCTCGCCGCCCGGCTTGGCTGGTCTTACGAGGACGGCGACGCCTACCATCCGCCGGGCAACGTCGCCAAGATGCACGCCGGCCACCCGCTCACCGACGACGACCGCCGGCCATGGCTTACGGCCATTGCCGAGGCGATCGACCGGCGCACCGCCGCGGGCCAGCCGCTCGTCATCGCCTGCTCCGCCCTGAAGCGCGCCTATCGCGACATTCTCGTGCATGGCCGCGGCGATGTCCGCATCGTCTATCTCAAGGGCAGCCGCGAGTTGATCGCGAGCCGCCTCAAGGCGCGCAAGGGTCACTTCATGCCACCCGACCTGCTCGACAGCCAGTTCGCCACGCTCGAAGAGCCGGCCGGTGATGAATACACTATCGCAGTCGATATCGACGCGAGCGTCGAGACAATCGTGGACGGGATCATGCGTCGGCTTGCGTCACCTTGCCCTGCGTCGCCCGTTGCACCGCCGGCTTCTGCGCATCACTGATGTTGTGCGCGGTGTTGATCAGCGCGATGTGGGTCAACGCCTGGGGGAAGTTACCGGTCATCCGTCGCGCGTCGGTGTCGTATTCCTCGGACAACAGCCCGAGATCGTTGGCAACCGCAGCTACGCGGTCGAGCAGGCGCTGCGCATCCTTGATCCGTCCGCTCAACACATAGACGTCGGCAAGCCACAGCGTGCAGGCGAGAAACGCACCTTCGACAGGCTCCCCATCCTCTGGCGCCTCGCGCGGGTCGTGGCGCAGCACAAAGCCGTCGCGCATCAATTCGCGCTCGACGGCGGCAACCGTGGAGATCATGCGCGGGTCGGTGGCCGGAAGAAAGCCGAGCGTCGGCAGCAGCAGCACGCTGGCGTCGAGCAGCGGCGAGCCGTAGGATTCCACGAACGCGCCCTGATCGGGATCGAACCCCTTGTCGCAGACGTCGCGATGGATGGCATCGCGCAAGGCGCGCCAGCGCTCGACCGGCGCCTTGAAGCGAAAACGTTCGGCGCTCTTGATGCCACGGTCGAACGCCACCCATGTCAGCGCCTTCGACGACACATAGTGCCTGTTGCGGTTGCGCCGCTCCCAGATGCCGCAGTCCGGCTGATCCCAGATTTTCGCCAGGTGCGTGAGAAGTTCGCACTCCATTGCCCAGCTTGCGCCGTCGAGTTCGAGGTCGGCCATTCGCGACTGGTGAAACACGTCCATCAGCTCGCCATAGACGTCGAGCTGAAGCTGGTCGTAGGCTGCATTGCCGATCCGCACCGGTCGCGCGCCCTCATAGCCGGGCAGCCAGTCGGGCTCCCATTCGGTCAGACGACGCTGGCCCATGATGCCGTACATGATCTGCATATCGGCCGGCGAGCCGGCGACCGCCCGCAGCAGCCAGTGGTGCCACGCGGTCGCTTCCTCATAGTAACCGCTGGTCATCAGCGCGAGCAGGGTGAAGGTGGCGTCGCGCAGCCAGCAGAAACGGTAGTCCCAATTGCGCGCGCCGCCGAGCTTTTCCGGCAGCGACGTGGTCGCCGCCGCGACGATACCGCCGGTCGGCGCGTAGGTCAGCGCTTTTAGCGTGATCAGCGAGCGGGTGACGATATCGCGATGGCTGCCGCGATAGGTGCATCGGCGGCTCCAGCCGCTCCAATAGTCCTCGGTCTCGCGCAGGGCTGCGTCCGGATCGATCGGCTCGGGGATCGCATGATGCGAGGGAGCGTAAGTCAATACGAACGGCACCGTCTCGCCAGCCGCGACGGTGAAATCGGCGACGGTGGTGAAATCGACGCCACGGGTTTCGACCGGCGCGCGCAGTACCACCATGTCGGGGCCGCAGACGGCCAGCATGGTGTCGTTCTCGATGCGCCGCACCCACGGGACATCGTTGCCGAACCCGAAGCGGATGATCAATTCCATCCGCATCGCCACCCGCCCGCGCTCGCCGCGCACCAGACGGACGATGTCCGGCGCCTCGCCTCGCAGCGGCATGAAGTCGATCAGCGTCGCCGCTCCATCTTCGGTCTCGAACCGCGTCTCGAGGATCAGCGTGTCGCCGCGATAGCTGCGCGACACGCGCGTCGGCGCTGCGGCCGGTGCCAGCGACCAGCGGCCATGGCGGCGCTCGCCAAGCAGCGCTGCAAAGCACGCCTCGGAATCAAAGGAGGGCCAGCACAGCCAGTCGATCGAGCCGTGCCGATCGACCAGGGCCACGCTTTGGCAGTCGCCGATCAGGCCGTAGTCCTCAATGCGTGCCGGCACTCCGCTTCCCTTGTAGCTCCTCTTGCACCACCCCTGTCACCCACCCTTCGTTCGACGACAACGCCCGTCACCACTCCTGGTTCGCCCGCTGACCACACAACACGCAATGGTGTCCAGCCGCCGCCGCGATATTGCGTGACGCGGTAAAAAGCCGCCGCGCTCGCGCCCTCCGTGCACAACGACGATACCGCGGCCGTGGGGGTTGCAGAGTACCGCGAACGCGGTACAATTATACAACTAATAAACGCGACAGGGACACGCAGCGCCATGGGACGATCCACCTTGCCGCCTCCGTCGCGGCGCGGCTGCCGGCAGACTTGGACGGCAACTCCGACCGCCCGCCCGGAAACCACAGTCCCTGCCCTTACCGCCCTGCCCCGCCCGGCCCTGACCGCACGCCCCGATACGGCGGCGGCTGGAGGCTCTTCTTTCGTCACATCGAGCGGCAGCCGCTAGAGCATGATCCGCGCCTCCCATCCCTCCGACGAGGCGGCCCGCCTGCCGGTGACGCGACATGCTTCCGCTGCAAATCCTTATTGATGGCTTTGCCATCAGCGCACTTTACGCGCTCGGCGCCACCGGCTTCACGCTGATCTTCGGCGTATCGGGCGTGCTCAACCTGTCGCACGGCGCCATCATGGTGCTGGCGGCGGTCGCCGCCTGGGCGGCGGGCAGCCTGCTGCAACTCGACAGCTATGCAAGCTCGCTGATCGGGATCGCCGCCGCGCTGGTGTCGGCAATCGCCACCTACTTCGCCGTGGTCCAGCCGATCCAGCGCTCCACCCGCATCCCCAACGAGGAGAAGGAAATCTTCATCCTCACCGCGACGCTGTTGTGGGGGATCATGCTGCAGGAACTGATCGCCTATTTCTTCACCAACAACGCCAAGACCGTGCGCCCGATCGTCGAGGGCGTGGTGCGGATTTTTGACGTGCGCACGCCGACCAACGAGATCTTCACTGCGATCGTCTGCTGGCTGGCCATCGGGCTGTTGTGGCTGCTGGTCAATCGCACCAAGATGGGCAAGACCGTGCTGGCGGCCTCGATGAACCCGCGCGGCGTGACCCTGCTCGGCCACGAACTCACCCACGTCTACATCGTGGTGTGGGTGATCTATGGCGTGCTTGCCGGCATCGCCGGCGTGCTGCTCGGCATGTTCCTCGGCGTCAGTTCCTACAGCGTCGGGCCGCTCACCGCGAGCGCGTTCTCCATCGTGGTGCTGGGCGGGCTCGGCAGCGTGTCCGGCTCGCTGATCGCGGCCTACGTCGTGGGCTATCTTGAAACCATGACCGCCTATCTGATCTCGCCTGCCTATCGCACCATTCCCGCCCTGCTGCTGCTCGTCATCGTCGTCTACGTCCGGCCGCAGGGCCTGCTCGGGAGGCGCTGACCGTGCGCGACATGATCCGCTCGCCGCTGACCTGGATAACGCTCGTTGCGCTCGCCGTCGCCGCGGTGCTGCCGTGGTATGTCTCGGCTTACATTCTCGGCATCCTGACGGTCGCCTATTACTTCGGCGTGTTCGCCATGGGCTGGGACCTGCTGTTCGGCTTTGCCGGCGAAGTCAATTTCGGCCCGACCTTCCTGATCGGGGTCGGCGCCTATGCGTCAGGCATCCTCAACAACCTTTATGGCCTGTCGCCTTATCTGTGCATCGCCATCGGCGCGCTCGCCGCCGTCGTGGCCGGGCTGGTGCTGGCGGTGCCGGCGCTGCGCGTGCGCGGCCCCTATTTCGGCCTGACCACGCTGGTCGCGGTGCTGATCCTGCAAAGCTTCGTTGTGGTGTTCGCCGACCTCACCGGCGGCGAGATCGGCCTCACCATTCCCGACGTGCTGTCGATCGACGCCGGCGTCAACTACTGGATCGCGCTCGTGTTCATGACGGTGAGCGGCCTGATCATGTTCGGGCTGGCGCAGTCGCCGGTCGGCCTGATCCTGCAGGCGAGCGGACAGGACCCGGTGCAGGCCGGCGCGCTCGGCTTCAACATCATCAAGCACAAGCTGGCGGCCTTCGTCGTCAGCGCGTTCTTCTCCGGGTTGTCGGGCGCGCTCTTGGTGTTCTACATGGGCACCGCCTCGGTCGGCACCGTGGTCGATATCGCGGTCGGCGTGCAGGTGATCGTCGCCGCCGTGCTGGGCGGACGGCGCACGGTGATCGGCGCCGCGCTCGGCGCCATCTTCCTGATCGTCGCCGGCGAATTCCTGCGGCCGACCGGCGAGATCGCCACCTTCATCGTTTCCGCCGTGGCGCTGTTGGTCATCCTGTTCTTCCCGAACGGCTTCCTCGGTTCGATCCTGGCGCGGGGGGCACGCTCGTGACGGCAGCGCCTGCCACGGCGGACCGCGCCGCGCCTCTCCTGCAGGTGCGCGGGCTGACAAAACGCTTCGGCGGGCTGACCGCAGTCAAGAACCTGAGCCTCGACCTCTACGGCGGCGAGATCTTTGGCCTGATCGGCCCGAACGGCTCGGGCAAATCGACGGCGATGAAAAGCATCATGGGGATCGAGCGCCCGACCGCGGGCGACGTCATCTTCCAGGGCGAAAACCTCGCCGGCCTGCCCGCACACAGGATCGCGCGGCGCGGCTTCGGCATGGTGTTCCAGCATTCGCGGCCGCTCAACCGGCAGACGGTGCTGGAGAATATCATGGTCGCGTTATTGCCGGACAGCCTCACCAAGGTGTGGCCCGACCGCTCGCTTGCCGCCAATGCTCGCCGCATCGCTGAGCGCGTCGGATTAGGCCCCGTTATCGGCCGTCGCCCGCCGACGCTGCCGTTTGCCGACCTGCGCCGGCTGGAACTGGCCAAGGCGATCGCCCGCGACCCAAAGGTGGTGCTGGTGGACGAGCCGTTCGCCGGCCTCACGCTCGCGGAGGTCGCGACCTTCTCCAACCTGATCCGCGGCTTCCGCGACGAAGGCCGCGCCGTGCTGCTGGTCGATCACAACGTCAAGAGCGTCGCGGCATTGGTCGATCGCGTGCTGGCGATGTACCTCGGTGAGGAGATCGTCACCGGGCGAGCCGACGAGGTGATGCGCAACGAGACCGTGCGCCACGTCTATCTCGGCGGCGCCATCGAGACTTCGGCGCGGCCTGAGGTCGATTTCAAGGGCAAGGTGCCGATTCTCGAAGTACAGAACGTCAGCGTCCACTACGGCAAGGCGCAGGCGCTCGACAACGTGTCGATCCACGTCCACCAGGGCGAGTTCGTCTCCGTCGTCGGCCTCAACGGCGCCGGCAAGACCACGCTGTTCAACACCGTCTCAGGGCTCCTGCCCTATTCCGGCGAGATCCTGCGCGGCGGCCAGCCGTTGCGCGGCCACAGCGCGGCGCATATCGCGCGGCACGGCATCGTGCAGTGCCCGGAAACGCGCGAACTGTTCGGCGAGATGACGGTGCGCGAGAACCTCGACCTCGGCGGTCAGCACCTCGAGAGCGACGAGAAGGCCAAACAGCTCGCATGGCTGTTCGAGCTGTTTCCGATCCTGAAGGAGCGCCAGGGTCAGATGGCGCAGACCTTGAGCGGCGGCGAGCAGCAGATGCTGGCGATCGGCCGCGCCCTGATGATGCGCCCTGATCTCCTGATCCTCGACGAGCCGACGCTGGGGCTTGCCCCGGTGATCCTGGAGCAACTGTCGAAGGCGCTGGAGAAGCTCCGGCAGACGACGCCGATCACCGTCCTGCTCGGCGAGCAGAACGTCACCTTCGCCCTGCCCCACGCCGACCGCGTCTATGTGCTGGAGCACGCCCGCATCGTCTGGGAAGGCGATCCGGCGCGCTTTGCCGCCGAGGCCGGCGCCGACTACCTGTGACGGCGCAACGCGTGCGAGGGGCGCCTTACTCGGCGTAGCCGTTGTATTTCAGCCACGCCTCGACGCCGGCAAGGTCGAAGCCGTGGCGCGCGCCAAAGTCCCGCACCTCACCGGGACGCATGCGGCTGGCCAGCACCTCGCCGATCACGAACAGCGACAGCGAGCGCGTGCCGCCCTTGCAGTGCGCCAGCACAGGCCCCTCGGCGGACGCGACCGTCTCCTGGAATTTGTGCACGTCGGCCGCGGTGATGGTCGCGCCGGTGACGGGGATATGCGCATAGGCGAGACCCGCGGCGCCGGCGGCCTCGGCTTCCGCGGCGCTGCCCGGCTGGAGCTGGTCCTCGCCATCGGGACGGTTGTTGATAAGGGCCTTGAAGCCGGCTTTGGCGATGTCGCCGAATTCCTCGACGGCCGGCTGCTTGGCAACCGACAGTTTATCGGTGATCTTTACGACGTGCATGGGCATTCCTCTGCTGTGCGGATAATATGGTCCGCGGCCGGCGCCCGGCAAGCCCGGCCACGCGACGCGCCCCAACCGCCGCATGGAGGACGCCATCGCCACGATATTCAGAGCGACGTTCACGATCGAGTGGGGCGACTGCGACGAAGCGGGAATCGTCTTCTATCCGAACTACTTCTATTGGTTCGACTGCACGTTCCAGCGGCTGTTGCGGGCGCGCGGCTTAAGCCAGCGCGACGTTCGCAAGCGGTTCGGCGCGGTGACGCCGATCGTCGATGCCCACGCCGAGTTCAGGGCGCCGGCGCGCTACGACGACGTGCTCGACATCGATGCCGGGGTCGATCTCGTCGGCGACCGCCGCTTCCGCATCGACTACCGGATGAGTTGCGGCGGCAGGCCGATCGGCAACGGCTACGAGGTGCGGGCCTGGGCCTTGATCGACGCTGCCGGCGCGATCAAGGGTACCGCCGTGGACCTAGCCTTCCTCGCGCTGCTGCGCGGCGACACGTGAGCATGTCCGCCTTCGATTTCATCGGAAGCAAAAATACTCTCGCCGTAAAGACGAACTGCATCAAACGCCGAGGTAGCGGTGGAGGACGTCGGGCTGCGCCTTGATATCGGCCGCCCTGCCCTCGTGGACGATGTGGCCGTTGTTGATGATGTAGACCCGCTGCGCCAACGCCAGCGTCGCGGCGAGGTTCTGCTCGACCAGCACGATGGTCTGCCCTTCGGCGGCGAGGTCGCGGCAGGCTTTCATCAGATCGCGAACGATGACCGGCGCCAGTCCCTCGAACGGCTCGTCGAGCAGCACGATCTTGGGGTCGCGGATCAAGGCGCGGGCGATCGCCAGCATCTGCTGCTCGCCGCCCGACAGGTCGGTGCCGCGGCTGCCCTTGCGCTCTCTCAGCCGCGGGAACATCTCGTAGATGCGATCGAGCGGCCACTTGTTATCGGCGGTGAGGCCGGCAAGAATCAGGTTCTCCTCGACATTGAGCGAACCGAAGATGCGCCGGTCCTCGTGGACGAGCTGCATGCCGGCGTGCGCCACCGCATGGCTCGCCTTGCCCGCAACGTTGACGCCATCCAGCACGATCTGACCGGAACGCGGCCGCACCACTCCCATCAGGCTTTTCAGCGTGGTGCTCTTGCCCGCGCCGTTGCGACCGATCAGCGCCACCACCTCGTTGCGCTCGACGTGCAGGCCGACGTCGAACAGGATGTGGGAGTCGGCATAATACGAATTGAGACCGTGGACTTCGAGCAGGCTCATTCGAGCACTCCGCCAAGATAGGCTTCCTGCACAGCGGGATTGCCTTTGATTTCCTCCGGAGTGCCTTCAACGAGAACACGTCCTTCCTGCAACACCGTCACGCGCTCGACCAGTTCGAACAGCGAGTCCATGTCGTGGTCGATCACGATCATGGTGCGCCCCCTGCTGATCGACTTGAGCAGCTTGACCGTCTCGACGCGCTCCTGCGGGCTCATGCCGGCAAGCGGCTCGTCGAGCAGCAGCAGGCTCGGCGAACTGGCCAGCGCCAGCCCGATCTCGAGACGGCGTTTCTCGCCATACGCGAGCGCGGTCACCGGCGTATCGGCGCGCGCGCTGAGGTTGACCATGGCCAGCGTCCGTTCCACCTGCTCGGTCAGACCGGGCACGTTGTCCATCTTGCGGAATATGTCGAGGCGGAATTTGCCGCGCAACTCGCCGAGCACGGCGATGATCAGGTTCTCGCGAACGGTCAGGCGCGAGAACAACTGGTTGACCTGATAGCTCTTGGTCAGGCCGAGCTGGCAGACATCGGTGACGTTGCGGCCGGTGATATCGTTGCCCTCGAACACGATGCGGCCGGAGGTGGGCGGCACCTCGCAGGTCAGCATCTTGAAGAAGGTGGATTTGCCCGCGCCGTTCGGGCCGATGATGCCGCGCACCTCGCCGTGGTTCACGGTGAAGTCGATGTCGCTGTTGGCGACAAGGCCGCCGTAGCGCTTGGTGAGACCGACCGCCTGCAGGATGGGGCCGTCATAGCCGTTCGTGGCGCGCGGCTGCACCGGCATCGCTGGCGTGTCCGATGCCGTCACGTCGGCACCGAGCGGCAGCGGCACCCCTTCGGGCGCGTCCGGCTCGCTTTCGCCGCGCCGGGTCAGCCACAGGTAGAGGTCGTGGATGCCGCCGACGATGCCGCGACGCAGGAAGCAGACCAGCAGCACGAAAATGACGCCGAGCACCAGCTTCCAGGCCGCGCCGAGGCCGAGTGCCGCCTGAAGAAAATCCTGCAGGAACAGCCAGATCGAGGCACCGACCAACGGGCCGAACAACGTCCCCGTGCCGCCGATCGCCGTCATCATGATGAGTTCGGCGGAGGTGTGGAACATGAAGGCGTCCGGCGGCATGAACGCCTGCATCACGCCGAGCAGACCGCCGGCAAAGCCGGCATAGGCGGCGGCGATGACGAATGCGGTGAGCTTGTAGCTATGGATGTTGTGGCCGACAGCGGCGGCGCGCAGCGGGTTGTCACGGATCGCGCGGAACACCGCGCCGACCGGCGAGCGCACGATGCGCAAGCCCACCACAATGCCGATGAAATACCAGAACGCAAGGAAGCCGTAGAGCGACCAGCCACTGGAGAAGGTGATGTGGGTGAAGCCGAGATCGAACGACGGGCTCGGCACGCCCGGCAGACCGTTCTCGCCGCCGGTCCATTCGGCGAGCGGATTGAACTCGACGAAAAAGAATACCTCGGCGATCGCCACCGTGATCATCGCAAAATAGATGCCGGTGCGGCGCAGCGCGATCAGGCCAACCAGATAGCCGACCGCCGCCGCCGCGATCATGCCGATGAACAGCGAGGTGATGACGTGCGGGAAGCCGGCACGGGTCAACAGGTAGGCGGCGACGAACCCGCCGGTGCCGTACAGCGCCGACTGGCCGAACGACAACAGCCCGGTGAAGCCGAACAGGATGTCGAATCCGATGCCGAACAGACCCCACACCAGGATGCGGTTCACCGTATTCGGCGCGAAGCCGAGATGCGGCAGGATGAAGGGTGCGAGAATCAGCCCGACTGCGGTCAGCGTCTCGACGAGAAATGGACGTTGTTTGATCATGACCGTGGCTGTTTCTATGCGCGACCCTGGGTGCCGAGCAGCCCATGCGGGCGCAGCACCAACACCAGGGTCATTGCGGCAAAGAGCATGACGTAGGCGTAGCCGGGATTGATCATCGAGGTGATGCTGATGATCTCACCGGCGATCAGCCCGCCGAGAATGGCGCCGGGAAACGAGCCGACGCCGCCGATGACGACGACCACGAAGGTCTGCACCAGAATGGCTTCGCCCATGTCCGGGGTCAGCGACACCACCGGCGCGTTGACGATGCCGGCGAAGCCCGCGGCCATCGCACCGATGCCGAACACCACCATGAACACCCGGTAGACGTTGATGCCGAGTGAGTCGACCATCACCGAGTCCTCGATGCCGGCCCGCACGATCATGCCGATCCGGGTACGGTAGAGCACGAGAAACAGGGCGAGCAGCGCCACGGCAATGATACCGACCAGCGCCAGACGGTAGGTCGGATAGAACATGAAGCCGAGCGAGGTGATGCCCGACAGGATTTTTGGCGGCGGCACCGTCAGCGACAAGCTGCCGAAGAAGAAGCGGACCAGCTCGACCATGACGATGCCGATGCCGAACGTCACCAGAAGCTGGTCCTCATCCGGCCTTCCGTAGAAGTGCCGGATGATGACGCGCTCCATGACGACGCCCGCCACCATCACGAACAGCGACCCGGCGATGACCGCGACGATGAAGGAGTCCGTGTAGGTGAAGGCGACATACCCGGCGTAGCCGCCGAGCATGAACATCGCGCCGTGCGCAAGGTTAAGGACACCGAGCGTCCCATAAATGATCGTCAGACCGGAGGAGATCAGCGCAAGCAGCGCACCGAGCACCAGCCCGTTGAACATCTGCGAAACAAGATTAGCCCAGTTGATCACGAAAGACCTCGCGCACGGATTGACGTTGTCAGAGCAAGATCAGGTGTAATCGCCGAGCTTGCAGCCGAAGGCGTCGGGCTTCTGGATGACACCGTCTCCCGGGACGATATCGACGATGTCGTACCAGTCTTCCTTGTTCTTCATGGCGGCTTTCTTCTTGCCCTTGACGATGATCACCGGGCGAACGCACTGGTGATCCTCGGGGCGGTAGTGAACGTCACCGACCAGCGACGGGATGGTCTCGCCCTTCTCCCAGGTCTTGATGATGTCCGGCGGATAGAAGCTGCCGGTCTCCTCGACCATGCGCGCCCAGTGCACGATGCCCATATAGGCGTTCTCGGCGCCCCACTCGGGCTTGTAGCCGTACTTCTTCTCGAACGCCTCGTTGAACATCTTGGCAAGCGGGAACTTGTCTTCGAGGGTCCACCAGTAGTCGGTGGCCGCGTAGACGTCTTCCATCAGACCGCCGGTCTCACGCGCCAGGAACGGCACCTGATAGGGAACGACGAGCTTCATCTTGTCGAGCACGCCGAACTGCTTGGCCTGCTGGGTCGACAAGACGCAGTCGTGACCCCAGTTGACGTTGATGAGAACGTCGGCGCCGGAGTTGGCGACGTTGAGCAGATAGGACGAGTAGTCGGGCGCGCCGAGCGGCGACACCTGGTTGGTGACGGTGGTCCAGCCCTGCGACTTCAGGTAATTCTCGACCGACGCCGTGGTGGTGTGACCGTAGGTGTAGTCCGGCGTGAGATACGCCGCCTTCTTGTTCTTGCCGAAAGCCTTGACCACCACCGGGCCGATCGCGTTCGCGGCCATCTCGCCGTAGAAGCACTGACGGAAACCGTAGCGCACGCAGTCCTTGCCGGTGGTGTCGTTGGAGCCGGAGATCTGCGCGATGTAGAGGATCTTCTCGCGCTGGGCCAGCTTGTTGAGCGCCACCGCGACCGCTGACGAGGTCGAGCCGGTCATCAGCACGATCTTGTTCTCGGTGATGAAGCGCTGCTGCGCCTGCACGGCCTGGTTCGGCTTGGCCGCACTGTCGGCCACCAGCAGCTTGACCTGCTTGCCAAGCACGCCCTTCTTGGTCTTCGGGGACAATTTCTTGATCAGGTCATGGCCGGCGTTGAGCTGCTCGACGGCGAGCTCGGCGCCCTTGATCTCGTCCTCGCCCTGCACCGCGTAGGTGCCGGTGCGCGGCGACGTGGAGCCGATATAGACCGTGTCGCCCTGCGAACCAGCGGGCCATGTGCCGATCGCGGGCTTGTCTGCCGCGATCGCCGGCATCGCCAACCCGCCCGACAGCAGGCTGCCGCCGGCAAATCCCGCGCCGGCCTGCAACAGCTTCCGCCGCGAGATGCGAAAACCTGCGGACGTATCCCGACCGTGATTGTTGCTTGCCATAAAGTTCCTCCCAGGTTGAATTCTTCAGCCGCCGCAATGCCGGGCGGTTACAACCAAAAAAAGATCGGAGGCATCGCATCGCAACACCGAACCGACCTTCGTCGATGCGTGCTATTGCGCGCTGACGCGGCCTGATCCGTCAATCCCACTTTGGTCGCAAGATACGCTGCGCAAACGCTTATAAGACGAAATGACTATTGACGTTTTTCGCCTGCGCGATTGCTGCCTGTTCGGTCTTGTCCGGTCGCGCAAGCCGACCGCAAGGACACAACGAAGCTGATGGGCACACGCCGAAACAGCGCACGCCGAGGAGCCGGCGCGACCCGCAAAGATTGCAAAGATTAAAGACGTCCTGGAAAGAAAACCGGCTTGGAAAGTAAGAACGGGTCGCGGGCCGTTACGGCACTTCGCGCACCGCACCACGCGCGGCACTGGTGGCGAAGTGGGCATATGCACGCAATGCGCGCGACACCTTGCGCGTCCGTTCCCGCGGCTGCCAGGCTTGGCCGCCACGCGCCTCCATCGCCTCGCGCCGCCGGGCAAGCTCCTCATCGGAAACCGCGAGATGGATGCGACGCTGCGCGATGTCGATCTCGATGCGGTCGCCGTCCTCGACCAGGCCGATGGCGCCCCCCTCCGCCGCCTCGGGCGAGACATGGCCGATCGACAAGCCCGAGGAGCCGCCGGAGAAACGGCCGTCGGTGATCAGCGCGCATGCCTTGCCGAGGCCCTTCGATTTCAGATAGCTGGTCGGATACAGCATCTCCTGCATGCCCGGCCCGCCGCGCGGTCCCTCGTAACGGATCAGCACGACGTCGCCCGGCTTGATGCGGTCGCCGAGAATGGCATCTACCGCGTCGTCCTGGCTTTCGAAGATTCGCGCCGGGCCCGCGAAGGTGAGAATGCTCTCGTCAACGCCGGCGGTCTTCACGATGCAGCCGTCGAGCGCGATATTGCCGTAGAGCACGGCCAGGCCGCCGTCCTGGCTGTAGGCGTGGGCGACGCTGCGCACCACGCCGTTCTCGCGGTCGAGGTCGAGGTCCTTGTAGCGGCGCTCCTGACTGAAGGCGACCGTGGTGGGAATGCCGCCCGGGGCCGCGCGATAGAACGACTGCACGGTTTCGCTTGACGTGCGGCGGACATCCCAGCGCTCCAGCGCCTCTGCCAGCGTGCCGCTGTGGATCGACCCGACGTCCGTTTTAATGAGGCCGGCGCGGTCGAGTTCGCCGAGGATCGCCATGATGCCGCCGGCGCGATGCACGTCCTCCATATGAACATTGGCGACGGAGGGCGCGACCTTGCACAGCACCGGCACGCGCCGCGACAACCGGTCGATGTCGGCCATGGTGAAGTCGATCTCGCCTTCGTAGGCCGCGGCCAGAAGGTGCAGCACGGTGTTGGTCGAGCCGCCCATCGAGATGTCGAGCGTCATCGCATTCTCAAAAGCGTCGCGGCTCGCGACGTTGCGCGGCAGCACTGAGGCGTCGTCCTGTTCGTAGTAGCGGCGCGCCAGATCGACGACGAGGTGGCCGGCTTCGACAAACAGCCGCTTGCGATCGGCATGGGTGGCAAGCGCCGAACCGTTGCCGGGCAGCGCCAGCCCCAGAGCTTCGGTCAGGCAGTTCATCGAGTTCGCGGTGAACATGCCGGAGCACGAACCGCAGGTCGGACAGGCCGAACGCTCGATCGCCTGCACCTCGTCATCGCTCACGCTGTCGTCGGCCGCGGCCACCATGGCATCGATCAGGTCCACCGCACGGGTCGTGCCATGCCACTTGACCTTGCCAGCCTCCATCGGGCCGCCGGAGACGAACACGGTCGGAATGTTGAGGCGCAGCGCCGCCATCAGCATACCAGGCGTGATCTTGTCGCAGTTGGAAATGCACACCAGCGCGTCGGCGCAATGGGCATTGACCATGTATTCGACGCTGTCGGCGATCAGTTCGCGCGACGGCAGGCTGTAGAGCATGCCGTCATGCCCCATGGCGATGCCGTCATCCACCGCGATGGTGTCGAATTCCTTGGCGACGCCGCCGGCCTTTTCGATCTCGCGGGCGACCATCTGGCCGAGGTCCTTGAGGTGGACATGGCCGGGCACGAACTGCGTGAACGAGTTGGCGATGGCGATGATCGGCTTGCCGAAATCCGCGTCCGTCATCCCCGTCGCGCGCCACAGGCCGCGCGCGCCCGCCATATTGCGGCCGTGGGTGGAGGTGCGTGAGCGATATGCGGGCATGGCAGGTCTCTGTCTGACAATCTGGGGGAAATCGGCCCGTGGCCGGTTCCGCCTGTCTTCCCGCGTCAGCGTTGCGGCGTCAACCGGGCGTCGCCGACCGCATGGCTGCCCCGCGCCGTTGGGCGCCGGCCGTTCCGCGGCGCCGACGCTCGCCGGGCAAAATCGTACCGCCCCGGGGCGTTTGGTCCGTGACAGGGGGGCCGAAGCGTCCTAATCTTTTGAAAGCGGCGGCCGACCGCCGCACGGAGGATTTGCCATGACTTGGAAAACACCAAAAATCGTCGAGCTTCCGGTGGGCATGGAAATCAACATGTACGCCTGCGCGGCGCGCAAATAACCACGGCGCCTGGACTGGAGTCGTAACCTCCCCGTCGTCTGGCGGCGATACCATCATCCTGGTGGCGGCGCGGGAATGCTGCCATGCTTCGGGTTATCATTCTTGGAAGCGGCGCCGGCGGCGGCGTCCCGCAATGGAATTGCGGCTGCCGGGTGTGCCGCGCGGCACGCACCGACCCGCCCGCCCTGCAGCGCACGCAGACGTCCATCGCCGTCAGCGCCGACGACCGCCACTGGTTTCTGATCAACGCCTCGCCCGACCTGCGCGCGCAGGTCAATGCCACGCCCCGGCTCCACCCGGCACGCGGCGAGTTGCGCCATAGCCCGATTGCCGGCGTCATCCTGACAAACGGCGAGATCGATGCCATTGCCGGCCTGCTGACGCTGCGCGAAGGCTCGCCGTTCGCAATCTACGCACATGCCGACGTGCTGGCGACGCTGGATGCCAACAGCATCTTCAACGTGCTCGACCGTTCCCGCGTCCCCCGCGTTGCGATCGAGCCCGAGGTTGCCTTCTCGCCCCGCCTGCCCGATGGCACGCAAGCGCAGATCGAGATCGTGCCGTTCGCGGTCCCCGGCAAGCCGGCGTGGTATCTCGGCGACACCGCGCGGGACACAAGGCCGGGCGATACCCTGGGCCTCGAAATCAAGGATAGGCACAGCCGCCGCGCACTGATCGTCGTCGCCGCCTGCGCCGCAGTCACGCCCGAGCTGAAGGCCCGGCTCGACGGCGCGGCGCTGGTGCTGTTCGACGGCACGCTGTGGCGCGACGATGAATTGATCGCATCTCATCTCGGCCAGAAAACCGGACAACAGATGGGACACATCGCGATGTCAGGCGATCACGGGGCGATCGCGGCCTTGGCCGGCCTTGCGATCGGGCGCAAAATGTTCCTGCACATCAACAACTCCAACCCGGTGCTGCTGCCAAACTCCGAGGAGCGGCGCGTGGCGGAGGACGCCGGCTGGGAAATCCCCGACGACGGCATGGAGCTGACGCTATGACGGCCATGACCGCCTTTTCGGTGCGCGGGGCGCCGATCGAGTCCGCGGACGATCTGGAGACGCGGCTGCGCGCCATCGGCGCAGCGCGCTACCACAACCTGCACCCGTTTCACCGCTTACTGCATGGCGGCGAACTGACCAAGGGTCAGGTGCAGGCATGGGCGCTCAACCGCTACTATTATCAGAGCACGATCCCGATCAAGGATGCGGTGGTGCTGTCGCGCTTCCGCGAGCGGGCGATCCGGCTGGAATGGCGGCACCGTATCGAGGATCACGACGGCAGTGCTGCGAGCGAAGGCGGCATCGCGCGCTGGCTCAAGCTGACCGAGGGGCTTGGTCTCGATACTGCCTATGTCGAGTCCACCGAGGGTATTCTCCCGGCGACGCGCTTTGCGGTCGAGGCTTATGTCCATTTCGTGCGCGAGCGCAGCCCGCTCGAAGCCATCGCCTCGTCGCTGACCGAACTGTTCGCACCGCGCCTGCACGAGGAGCGCATCGCCGGCATGCTGGCGCATTACGACTTCATCAGTCCCGAGATCATGACCTATTTCACCCGGCGGCTCGAACAGGCACCGCGCGACGCCCTGTTTGCGCTCGACTACGTCAAGCGCAACGCGACCACGCCAGCCGAGCGCGCGGCAGTCTGCAATGCGCTGATCTTCAAGACCAACGTGCTGTGGGTGCAACTCGATGCGCTGCACCATGCCTACGTCCATGGCCATATCCCGCCCGGGGCCTTCGTGCCCGACGATGCGCGATGAACCCCGCCCGCCCCCGCCGCATCCGCATCGACGGCGACACCCGGCCGCAACTGCCGCGCCACGCGCGGCTGCGCTTCGACGAGACAAGGCAAGCGTGGGTGCTGCTGGTGCCGGAGCGCGTGATGGTGCCGGACGACATCGCGGTAGAGATCCTCAACCTCTGCGACGGCGCACGGCGAGTTGATGATATCGTCAACGCACTCGCTGCCAAATATGCCGCGCCGCATGCTACCATTGCCGCCGACGTGGTCGTCCTGTTGCAGGATCTCGCCGACAAGGGTTTTGTCGTCGCGGCGCGGGATACAGCCGAATGAGCCCCTCCTCCACCGACGTGCCCCCGGCGCTGGCCGATCCGGCCGATGGCGTGGCCGTGCTGGAGCCGCACGCCGGCAGCGCCGCCTATGGCATTCCGCTCGCGGTGCTGGCCGAACTGACGCATCGCTGCCCGCTGCAATGCCCCTATTGCTCCAACCCGCTGGAGCTTGAGCGCGCCAGGGCCGAATTGACCACGGCCGAATGGAAGCGGGTGATGTCGGAACTGGCCGACCTCGGCGTGTTGCAACTGCACCTGTCCGGCGGCGAACCGACCGCGCGGCGCGATCTCGTCGAACTGGTGCGACACGCCAGCGACGTCGGGCTCTACACCAACCTCATCACCTCGGCCGTGCTGCTCGACCGCTATGCGCTGACCGCGCTTACTGATGCCGGGCTGTGCCACATCCAGATCAGCTTCCAGGGCAGCATGCCGGACGCCGCCGACCGCATCGCCGGGCTCAATGGCGCCCACGCCAAGAAGATCGCCGCCGCCCGCCTTGCGCGCGACCTCGACCTGCCGCTCACCGTCAACGCGGTGATCCATCGCCAGAACATCGACCAGTTACCCGACATCATCGCCATGGCCGTCGATCTCGATGCCGACCGGCTCGAGGTCGCCAATGTGCAGTATTACGGCTGGGCGCTGAAGAACCGCGCAGCCCTGATGCCGACGCCGACGCAGGTCGAGGACGCCGTTTCGATCGTCGAGGCGGCCCGCGAGCGGCTCGCCGGAACTCTGGTGATCGATCACGTCATTCCCGACTACTACGCGATGCGGCCGAAGAAGTGCATGGGCGGCTGGGGCCGGCAGTTCTTCAACATCTCGCCCTCAGGCAAGATCCTGCCGTGCCACGCCGCCGAAACGATCACCGGCCTGCATTTCGATTCGGTGCGCGGCAATCGCTCCGTCGCCTGGATCTGGCAGCACTCCGAAGCGCTCAACCGCTTTCGCGGTACCGGCTGGATGCCGGAACCGTGCCAAAGCTGCGCCTACCGCGAGATCGACTACGGTGGCTGCCGCTGCCAGGCGTTCGCGCTGACGGGCGATGCCGCCAACACCGATCCCGCCTGCACGCTGTCGCCGCTGCATGAGCGGCTGTTCGCCACCGCCGAGCATGAGGCAACCGCGGGCGCCGCAGAATTCGTCTACCGCAATTTCTCCGGGGGCACCGCCGCAGGCGGCGGCCGGCGCCGCTGACCGGCCGCACCATGCCGCTGCAAAATCGCGTCACGCCGTTCGGCGATATCGTTGCCATCGACCAGCGCGGCCTGTTCACCGGCAACCGCGGCATCATTCACGACCCCGCCACGCGCACCCTGCGGCGACGCTGGACGACCCGGGCATGGATCGCTTGCGTCTGCGACTTCAAAGGCCGCCACCGCAAGGTGATGGCGACACGAAGCTGGACCGAACTGTTCTTCCTCGACGAGGCGACCGCGCTGGCCGCCGGCCACCGCCCCTGCTTCACCTGCCGCCGCGCCGATGCGCTCGCCTTCCGCGCGGCGTGGACAAAAGGCAATGGCGGCGCGCCGCCGCGCGCCCCTGAGATCGACGCCGTGCTGCACCGCGAACGTCTCGATGAGCGCCGCCGCAAAAGGCTGTATCCCCTGCCGATGGCACTTGCGGCACTGCCCGACGGCGCGATGATCGCAGGCAACGATCGTGCCTACCTGATGAGCAGCGGCCGGGCGCTGCGCTGGAGCGAACACGGCTACGAGGCATCGCGCGAGCCGCCGGCATCCGCCCTGCTCTTGACACCGCCTTCCACCCTGCGTGCGCTCGCGGCGGGCTACCGGCCGAAGCTGCACGACAGCGCACGCAGGCCCTTGCCGGTAGGAAACTGAGCGACTATTCGCATAAAGTCTAATTTGCCAGGCCGATACGCCTGTAGGCTCCGGCGGGCTCGTTCAATAAGATCGCACTGGAAAAACTCAAGGGAGGTCCATGTGAAACTGCAAACTCTTTCCGCGGCCGTCGCCGCCACCACGCTGGCGCTGAGCGTTCCGGCGGCCGCGCAGGGCGTCAAGATCGGCATCCTCAACGACCAGTCCGGCGTCTATGCCGACTACGGCGGCAAGACCTCGATCGAGGCGGCCAGGATGGCGATCGAGGAATTCGGCGGCGAAGTGCTTGGCCACAAGATCGAACTGGTCGCGGCCGACCATCAGAACAAGGCCGACCTCGCCTCGACCATCGCCCGCAAATGGTACGACACCGACGGTGTCGACATGATCACCGAGCTCACCACCTCCTCGGTGGCGCTGGCGGTGCAGGAAGTCACCAAGGAAAAGAAGAAGATCAACATCGTGGTCGGCGCGGCCTCCTCGGCTCTCACCGGCTCGGCCTGCTCGCCTTATGGATTCCACTGGGCGTTCGATACCCACGCGCTCGCGGTCGGTACCGGCGGCGCGATGGTGAAGGCCGGCGGCGACACCTGGTTCTTCCTCACCGTGGACTACGCCTTCGGTCACGCGCTGGAGAAAGACACCAGCGAGGTGGTGAAAACCTCGGGCGGCAAGGTGCTCGGCGCCGTGCGCACCCCGCTCAACACCTCCGACTACTCCTCCTTCCTGTTGCAAGCGCAAGGCTCGAAGGCCAAGGTTGTTGGCCTGGCCAATGCCGGCGCGGACACCATCAACTCCATCAAACAGGCAGCCGAATTCGGCATCGTCGCCGGTGGCCAGAAGCTCGCGGCGCTGCTGCTGACGGCGTCGGAAGTGCATGGCCTCGGTCTCAAGGCGGCGCAAGGCACGGTGCTGACCGAGAGCTTCTATTGGGACCTCAACGACAAGACCCGCAAATTCTCCGAGGAGTTCTTCAAGCGGACCGGCCGGATGCCGAGCATGATTCAGGCCGGCACCTATTCGGCGACGCTGTCCTACCTCAAGGCCGTGAAGGCCGCCGGGACGAAGGACAGCGACGCCGTGGTCAAGAAGCTGAAAGAGCTGCCGGTCAACGATTCGTTCACGCAGAACGGCAAGGTGCTCGCCAACGGCCGCATGGTGTCCGACCTCTATCTGTTCGAGGTCAAGAAGCCTGAGGAAAGCAAACGCCCGTGGGACTACTACAAGGTGCTTGCCACCGTGCCGGGCGCCACCGCCTATCCGTCCGCGAAGGACAGCGGCTGCCCGCTGACGAAGTAAGTCGTCTCTCTTAAGAAAGAACAGCCCGGGCCGCGCATGCGGTCCGGGCTTTTCTTGTCGCCGTGAAATTCGTCATTGCCGGGCTTGACCCGGCAATCCATCTTCCGTCTTGAAGGATGGATGCCCGGATCAAGTCCGGGCATGACGGCGGAACGGATACTCTATTTCCGCGGCGGCCGCGCCGGTCCCTCGACCGCCGGCAGCGACTTGAGATAGGCGGCCATCGCCGCACGGTCGTCCTCGCTCAGATGCGACAGGTTGCGCACCACCGCCACCATCGATCCGCCGGTGGTGTCGCCGTCGGGCGTCTCGCCGGTCTTGAGAAAATAAGCTAGATCGTCCGCGCCCCAGTCGCCGAGACCTTTGGCGGTGATGTTGGGAACGAACCCCTTGCCCTCGGGATCGGGACCGCCGGCGAAGCGTTGCGCGGCAACGATGCCGCCGAGCGCGTTGCGCGGGCTGTGGCACTCGGCACAGTGGCCGAGGCCGTTGACCAGATAAGCGCCACGCTGCAACTCGGCCGACTGCGCGGGATCGGGCTTAAACGGTTCGCCGTTCATGAACAGCGCCTTCCAGATGCCGACATTGCGCCGGATGTTGAACGGAAACGCAAGTTCGTGATCCTCGACCTTGCCGGCGACCGGCTTCAGCGTCTTGAGATAAGCGAACATGTCGCGCAGGTCGCTGACGCTGGCGTTCCTGTAGGACGGATAGGGAAACGCCGGATAATAGTGCGAGCCGTCGGGCGCGGTGCCCTCGACCATGGCGGTGACGAACTCCGCCTCGCTCCAGCGCCCGATGCCGTCGTTCGGATCGGGCGAGATGTTGGGCACGTGAAACGTGCCGAACGGCGAGGCGAGCGCCAGTCCGCCGCCGAGCACCAGCCGGTCCTGCTGACCCGGCGTGGCATGGCACGACGCGCAGCCACCGGCATTGAACGCCGTCTCGCCGTTGGCGAGGTCGGGGGTATGCGGGGACAGCGCGGACGCAGCGACAACGCGCGGCACCGTCAGCAGCCAATAGATGCCGCCGGCGGCGAGGCCGGCGAGCACGACGACGCCGGCCAGCACGCGGAGCGCCGTTTTGCGACGGCGCGGCACGGGGCGCGCGGACACGATCAGCTGTTCTTCAGGCGATACGTCTCGTGGCAGCCGGAGCAGCCCTTGCTCATGACGGGAAACACCGCCTTCAGGCTATCGAGATCCTTGATCTTGCTTTTGTTGTCGGCAATGGCCTTGTCGAGATCGGCGATATGGGATTCAAAGCCGGCGCGATCCTCCCAGACCTTGTCGGAGGCGCTGTAATCGCCGGTCTTCGGGGCGCCCTTGGTGCTCTCGGGATAGAGCGGCGCAATCGACTTGCTGAAGGTTTCCAGTTGCGCCAGCGCCGCATCGACCTCCGCCTGGTCGTAGGGCTTGCGGTCGCGGGACATCTGGCCGAGCGTGCCGAACATGCTCTTGCCGGCCGCCTTCATGGCGTCCTTGCGCTTGGCCACCACGTCGTCCTGCGCCATTGCGCCGAAACCCGACAGAAGCGTACCGAGCGCCAGCGCGGACAACGACAGCCGGAAAAAACCCACGCGAGTCATCAACATCTCCAGATTGAAATCATTCTAACCCATGGAGAAAGCCGGAAAACCGGGGCTCACGCAAATCAACACCTTGTCAGAACACGAACCGAAACCGATCGCGTTTGCGCGCATTGAGGTCGTTAAGCAGACGTCGTTTCGGTGACTGGTTACCGCCCGGTCAACAGCGCCTTGAGCCAGCGCCGCCCGAACAGAAGCCAGACCGCAACCGCATAAACGACCGCGCCGACCACGATCAGCCCGCCAAGCGTCGTCTCGTCGCGCAGCGCCGTCCAGCCGGCGAGCGCCACGCCAAGCAAGCGCGCGGCGAGCCACAGCGCCGCCGCCAGCACGACGCCGCTCGCCGCGAATTTCGCGACCGCGATCCACAACGGCCGGTCGAGCACGATATGGCCGAGACGGACCGCGAAGACGAGCACCAGCACCAGATTGACCCAGGCGCCGACGGCGGTGGCAAGGGCAAGCCCGACCTGCGCCAGCGACCCCATCAGCGCCACCTTGAGCGTGAGGTTGACGACAAGCCCGGCGAGCGACGCCTTGACCGGCGTCAGCGTATCCTTGCGGGCGTAAAACGTGGCAACCGCGCTGCGGATCAGCACGAACGGGACCAGGCCCACGGCATAGGCGGCAAGCGTGGCTCCGGCCGCCGCGGCATCGGCGCTGGTGAAGGCGCCGCGGGCGAACATCGCGCGCATCACCACGTCGGGAACGGTGAGAAACGCCGCCACGAACGGCACGGCAAACAATAGCGTAAAGTCGAAGGCGCGCCGCTGCGCGGCCAGCGCGCCGGCATGATCGCCTGCCGCCAGTCGCCGCGCCATGTCCGGCAGCAGCACGGTGCCGATGGCGATGCCGATGACGCCGATCGGCAACTGGTTGAGGCGATCGGCATAATAAAGGGCCGACAATGCCCCGCTGGCGAGGAAGGTGGCGATGATGGTGTCGGCGAACAGCGCAAGCTGCACGCCCATCGACCCGACCGTCGCCGGACCCAGCGCACGGAAGAACGCGCGCACGTCGGCATCGAGCCGGAACGGCGCAAGGCGCGGCAGGCCGCCATGGCGCGCGGTGTCGCCGGCCAGCAGCAGGGCTTGCAGCACGCCGGAGGCGAGCACGCCCCACGCTGCGGCATGGCCGGCGGTCGGAAAGAACACGGCGAGCGCCAGCGCCGCGATCATCGACAGGTTGAGCAGGATCGGCGCGGCGGCGGCGGAAGCGAAACGGTTGGCGACATTGAGCATGCCGCCGTAGAGCGTCACCAGCGTGATCAGCAGAAGATAGGGAAAGGTGATGCGCGTCAGCTCGATAGCCAGTTCGCGCTGGGCCGGATCGTCGGAAAAGCCGGGCGCGAGCAGCGTAATGACCTGCGGCATGAACAGCCATGCCACCGCCAGCAGCACGAGTTGCGAGACCAGCAGCAGCGTAAAGATCCGGCTGGCGAACAACTGCGCGGCGATGGAGCCTTTGGCCTCCTGCACATGGGCGTAGGCCGGCACGAAGGCCGCGTTGAAGGCCCCCTCGGCAAAGATCGCGCGAAAATGGTTGGGCAGCCGGAGCGCGACAAAGAAGGCATCTGCCACCGGGCCGGCGCCAAGGATCGCGGCCAGCACGATGTCGCGCGCAAATCCGGTGATGCGCGACAACAAGGTATAGCCGCCGACGGTGAAAATGCGTCCCAGCATCGGCGGAGGCTACCGTATCCGAAAGACGGACGAAACCGGGTCAGGCGATCTCCGCCATCGCATCGCCGACGGCTCCGATGATGTGCCCCTGCATCTGCTCGTCGAGATAGGCGTGCATCGGCAGGCTGAGCACCTCTCCCGACAGCCGCTCGCTGACCGGCAGGCCGTCGGCAGCGACAGGGAAATGCCGATAGGCGGTCTGGCGGTGGAGCGGCTTTGGATAATAGATCGCGGTCGGCACCCCGCGCGCCTTCAGCGCGGCGGCCAGCGCATCGCGATGCCCTCCCGGAACGCGGACAGTATACTGCGCCCAGGTCGACGTGTTGCCGGCCACCAAGCGCGGCACATCGACGATATTGCCGAGCGCCTGCGCATAGCGCTCCGCGACGACATCGCGCGCGGCAATCTCGTCGTCAAAAATCTTCAGCTTCTCCCGCAGCACCGCGGCCTGCACGGTATCGAGCCGCGCCGTCAGGCCGAGGCGCACATTGTCGTACTTGTCGGAGCCCTGCCCATGGACGCGGATGCTGCGCAGCGTCTGCGCCAGTTCGTCGTTGTCGGTGAAGATCGCGCCCCCGTCGCCGTAGCAGCCGAGCGGCTTGGCCGGGAAGAAGCTGGTGGTGGTGGCGTCCGCCAGCGTGCCGAGCTTTTGCCCCTTGAACGAGGCGCCAAAACTCTGGGCGGCGTCGTCGAGCACGAACAGCCCTTCCGCCCGCGCCACCTCGGCGACGCCATCGTGATCGGCGCTCTGGCCGAACAGATCGACCGGGATGATCGCCTTCGGCTTGAGCCCCGCCTTGCGCGCGGCGGCAATGCCGCGCTTCAGCGAGGCGATGTCGATGTTGAAGGTCGTCTCGTCGGCATCGACGAACACCGGAGTGGCGCCGGCAAGCGCCACCACTTCCGCCGTCGCGCAGAACGTAAAGGTCGGGCAGATCACCGCATCGCCCGGACCGATGTTTTTCGCCATCAGCACCATCAGGAGCGCGTCGGTGCCGCTGGCGCAGCTCACGACATGCTTTGCGCCGCAGAACGCCGCAAGCTCCGCCTCGAGCTGAGCGACCTCCGGCCCGTTGATGAACTGGCAATGCGTCAGCACCCGGCCGACGGCCTCGTCGATCGCCCGGCCAAGCCGGCGGCGCTGCGCTTCAAGATCGATGAAGGCGATGGAGGAGACAGGCGCGTGCTGGTTCATCGGGTCTTCCTTGAAGGTGGACTCAGCCGGCGGCGCGACGTGGCAGGGTTGGCCGGGCCGCCGCCGAGGTATTACGGGATTCAAGGCACTGGATCGCGATTTCGAGACTGGCGGACGCCTGCTCGCCGGTCACCGGCGGCGTCGAGCCATCGCGAACCGAGGCGATGAATGCCATCAGCTCGGCCCGCAGCGGCTCGTCGTGGCCGACCGACAGATGTCGCATCGAATAGCTGCCGTCGGGCTGAAAGCCGAAGCATTCGGTGACCTGGCGCGTCAGCAGGTTGCCCATGATGTATTTTTCGCGGGTCGCCACAGTCACGCTGCGGGCCTTGAACGGCGTCAGCCAGTTGGTGTTGATGTGCGCAAGCACGCCGGAGGCCGTGCGAAACTGCAACAGCGCGATGTCCTCGCGCTCCGCCACGGCGCTGGAGAGCTGCGGCTGCACTTCGACGATCTCCGACTCGGTGAACCAGCGGATCAAATCGATGTCGTGCACGGCGAGATCGATGACGACACCGACATTGGACATGCGTGGCGGAAACGGGCCGACCCGCTCGATGGCGATCGACAAAATATCCTCACCGGCGATGGCACGCTTGATCGCCGCCACCGCCGGATTGAAACGCTCGACATGGCCGGCCATCAGCGTCACGCCGGCGCGGTGCGCGGCATCGACGATGGCATGGCTTTCGGCAACGGTGGAGGCGATCGGCTTTTCGACCAGCACATGAATGCCACGCCCGATGCAAGTCAGCGCAATCTCATGATGGAGATGCGTCGGCGCGGCGATGGTGGCGGCATCGATGCCTTCGGCAAGCAACGCCTCGAGCGTGGCGAAGGTGGCGCAACCGACGAACTCGGTGGCACGGGCGCGGTGCTCCTCAAGAGGATCGACGATGCCGACGAGGCGGACATCGGGCAGCGTGGCAAGGACGCGCGCATGGTTGGTGCCCATCACGCCGGCGCCGACGACGCCGATCCGCAGCGGGCCGCTATCTGCTGTAGGCTTGGAATTCATCAAAAGAACCGTTTCGGAATCGTTCGCCGCAGAACCGCGACGCAAGGCTGAGGCTGTGTAGCATGCCCTCGCAGACGGCGCGAAGGGCCGGGACGCCCGTACAAACACGTTTTGATTCAAAAAATTACAAGGAAATCCGGATTCTTCGTCGCCTGCCCCGCGGGCGGCCGCCCTGCCCCACCGAACAGATCCAGTCGGTGCGGCAACGGCTACGGCCGGCGGTAATCGTCCTCGATGCGAACGATATCATCCTCGCCGAGATAGCTGCCGGTCTGTACCTCGATCAGTTCCAGCGGAATCTTGCCGGGGTTCTCCAGCCGGTGCGTGGCGCCGATCGGAATATAGACCGACTCGTTTTCGTGCACCGTCCTGACGGTATTGTCCACCGTGACCGCCGCGGTGCCGCGCACCACGATCCAGTGCTCGGAGCGGTGGTGATGCTTCTGCAGCGACAGCCGCCCGCCCGGCTTCACCACGATGCGCTTGACCTGATGCCGGTCGCCCGCGTCGAGCGACTGGTACGATCCCCACGGCCGATGCACCTTGAGGTGGCTTTCGGTGACCCGCGGCGCGACAGCCTTGAGCTTCGCCACCAGCCGCTTGAGGCCGCCGTTCTGCTGGCGCGCCACCAGCACCGCGTCGCCGGTCGCAACCACCACGAGGTCGTCCACTCCCTCCAAGGCCACCACCGCATCGTCGGTGATCACGTTGCAATCGCGCGCATCGTCAAACACCGCGGTGCCGCGCGCGGCGTTGCCGTCCGCGTCCTTCGGCGACAACTCCCAGACCGCGCGCCACGATCCGACATCGGACCAGCCGCAGGAAAGCGCGATGACCGCGGCCCGCGTCGTGGTCTCCATCACAGCGTAGTCGATGGAAATCGGCTTGGCGCGGGCGAACGCCTCGGGATCGAGTATGACGAAGCCGAGATCGCGGCCGGCGGCCTCCACCGCCGCCGTCACCGCGGTCACGCTGTCGGCATCGACGCTGCGATATTCCTCAAGCAGCGTCTCGGCCCGAAACATGAAATTGCCGCTGTTCCAGACATACCCGTCGGCGAGATAGCGCGCCGCGGTCGCTTCATTCGGCTTTTCGACGAACTGCGCGACCTTGCGCACCGCGCCGGCAATCGCTTCGCCGGGCCGGATATAGCCATAGGCGGTCGAGGCTTGGGTCGGCGCAATGCCGAAGGTGACGATATGACCGTCGCGGGCGACCGGCAGCGCCGCCGCGCAGGCGGCGGTGAAAGCGTCGCGATCGCGCACGACGTGATCGGCGGCGAGCGCCAGCACCACCGCATCCGCCTCGCGCGCCATCGCAAATGCCGTTCCGGCCGCAATCGCCGGACCGGAATCCTTGCGCATCGGCTCCAGCAGGATGTCGGCATCCGCGCCGATCTCGTCCAGTTGCTCGCGCACGATGAAGCGATAGGCGGCATTGGTGACGATGACGGGCCGCGCGAAGCGCGTGCGATCGGCAACGCGCAGCATCGTATCCTGAAACGTCGAGTGCTCGCCGAACAGAGCGATGAACTGCTTGGGCCAACCCTCGCGCGACAGCGGCCACAGCCGCGTGCCGGCCCCTCCACACATGATCAGCGGGACGATCGGCTGGGTCATCAATGCACCCTACACGCCATAGTAATCACGATACCACGCGGCGAATTTCGCCACGCCAGCCTCGATGCTTGTCGTCGGCCGGAAATCGATCGCGGCCGCGAGATCGTCGATATCGGCGAAGGTCGCCAGCACGTCGCCACGCGGCGGCGGCAGCAGCTCCGTGGTCGCCTTGCGCCCCAGTTCCTTTTCCAGGAGCATGACGATCCGCAGGATGTTCTCGGGCTGGCTGTTGCCGATGTTATGGATGCGGAACGGCGCGGTGCCGGTCGCCGGGCCAACCGCCTCCGGCGCGACGCCCTGCGGCGGGTGATCGATCAGGCGCGTCACCGCTTCCACCACGTCGTCGATATAGGTGAAATCGCGCGCCATGTCGCCGCGGTTGAACAGCCGGATCGGCTGCCCCTTGACGATGGCCTCGGCGAACAGGAACAGCGCCATGTCCGGCCGCCCCCACGGCCCGTACACGGTGAAGAAGCGCAAGCCGGTGACCGGAAGGCGGTAGAGGTGGCTGTAGCTGTGCGCCATCAGTTCGTTGGCGCGCTTGGTCGCGGCGTAAAAGCTGATCGGATGATCGACGCTGTCCTGCGTCGAGAACGGCAGCTTGGTGTTGCCGCCATAGACCGACGACGACGATGCGAACACCAGATGCTCGCAGCCGTGATGCCGGCAACCCTCCAGCACATGGCTGAAGCCGACGAGATTGTCGCGGGTATAGGCCAGCGGATGATCGAGCGAGTAGCGCACGCCGGCCTGCGCGGCGAGATGGACGACCACCGGGCAGCGCTCGGCGGCGAACACCGCCTCGATCCGATCGCGCTCGGCGATGTCGACATGAGCGAACGTAAAGCCGTCATGCGCGCGCAACCGCGCCAGCCGGGCCTCTTTCAGCGCCGGATCGTAATAGGCATTGAGATTGTCGAGGCCGATCACGCGGCAGCCCTCGCGCAGCAGCCGCTCGGCGAGATGATAGCCGATGAAGCCGGCGACGCCGGTGATCAGTATGCCGCGATTTTGCATCTTGTCCCGGCCCCGCGCCGCCTCGCCGCTCGGATTGTCATCGGCCTGTCAATCGAGAGAGTTGCCGGCGGGCCGGCGGCGAAATACCACGAAATGCGACAGCGAGAAATTGACCACGAAGCTGACGATGATCGACAGCAGCTTGGCGGCCAGCACGCTGACGTAATGCGACAGCACCACCAGCGTGATCGTGGTGGCGGTGACGCCGGCGACCCCCGACAGCACGAACGCAAAATAGTCGCGCAGCCGCAAGGTCCGGCCGCTCTCCGGCCCGAAGGTGATGTAGGTATTCATCACATAGGAGAACGACACCGCCACCAGCCAGGCGAGCACGTTGGCCGGCACCAGCGGCACGCCGGCGACATCATAGGCCGTGAGAAACACCGCGAGATCGACCGCTGCGTTGAGGACGCCGATCATCGCAAAACTTGCCGCCTTGAGCACCACGGCACGCTCGTGCCAAGCGCGCGCGAGGCGGGCAAAAAGCTGTCTCATGGCATTCGGTTCCGGGCTGCCGTCGCGGCAGCACGCCAGGGGATATGCCGGATCGAACGACGAATGCACCGATGCCCAATCCTGCCGACGGTCGGCTGGAATTAGCCTACTTTCGTAGCCAAAGCCACCCCCCAGACCGCACCCGGCAGCCGCTCGCCGGCGCTATCGGCCTTCTTAAGCGGGGCCGGCGCGAAACTCCGGCACGGCCTCCTTGAGCACGTCGGCGATGACACCCTGCCGGTCGCCCTCGACGCCACGTTCCAGCTCGGCCAGCCATTGCCGCAGCGCTGCAAGCGGCGGCTCCTTCGGCTGTGCGGCCACGATGCCGTCGATTCCGATACTTTTGGTCGGCTCCTGTTCGGCGAACAGGATTTCGTGCAGGCGCTCGCCCGGCCTGACACCGGTGAACACGATGTCGATATCGTAGCCGACCTGAAGGCCCGACAGCCGGATCATGCGCTCGGCGAGATCGACGATCTTCACCGGCTGGCCCATGTTGAGCACGTAGACCGAGACGTCGCTGCGTCCGCCGCTCATCGCGTGCGTCGCCGCGGTGACCACGAGGTCGCAGGCCTCGCGAATGGTCATGAAGTAGCGCACCATGTCGGGGTGCGTGACGGTGACCGGGCCGCCCGCCTCGATCTGCGCCTTGAACTTCGGTACCACCGAGCCGTTCGAGGCAAGCACGTTGCCGAACCGCACCGAGATCAGCCGGATCGGCCGCTTGCCGTTGGTCTTGCCGGCCAGCTCGCGGTCGAGCGCCTGGCAGTACATCTCCGCGAAGCGCTTGGTGAGGCCGAGCACGGACACCGGTTCGATGGCCTTGTCGGTCGAGATCATCACCATTGCTTCGGCGCCGGCCTCGACGGCGGCGTCGGCGACGTTGACGCTGCCGAAGATATTGGTCTTCACGCCTTCGTCCCAGTCGCGCTCGAGGATCGGGACGTGCTTGAGCGCGGCGGCATGAAAAACGATGTCCGGCGCAAAGCCGACGATGAGCTGGCGGATGCGGTCGCGGTCGCGGATATCGGCGATGCGCCCCTCGACGGCAACCGGGTTGACCTTGCCGGCGAGTCTCTCGGTCACCGCGTACAGCGCCGGCTCGGAGTTCTCGATCACCAGAAGCCGCGCGGCGCCAAACGTCGCCATGCGATCGCAGATTTCCGAGCCGATCGACCCGCCGCCACCGGTAACGACCACCGCCTTGCCCTTGATGAAGGCTTCCAGCCGGTCATAATCGATCTTGACACTGGGGCGCAGCAGCAGGTCATCGACCGCGACCGGCGCAAGCTGCGGCGTATCGCGGCTCTCGCCGAGCGACGGCAGCCGGCTCACCTCGAGGCCGAGCTTGCGCGACCGCATCAGCACCGCCTCCGGCTGCGCGTCAGGTTCGAATGCTGATGGCATCATCACGACACGCCTGATCTTGCGCGAGCCTGACGCGAAATCGGCAACCACGTCACCGAGATCGTCGATGCCGCCCAGCACGGGAATGCCGCGCAGCACCTGACTGCGGTCGGAATAGGCCGGAGACAGAATGCCGATCGGCACCAGCCGCTTGACCGCGCCGCTCTCGACGCCGCGCAGAAACACCTCGGCATCCGCCGCCCGCCCGATCAGCAGGGTCGGGACGGCGCCCCCCACCCGCGCCCGGTTGCGGGTGCGGGTGTAGCGGAAGTAGCGGTAGGCCAGCCGGGCGCCGGACAGAAAGAAGATCTGGAGGAACCAGTAGATGATGATGGTGGTCTTGCCGAAGAAGAACCCGCCATAGACGGTCGGCGCGACAAAAATATAGTCGAGCACCAACAGCGCGACCGTCAGCACGCTCGATGCCCGCACGATATTCAACAGGTCGGGCAGCGAGACGAACCGCCACTTGGTAGTGGTCAACTGGAACAGATAACAGACGACCACGCTGAAGGCGATGAAGTACGGCAGGATCCTCAACAGCAGCGGCATCCGGTCCATCAGCCCGCTGCCGTCGAAGCGGAGCCAGAAGCTTGCCAGCACCGCAAGCGCCGTGACAGCCGCGTCGTGGGCCGCGATAACCCAGTTGCGCCATGTGAATTTGAAGATGCTAGTCATGGATGAGCTAGGATCACCTAAAATATCGGCACGGGAGCCGCTCAGCCCACGCCACGAGTGGTGCGGCCATCGGCTTGCAGCATCATGCCGCCGGCGACGCCGACTCCGATGATGTACATCCAACCTTCGTGAAAATCAAAAAGATGAGAGTTGAACAGCGAACTCGTCACATTCTGCAGCACGACCGCGAGCCCGATCCAGACGGCCAGTTCCTGCCCCGGTGACGTCCCGCCAAACAGCATCAGGTGACGCAGCCACATCAGATACAGCAGCACGACGCCAAGCACGCCCCACTGCACCGCCACGTTGAGGGTCTGGTTGTGCGGATTGCCGATAACTTCGGCGCGGATGCCGGTCTGGCTCTCGGCGGCCTCTACGAACAGGGTCCGTGTCGAGCCGGTTCCATGGCCGAAGAGAGGCGCTTCGGCAAAGAAGCGCAGGGATTTGCGCCAGTACTCCAGCCGGAGCCCCCCGGAGGTGACGGCGTCGGAGGTCCGATATTTTGCAGCCTCGCTGGCAATGCTCGCCAATCGCTTATGAAAGTTCGGCGATGTCGCCCACAGCAGCGCCACCGCAGCCGCCATCACCGCTGCGGTCGCAAGGATCGCGCGCGGCTTCAAGTGAAGCAGGACAAAAACCACCAACAACAGCGGCAGGGTCACCAGCGCAGTCCGCGCAACGACCACGAACATCATGTTGAGGAGGAAGCCGAGCGCGACGACCGCGAACAGAAAGGCCAGCATCGCCCGCTTGCGGCGGATCGCCATCAGCAACAGCCAGGCAAGGCCGGCGATGCACAGGACGAAATCGTGGCTCTGGGCGATGTAGTTCTTGACTGGCACCCCGCGGACCGCCTTCTCCGCTTTAAGCATGAAGCGAACGTCATAGACCGTGAGCCACGACAGCAACATCAAGAGCGTGCACGACACCAGGAACGTGCCAAACACCCAGGGCCCGCGCGGCGACTGCCGGAAATGGTAGAAAATCAGCGGCAGCATCAGGAGCTTGCCGACGGGGTTGACGGCATAAAGCCGCTCGCCCCATGGCGCGATCGACCACAGCATGCCGACGACCGCGAGCACGAATAGCGCGACCGGTAGCCAGCAGGCTGGATCGCGAAACAACTGGAGAAATTGCCGCGGATCGATCGCCGGCAACAGCACCAGAACCCAGATTGCGGCGCAGATCGACGGCAACGATGTCGACCACGGCAACGTCGCGACGGTCAGGATGGCAAAGACGTCGGCAACCTTGAGCCAGGCCCGGCGGTCGCGCCAGCGCGGCAGAGCGGCGTGCGCCGGTTCTGTCTGCACGGCCGTCCCCTCCGTCATCGCGCCCTCCGCGCACGCTCGACCAGCGCCGTGGTGCTAAAACCTTGCAGCAGATCGACCAGCACCACCTGTCCGCCATAGGCCGTCACGACATCGTGGCCCACCACCTGCTCCGGCCGGTAGTCGCTGCCCTTGACCAGCACGCTGGGCCGGATCGCCTCGATCAATTCGAGCGGGGTGTCCTCATCGAAGATCACCACGAGGTCCACCGCCTCCAGCGCCGCCAGCACCTCGGCACGGGCGCGCTCGGTCTGCACCGGGCGGTCCGCACCTTTCAGTCGCCGCACCGAGGCGTCGCTGTTGAGGCCGACCACCAGCCGGTCGCAGGCGGCGCGCGCCTGCGTCACCACCCGGACGTGACCGGGGTGCAAAATATCGAAGCAACCGTTGGTGAAACCGATGCGCAGGCCCTGACGCCGCCAGTCGGCGAGGTGTGCGTCGAGCATGGCGCGGTCGGCGGCGATCTTCTCCTCCGCGGCGAGCGACGCCGATGGTAGAATGCGGCGGCGCAGTTCGGCCGCCGACACCGTTGCGGTGCCCTGCTTGCCGACCGCAACGGCGGCGGCGGCATTGGCGAGCCTTAGCGCGCTGTCCCAGTCGGCACCGGCGCCGAGCGCCAGCGCCAGCACCCCGACCACGGTGTCGCCGGCTCCCGACACATCGCGCACCCTGACCGGATGCGCGGGCACGTGAACGGCCTCACCTTCGCGCGGCACCAGCGTCATGCCATGCTCGCTGCGGGTGACCAGCATCGCCTCGAACGCGCCCTCGCGCATGACTTCCTGCGCCGCCGCCACGATCTCGGACGTGGTCGCCGCGCGGCGGCGGCTGGCTGCGGCGAACTCGCGCTGATTGGGAGTGAGTACGCTGGCGCCACGATAGACCGTGAAATCGGCGCTCTTGGGATCGACCACCACCCGCTTGCCGAGCCGGCGGGCACCATCGATCGTCGCGCGAATAACGCCCGCCGTCAGCACGCCCTTGGCGTAGTCGGACAGCAACACGATATCGGCGCGCGGCAGTGCCGCCTCGACGATACCGATCAGGTCGTTTTCCACCCCAGCATCGACCGGAGTTGCGATTTCCCAGTCGGCGCGCAGCATGTGCGTGGAAAAATGATCGGAGACGAAGCGCACCTTGCGCGTCGTCGGCCGGCTCGCATCGGTCACGAGATGCGCCTCGACCCCCGGCACGGCGGCGAGCTCCGCGCGCAGCGCCCGGCCCGTCTCGTCATCGCCGACGACGCCGGCAAAGATGCAGCGCGCGCCGAGCGCGGCGATGTTGCGCGCGACATTGCCCGCACCGCCGATGTGGCGCTCGCTGCGCGCGGCAGCGATCACCGGCGCCGGCGCTTCAGGGGAAATGCGCGCGACCTCGCCATAGACGAACTCGTCGCGCATCAGGTCACCGACGCACAGCACCGTCCGGCCGGACATCGCAGTTGCAAGGGTATCGAAATCGAACATCAAAGGCCCTGCCCCCTGGACCACTAGCGGTAACGATCGGGTGCATCGAGGTAGTTTTGCACATAGCTGCCGACCGCATCTTCCAGCGCGGTGAAGCCGCCGTTGTAGCCGGCGCGCGCGAGCCGCTCCATCTCGCCTTGAGTGAAATACTGGTAGCTGCCACGGATATGCTCGGGCATATCGACATAGGAAATGTTCGGCGCGGTCCCGAGCGCGGCATAGGCGGCCAGAATGAGATCGCGAAAGCTGCGCGCCTTGCCGGTGCCGACGTTGAAAATGCCGCTGACCGACGGCGTTGCCAACAGCCACGTCATCACCCGCACGACGTCGTCGACATGGATGAAGTCGCGCCGCTGCTCGCCGTCAGCAATACCCTCGCGGTGCGACCTGAACAGTTCGACCACCCGCCCCGCCCTGATATCGTCGAAACGCTTGGCGAGCACGCTCATCATCGCGCCCTTGTGGTACTCGTTGGGGCCGAAGACGTTGAAGAATTTCAGCCCTACCCACTGCGGCGGCATTACCCCGCCCTCGCTCGCGCGAGCGATCACGGCCATGTCGAACAGGTGCTTGCTCCAGCCATAGAGGTTCATGGGCTTAAGCCGGCGCAGCGCGACGAGCGAATTGTCGTCGGCAAACCCCTCCGCACCGTCGCCATAGGTCGAGGCGGACGAGGCATAGAGGAACGGCACGGCCTGCGCGGCGCACCAGTCGAGCAGGCTGAGCGACAGCCGAAAATTGGTGGCGATCACCAGGTCGCCGTCGGTCGCGGTGGTCTCCGATATGGCACCGAGATGGATCACCGCATCGAGCCGGCGCCCTTTGAGCCATTCGGACAATTCGTGCGGCGGCACGATATCGGCGAGCTGGCGCTTGGCAAGGTTGCGCCACTTGCCGTCGTGGCCGAACGTATCGCACACGACCACGTCGCCATGCCCGGCCTCGTTCAGCGCGGCAACGACGTTCGAGCCGATGAAGCCGGCGCCACCGGTAACCAGATACATCTACGATCCTTCCGAGCGGAAAGCAGAGAGACTCTAGAGCACTCGTAGCCGGGATCGCTACAAACGTCTTTACCACAGCGCGGGCAACGGCTACCGACGGTCGAAACCGCCGCAGGGCGCTTCGCCCGGTGCCGCAGCCCTCGCATCCGTCAAAGCATGAACCAAGATTCGCTCAATACTCCAGTGGCTTCGGTGGACCTGGCGGACACACGACCGCTGCTGATCGTTCCCTACAACTGGATCGGCGATTTCGTGCGCGGTCATACCGTGGTCCGGGTTGCGAAGCAACGCTGGCCCCAGCGGCCCATCGACGTGCTGACCACGCCGCTGTGTGCGCCGCTGGCCGATTATATGCCCGGCGTGCGCGCCGCCATCGTTCACGACCTGCCGCGCTCGCGGCTCGCGCTCGGTCGGCAGGCGGCGCTGGCGGCACGGTTACGCGCCAACGATTATGGCACGGCATTGATCATGCCCCGGACCTGGAAGTCGGCCATCGCGCCGGCGCTGGCCGGCATCCCGGAACGGGTCGGTTTCGTTGGCGAAGTGCGTTTCGGCCTGATCAACCGCTGGCGCTGGGGGGAGCGGGCGCTGCCCCGGCTGATCGACAAGACCGCGATGCTGGCGCTGCCGGCCGGCGCCGCTCGTCCCGCCGACTGGCCGGTGCCGCAGCTTGCCGTTCCCGCCGCCGATGTGGCCGCATGGCGGGCGGCGCAAAACCTCGGCGACGCGCCGGCGGTGGCGCTGGCGCCGGGCTCGGTCGGGGCGCACAAGCGCTGGCCTTATTATGGCGAAGCAGCGCAGGCACTGGCTGCGGCCGGGTTCGACGTCTGGGTGGTCGGGGGTCCCTCGGAACAAGCGCTGGCCGCTGAAATCGTCACCAAGGGCGGGGCAAAGGTGCGCGACCTGACCGGGACGGACCTGCGCACCGCGATCCTCGCGCTAGCAGCGGCGCGGCTGGCGATCTCCAACGATTCCGGGCTGATGCATGTCGCAGCCGCCATCGGCACCCCGACCATCGGGATCTTCGGGCCCACCAGCCCGTGGCACTGGGCGCCGCTCAACCCGCTGGCGGCCATCGTGCAGCCGCCGGCGTTGCGCGGCACAAAAATGCCCTACCACTCGATCGCTGCCCGCACCGACGAGTCCTATATCCGCGCCATTCCGCCGGCGGACGTGGTCGAGGTGGCAACGACGTTGCTCGCCCGCCCGGCTGCCTGACGCTTTTACGCCCTCGCCCCATCGGCCAGCAGCGCATCCGCGGCCTCGATGGCACGGGCAAAACCGGGATATTGCCCGGCACCGCCAAGAACCGTGATCGGCCCGGCGCCGACCGGTCCGGTCAGGCCGGGATCGGAGGCCGTGAAGATGCCGATAACCGGCACCCGGTAGGCTGCCGCCAGATGCAACAGCCCGGTATCGACACCGGCCACCAGCGCCGCCCCGGCGAGGGTCGCCGCCGTCTCGTCGAGCGGCCGGCGCGGCAGCACCCGGCTGCCCTTGATGGCACCGGCCACGCGCTCGGCGCGGATGCGCTCGGCCTCCGTGCCCCATGGCAGCACCACCTCGAGCCCGCGCCGCGACAGCCATTGGCCAAGCCCGATCCAGTCGGTTTCGCGCCATTCCTTGGCAACCCGCGAGGTGCCGTGCAGCAGCACCGCGTAAGGCGCGCCGCCGGCAGCCGGCACGGGCCGTGGCAGCCCGTAGTCGAGCGGCGCTGCCGCATCGCCCCCGAGCGCCAGCGCTGCAAGCCGGCGGTTGCGCGCGACCGCATGAAGATCGCGCGCGACCTTATGGTGAATATCGTAGAAGCGCGCGGCGACAGGCTCGCGGATGCTTTTGGCGTCGTAGCCATGCAGCTCGCCTTTCGGCATGCGCGCCAGCCACGCGGAGCGCATCAACCCCTGGGCATCAACGATGCGGTCGAAGGCGCGGGCCTTCAGTTGCCGCCGGGTCGCGGCAATCTCCCGCCATGTCGCCGGCGACAACAGCCGCGAGCGCCAGCGCCGGGTCGCCACCGTCATCACCTCGTCTACACCGGGGTGAAGCCGCGCCAGCGGTGCAAACGCCTCCTCCACCAGCCACGATATCCGCGCCCGCGGCCAGCGCCGCCGCGTGTCGGTCACCGCCGGCATGTGATGCACGACATCGCCGAGCGAGGACGTCTTGACGAACAGGATCGTATCCATGGCGGTCAGGATATCCACAGGTAGAGCGATGCGGTTGAGGATTTGGCAACCATAACTGCCATCGCCTGCCGAAAACGCCGGCGGAATCGCCCACCGCGCCGCCGCGTTATATCTAACTCCACGGTCCGCCCCTAGAATCCGATTCAGTTCTACCGTGGATCGGGACCCGACAAAGATGGCAATCCTCGTAACCGGCGGTGCCGGTTATATCGGCAGCCACACCGTACTGGCGTTGCGTGAGGCCGGCGAAGCCGTGGTCGTGCTCGACAACCTCGCAACCGGCTTTGCCGCCTTCGTTCCCGAAGGCGTGCCGCTGGTTACCGGCGACGTCGCCGACGAGGCGCTGGTCGAGCGGACCATCGACACTCACGGCATCGACGCCATCATCCATTTCGCCGGCTCCGTGGTGGTGCCCGACTCGCTCAGCGATCCGCTCGGCTACTATCGCAACAACACCATGGCCGCCCGCAACCTGATCGCAGTCGCGGTGCGGCGCGGCATCGGCCACTTCATCTTCTCCTCGACCGCCGCCGTCTACGGCAACCCGGAGCACATGCCGGTGCGCGAGGACGCGCCGACCCGGCCACTGTCGCCTTACGGCACCTCGAAATTGATGACCGAGATCATGCTGCACGACACCGCGCGCGCCCACGGGCTGCACTACGTCGTGCTGCGCTACTTCAACGTCGCCGGCGCCGACCCGAAAACCCGCGTCGGGTTGGCCACCGCCGGCGCGACCCACCTTCTGAAGGTCGCGGTCGAGGCCGCGCTCGGCCGCCGCGAGGCCATCGAGGTGTTCGGCACCGACTACCCGACCCCGGACGGAAGCTGCATCCGCGATTTCATCCATGTCTCGGACCTCGCCGAAGCCCACCGTGCCGCGCTCGTGTACCTGCGCGGCGGCGGCCATTCGGCAACGCTCAATTGCGGTTATGGCCGCGGCTACTCGGTGCTGGAAACCATCGCCGCGGTGCGCCGCGTCTCGGGCCGCGACTTCGCCGTGCGCCACGTCGGCCGCCGCGAGGGCGACATCATGACCATGATCGCCGACAACGCATTGATGCGCGCAACGCTTGATTTCACTCCGCGCTACGACGACCTCGACGCCATCGTCGCCCATGCGCTCGCCTGGGAGGATCGGCTGGCTCGCGAGCCTGACCTTTTGACCCGCCAAAGCGGCCCGGCCTGACCACCCGCCCGGTTCCCCGGCCGGCCACGGGCGCTTGAATAGCGCCGCATTCGCAGGCAATAAGCCGTCCAGCCGCCATGACAGCCTTCATGGGCGGCGTTTTCCATGGCTGGCAGCAGGGCCGATGGCCGACACGCCGAAGACGATCAGCGACGATCCTCACGCGGCAGCCACGCTGATCGGCCGGCTGCTGCGCGAACAGGGCGCGGCCTATTGGCGGCGCTACGTGGTCGCCGCCATATTGATGGCAACGGCCGCAGGCGTCACCGCGGCGCTGCCATGGCTGCTCGGGCAGGTCATCAACAAGGCCTATATCGACCGCAACGTCGGCGCCATCGTCTCGTTGTCGCTCTTGATCATGGCGCTGTTCGTGGTCAAGGGCGCCACCACCTACGGCCAGGCGGTGATCCTGAGCCAGATTTCCAACGCCATCGTCGCCCACAACCAGCGCAGCCTGTTTGCGAAGCTGATGCGCGAAAGCATCGGCTTCTTCTCCGACCGCCATTCGTCGGAATTTCTCAACCGGCTGACGCAAGGTGCGGCGGCAGTGGCGCAGATCCTCAATCTGCTCGTCACCTCGGTCGGCCGCGATTTCCTCACGCTGATCGCGCTGGTCGGCGTCATGGTCTATCAGGACCCCGGCATGACGCTGTTCGGCGCCATCGTCGCGCCGCCTGCCTTCCTGGTACTGCGCAAGCTGGTCAAGCGCATCAAGCGGCTCGCCCATGTGCAGTTCACCGGCACCGCCGACATTCTGGAAACGATGCAGGAATCGCTGCAAGGCATCCGCACCGTCAAGGCGTTCACACTGGAAGACACGATGCGGGCGCGCATCGGTCAGAGCATCGGCGAGGTGCAGCGCAACGCCGACAAGATGGCACGGGTGTCGAACCGCGCCAGCCCCTTGATGGAGACGCTGGGCGGCTTCGCCGTCGCCGGCGCCCTGATGTATGGCGGCTATGCGGTGGTTTCGACCGGGGCGACGCCGGGGCAGTTTTTCACCTTCGTCGGCGCGTTTCTATTGGCCTACGAGCCGGCCAAGCGGCTCGCCCGCCTCAACCTCGAACTCAACAGCCAGTTGGTGCCGGCGCGAATGCTGCTCGACCTGATCGACGCGCCCGCGACCGAGCCGGACGACGAGACAAAACCGCCGCTTCAGTTAAGCGAAGCGCGCATCGAGCTGCGCGAGGTCGATTTCGCCTACCGTCACGACGAGCCGGTGCTGCAACGCATGTCGTTCACGGCCGAGCCCGGTCGGGTGACGGCGCTGGTTGGCCCCTCCGGCGGCGGCAAGTCCACGGTGCTGGCGCTGCTATTGCGCTTCTACGACGCGACCGGCGGCGCCGTTCTGATCGACGGGCAGGACATCGCCACCGTATCGCGCCGCTCGCTGCGGGCGCAGACCGCCTATGTCGGACAGGACGTGTTCCTGTTCCGCGGCAGCATCCGCGACAACATTGCCTTCGGCCGGCCGGACGCGAGCGAGGATGCCATCGTGGCGGCGGCGCAGGCGGCCAACGCCCACGACTTCATCATGGCCTTCCCGCAAGGCTACGACACCCCGGTCGGCGAGCACGGCACGCAACTTTCCGGCGGCCAGCGTCAGCGCATCGCCATCGCCCGCGCTCTGATCAAGGACGCCCCGATCATCCTGCTCGACGAGGCCACGGCCGCGCTCGACTCGGAATCGGAAACGCTGGTGCAGGCGGCGCTCGAACGCCTGAGCCACGGCCGCACCACGCTGGTGATCGCCCACCGCCTGCACACCATCATGCACGCTGACACCATTTGCGTGGTAGAGAACGGTGCGGTGGTCGAATCCGGCCGCCACGCCGACCTGCTCGCCAAAGGCGGTCGCTACGCCTCGTTCTTCCGCCTGCAACAGCGCGAGGCCGGGCCGCGCGCGGTCGCGGCGTCCATGTAGTTTGTTCTCCCAGGTGATCCATTCATGAGCAATCCTTACGTCATCGCCCCGCCGCCGCAGCCTGCCATCGCCGTCGCCGGGCGGAGCGAGACCTTTCCGGTGCGCCGCATCTGGTGCGTCGGACGCAACTATCTCGAACACGTCCGCGAGATGGGCAACGACGAGCGGCAGCCGCCGTTCTTCTTCGCCAAGCACGCCGACATGATCGTGCCGGACGGCGCGCGCGTGCCCTACCCGCCGCTGACGAAAGACCTGCATCACGAGGTCGAACTGGTGGTGGCGCTGAAAGACGGCGGCAGCGATCTCGCCGAGGCGGCGGCGCTCGACACCGTGTACGGCTATGGCGTCGGCATCGACTTAACGCGGCGCGACCTGCAATTCGCCTCGCGCGAGAAGAAGCAGCCGTGGGAGATCGGCAAGTCGTTCGAGGCGTCTGCCCCGGTCGGCGCGCTCAAGCCCGCAGCCGAGATCGGCCATCCGGCCAAGGGCCGTATCTGGCTTAAGGTCAACGGCGCCGACAAGCAGGATGGCGACCTCGCCCAGATGATCTGGAGCGTGCCGGAGATCGTTGCGCGGCTGTCACGGCAGGTGCGGCTCGCGGCCGGCGACATCATCATGACCGGCACGCCCGCCGGCGTCGGCCCGCTGTCGCCTGGCGACAATGTGGAAGCCGGCATCGACGGCATCGGCGAATTGCGCATCGGGATCGCGGCGGCGGCCTAACCGTCATGCGCGGGCTTGACCCGCGCATCCCGACAGCAAACGCAATGCCTGTCTACTCGGGATTGCCGGGTCATAAGGGCGTTCACGCCCGTCTTTGGCGGGCTATGCCCGGCAATGACAAAGTATATTGGGGTTGCTTACATCACAGCGGCAGGTTGTCGTGCTTCTTGGCCGGCACCTCGACCTTCTTGTCGCGCAGCATCGCGAGCGCACGGGCGATGCGCTTGCGCGTCGAATGCGGCATGATCACGTCGTCGATATAACCGCGCTCGGCGGCGACGAACGGCGACAGGAAGCGGTCCTCGTATTCCCTGGTGCGCGCGGCGATCTTTTCCGCATCGCCAATGTCGCGGCGGAAGATGATTTCCACCGCGCCCTTGGCGCCCATCACCGCGATCTGCGCCGTCGGCCATGCATAGTTCATGTCGGCGCCGATCTCCTTCGAGGCCATGACGTCGAAGGCGCCGCCATAAGCCTTGCGGGTGATCACGGTGACGAGCGGCACCGTGCACTGCGAATAGGCAAACAACAGTTTTGCGCCATGCTTGATCAGGCCGCCGTATTCCTGCGCGGTGCCCGGCAGGAAGCCCGGCACGTCGACGAAGGTGACGATCGGAATGTTGAAGGCGTCGCAGAAGCGCACGAAGCGCGCGGCCTTGCGGGAGGCGTCGCTGTCGAGCACGCCCGCCAGCACCATCGGCTGGTTGGCGACGAAGCCGACCGTGCGCCCGGCGACACGGCCGAAGCCGGTGACGATGTTTCGGGCGAAGGCTTCCGCGATCTCGAAGAAATCGCCCTCGTCCACTACCTTCAGGATCAGCTCCTTGATGTCGTAGGGAATGTTCGGATTGTCCGGCACCAGCGTGTCGAGCGAATGATCGACACGCTCGATGTCGTCGAAGCTCGGCCAGTGCGGCACGCCGTCGGAATTGTTGGCGGGCAGGAAATTGATCAGCCGGCGCATCTGCAACAGCGCCTCGACGTCGTTGTCGAACGCGCCGTCGGCGATCGACGACCTGGTGGCATGTACGCTGGCGCCGCCGAGTTCTTCCGCCGTCACCACCTCGTTGGTCACGGTCTTCACCACGTCGGGGCCGGTGACGAACATGTAGCTGGTGTTCTTCACCATGAAGATGAAGTCGGTCATCGCCGGCGAGTAGACGTCGCCGCCGGCGCACGGTCCCATGATCACGCTGATCTGCGGGATGACGCCGGACGCCTGCACGTTGCGGCGGAACACATAGGAATAGCCGGCGAGCGCCGCGACGCCTTCCTGGATGCGGGCGCCGCCGGCATCGTACAGGCCGACGATCGGCGCGCGCGCCTTCATCGCCATGTCCTGCAGCTTTGTGATCTTGAGCGCGTGCGTTTCCGACAGCGAGCCGCCGAACACGGTAAAATCCTTGGCGAACACGAACGTCTTGCGGCCGTTGACCGTGCCCCAGCCGGTGACGACGCCGTCGCCCGGAATCCGGGTCTTGTCCATACCGAACTCGACCGAGCGGTGCTCGACGAACATGTCGAACTCCTCGAACGAGCCCTTGTCGAGCAGCACCTCGATGCGCTCGCGCGCGGTCAGCTTGCCGCGGTTATGCTGCGCCTCGATGCGCTTCTCGCCGCCGCCGAGCTTGGCGCCCGCGCGGCGCGCTTCGAGCCTGTCCAGAATGTCCATGATGTCGTCGTCCCGCCGATGCCTCACCGAAGCCGGGGCGCCCTGCCCCGGCCTCCAAGATGGCGCTTTCTAGAGCATTTTCGCTTCTGATGGAATCAAAAGCAAAGCTAGCGTTGCGGCCGCGACAGCCGCAGCACGAACACCAGCACCTCGGCGACGGCGCGGTAGAGTTCTTCGGGGATTTCGTCGCCCAGTTCGACATGGGCGAGCGCGCCGGCGAGCACCTCGTTTTCCTCGATGGGAATATCGTGTGCCTTGGCCACCTCGATGATTTTTTCGCCGAGCGGACCGCGCCCCTTGGCAACGACGCGTGGCGCACCGCCACGGTCGTAGTGCAGCGCGACGGCAAGGCGTCCGTCCGACGGCCCCGTCATGACGCACGGTCCCAAAAGTGCCCGGCCGGCGCGGCCGGCATCGGCGGCGCGCCTTCGCCGACCACGATGTCGCCCGGCTCCAGCGCCGCCTCGCGCAGCGCCCGCGACAGGTCCGGGGCATCGCTGCGCAGCCGCGCAGCGGTCAGCGGCCGCTCCGCCCATATCCGCACCGAGGTCGCCCCGCCGGAGAGCGACACCAGCGCATGCACCGGCCCCGCCGGCTCGACATCGAGCGAGAAGCGCGCGCGCCAGATGCGGTGGCCGCCCTGCGCTTCCCCATCGTCAGGCCGCGCGCCGTCACGAAAAATCTCGAACTGCGCCACCGCGGTGCCTTGCGGCAAGGCGATCGGCACCTCGAACAGCCAGCGCGTCGCCTGCTGGTCGGCGCGCGGCTGCACGGCGTCCGGCCCCGGCAGCGAAGCAACCTGCAACAGCGTCTGGCGCGCCAGCGCCGCATCGGTCTCGGCAAGCAGGCGGTGAACCGCAGTGGCCGCAGATGCGTCCGGCGCCAGCGTCGGCTGCGCCACCGGCTGCGCCGTGGGGGCCGCGCCCCGATAGGGCGGCGGCGGCAGATCGCTGCGGGCAACCGCGCCAGCCTCCGGCGCCGCTGCCGGCAACGCGGCTGGCAGCCGCGCGGGCACTCCGGCCAGCGCGTCACGCACCAGCGCCAGCATCGTGCCCACCGCGACCGGGCGGGAATTGGCCGGCTGCCCCGCAACCGGTACCAGCGCCCGCGATGCGCCCTCGCCTTCGCCTGTCTGAGCGGGCGCCGGACCGGGACCGTCCGGCACCAGCGGCGGCGCGGCCAGCGCCGGCGGCCGGGCTGTGGCGGGTGCGACCGGGCCGCCCTGCGCGGCTGCGGCCGGAGGCGGGCCAGCGGCCTCGGCGGCAACCGCCAGCGCATGGCGCAGCACGGTCAGCGCCGCCTTCATGTCGGGAGCGCCGGCAGTCGGCGGCGAACCGGTTGCGAGATGCTGTTCGAGAAACAGGCCGGACCGGGCGACGGCCGCCTTGAACCCGGCGCCGTCGATACGACTCTCGCCGGGAAGACGCGCCGTCAGCACCTGCGCGACGGCCGTGCGCACCGCAGGCGCCAGCGCCGCCATCGGCGCCGCGGCCAGATCGGCAAAAAGGGGGCTGAGACTCCCCTGTCGGGTCGCGGCCTGGGTGGCAGCCGCGGTGACCGCCTGCATCTCGACGGCGCTCAGCACCGGCGAGACGGCGGGCGGCCTC
>Ga0207868_1000279_pt1 | contig 63046 bp, 53 predicted proteins | sample Passage237B_FD_187370 | JGI IMG/M metagenome (GOLD analysis project Ga0207868, IMG submission 187370) | Cellulose adapted compost microbial communities from Newby Island Compost Facility, Milpitas, CA, USA - Passage2 37B (SPAdes) (version 3) ... | reverse complement strand
CAGCCGACTTCGAGACGGTCACGGCATCGTTGATGGTGCTGCACAACTCGGCCTCGCCGACCTATGCCTGCGGCCTGACGCTGGACATCGTGGACAACGTGTGCCCGAGCACCGAAGGCACGATCATGGCCAGCGGTTGCGGTGCGGGCACCGTGCTGGAGTACGCCCTGAGCGCCGAAGGTCCCTGGTCGGAAACCGCGCCGACCTACACCGATGAGAACATCACGGTGTACGTGCGCTGCCGCACCATCGCCACCGATTGCTCCGGGCCTGTGGTCAGCGCCACCACGGCGCCCACCGACTGCGCGGTGCTCGACTGCCAGGGCATCCCGGGTGGCTCGGCTCTGCCGGGCACGCCGTGCGACGATGGCGACCCCACCACGGGCAACGATACCTGGACGAGTGAGTGCGAATGCGCGGGTGTGCCTGTTGACTGCGCCGGCGAGCCCGGTGGCAGCGCCCTGCCCGGTACGCCGTGCGACGACGGCAACCCCAACACCGGCGACGACACCTGGAGCAGCGACTGCGAATGCGTGGGTCTCCCGCTCGACTGCGCGGGCGTGCCGGGCGGTGACGCCCAAGAGGACCTCTGTGGCCAGTGCCTGGCCGGTGGTCCGAGCAATCCGCAATGGAACGCCTGCGTGGACTGCCATGGCGATGTGCCGCAGGAGAATGTGCTCGCCCTGTGGACCTTCGAAACGAGCGTGCCCACTACGGCCGGTCCGCATACCGCCGAGAGTGGCCTGTACGCGGCAGGGGCGGCGGCCACCTCCGTGGGCACGGCCGGTTTCTCGAACCCCGTGGGCAACGGCACGCAGGAATCGTTCAGCGCGAACAACTGGAACGTGGGCGACTACTTCCAGTTCGCCTTCGCCACCACCGGACATGAGCAGATCGTGCTGTCGTGGGACCAGACCCGTTCGGGCACGGGACCGGACAGCTTCATGTTGCAATGGAGCGCCGATGGCGTCGGTTTCAGCGACATCACCAACTACACGGTGGGCGATGTGACGTGGAGCGGCACCACCGCGAACCCGGCTTCCAGCCACAGCCACGCGCTGCCCGCCGGGGCTGCTGACCTGACCACGGTGTGGGTGCGTATGACCAGCCTGGTCGATGCCGCGACCACCGGTACCAGCCGGATCGACAACGTGCGCGTGAGCGGCACCACCCCGGCCGCCTCGATCGACGATTGCGGCGTGTGCAGCGGTGGCCTTACCGGCATCGAACCGAACAGCAGTTGCTCCGACTGCGCCGGTGTACCCAACGGTCCGGGCCAGGTGGACGATTGCGGCGTGTGCCGCGAGGCGGGTCCGTCCGATCCCGACTGGAACAGCAGCTGCGCCGACTGTGCCGGTGTTCCCAACGGCCCTGGAGAGGTTGACGACTGCGGCGTGTGCCTTGCCGCCGGCCCTTCGGATCCCACTTGGAACAGCTCCTGCACCGACTGCGCCGGTGTGGTGAACGGTGAGGCCTACCTCGATGGCTGCGGCATCTGTGTGGGCGGTACCACCGGTCTTGAGCCGTGCGTGGTGGATTGCCCCGTGCCGGACCTCTACTTGGACATCACCCTGCCCGCCAACGGCACCCTGCCCACTTGGCAGATCCGCGACGTGACCACGAACGCGGTGATGCAGCAGGGCGGTGGTGGCGCAGGCTTCGCTGGTCCGAACCAGGAGGCCATCTGCCTGGACAATGGCAACTATTATCTGACGGTGGACGGTGCGACCGCTGGTACGAGCTACGTGCTCCGCACCGCCGAGGCCGAAAGCAAGCGCTTCATCGACAACCTCGCTGCAGCGACCGGCCCGCACCAAGTGCAGGAACTCGCCAACACGAACGGCACCATCCAGCTGCCGGTGTCGGAGACGCGTTTGATCAACACCTCGTGCGACAAGTACTGGTGGGCGCCCAACGAGTACATCGTGGTGAACGAGGACCCGGCCGTGGCGGCCTATTGGACGGGCACCGCTGCGGAGAAGGCCGCGACGGGATATGACATCTGGTTCTATGATCCGAACGGTACTTACAGCTACGTGCGTCAACGTCGACACGACCAAGCCGATGGCTACGGCAACGTGGGTAGCACGCGTACCTGCCACGCACGACTGAACAGCACCTACCACGGATGGTCCAGCGCGAACCACATCCCGGATGGTCTGGAATTGAACGTGCGTGTACGCTCGGTGGTCAACGGTGTGCCTGGCAACTGGGGCCCCGCCTGCCGCTTCACGCTGGACGCCGCCCTGGCCGCCTGCCCGCCCACGACACTGATCAAGGTGCCGGGCCATACCAACTACAGCTGCGGGGTCACCCGTCAATTCACCACGGCGAACAGCCAACGCCTGTTCGCCCAGCCGGTGAGCGGCAAGAACAGGTATGAGTTCCAGTTCCGTCCGGCCGGCGCGGGCGAAGGAACGGCGTGGATCACGCGCACGATGACCACGTACTATGTGAACCTCGGCTGGAATGCCAGCACGGCTCCGCCGCTGGTGGCCGGTACCACCTACGAAGTGCGTGTCCGTGCCGGGTACAATGACGGTTCCTCCACTGCCTGGTGCGCCTACGGTGAGTTGTGCTACGTGACGATCACCGGTGGTATGACCAGCGGTGGCCAGAACAGCGCTATGGACGATGCCTCGCCGGTGTTCGGGCTGTGGCCCAACCCGAACCGTGGTGATCAGCTCCACCTGAGCCTGAGCGAGGTCCAGGCAGGCGTCGGCACCATCACCGTTGACCTGTACGACCTGAGCGGCAAGCGTGCCGCCGCGCGCACCCTGCCGGTGCAGGACGGCCGTGTGAACACGGTGCTCGACCTGAACGGCGATCTCTCGGCCGGCATGTACATCGTGCATGTGCTGGCCGGTGATGCGGTCTACACCGAGCGCTTGGTGATACAGCCCTGAGCGGTAACCTCACAACACGGCGAGGGGCCGTCCCGATCGGGACGGCCCCTCGTGCGTTGGGGGCACGGCGGCTCCGGGAACTTCAGGCACCCAGTCGCCGCACCACCAGCGCGTTCAGCCGGTCGTGCAGCGCTTCGGGGCTGAGCGTACGCCAGGGCATCTCGTTCATTTCGCCTCCGAGCAGCACGTATTGGTCGATGTTCGCGTGCACCATGTCGTCGAGCACGTGGGCGCGGAAGTTCACGAGCGCGATCCACCCGTTCATGTCCGACACCTCGTCGAACCACTCGGTGTAGTACTCCTCATCGCCCGCATGGAAGTTCAGCACGTTCTCGCCGATCAGGATGAACCGCCCGATTCCCTGCGCCATCAGATGCTCGATGATGTTCCGCTTCAGCAGCATCACATCGTTGTGCAGCAGGTCGTTCCACTCACCGATCAGTTCCAGGATGGCGAAGCCCTCCTCATAGTCCGCGAATAGCAGCTTCATGTACAACGTGCTGCTGCCGAAGTTGTCCCATTGCGGATGCAGCAGGTGGTCGTACACCGCATGGGTGAACTCGAATTCGCTGTACACCTCCCCGAAGAAGGGTGAGCGCTCATCCTCTTCGGCAGTGTAGCGATGACGCCAGTTCCAGAAGGGCTCGATATCGTGCATGTCGCGATTGGACGGCGGTGATGGTAGGGCAGGCTACTTGGAGCGCTGATGGGCGTCGATGGCTTTCCTGACGTTCCCATGCTCCTGCAGCAGGGTGTTGGCCTCTTCGTAGCCCACGCCAAGGGCCTCCATCACCATGCGCGTGCCCCGGTCGATGAGCTTGTGGTTGCTCAGTTGCATGTCCACCATGCGGTTCCCCCGCACACGGCCGAGCTTGATCATCGCACAAGTGCTGATCATGTTCAGCACCATCTTCTGCGCGGTACCGCTCTTCATGCGCGTGCTGCCCGTGACGAACTCAGGGCCGACCACCACCACGATGGGATGCTGGGCGGTGACGGCCACCGGGCTGCCGGGGTTGCAGGTGATGCCACCGGTGAGGATGCCCGCGGCGTTGCACCGTTCCAGCGCCCCCACCACGTACGGTGTGCCGCCGCTGGCCGCGATGCCGATCACCACATCATCAACGCCAACGTGATGTTCCTCCAGGTCCTTCCAGCCCTGCTCGCGGTCGTCCTCGGCGAACTCGACCGCCTTGCGGATGGCACTGTCGCCACCCGCGATCAGGCCCACCACCAGGCCGTGCGGTACACCGAAGGTGGGCGGGCATTCGCTCGCGTCCACGATGCCCAGTCGACCGCTGGTGCCCGCGCCCAGGTAGAAGAGACGTCCGCCGCGCTGCATGCGTTCGGCGATGGCGTCCACCAAGGCGCCGATCTCGGTCAGCACCCGGCCCACCGCATCGGCCACCGTACGGTCCTCGGCGTTGATGCGCTCCAAGAGCTCGGACGTGGACATGCGTTCGAGATGGTCGTGCCGCGAGGCTTGTTCGGTGATCCGCTCCATGGGGGGAAGTACGCCACAAAGAAAAGGGCCGCCCCGGCTGGGACGGCCCTTTTGCACGAAGGATGGGCGTGCGTGGCTTAATCCAGCACCAGCTTGCGGCTCACCGTGCCTGCGTCGAAGTGCAGCTTCACGATGTAGGCGCCGGGGGCCAGACCCTCGCGGCCCAGGACAAGGCGGTCGGTGTTCACCGTGCCGGTGCGCAGCACGCGGCCGTTGATGTCCAGGATCTCGTAGCGGCGGACGAGGGCGCTGGCGCTCGAGATCGTCACATGATCGCTGGCCGGGTTGGGGAACACGTCCACGGTGGGGGCCACCGACCCGGGTGAATCGATCCCGGTGAACGCGCAGGCGTTGCCCAGCTCCAGGGCGGCGAACATGCGAGGCGTCAGGTAGCCCATGATCGAATCGATGTAGGCGCGCGCCTTGGTCGAGCTCATGTCGGGGTTGCTCGACGCGGAGGCCATATGTGCGGTGATGCCGGGCTGCACCTCGGCCAGGGCCAACGGGTGGTTCGGGTCCCAGAACTGCCAGGGGCTGGCCTCCTCGCGAAGGGCGGGGTTCTGCGCCGGCCAGTTCGGGGTCACGAAGGGGAACAGGCCCTCCACACCGGTGTTGATGTTCACGTTCACGGCGCTGTGGGTCTGGGTGGTGCCGTAGAGCGAACGGGCGCGATCGGTGAAGGGGTCGCCGCCGGGCATGTTGGCGAAGGCGGCGTTGTTGCCGTAGTCGTTCACCAGCTTCATGAACAGGTTGGAACCGTGCACCGGCACCACGGGTCCACCGGTGGTGGGCACGATCACGATGCCCTCGGTGAAGGGCGCGAAGGGGTCGAACACGGTGTGGAAGGCCACCATCGGCACATCACCGGGCGACAGCCAGCTGGTATCGGCCAGGGCGCCGCCCAGGTTCACGCAGAAATGGCTGGTGTGGTCCCAACCGTTCGGACGGTAGAGGTTCAGTTGGCCGTTGAAGCCGTCGAGGTTCCCCACCAGGTTGGTGTCCACGTAGCTCACGTTGGAGTTGAAGGGGTCGGGACGGAACTTCTCGATGAAAAGCTCGGCCGGGTCGTCGAGCGTGGCGTTGGCCAGTGCGATGTAGCCGCCGGTGCCTTCGCCCAGCACGGTGATGCGGTCGGCGCAGATGGCGTAGGTGTTGTCGCCTTCGCCCGCGTCCTGCTTCAGGTGGCGGATGCACTGGCGGGTGTCGTGGATCGCGCGGTAGATCGCGTTGAGCAGCTGGCCGCGGCGCTCCTGTTCGGTGGGGGCCAACGGGTTCCAACCCAGGCGGTAGCTCATGCTCACGGCCACGTAGCCGCGGCGTGCGAACCGCTTGCAGATCTCCACGGCGGTGCTGTCGGTGCGGCGGCCATTGGGGCTGCCGTTGATGGGCGGGGGCAGGGCGTTGCCGGTGTGCAGGTAGACCACCACGGGACGGGCGGTCTCCTGATCGATGGCCTGGTCGGGCTGGTATACGTCCATCTCCAGATCGACCACCTTGATGGCGGTGCTGCCATCGTTGGCGTTGTAGTACGCGGGCGGAATGGGCTGACCGGTGGCCACTGCCGTGTGCAGCGTGGTCAGATCGTTCGGCACATTGGGCGAGGTGAGGTTCGACGTGAGGAAGTTGATGTTCGTGCCGAACTTCACGTCCGGGGTCACAGTGATCTGCGCATTGGTGAACACCTCATCGATGTACCGTTGCGCCTGGGAATGCACGGCGGCGGCGAGCGTGCCGAGCAGCAAGGCTGAGCGTAATGTCGGGTTCATGTTGTCTGGGTTGTTAGGGGGGCGTTAGGCCGTTACAAGGTAAGGCTACTTCCGTTTGTCCAGTTCGTAGATCAGTTGCAGGTAGGCCAGTCGTCCCACGAGCGGGCCGCCATAGACCATGTACACGTTGTTGTTCAGGGCGCGGTCCAACCGTTCGTCTGAGGGCACCTTCTTGTCGAACAGGGGTACGATGCCCAACAGGTTGCTCGCCCCCACCTTCACGGTAAGGTGATGCTTGGGCAGCTTCATGTTCACCTGCGCGTCCACCATGTCGTAGCTGCTGATCGGTCCGGTGAACTGGGGCGAGCCGGTGAAGGTGAAGCCCTCGATGTACTTGTAGTTCACACCGAACCCGAAGTTGGGCTTGTCGGTGAAAGGCACCTTCATGTCGTGGCCGGTCACGCTCAGGTTCAGTTTGTTCTGTGGCGTGTTGAAGGCCGGGATGATCGGGTCATCGGCGCCGCTCACCAGTTGGTTGTAGCTGTAGTTGAAGGCGAGGGTCGTCTTCTGGCGGTAATAGTTCGCACCGAAGTTCACGCCTTGGGTCCGCACCAGGCTGGTGGCATTGGCGGCCAGGCGGTACACCTGCATGCCACCGCGCGGATAACCAGGAGCCAGCGGGTCGTCGAAGCGCGCGTGTATCCCGATCATGTAGCCGATGAAGTCGGTGTACCAGCTGTGATAGGCGCTCACGTCGAAGTAGAACTTCTCCCAGTGCGTGCCGCGGTAGCCCACTTCGATGGTCCTGGCCTTCTCCGGCCGGATGCGGTCCACGTTGAAGTACTCCAGTTTGCTCAGGCCTTCGAGCAGGTTGGGGGTGGACCGGTAGGCGTCGAAGCTCTCCACGGTGATCAGGCTGTCCTTGCCAGCCTCGAACTGGCCTTCGATGTTGCCCAGCAGGATGGCGCGGCCCACGTTGTAGTGGAAGTACTGGTCCGTGAGGGTGGGGTTGCGCACGGCGCTGCTGAACGACAGGCGATAGGTACGGTCCGTGCGCGGGGCGTACACCAGCGAAAGGGCGGGGGAGAATTGCGGATCGAAATTCTGGTTCTTGTCCATCCGCAGCGTGGCGGTGGCCTTCAGCTTGTCCTCCATGAACTTCTTCTCCAGCCCGGCGAACACCCCGAACTCGCGGTTGCGGATCTTCACGTTGGCCGTGTCCTTGAAGATGGTGCCGGCGCTGTTGGGCATGTACTGGCGGAAGTTGCCGCCCACCACCACCTCGCCGAAACCGGGCTTGAAGCGGTACTCGCCCATGGCATGCGCCAGCCGCGACCGGTCGTAGAACAGCGACCCACCCTCGGTGAAGCGCTTGCCGATGATCTCGTTGAACTTCTGGTCGAAGCGGTCCGTGCCCGGCAGGAAGGCCGGGTCGAGGAAGGCGTTGTCCATCTTGTTCACCGAATCGGCCACCATTTGATGCAGCAGGGCATACAGGTCTTGGTGGGCGGCCACGAACTGCTGGATGTAGGCGTCGTACTCAACCGCGCTGGAGATCACACCCTGCGCCAACGCCTCGCTGGGGGTGAGGTACTCCGGCACGGTGGCATCGAGCAGGCCAGGGTTCAGCGCCGATCCGATCCAGCTGTCCCACAGGTTGAAGTAGGCCGTGTTCCACTCGCGCGTGCCGCCGCTGGCCTCCTGAAGCCGCAGGGCGGTGGTGTAGATGTCATAGGTGTCGCCGGCGTCCTCACTGGTGAGGTAGCCACGCACGAACCATTTGCCTTCTTCCCGAAGCTCCAGGCGCTGCTGCCAGAACTGGATGTTCTTCAGCCGGTAGCGGTTGTCGCCCTGGTACACGGTGCTGCCGCGGCTGTAGCTGGTGGCCCCGATCACCTCGATGCTGTCGGTGATGCGGTAGTGCAGCGATACGCCTGCCTTCAGGTTGTCGGTGCCATAGTCCACCAGGTCCTTCTCCTTGTATCCCGGCCGCAGAAAGATGCCCAGCCCGTGGTAGTTCCGGCGGTCGTCCATGTCGCGCCAGTAGTTGTTGTTCACGGTCACGTTCTCATCGCCATAGATGTTCACCGCGTCGTAGCGACCGGGGTTGTTCACGCCGACGGGCGAGTTGCTGGTGGCGTCGTAGTTCTCGGCGTACCAGTCCTCGGCGGTGAGGGCATAAAGGTTGAGTTTGTAGGCGAAGCGGTCCTTGCCGGCCTTGTCCTTGAACACCTGTGCCCAGCGCACCGCGCCTTCGAGGAGGCTGCGTTCGCCGGCCTTGGCACTCACGCTCAGCCCGGGGAACATCCACGGGCTCTTGGTGGACATGTTGATCACGCCGTTGAAGGCGCCCGGCCCGAAGAAGGCCGTGCTGGCGCCTGCCACGATGTCCACCTTCATCACGTCGAGGTCGCTCGCACCGAGGAAGTTGCCCAGCGAGAAGTTCAGGCCCGGGCTCTGGTTGTCCACCCCATCGATCAGTTGCAGGCTGCGTACCGGGCTGGTGCTGTTGAAGCCGCGGGTGTTGATCACCTTGAAGCCCATGCTCGCCGCGGTCATGTCGACCCCCTTCAGCGTGCCCAGGCTTTCGTAGAAGTCGCCGCTGGGCGCTTCGCGGATGGCGATCACATCCATGCTCTCCACGGTGAGCGGCGCCTGCTTCTGCTTCTCGGTGATGCGCGACCCCACCACTTCGGCATCGCCCAGCAGCACATGGTCGGCCCCCAGGCGCACCTTCACCTCGGACTCGACGCTCTGTACCACGATCTCCTGGTCCTTGTAGCCCACATAGCTCACCAACAGGGTGTAGGGCGGGAGCTGGCTCACCGTCAACTGGAACCTCCCGTCGATGTCGGTGATCGCGCCGGTGGCGGCTCCTTTCAGTTTCACGCTGGCGCCTACAAGCGTTTCGCCTGTAGCTCCATCCGTGACGACACCCTTCAGGATGTACGTCTGTGCCTGAACGCCTAGGGTCAAGAGCAGCCCTGCCAACAGGGCCGATAGGTGTCGAAGGTGCTTCACGATCGTGTGGGACGTAGGTCGGGGAGCACCCCGATGGCCGCCAATATAGGCGCCCACCAATATAGTAAGCACGCATACCATTTTTCTTCGGGCCGGGTGGTGCCGATCGTTGGCGAGGTGCGGATGCAGCCCTCCGCATACCTTGAGCCCCCCATGTCGATCAACCTCATCTTCCACGGTGCCGCCGGTACGGTAACGGGCAGCAAGTACCTGCTGGAATTGAAGCGCCCCCACGGCGGCACCACCCGGATCCTGCTGGATTGCGGCATGTTCCAAGGCGAGGCCCTGCGCAATGGCGACGAGGACCCCAACCGCCATTTCGGCTTCGATCCGCGCACGTTGGACGCCGTGGTGCTGAGCCATGCCCACATCGACCACAGCGGGCTGCTGCCCCGCCTCGTGGCCGAGGGCTTCGCCGGACCGATCTGGAGCACCCCGGCCACGGACGACCTCTGTGCGATCATGCTGGTGGATAGCGCCCACATACAGGAGTACGACCACGAATGGGAGATGAAGAAGGCGCGGGACAATGGGGGGGTGCCGGACGATGGCCCCTTGTACAGGGTGGCCGATGTGGCCCCCACCATGGAGTTGTTCCGCAATACGGGGTACAACGAACCGGTGGTGATCGCGGAGGGCGTGGAGCTCACCTTCACCGATACGGGCCACATCCTCGGCAGCGCTGCCATCCATCTGCGCATCACCGATGGTGACCGCACGCTGCGCCTCTCGTTCACGGGCGATGTGGGACGCTACGTGGACCGCCTGCTACCCGACCCCGCACCCTTCCCCCAGGCCGATGTGGTGATCTGCGAGAGCACCTATGGCGACCGCCAGCACTCGCCCGTGGCCGAGGCGGAGGAAATGCTGCTGAGACATGTGACGGAGACCTGCGTGACCAACGGTGGGCGCCTGATCATCCCCGCCTTCAGCGTGGGGAAGACGCAGGAGGTGCTGTACACCCTGAACATGCTGAGCAATGCGGGGCGCCTGCCGCGGATCCCCGTGTTCGTCGACAGTCCACTGGCCATCAGCGCCACCGACATCTCGCGCAAGTACGCGGGCCTGCTCCGCGAGGCGGTGCGCGAGCAGCTGGAGCATGATCCCGACCTGTTCTCCTTCCCCGGGCTGGAATTCCTGCGCACGCCGGAAAGCAGCAAGGCGTTGAACGACCGAACGGAGCCCTGCATCATCATCAGTGCGAGCGGCATGATGGAGGCCGGTCGGGTGCGCCACCACCTGCGGCACGCGCTTCCCGATCCGCGCAACGCCGTGCTGGTGGTGGGCTTCTGCGCCCCCGGCACCTTGGGCGACCGCTTGTTGCAGGGCGCTCACGAGGTGGGCCTGTTCGGCCAACGCATCCCGGTGAAGGCGCGGATCCTGCGCATGGACTTCTATAGCGCGCATGCCGACAGCACGGAGCTGGTCCGCTTCCTGCGCTGCCAGGACCCCGCTCAAGTGCAGCGGGTATTCCTCGTGCATGGCGTGGACGAGTCCCGCAACGCATTGAAGGAGTCGCTCTCCCAGGAAGGCTTCCAACGGATCCACCTGCCGCACAAAGGGGAGCGGATCGTACTTTCCTCCCGCGACGGACATTAGACAACGAACGGGCATCGGCATGCGGTGCCTCGAACTTCCTTCACCACTTCCACATGACCGGATTCAAACGCTCGCTCTCCCTGCTCGATGCCGTGATGCTCGTCTCCGGCAGCATGATCGGAAGTGGCATCTTCATCGTCAGCGCCAGCATGATGCGTTCGCTCGGTTCGCCGCTCTGGCTGATCGTGGCGTGGGTGGTGGCCGGCCTGCTCACGGTGATGGCCGCCCTGAGCTACGGCGAATTGGCCGGCATGATGCCCAAGGCCGGCGGACAATACGTGTACATCCAGCGCGCCTACGGCCGGCTGCCCGCCTTCCTCTACGGGTGGACGGTCTTCACCGTGATCCAGACCGGCGTGATCGCCGCCGTGGCCGTGGCCTTCGCCAAGTTCACCGCCGTGTTCTTCCCCGTTCTTGGCGAGGACAACATCCTGCTTGCGGTCGGGAGGTTCCGGGTGAACGCCGCGCAATTGTTCGCCATCGCCAGCATCGTGCTGCTCACCGCCTTCAACGCGCGTGGTGTGCGCGAAGGGAAAACGTTGCAAACGGTGTTCACCCTTGCCAAGATCGTGGCGCTGCTGGCGCTGATCGCCGTGGGCCTGGCCGTGGGGCTGGGCAAGCCGGTCTTCGCCGACAACTTCGCCATCGGTTGGGATGCAAAGCCGTTCACCGAGGGAGCTGCCGGCGACCTGGCCCCGCTCACCGGCATCGCTCTCCTATCGGCGCTGGGCGTGGCCATGGTGGGGTCGTTGTTCAGCAGCGATGCATGGAACAACGTCACCTTCATCGCCGGCGAGATCAAGGACCCGCAGCGCAACATCCCACGCAGCCTGTTCCTGGGCACGGCCATCGTAACCGGGCTCTACGTGCTGGCCAACCTGGCCTACCTCTCCCTGCTGCCGGTGGTCGACATCCAGCAGGCCGCCGCCGATCGCGTGGGTACCGCCGCGGCCTCGGTGATCTTCGGCGATGCCGCGGTCTACATCATGGCCGCCTTGATCATGGTGAGCACCTTCGGCTGCAACAACGGGATCATCCTCGCCGGGGCACGGTTGTACTACGCCATGGCGCAGGATGGCCTCTTCTTCAAGCGCGCGGGTGTGCTCAACCAGGCCTCGGTGCCGGGCTTCGCCTTGTGGATCCAATGCATCTGGGCCTGTGCGCTGTGCTTCAGCGGCACCTATGGTGAACTGCTCAACTACGTCACCTTCGCGTCGCTGCTGTTCTATCTGGTCACCGTGGCCGGGCTGTTCCGCCTGCGCAGCACCGAACCCGATGCTCCCCGGCCTTACCGCGTGTGGGGCTGGCCGTGGATGCCCGCGCTCTACATCCTGTGCGCGTCGGCCTTCTGCGTGAACCTGCTGTTCCGCGAACCGGTGCATACGGTGGCGGGACTGGCGATCGTGGCGGTGGGCGGCGTGGTGTACCTGCTGCGGAAGCAGCGCACGGCCTAGGCCGGTTACCCGATTACGATCCGTTGCACTGCCATGATGTGTCCTGTGCGGTCCAGGCCGCGCAGGATGTACATGCCCGGAAGCCAGCCCGTGGTGCCGATGCTGCGCGCCGGTCGCACAATGGTGTCGAACACCCGCCCCTCGGGCGTGATCGCCTGAACGGTATGATAGGGTATGTCGAGCAGGTCGATCGCGTCTCCGCTCAGGAACAAGGTCCCGTTGGTCAGTGGGTATGCCACGGCGTCCTGTTCTGGAATGCCGATCATCAAGCCGCAGAGATCCTCCGTGATGGCTGTCGGCAGTTCCTCCACCACCAAAGGCGATCCGTTGGAGAGTCCTAACGGGATATTGATGGCGTTCTCGTCCGTAATGGCCATCACGGTGAGTTCTGAAGGTTGCACGGGAGATCGCTCGGTCGTTGCCGGTTGCAGAAGACAGGATGCCAACTCGTTCATCGGGAGGACGCGGATGGTCTCGTGGTAGTCCGTAGGCTCTCCTTCCACATGCCGCCTTAGGATACCGGCCATGGCATAACGGCCGTTGCGGACATCCATTTCGGGCCAGTGGCCCACCACGCCTGCTGCGGGCATGGCCAGCGAGGTGTTCTCCACATGTTCCACGGGGGCGCCTGTCGCGTCCACATGCAGGACAGACCCGGCGGAATGGATGTATCGATGGTCGTTCGCGCTTACGCCCAGCTTGCGCCCACCGGGTTCAATACCGATCAGACCGTACTTGTCCGCCTGCTGCACGGTGCCATCGTTCGCCATGGTGAGCAGGAGGTTCAAGGGCGGGATCCCGCCGAGATCGGCCACGGCATGGATCCGCCCATCGGTGCCGGCCTTGATGTCGGTGAAGCTGTTCGAATTCCCTGGCGGAAGGTCGTACGAATTGTACCATAACAGATCACCGGTCCCGGAGAGTTTCGCCAGGCGAAGCGTTCCGTCAGGGCTCCGTCCGATGAAGATATTCCCCTCCCCGTCGCAGGTGAGGAACAACTCGGTCTGCATTACCGGGCACAGCGTGGCGAACGGCGTTGTCCCCATGTTCGGCACGCCCAGGGTCCATCCGGTCAGCAGATCACCGGAGGACGTCAGCTTCATCAATTCCGTGGTTCCTTCGTGCGGCCCTTCATAATCCACCACCACCACGACATTGCCCGCAGCATCCACGACTGCGTCCATCTGTAGGAGATTAGGACGCCCGTCTACCGCATGGATGAACGTGCGCTGGACCGAACGGTCCATCAGGAATTCTCCGTTCAGATCAAGCCGGGCGAAGGTGAAAATGTGCGTGGTCGTGTCCGGGTCGATCATGTTCGATCCCGACGTGGTGAAGCCGGAATGACCGATCACCTGAAGGCCGTCCGGTCGAAGCATCACCTCCGGCGCCAGGGTTTCCACAGCCCCGTTCAGCGCCATGTGCAGGCCCCGGCTCCAGAGTACTGTGCCCGTTGGGCCGGTACGGTGGAGTTGCAGCGTATCTCCCACCAAGATCCCGTTCACCATACCGCCGTCCGGCAGCAGCAGGCAGTGCGAACGGGAAAGGAGTTGTCCTGTGGAAGGGAAGGCCCGATGGAACTGGCCGTTCACCCGTGACGCAGCGCCGCCGATGAGCAACAGAAGGCAAGGGAGGAGGGAACGCATGGGGTTGATGTTCCTTCAATTATGTCCGCCGCTCAACTCTTGAACCGCAATGCCTGCCGGATGCCCTCCGGCAGTTCGGGCAATTTGCTGCGTTGGAAGAGGAAACTGCTCAGGTCGGCGATCTCGCTGAAGACGTAGTGGCTGTCCATGGCCCCGCGCAGGTACGCCTTGCCCGTGCTGCCGCCGGTGCCCACGCGCAGGCCGATCATGCGATGCACCATGTTGATGTGGCGGCTGCGCCAGGAGGCCATCCCCTCGTCGATGTCCAGCAGCGCCTGTAGGAAGCGGAATGCCTGCTGGAAGATCGGCTCATCGCGGTACAGCATGATGAACAGTGCGCTGCGGCAGGCAGCGGGGGAAAGGTTGCGCTCCGGCGACCCGTCCACGAAGATCGTGCGCCACAGCGCGGCATTGCCTTCCTCGCCCTTCACTAAGGTGGAGGTGTACAATTCCTGCAACTGCTCGAAGAAGGGCCTTTCCCCGGCGGGCCAATGGCCGGGCGAGAGGAAGGGCATCCGTTCCAGCCAGCCGTTCACTAGTTCCAGCAGGGTGGGCAGTTGCTCCAGCTTTTCGATCTCGGCCTTGTGCTCGGGCTTCAACTGGCTGGTGTAGTACTGCTTGCCGAAGCGCTTCTCCATGCGCAGGCCGAGGCGCGCCTCCAGCACCTTGAACTGCATGCTCTGGAAGCCGCTGGCGGGGCGCAGCAGGTCGCGGAAGTCGAGGAAATCCAGCGGCGTCATGGTCTCCATCACGTCCATCTGGTGTACCAGCACGCCCAGGATGGTGTGCACCCGTTGCAGCCGGTGTACGGCGATGTTCAGTTCGCCGCCGTTGTCGTCCACGTGGCCATCGGCGAACAGGCCGATCACGCTGCCCACCTCGTGCAGGATCTGCTTGAACCAGAGTTCGTAGGCCTGGTGGATGATGATGAACAGCAGCTCGTCGTGCGCGGGCGTTCCGTGCTTGGCGCTTTCGGGGGCCTGCGCGCCGAGGATCTTGTCCAGTTGCAGATAGTCGGGATAGTACACGTTGCTCATGACAGGCGTGGATGGGCCGTGCAAATGTAGACGCACCGTCCGAAGGGGAATTGACGACCGTCATCCGGACTTCCGTGATGACCCGACCGTTCCCTGGTCCATCCCGACCGTTCGACTAATTGATTAGTCGATGGACTAAATATTTAGTTATACTTGCCCCATGGAACGACTGACCAAGGCCGAGGAGCAGGTGATGCAGGCCCTTTGGAAGGTGGGGAAGGGCTTCGTGCGGGACGTGCTGGAGGCCCTGCCCAAGCCGAAGCGTGGGGCGGCGCCTCCTGCCTACACCACGGTGAGCACGATCATCCGCATCCTGGAGCAGAAAGGGTTCGTGGGGCATGAGGCCTTCGGGCGTGCGCACCGCTACTACCCCAAGGTCACCATGGAGCAGTACAGCGCACGTACGGTGAAGCGTGTGGTGCGCGACTACTTCGATGGATCGGCGAAGGGACTTCTCTCGCACTTCATCGAAAAGAACGACCTGAGCACCGACGACCTGGACGAACTGCTGCAGCTGATCCAACAACGCAAACGCTCCTGATCATGGAACTGCTCACCCTCATTCTGAAGGTGAACCTCGTGTTCACCGTGCTGCTCGTGACCTACCTGCTGCTGCTGCGCGGCGAAACCTTCTTCCGTGCCGATCGCTGGTGGCTGCTGGGCAGCGCGGGCCTCGCGTGGATCGTGCCCTTCATCCCCATGCCCGATGCCGTGGTCGCTGTGGCGGGGTTTCAAGCGCCTGTGGAGTTGACGGGCGGCGATGGCATGGCCGATCCCACCTGGCACTGGACCGACATGCTGTTGGTGGCGTATGTCGTGGGCGTCGCTTTTTCGTTCGCCCTGCTCGCCTGGCGGTTGTTCCGGCTGCGCGCATTGCTCCAAACGTCCACGGGTGAGGCATGGTCGTTCTTCGCCCGCGTGATGGTGCCCGACAACGTTGATGAGCGTTCCGGCGCCGCGCTGCGGGCGCACGAGCAGGCGCATGTGCGGCTCGGTCACAGCTACGATGTGATGTTCTACGAGGTCGCTGCGGCCTTGTCGTGGTGGAACCCGCTCTGGCGTGTGGGCCTGCGCGAATTGCGCACGGTGCACGAGTACCAGGCCGATGCCGCCGCCGCCCTCGACCATGCAGGCTACGATCGCGTGCTGCTCGCGCATGCCTTGGGCGTGCCGGCCAGTACCCTCACCAACAGTTCCCGTTCATCCACGCTCAATACCCGTATCGCCATGTTGCACAAAGCACGTTCGCCGCGCAGGGCCGGCCTGAAGTACGCCCTTATCGTTCCCGTTCTGGCCATCTCGCTGATCACCACCGCATGGACCGCCGTCCCGCTCACGATCGCCCAGCAGGTCGAACTGTCGGAGGTGGACAAGCAGCCGGAGTTCCCGGGTGGGATGGAGGCCATGTTCGCATACCTCGGTGGTAACACGCAATATCCCGCCGATGCGCGGGAGGCGGGCATCGAAGGCAAGGTCTACGTCGAGTTCGTGATCGCCTCCAGTGGCAAAGTGGGCAAGGTGACCGTGAAGCGCGGTGTGCACGCGTCGCTCGATCGAGAGGCCGTGCGGGTGGTCTCGTCCATGCCCGACTGGAAGCCGGGTGAGAAGGACGGAAAGAAGGTGGCGGTGCGTTACATCCTGCCGATGGTCTTCAAGCTGACGACCGAGTAGATGGCCGGGAACAGGAAGCCCCGTCCTCTCGGACGGGGCTTCCTGTTCTATTCCGGGGCGACTACTCGTTGGGAGCGGCCTCCAGCTTGGTCTTGTGGTGTTCACGCATTTCCATGCGCTTGGCCTTGGTCACCTGTTGGTGCTCCTCCCACTTGGTCCATTGCTCCGGGGTGAGCACTGCCTTCAGGTCGGCCTCGAACTTGGCCTTCATCTCGCGGCCCTGGCCGCTGGGGGTGGGGCGCTCGCCGGTCTTGCGGGCCGTGGCGTGCTCCTCGCGCAGCTTCGCCAGATCCTTGTCCAAGCGTTCGTTGAGCTCGCGCACTTTGGTGGCCTGTTCCGGCGTGAGGCCGAGCACCTTCACCATCTGCTCGGTGCGCACTTCGGCGCGGTTGGCACGCCCCTCATGGGCCTTCGAGTCCTGGGCGTGCGCGGTGCCGACCAGTGCGGTCGCCACCACGATCATCATCAGCTTTTTCATCGTGTTCATCATTTGATGGTTCATCGAATATATGGACCGATCCCGTGCCACGATCCCCGGAGCGGGTGCATGGTTAACGATCGTTGGCATTTCCCGGGTCACCGCTCCCTGGCCTTCTTGTTGGCCTTTTGCTGGGCGAAGCGGCTCAGCGCTCCGGGCACCATGCTGTCGAGGGTGCCTGCACGCACGGCCCGCCAGGCGTAGTTGAAGATGCTCCGGTCCTGGCGCCGCACCACGGTGTAGGTGCCCTGGCGGTAGTTCCTGGCCTCGCGCAGGTTGTCGCGGCGCACCAGCACCTGCAGGGCCTTGTTCAGGAGCCAGGTACGAGGCTGGCGTTCATCGCGGCTCCGCAACTCCACGTCCAGGTCCTGGTACACCAGGTCGAGGGTGCCATACGCCTGCTCGTCGTTGCCATGCATGCGCAGCACCAGTTCGTCGATCCGTCCGCTCTTCACATTCACCATCAGCAGGCTGTCGGTCATTCGGTTGAAGGCATTGAAGGGGAGCGACCGCAGGTGGGCCTCCACGGTGAATTGCGAGGTGGTGGGTGAGAGGGGGGCCCGGTACCAGGCCCGCAGGGTGCTTTTGTCGTAGATCCGTGCCGTGGCTTCCAGTTCCAGCATGCCATGGGCGATCAGTTCGGGGGTGTTGCCCAGGCCGGTCAGCATGGCGTTCAATTCTGCGAAGCTCACCCTGCCGTAGTCCTTGTTCAGGCTGTCGCGCTCGTTGTAGTCCACCCGGCCGTTGTGGATGGCGATCGTATCGATGCGCAGCATGCGGTCCAGGGCACGCAGGCCCGCGGGTGGCAGGCGCTTGGGGGTGAATGGTCCGTCGGGCAGGGTCTTGTCGCGATGGATGACCAGCAGCGGTGCCTGCACATCGGCGCGGCGGATGAACAACTCCTGCGCGGCCAGGAAATGATGCACGTCCACACCGGCGAGCAGCATGGTATCGGCCTTCGCATGGAACAGGTCGGTCTCGTGGGGCACCAGCGTGCCGTAGTGCTGGGCATCGGCGCGGGGCGTGAACGAGGCCATGGTGGCACGCGCCAGACCGGCAGGATGCACGAGCTCCAGTGATCCGATGCGCAGATCGTACAACGGCGGAAAGGCGGCGACCACGCCCCGTGCGATCAGTGTGGTGCTGCGTGCACGGAACCGCGATGTCCCGTCCGCAGAGTGCATCACCACGATGCCACCGCTCAGTATGTCCAGATCGCCCACGTTGGCGCTGGTGCGTTCACCGATGAGGTCGTGCGTTCCTCCGCTCGCGCCGAGGATGCGCAGGGTGTCCAACGTGATGAGCGATGGGGTGGTGCCGTCGGGTGGTGGGGGTTCCGTGCTGTCGTGGTACTTCTCATGACGCGGCATGAAATAATGGTCGAGCCGTGGGCCCACGATCTCCACCGAACGCATCGCCACGATGCCGCTCCGGACAAGCTGCATGTACGAAAGTCCGGTCATGGTGATCCGGTCGGCCTCCACACGCAACAAGCCATTGCTTTCCCCGCGCACCAGGCTGTCCATGCGCAGGCTGTCGAAGGTCAACGACGCATTGCGCACCTCGGCCGATCCGCCCAGAAGGTCGATGTCCAGCGCACCGATGTACACCTGATACCCGGGACCAGCGGCCTTGCGGACGACCTCTTCCAGCTTGTCGCGCACCACGCGTTCGACAACTACGAGAGCGACGCCGCATACAGCGGCCAGCGCGACCATGACGACGAGCACGCGCCGCCAGGCCCTGCGCCGACCAACGATGGGCTGCTGCCGCGCCATCCTTCAGCGCAGGGTGGTGAGGAAGTGCCGCAAGGCATTGTTGAAGGCGTCGGGCGCCTCCACGTTGGTCAGGTGCCCCGCGCCCGGGATCACCACCAGTTGGCTGCCGGGTATGGCATCCTGCATGGCCTCACTTTCCTGCACCGGGATCAGCTCGTCCTTGTCGCCCGTGATGATCAAGGTGGGCACCTGCACGTGCGGGAGCATCGGCGTGCGGTCCGGGCGCATGGCCATGCCCTGTGCCGATGCCGCCACGCCCTCGGGACGTTGACGCCGCATCATGCGCAGCACCGCCTCGGCACGATCGGGATGGGCCGCTTTGGATGCCTCGGCCATCATGGGCGCGAAGAGTTCCTCGGCCACCGCGACCATGCCCTCGGCCAGCACGCGTTTCGCGAGCGCCTGACGTTTCCTGCGGACTTCCGGCGCATCGGCGGTGGCGCGGGTGTTGCACAGCACCAGGCCCTCCACGGTTTCGGGATATTTGTTCAGGAAGGCCAGCGCGACGTAGCCGCCCATGGACAGGCCGCAGAGCACCACCTTACGCACGTTCATGCCGTCCAGGAAGCCCTTCAGGTCATCGGCATGGCCGGTCATGGTCATCGTGCTGTCCGGCGCTCCAGAGTCGCCGAAACCGCGCAGGTCCGGTGAGATCGGTCGGGCCACATCCTTCAACGCGTCCACCTGTGGTTGCCACAGCGTGCGGTCATGCGGGAAGCCATGGATCAGCAGCAGGGGGATGCGTTCGTCGGTCGGGTTCATCTCTGGGCGTTGTCCGTGAGGTGCGAGGTCTCATTTGTGGGGCCCGTGAGAAGGCCCCATTTCAGGGGCGCAGGAACGTACCATGGCCACGGAGAGCGATGGTGGCAGGTGCGGGTGGCAAGTTCAGGCGGTCATCGACCACCCACGCCGATGCCAAGATACAGTTGGAGGCACCGGTTCGTCGCATCGTCCAGCACCAGTTCGCTGGCATCGCCATCGGCCACCTGCGCGAGGCCGTGCGTGTAACGCACACCCACTTGCAGGCTTTCTCCGATGTTGAGGCCGGCCCCCACCGCGAGACCGTAGTCCATCGAGGTGAAATTGTCGCGGTCCAGTTCCTCGCTGCCACTGCCTAGGTCGCCCGATGTGCTCACCTTGGCCGAGAGCAGATAGCCCGCATAGCCGCCCAGGTGTATGTCGATGACATCGGCAACACGCAGGGAGGCCAGCACCGGCAGTTCCAGGTAGTTCAGGTTGAAGTCCACCTCCTGGTCGATCAGGCCGAACACGGCGCTGTATGTGGTGTGCGTACCCTTGGTCGAGTAGAGCAATTCCACTTGGAGCCCGAAGGGCGCCTCGGGTGCGGTGCGCGCGAACACGCCGCCGTTGAAGCCCAGGCGGGCGTTCTCGTCGTCGGCTTCGTTCACGGCCAAGGTGGAGTAGTTCAGACCGGCCTTCACTCCGAAGGCGGGGCCTTGCGCGGTGGCGACGGTGGTTGCGGCCATCAACGCGACAGCGGCGATGATCGAGGTGGTGCGGGATTCCATGTTGTGTGGGTTTGGAGTGCCGGGCACCAACGGCATGCCAGTGCACCGCCGTGGCGGAAGACCGCATCACGGTGGGGAAGTCGCTTCCCCAGTCGGGGGAGTGCGATGCCCAGTGTGCGTTGTCGGGATACCTTCACGCACTGTGTTGCGCGCCTTCTTCCTCGGCAACTGGTTCTATGGTGTGTGCGCGGTGGCGCTGTCGGTCGAGGCCGCCCTGCAGCAGCTGTTGCCGGTGCCAGGCGTGCTCGAACACGCACTGCTCTTCTGCGCCACGGTGCTCTTCTACACCCACGCCTACCGCACCCACGGCGGAAGCGACGAGCGCTCCTTGTGGTATGCCCGGCATCATCGCGCCATCGCCGTCCGGCAGGTGATGCTCGGCGTGGTGGCGATGCTGTTATTGGTGGCGGTGCTGCTACATGGCGACATCACGTGGCGGCAACTGCCATGGCTGTGCGTGTTCCCGGCGATAGGTGTGGCCTACTACGGCACCGGTGCCAGCGGCCTCCGCCGCATCGGCTGGCTCAAACCCTTCGTGGTCGGCGTGGTGTGGGCCGGCGTGGTCACCTGGCACCCGGCGGTGCTCTCGGGCAGGGCCTTCCCCTTTTTCGATACGGTGGGCGCTCTTCTTTTCCTGAAGAACGTGCTCTTCGTTTCGATGCTCTGCATCCTGTTCGACATCAAGGACCACGCGGACGACCATCGCCATGCGTTGCGCACGTTGGTGGTGCAACGCGGGCTGCGGGCCACCCTGTTCCAGGTGGTGGTGCCGGTGGTGATCATCGGCCTGGTGCTGTTCGTGGCGTATGGCACGTGGCGCGGCTTCAGCTGGCCGAAGATCCTGATCAACGTGGTGCCCTTCGCGGGCTTCGCTGCGGTGGCCTATGCCCTGCGCCGCAAGCGGTCCATTCTGTTCTACCTGGCCGTGGTCGATGGGCTCATGCTGCTCAAGGGCGTGTGCGGCAGCGTGTCCATGTGGCTGTTCTGAGCGCGTACGGCCGCTACACCTGCTCCAGCGCCTGGCGCAGGTCCCAGATGATGTCCTCGTGGTGCTCCACGCCCACCGAGAGGCGGATCATCCGGGCGGTGATGCCCATCTCCTCGCGGTGCACGGGGTCCACGCCAGCGTGCGTCATGGTGGCCGGATGTTGCGCCAGCGATTCGGTGCTGCCCAGACTCACGGCCAGCTTCACCATCTTCAGTGCGTTGAGCAACCGGAAAGCCTCGGCCTCGCCGCCCTTCACGTCGAACGACAGCATGGCCCCGGCAGAGGTGCATTGGCGCATGAACGTGTCGTGTTCGGGAGTTCCCACAGGGATGTGCCCCAGGTAGTACAGCTTCTCCACCTTGGGGTGGTCGGCCAGGAAATGGGCCACGTGACGGGCGTTGAAGGCCTGCTGTTCCATGCGCACCTTCAGCGTTTCCAGGCTGCGCATCAGCATCCATCCGGTGTGTGGTGATGCCATGTTGCCCAGGAAGGTGCGCAGGGTCTTCACCCGCGTGATCACCGCGCGATCGCCGCACACCGCCCCGGCGATCAGGTCGCTGTGACCGCCGATGTACTTGGTGGCCGAGTAGATCGAGAAGTCGGCGCCGTGCTTGAGCGGGTGCTGCCACAGCGGACCCATGTAGGTGTTGTCCACGGCCAGCCGTACGGGCGCGTCGGACTTGCTCAGGGCGTCGGCCACGCGCTTGCACGCGGCGATGTCGATCAGGGCATTGGTGGGGTTGGCGGGCGTTTCCACGTAGATCATGCGCAGGCGGTCGGCATGGCCGCTGGCCTGGATGCGTTCCAGCAGTCCCACGCGTTCCTCACCGGGCTTGAAGGCCATGGTGCGCACGCCGATCTTCGGCAGGAAGTGGTGGATGAAGTGGTCCGTTCCGCCGTACACGGGCGTGCTGTGCACCAGCAGGTCGCCCGGCGCGAGGAATTCCAGCAGCACCGTGGTGATCGCGCTCATGCCGCTCTCGAACACCGCGCAATCGTCGCACTCGTCCCACAGCGTGAGCCGGTTCTCCAGGATCTCCAGATCAGGGTTGTTGATCCGGCTGTAGATCAAGCCCGGCTCCTCCTGTGCGCCTTTTTCGCGCAGCCCATAGGCCACCTCGAAGAAGGCCTTGCCCTCTTCGGCGCTCTTGAACACGAAGGTGCTCGTGAGGAAGATGGGCGACTTGATGGCTCCTTCGGAGAGTTCGGGCTTGTAGCCGTAGCTCATCATCAGGCTCTCGGGCCTGAGCTTGTGTTCGTTGCTCATGGGTATTGGGGGAGGGAGCGCGAAGTTCCCGCATTCGGTGGGAAGGCGGGGTGTCGATCGTCAGTATGGCCGAGGATGGGGGCGGTCTTCACCCCAGCCACTTCCGCACCTGCTTCGCCATGTCCATGCCCGACGGCAGCTTGGCGAGCAGCATTTCGGCCCCTTGTTGTTCCTTGGGATCGATGCTGTGCGGGCTCGATGATGTGGTAGGCATCGAGGACGGCTTCGGCGGCTTTTGCGGAGCTGCTCATGCACGTGTCGTTTGCGGCAAGAAGAACGCACCCATGAAGGTGTTCCGGCAAGGCCGCCCAGCGGGCCCGGGATGCGTATCGTCCTCGACCCGGATGATGATCGGACCCATGCCCGACCCCGGGCGGTGAAGCTGTGCCGAAGGGGGGCGTTCACCGCGCCGGGAGCGCGTCGATCGGTGCTCCGCTCAGGCCTGTTGCGCTCCAGTTGCCCGCGTTCCAGTTCCCACTGCTCTGGGTTTGATAGAAGCCGTACGCATTGCTGTCGGTGTACACCATGATCTGGTGGCGCGAGGCGGTGGCGCCGATCACGGTCCCGCTCAGGCTCGTCACGCTCCAGTTGCCCGCATTGAGACCGCCGCTGCCTTCGCTCTGGTAGAACCCATAGGCGTTGTTGTCGGTGTACACCACTACCTGGTTCTGGTTGGCCACTGCTCCCAGCACGTTGCCGCTCAGCGCCGTCGAGCTCCAGTTGCCGGCGTTCAAGCTGCCGCTGCTCTGCGTCTGGTAGAAACCATAGGCCGCTGTGGTCGTGTACACCACGATGGTACGTTCCGTGGCCACAGCACCCAGCACGTTGCCGCTCAGCCCGGTCACGCTCCAGTTGCCGGCGTTGTAACTGCCACTGCTCTGCGATTGGTAGAAACCGTAGGCGTTGGTGGCGGTGTACAGCACCATCATGTTGCCTGTCCGCACCACCTCGCAGCCCGCCTGTCCGGGAGGCCCTTGTGGACCTGGAGGGCCCTGCGGCCCCACACCGCTGTTGGCCGCGTGCAGCGCATAGGGCACGCTCAACAGTTCGGTGCTGCCCACGATCGTGTAGTCGCTACCACCTGCGGGATCGGCCTCGGTCTTGATGAAGTAGGGACCGGCGGCCCAGTCGATGTCGGCGATGCCACCACTCACCGGTACGCCGTCGCCGATCACCAGTGTGACCAGGCCATGTGCATTGGTCTGCGCAGTGTGGGTCTCCACGAACACGGGCGTACCGTTGCTGCCGCCCTGCAATATGCTGATGCGCATGCCCACGGTGCCGTCGGCGATCAAGGTGCCGTTCGCGTCACGCACCACCGCTTGATAGCTCATGCGCGGAGGCGCTTGAGCGTGCATGGCCAGTGACAGGAACAGGGCTGCGAACAGGAACGGGGGTTTCATGGCTTCAGTGGATCGGAGGAAGGTCATCTGGGAGGCGCAGCCTTATTCGGCACACGGGCTATCAAAGATGACCAATTCCGTGGAACAAGCCATTGCAGGGTATCTCGCAGTGGCCTTGAACACGTTAACGTGCTCCCCACGCGGCTTCCACTACCTATATACGCGGGCCACTTGCCGATCCGATCCCCCGGACCCCAGCTCTTGATACAGATCCAGTCACCCCGGGTCCATCCCTGCGATCGGTTTCACCTTTCGGGCCCGGTCCCGGCCTTGAGTTGCTTCTCGCGCTCAATGTGCAGGTTGGGCCGGACAGGACCCGGCCGAGGCGATCACTCCCGCACCACCGCGATCACCTTCTCCACCACATCCTCCACGCTGGGCTTGGAGAAGTAGTCGCCGTCGGTGCCGTAGGCGGGGCGGTGGGGCTTGGCGGTGAGGGTGGCGGGTGTGGCATCGAGCCAGCGGTAGCCGTCCTGCACTTCGAGCACCTGCTGCATGATGTAGGCGCTGGCGCCGCCGGGCACGTCCTCGTCCACCACCAGCAGGCGGTTGGTCTTCTGCACGCTCTGCACGATGCGTTGCTCGCGGTCGAAGGGGAGGAGGGTGCGCGCGTCGATCAGCTCCACGTCGATGCCCAGGTCTTGCAGCCGTTCTACGGCGCGGGCGCAGATGTTGAAGGTGCTGCCGTAGCTCACCAGGGTGATGTCGTTGCCTTCGCGCACCACCTCTGGGATGCCGATGGGCACGGTGAACTCACCCAGGTTGGCGGGCATGCGCTCCTTGCTGCGGTAGCCGTTCAGGCACTCGATCACGAGCGCGGGGTCATCGCCCTGCAACAGGGTGTTGTACATACCGGCGGCCTGCTGCATGTTGCGCGGCACGCACACAACGACACCGCGCACGCTGTTCAGGATCATGCCCATGGGACTGCCGCTGTGCCACACGCCTTCGAGCCGGTGCCCACGTGTCCGCACGATCAACGGGCATTTCTGCGCCCCGCGCGTGCGCCAGTGCACGGTGGCGAGGTCGTCGCTCATGCCTTGGATGCAGTAGAGCAGGTAATCGAGGTATTGGATCTCGGCCACGGGACGCAGGCCGCGCAGCGCCATGCCGATGCCCTGGCCCAGGATGGTGGCCTCGCGGATGCCGGTGTCGCTCACGCGCAGCTCGCCGAAGCGTGCCTGCATGCCCTCCATGCCTTGGTTCACGTCGCCGATCTTGCCGGTGTCCTCACCAAAGGTGAGCAGCAGCGGCTCCTTCTCGAACAGCGCGGCGAAGTTGTCGCGGATGATGATCCGGCCGTCCACCATCTCGGCGTCGGAGGCGTATTCCACGGGCACCTCGGGCACGTTCAGGCAGCTCTTCGCGCTTTCGCTGTACAGGTGGCTGCCGTAGCGTTCGCGATTCTCTTCCAGTGATCGCACGGTCCAAGCGCGCAGGTCGTCCGCAGCGGGGGCGCCCTCGTTCAGCACCAAGGCACGACGGGCGGCACTGAGGATCTCCTTGCGGCCGGGGTTCATCTCGGCCTTCAACTCGGCGGCGATGGCGGGGTCCACGGCCTCGATCAAGCCCAGGGCCTCATCGCGCTCGGCCTTGATCTCGTTCTGGTAGGCGGCCCATGCGGCTTTCTGCGCCGCGCGCACATCAGCCTTGGCCTCCTGCTCGATCGCATCGAGCTCCGCGGCCGTGGCGATGGTCTCACCGCCCGGTTTGAAGGCTAGGATCCATTCGCGGAACTTCACGTTGCAGTCGTACACCTTGTACCACTCCAACAGTGCGGTGCTCTTGTAGCGCTCGTGGCTGCCGCTGGTGCTGTGCCCTTGGGGCTGGGTCACTTCCTCCACGTGGATCAGGCAGGGCACGTGCTCCTCGCGGCACAGGGCGATGGCCGCCTCGTAGGTCTTGTTCAGATGGGCGTAGTCCCAGCCTTTGGTGCGGTAGATGCGTATGCCGTTGGTGCCCTCCTCCTTCTGGAAGCCCTGCAACAGGGTGCTGATGCTGCCCTTGGTGGTCTGGTGCTCCTTGCTCACGCTGATGCCCCAGCCGTCGTCCCACACGCTCATGGCCAGCGGCACCTGCAGCACGCCGGCGGCGTTCATCGTTTCCCAGAAATGGCCTTCGCTGGTGCTGGCATCACCGATGGTGCCGAAGGCCACCTCGTTGCCTTGGTCGCTCAGGTGGGTGTGGGCGTGCAGCGCGGTGTTCTGGCGGAAGACCCTGCTGGCCTGGGCCAGGCCCAGCAGGCGCGGCATCTGGCCGGCGGTGGGGCTGATATCAGGGCTGCTGTTGTACTGCTCGGTGAGGTTGCGCCAGTTGCCGTGCTCGTCGAGGCTGCGGGTGGCGAAGTGGCCGTTCATCTGGCGGCCGGCGCTGGCGGGCTCGGCCGCGGGGTCGGCGTGGGCGTACAGCTGTGCGAACCACTGCTGCACGGTGAGCTCGCCGATGGCGAACATGAAGGTCATGTCGCGGTAGTACCCACTGCGCCAGTCCCCCGGGCGGAACTGCTTGGCCATGGCCACCTGGGCCAGCTCCTTGCCGTCGCCGAAGATGCCGAACTTGGCCTTGCCGCCCAGCACCTCCTTGCGCCCCAGCAAACTGGCCTCACGGCTCATCACGCAGATGCGGTAATCGCGGAGGATCTCCTCGCGCAGTTCCTGCAGGGTGATCTCGGCCTCGGCTGTCGCGCTCATGGGTCGTAATTGCTGGTTTGCGGGTACGTCGCGAAGGTAGGGAACAGGGCTTGTTCAGGGGGAGGGCGGGCCAACTGCCAGCACGCATCCGTCATCGCGAACTCCACCCCAAGAGAACGAACATCGCCATCAACCCCGAACTTCGCTCCCTCCCCATGCGAGCAAGGCTCAAGCGATACTTCACCGAGGAGCGCCGACTGCGGTTCCGCAGGATCATCCACGACAGCGATACGCCCGAGGGACGCCGGTTCGACATCTGGTTGATCGTGGCGATCCTGATCAGCATCGGGCTGGTGATGAGCGAGAGCATGGTGGCGGCCGAGTCGTACACCGGCATCGTGCTGCGGGTGCTGGAAGTGTTGGTGACCACGGCCTTCACAGTGGAGTACGCCCTGCGCATCTGGACCGCCAGCGACCGGTTCCGCTGGGCCACCAGCTTCTATGGCGTGCTCGACCTGCTGGCCCTGCTGCCCTCGTACCTGAGCCTGATCTGGCCGGGCCTGCGCGCGCTGATGGTGTTGCGGGCCGTGCGCCTCATGCGCATCTTCCGCATCCTGGGCCTGTTCAACTACGTGCGCGAGGCCAAATTGCTGCTGCTCTCGCTGGCCGCCAGCCGCCACCGGATCATCGTGTTCATGCTCGCGGTGCTGGCCCTGGTCACCGTGTTCGGCACCGTCATGTACATCATCGAGCCGAAGGAGGCCGGTTTCACCAGCATACCACGCAGCATCTACTGGGCCATCGTCACCCTCACCACCGTGGGCTACGGCGATATCGCGCCGGTGACCGGGCTGGGCCAGATGATCGCCTCGGGCATCATGCTGCTGGGCTACGCGATCATCGCCATTCCCACCGGCATCGTCACCGTGGAGATGGGCAGGCAGGCGCGCCTGGCCCACAGGCAGCGCTGTCGCTCGTGCGGGGCCGGGGACCATGCCAGCGATGCCCGCTTCTGCCGGAAGTGCGGCACGGAGTTGAAGCACGAACGCCACCCATAGCGGACTTTTGCGCCCTTCCAGTACCATGTCCGCATCCCCGTCGCCCCCTTCGCGGGCCAAGGTCTACCTCGCGTTCGCTGCGGTCTACATCATCTGGGGCAGCACCTACTTCTTCATCCGCGAAGCGCTCGACGGCTTTCCGCCCTTCGTGCTCGGCGGCGTGCGCTTCCTGCTGGCTTCGGCGATCATGTTCGGCTGGTGCCTGGCCACCGGCACGCCCATCGCGCCCGGTCGTGACCTGTGGAAGGTGGTCGTGGTGGGTGTGTTGCTCTTGTTCGTGGGCAACGGCGCGGTGATCTGGGCCGAAGGGGCCATCCCCAGCAGTGTGGTGGCCATCGCCGTGGCCGTGGCGCCGCTCTCGTTCGTGGTCTTCGACAAGCCCAACTGGGGCGTGAATTTCCGCAGTCCGGCCACCTTGCTGGGCGTGCTGGCGGGCATCATCGGGGTGTGGTTGCTGTTCGGCCAGCGGCTGGCCGAACAATGGGGTGCTTCGGAGCTATCGACCGAGGCCACCGCTCTGCTGGTGCTGCTCGTGGGCATTATCGCCTGGCCGGCGGGCTCGCTCTTCGCCAAATACCGGCCCACGGCCCTGCCCAACATGGTGAACAGCAGCTGGCAGATGCTGGCCGGTGCGGTGTGCTTCCTCTTCGCCGCCGTGGGGCGCGGCGAATGGGCCCAGGTGCAGTGGGGCCAGGTGCCGGGCCATGCCTGGTTCGGGATGGGCTACCTGGTGGTGTTCGGCTCGATCGTGGGCTACAGCGCCTACGTGTGGCTGCTGAGCGTGCGTCCGGCCGCGCAGGTGAGCACCTATGCTTACGTGAACCCCGTGGTGGCGGTGCTGCTCGGGGTCTTCCTCGGCAACGAAGCGCTCGGCTGGCGCGAGATCGCCGGCCTGGTGGTGATCCTCGGCGGGGTGCTGATGATCAATCTGGCGAAGTACCGGAAGGGGTAGTGCCCACGGCCATCCGTGTGGAACAAACGCCATAGCCTCTCGGGAAGGCCGATGCCGGTCCCCACGTGACCGTTCCCTGTTCCCGACGGTTCGTTCGTCACATTTCCGGGCCGGATCACGTTCAATGCTCGGGATCGGAACGCGAATTGAAAGCTTACCGATATGAGCCTCCGCCTCTCCTTCAAGCCCGGTGCGCTGCAATCCTTGCAGGCGGCCGATTATTTCACTGGCGCGGTCACCAACCTGCTGGAGGGCTGGGTCGATCGCCTGGAGCCCCAACTGTACCTGTTCGATGCCGAGGACGGTGGTACAGTGCATCTGCGCGTGTGGTCCGACGTTGGTCACGATGAGGCACAGGTGCACCACCTGATCACCTGGCTGCTCCTGGTGGAGGAGGACCTGGGCGTGCTCAGTGAGAAGCGCCTGTCCGAGGACGAGTTGCGTCGCGTGCTGGCGAACTGGCTGACCCTGCGCCATGACGGCGGTTCGTTCCTGGTCGAGCGTTCGGTGCTGCCGGCCGGTGGGGCTGAGGGCGAACGCCTGGAACTGTCCTGCGGCGTGCTCAGCGGTCGCACCGTGCTGGTATCCACCGAGAGCATGATGTTCGCCCAGTTGAACACGGGGCTCTACGGACTTACCGTGGCCGGACGTGGCAGCTATCTGGTGGAGGAACGGGACGATCGTTCGCTCTTGCGGGCGTGACGGAGCTTTCGCCTTTCACCTTCGCCCTTCCTTCAGTTCTCCTCCCCGCTGAACGCGTACCGTACGATGTTGGCGCCCATGCGCAGTGCCTTGGTACGCGCCTCCTCGCTGTCGCCGTGCACGTCGGGATCCTCCCACCCGTCGCCCAAGTCGCACTCGTAGTCGTAGAAGCAGACCAGGCGTCCCTCCCAGATCAGGCCGAAGCCTTGCGGCGGTTTGTCGTCGTGCTCGTGGATCTTCGGCAGGCCGCGGGGAAAGTCGAATTGCTGGTGGTATATGCCGTGCGCGTAGGGCAGCTCCACGAACTCGAGCTCGGGGAAAACGCGCTTCATCATCGGGCGGATGAACGGGTCCATGCCGTAGTTGTCGCTGATGTGCAGGAAGCCGCCCCCGATCAGGTAGTTGCGCAGGTTCTCGGCCTCGGCGGCACTGAACACCACGTTGCCGTGGCCTGTCATGTGCACCCAGGGATAGTTGAAGAGGTCGGGACTACCCACCTCGACCATCGGCACCGCGGGGTTGATGTTCATGCCCATCTGGACGTTGCAGAACTTCACCAGGTTGGGCACGGCCGTGGGGTTGGCGTACCAATCGCCGCCGCCGTTGTATTTCAGCACGGCCAGTTGGAAGCTGCCCTGTGCGCGGACCGCACCGCCTGAGAGGAACGATGCCCAGGTGAGCAGGGCTGATAGCGCTATGCGGCGGAACATGGGGCGAAGTTACCGTTGCTGCGCCAGGCTCATCCAGGTGCAGGCGGCCAATGCCGCTGTCTCGGTGCGTAGTCGTGCGGCGCCGAGCGATACGGCGGTAGCCCCATGACGGCGCAGCAGGTCGGCCTCATCAGCGGTGAAGTCGCCTTCGGGGCCGATCAGCACGAGCACATCGGAAGTGGGTGTGTAGGCGTTCATCAGGGGGCGATGCTCGCCTTCGCACCAGCCGAAGAGCCGCTGGGCGGGGCTTTCTTCCTGGAGCAGGCGTTCGAGTTCGATGGGGGCGTCGATCTTGGGAAGCCAAGTCCGCTGGCTCTGTTTCATCGCGCTGATGGCGACGCGCTCCAGACGGTCGGTGCGCAGCTTCTGACGTTCGGTGCGTGCGGTGAGCACCGGGGTGATGCGGTCCACACCGATCTCCACGGCCTTTTCCACGAACCATTCGTATCGGTCCATCTGTTTGGTGGGTGCCACGGCCAGGTGGATGGTCGCCGATCGCTCACGCGGATGTTCCGTGCGCTCCAGCACTTGGGCCAGCACCTCGCGTTTGTTCACTGTGACCAGTTCCCCGATGGCCGAAACGCCCCTGCCATTGAGCAGCCCCACGCGATCGCCCGCACGCAGGCGCAGCACATGCACGGCGTGGTGCGCCTCTTCTTCTGGAAGGACCACGGTGGTGGTGTCGAGCGGCGGACAATGGAAGCGGTGCATGGAAAGGGCGAAGGTCAAGCTTCAAGTTCCGAGTGCTTGTGGAGCGAGAGTGGAGAAAAGGGCGATGGCAATACGGCTGAAGTGTGAGGTGTGGATCGTGGGCGGCCAACTGCGATCCGCCAACTCCTTCGATCGTCACCGCGAACGAAGTGAAGCGGAACTGCCAACGAGGAACTCATTCCCTCCTGAACTCCAGCTTATGGAAATGGAAATCCGGGCTGTGCAGGTCGATGGTGAAGTGGGTGATCCGGTGATCAGTATCGAAGTGGAAGGTGATGTAGCCGGGCTCGAGGAAGGGATCCTGGTGCATCCAAAGCCAGGTGTCGTGGTGCCAATGCGCCAACGTACCGGTGAAGAGTTCGGGGGCGGGCAGCAGGGAAAGCGTGAGGGCGCCCATGTTCTCGGTGATCCGTGCCTCGCCGTAGATCTTGTCCACGTAGGTGCCGGTGCAGGCGTTCACCGGCACCGAGGGTTTGGTCTTGGGGATGCGGGCGGCTATGCGGTCGGTGCGGCGTTCGGCCTCGCGCCGTGCACGCTGCTCCAAGCGGGGCAGCATGGTGGCCACCGGATCGGTGGTGCCATCGCCCAGGTAGAGGTCGAGGATCTTGTTGGTGACGGCGAACACGCTGTAGCTCTCGCCATTGCCCAAGGCGATCACGGCCAGGTCTTTATCGGGCACCACGGCATGGTTGAGGATGAACCCCGGCATGCCCCCGCTGTGCGTGATCACCGCATGGCCGTTGAAGTCCTCAATGAACCAGCCCAGCCCGGCCCCCTCGCGCCGCCCGCCCATGGGCAGGTGGTTGGTCGTGAGGTGGCGGTAGGTCGCGGGACTCAGGAAAGGCTTTCCGTTCAGCATTCCTTCAGCGGCCCACATGGCGTCCCACTTGGCCAGGTCGACCACGGTGCTCATCACCCCGCACGCGCCGTCGGCTCCCTGTAGACGCTGGTAGGGCATGCTCTTCTGCGGTGCCTTGGGGTCCTGGCCCTTGCGCACGTGTGGCAGGGCCACATCGCCCAGCGCGTCCAGGTCGGCGGTGCCCACGCGGCTGCGCGTCATGCCCAGCGGGGCGAAGATCCGTTCGGTGATGAAACGGTCCCACGACATGCCGCTCACGCGTTCGATCACCTGTGCGGCGGCGATGTACATCAGGTTGCTGTAGCCGAACGCAGTGCGGAATTCGTGGGTCAGGGGCTCCTGGGCGTGGCGGCGCAGGATCTCGCGCTGGTCGTAGTGGGTGCCGTACCACAGCAGGTCGCCATCGAAGGTGTCCCAGCCGCTGCGATGGCAGAGCAGGTCGGTCACGGTCATGTGGTTGGTCACATGGTCGTCAGGCGTGTTGAACTCGGGCAGGTGCTTACGCACGGGGTCATCCCAATCCAGTTTGCCTTCATCCACCAGCAGGCCGATGGCAGCTGCGGTAAAAGCCTTGCTGATGCTGGCGCAGTAGAACACGGTGTTCGGCGTCACGGGCTCGGGCTGCGCAAGGTCGCGCCTGCCGTAACCCTTGCTCCACACCAGCTGGCCGTCCTTGACGATGCTCACGGCCAGGCCGGGCTGGTCGAACTTCACCACCGCATCGGCGATGTAGGTGTCAAGGGCACTGAGGTCGGGCTGCTGTGCGGGCAGGGCCGGTGCCGTCAGCAGGCTCAGGGCGGCGACGGCGATGGTGCGGTCCAGACCGGTGATACTGGAGGGAATGAAGCGTAGGTCCATGGGGCGAAGATCGTGCAGAGTTCCGCGCGCTCGTCCCTGGTCCAGGCCGCACGTCACGCCACCAAGACCTCGCCGTGCCGAACGTCATCCGCCATCCGGCCTGTGCTGCGCACCTTCGCACCATGGAAGCACCTTGGACCACCGCTGAGGAGGCGGTGCGGCTGGTGAAGAGCGGCGACCGCGTCTTCATCCAAGGCAGCGCCGCCACACCCGTGAGGCTGGTGCGCGCCCTGCTGGACCGTCACGCCGAACTGAGCGATGTGGAGCTCACGGCCATCAGCACCTTCGGCGATCTGGGCTTCGACCGGCCCGAGGTGCAGGGCCCCTTCTTCCTGAACGCGCTCTTCGTCTCGGCCAATATGCGGAGCACGGTGGCCGGGCCGCATGGCGAGTACGTGCCGGTGTTCCTCAGCGAGATCCCACGCCTGTTCGATCAGGGGATCATGCCACTGGACGTCGCGCTGGTGCATGTGTCGCCTCCCGACAAGCATGGCTATTGCTCGCTGGGTGTGAGCGTCGACGTGGCCTGCAGCGCGGTGCGCAACGCCCGCACGGTGATCGCGCAGGTGAACCCGCACATGCCGCGCACCCTGGGCGACGGGCAGGTGCATATGAGCCGCTTCGCCGCTGTGGTGGCCGTGGACGATCCGTTGCCGGAGGTGGACTACGCCGCCCATGTGGGGCCGGGGGAACGCAAGGTGGCGGAGTACGTGAGCGCCATGATCGAGGACCGCTCCACCTTGCAGATGGGCATCGGGGCCATTCCCGATGCGATCCTCGGCGCGCTCACGGGCCACCGTGATCTGGGCATCCACACCGAGATGTGCAGCAATGGCATCATCGAACTGGTGCGGCGCGGGGTGATCACCAACGCATTCAAGAAGAAGCACCGGGGCAAGGTCGTAACGGCCTTCGCCTTCGGTCGGAAGGCCCTGTACGACCTGGTGGACGACAACCCGTTCTTCGCCTTCCTCGATGCGCGCTACGTGAACGATGCCACGGTGATCCGCGAGAACCCGAAGGTGGTGGCGGTGAACAGTGCGATCGAAGTGGACCTTACCGGGCAGGTGTGCGCCGACAGCATCGGCACCTACCAGTACAGCGGCGTGGGCGGGCAGATGGACTTCATGCGTGGCGCAGCCCTCAGCGAGGGCGGCAAGCCGATCATCGCCATGTGCAGCACGGCCAAGGGAAAGAGCAAGATCATACCCTTCCTCCGGCCCGGCGCCGGAGTGGTGACCACCAGGGCGCATGTGCACCACGTGGTCACCGAGCACGGCAGGGCCTATCTCTATGGGAAGAACCTGGAGCAGCGGGCCCGTGCGTTGATCGCCATCGCGGCGCCCGAGCACCGTGAGGAGCTGGAGCGCGCCTGCCACGAACGCTTCGGTGGGCGGACGCATGCGCCGGGGCTGGGGTAGGAGTGAGGTCGGGCCGCTCACCTGAACGCTGCCCCCTCATCGAACCGATGGATCACCGCCATCCGGTGAGGGCAAGCCCTGACCTTCCTCGCATGTCCGGGAAGGACACCCTCCTGATCAAGGACTTGGCGGCGTTCGAGAAGGTCGTGGACCGTGACCCGCGTCCGATCGCGAAGACCAAGAGCTGCGAGGTGCCGCACTTCCAGTACCATGTGGCAGGCGCCCTGCACGTGGTGATCGACGACGGCACCGGGTTGGACCTGAAGCCCGGCGATGTCTGCATGCCCGCCGCAGGTCACGATGGCAGGACCGTTGGCGAGGCGGCCGCGGTGGTCATCGACTTCCAGGGCATGGTGGGCCAGGTCACCCGGGACCACAAGCATCGGCACATTCCCTCAGCGATCGAACGCCCGGCCATGGCCGGGCGTTCGATGTTCGGGCGGCGCAGGTCAACAGGCGCACCAACGCGCCGGGCCGGAGCCCGTCAGTTCACCCGTACCTGCATGCCGCTGCTGATCTCCTTCTTGGCGCCTTTCAGCACTGCGGTGGTGTCCAAGCCTTCGAGCACCTCCAGGTTGATGCCGTCGCTCAGGCCGGTGCGGATGTGGGTCTTCTTCCAGTTCACCTCCTTGCCATCGCCCTCGCGCACGAACACGAAGGCACTGTCGCCTTTGTTGTTGAAGGTCACCACGCTCTCGGGCACGGTCACCACGCTGTCGCGGCGTTGGAGGACGATGTCGGCGTTGGCGCTGTATCCGCTGCGCAGGCTCTCACCCTCCTTCAGCTTCACGGCGGCGCGGATCTCGAACTGGATGGCGCCGTTCTCTTCCACGCCTTTGGGGGCGATGTACTCCAGCTCGGCGTCCCACTTGGCGTTCTCGATGGCGCCCACGGTGAGCACCACGGGCATGCCCACGCGCACCTTGCCCACCTCGCTCTCATCGACCTTGCCCTGGAAGATCAGGTCGCGCATGTCGGCGATCGCGGCGATGGTGGTGCCCTCGTTGAAGTTGTTACGCTCGATCACACTGTTGCCCTCCTTCACCGGCACGTCGAGCACCATGCCGTCGATCGTGCTGCGCACCACGGTGTTGCCGGCGCTCTTGTTGCTGATGCCGTCGCGCACCACCTTCAGGGCCTCCTCGGCGGAGGCGAGTTCCTGCTTTGCCGTGCGCAGGGCGATGTCGAAGCCCTGCATCTCCGCGGCACTGATCACGCCCTTGTCGGCCAGCGGCTTGTTGCGGTCGTAGTTCATCTGCGCGTTCTGCACGCCGATATGGGCGGCGGCCACACGCTGCTCGGCGCTGCTCAGCTGCATCATGTCGGGCACGATGCGGATCTTGGCCAGGGGCTGGTCCTTCTTCACCATGTCGCCGGCCTCCACGTAGAGTTCGCTGATGATGCCGCTCACCACCGGCTTGATCAGGATCTCCTTGCGTGGCACGATGCTGCCGTTGGCCACGGTCTTCTTCACCACGTCGGTGATGCGGGGTTTTTCCTCGTTGAACTCGTCGGGTCGGGCGGCGCTTTTCCGGTAGAGGAACACCATGGTCCAGATGAAGAGCAGGGCCAGGCCGATCAGCAGGAGGTATTTGAGGATGCGTTTCATGTGCGACGTCTCGGTTCGTTGTCAGTGGTGATGGGTCATTCGGCCCTCAGGGCGTCAACGGCCTTGATGGCCATGGCACGGCGTGCGGGGAAGAGCCCCGCGAGCAGTCCGGCGACCAGGAGGATGGTGAAGGCGATCAAGGCCACGCGCAGGTCCACGCCGGGGTTCTTCAGGAAGTTGGCATCGCCCAGCACGGCACGGATGCCTTCGAGCACGCCCACTGCGGCGAGCAGGCCGAAGTAGCCGGCGATCATGATCAGTGTGAGCGCCTCCTGCACGATCTGGCCGGTGATCATGCGCGGCGTGGCGCCGATGCTGCGGCGGATGCCGATCTCCTTCGTGCGCTCCTTGATGCTGATCAGCATGATGTTGCCGATGCCGATGGCGCCCGCCAGCAATGAGAAGATGCCCACCGTCCAGCTGATGCCGGCGATGGCGATGAACAGCATGTTCATGTTGTTGTACATCTCCTGCAGGTTGAAGCTGCCGAAGGCCATCTCGTCGGTGGGGTCCACACGATGCTTGCGCGCGAGCAGCAGCTTGGCGTCCTTCTCCAGTTGTGTCACGTCCACGCCGTGCCGCGCCACCAGCACGAACCAGTGCACCTCGTTCAGGCTGTTGAAGGCCTTCTGGAACGTAGTGAAGGGGATGTAGATCTTGGCCTCGGGGTTGGCGCCCATCTCGGCGCTGCTCTTGCGCTTGACGATGCCCACCACCTGGAAGTACACGCCGTTCACGCGGACGTACTTGCCCATGGGCTCCTCACCCTCGAAGAGGCGGTCCACCACCTGCTGGCCGATCACGCACACCTTGCGCGACTCCCTCAGGTCCATCTCGTTCAGGAAGCGGCCCCGGTCCAGGCGCACGGCCTCCACCTGTAGCACGTTGGGCTCGCAGCCCTGGATCGAGAACGCGCCCGACCGCCCGCCGTACGATGCATTGTTGCCGCCCTGCCAGCCGCCCAGCTGCAGCAGCGGCGACACCACCTCCATGCCGGGCACCTGTTCACGAAGCAATCGGATGTCGTCGTTGTCGAACCTGAACATGCGCCCCCGCGGAAAGCCCGCATAGGGCTTGGTGGTGGGCATGGTCCAGAAGAAGCAGCTGTTCGTGGCGAAGCCCTCGAAGCCGCCCATCACCGCGTTGCGCAGGCCGTTGCCCATGCCCAGCATCATCACCAGCATGAAGATGCCCCACGCCACACCGAGCATGGTGAGGAAGCTGCGCAGCTTGTTGCGCCGCAGCGTCATCATCACCTCGTTCCAGCGTTCGCGGTCGAACATGGTCGGTCGTTCGTTGTCAGTTGTCGGTTGTCGGCTGTTCGTCCGTCGGTCGTTGATGTGGTCCGTGACCGACGACCGACAACGGACAACCGTGCACTACTCCACTACTCATCACGCAACGCTTCAATGGGACGGATGGCAGCGGCGCGTCGGGCGGGGACCCACCCCGCGAGCGCGCCGGCGATGAGCATGGCCACCAAGGCCTGCACGGCGGTGCCCAGGTCGATGGTGGGGTCGCGGAAGAAGTCACCGCCGGGAACCGCCTTGGCCAGCCCCTCGATCAGGAACACGCCCAGCGCCAGGCCCAGGTACCCGAACACCGCCGTAACGAAGATGGCCTCCATCAGGATCTGGCCCACCACGTTGGCCGGGGTGGCGCCCAGGGCCTTGCGGATGCCGATCTCCTTGGTACGGTCCTTCACCACGATCAGCATGATGTTGCCGATGCCCACGATCCCCGCCACCAGGCTGCCGATGCCGATGAACCAAATGAAAGCCGTGATGCCGGTGAACACGGTGTTGAACGTGGTCACGTTCTCCACGGAGTTGTCCAGCCACAGCGCACGCTCATCGGTGGGGTCGAAGTTGTGGCGGCGGGCGAGGGTCTGCCGGGTGCGCTCCTCGGCCACCTTCGATCCTTCCAGGGTGGCGTCGGCGAAGGTGAAGCGGATCTCGTCCACGTAGTTCTGCGCGTTGAACACACGCTGGGCCACGCTCAGTGGCACGAAGACCGGGTTGCGGCCCATGCGCCCGCCGTGGCTCGCGTTCTCGAAGTGGTACACGCCCACCACTTGGAAGGGCACGCCGTTCACGTTCACCCACTTGTCCAGCGGCTCCTCGTCCTTGAACAGTTCCTTCACCGCGTCGTTGGCGATCACGATCACCTTGCGCACCAGCGTCTCGTCCACCTCGTTGATGAAGCGGCCCTTGTCGATCACCTTCGCGCGGATCTTCTGGTGGTCGCTCACCACCCCGTGTATGTTGTAGCTGCCGTAGTTGTTGCCGTACTGCAGCTGGCTGTTGCCGCGCCACACCCGGTAGCTGCCGTAGATCGCCTGCACGCCCGGCACGCTGTTCCGCAGGGCCTCCACATCGTCCTCGGTCAACTGGATCTGCCGGTTCGGCGGCAGGCCGTTCCACGGCTTGCTCGTTTCGCCGCCCCAGATCCCGATGCTGTTCTGCGCCGTGCCGCTGAAGTTGTACGCGAAACCGTTGCGGAGCCCCGATCCCAGCCCCAGCAGGATGATCAGCATGAAGATCCCCCAGAACACCGCGAAGCCTGTCAGGGCCGTGCGCAGCTTGTTCTGCCCGATGCTTTGGAGGATCTCACCCCATTTCTCCTTGTCGAACATCACGGGGTAGTTGTCGGTCGTCCTTTGTCAGTTGTTCGTTGTGCCATGTCCGATGCCAGCCTTGACAACCGACAACGGACAACTCAGCACTGTCCATCACCCATGCTCCACCAACGTTGCCGGGTCCATGTGCGCGTTCTCGATCACCCCATCGCGCAGGTAGATCACGCGTTGGGTCGCAGCGGCCACCTCGCGTTCGTGCGTCACGATCACCACGGTCATGCCCAGGTCCCGGTTCACGCTGGTGAGCAGTTCCATCACCTCATCGCTGGTCTTGCTGTCCAGCGCGCCGGTGGGCTCGTCGGCCAGGATGATCTTCGGGTCGCTGATCAGGGCCCGGGCGATGGCCACGCGCTGCTTCTGACCGCCGCTCATCTCGTTGGGCATGTGGTGCGCCCATTCGCGCAGGCCCACCTTCTCCAGCATGGCCAGCGCGCGCTCGTTGCGTTCGCGCCGCGGCACGCCTTGGTAATACAGCGGCAGGGCCACGTTCTCCATCGCGTTCTTGAAGGGGATCAGGTTGAAGCTCTGGAACACGAACCCGATGTACTTGCTGCGCAGCTGGGCGCTCTCGGTCTCGGTCTGCCCCTTGATCAGCATGCCGTCCAGCAGGTATTCGCCGCTGTCGTAATTGTCCAGGATCCCGATGATGTTCAGCAGGGTGCTCTTGCCCGAGCCCGATGCGCCCATGATGCTGACCAGCTCACCCGCCTGGATGTGCAGGTCGATCCCTTTCAGCACCTGCAGCACGTTGGCACCGGTGCGGTACGATTTGCGAATGCCTTTCAGTCGGAGCATCGATGGGCGAAGGTACCGGGCGCGACCCACCGCTCCGTGGGCATTACACGAGCGGCGAAGGGACGGGAGGAAAGGCTTGGTCCCGACGCTCACCTCCGCCGGAACACCAGGTCCACCAGCGTGCGGTCCACGAACACCTCGTGCAGCACCCCGCCGCGGTAGGCGTACAGGTTCTCGCTCTTGTCGGGCAGCACCAGACGGTAGCGGCCCCCGCCCAGTCCGATCAGCGGACAATGGGCCAGCACGCTCTCCACGTAGATCGTCGGCTGGTCCACCGGCTCCTCGAAATACATCCGTGCCGTGGTCCAGGTCGCGGTGTCCTGCCGCCGCTCGCCCGGGCCGGGGTGCACGTACCGGTGCCAATCCCCGTGGTGGTAGGCCATGTGGCTCGAGTCGCGCAGGTTGTTGTTCACCCGTATGCTCGTGTGGCAGAAATACAGTTGTCCGCCCTCGTACTCCGTCACCAAGTTGGTACGTATCGTCTTGCGCAGCACCAGGTCGAACTGGGCGAACGAGGTCATTGCATAGAAGGTGCGTGCCTGGCGCTCCTGTTTCAGCGCAACGATCCGGCCGATCACCTTGTCGCCCTTCACGATGTCGTACTCGGCCTGCTGTGCCGCCATGGGCGTCCGGCCCAGCAACAGGCCGGTGATGGCAAGCAACAGGTGATGGTGCATGGGGGGAAGGGACCACAAGATAGGGGGAAGGGACATGGCCGGGCTTTCTTCTGTGACAACCGCGACCCTGGATACCCCCATCTTCTTTTTCCGGCCGCCTGCGGGCTGTCCGCTTTGGCCGGCTTGCTCCATGCGGCAGCGCATCGCGCTGCGGGGGCTTCCTCAGGTCGCCTCCTCGCTGCGTGCGCTGCTCGCATTCCGCTACGCCGGGCCGTCACTTCCATCCCTGGCGGAAGCTTGCGTCCGGGGCCACCGTTCACGCACGGCCTTGGTGCGGACCTGTCGTGATGGCGGTCACCGGCACCGGCCAGGTCCGGCCTCGCTTCCTTCCGACCCTTACGGCAGATCGAACGCCGACCTCCGCCGTCCCTGCGGTGCGACCAACAGTACAAGCACCATCAGCAGGTTCACGAAAGGCACGGCGGTGATCAGGCCTGTCCAGTGGTTCAGCTTGGCGTGGCGTGCCCGGTGCACGCTGTTCCACACGAGACCGGTGAAGAAGGCGAAGGTGGAGCAGCACACCAGGAAGGGAACGGCCCCATCGAGCCAGGGACCGATCATGGCGAAGGGGTTGATCCACGATGCGGACCACGACCAGTCGGTGAACAGGTCGGGGCGCAGGCGCATGACCTGCAGATCGATCATGGCCTTGCCGGCCGCCAGCAGTAGAATGTTGCGCAGGTAAACGGAACGTTTGGTGCATCCGTCGCAATGGATCATGTGCGTAAGGGTGTTCATGGGATCAATGTTGTGCGCTGCGGGCGAAGAGCTCGTCCAGGGCGCTGGTGATCGTGGGGTATTGGAAGGTGAAGCCCAATTGCACGGCGCGAGTGGGCACCACACGGCGGCTTTTGAGCACCAGTTCCGTTTCGGTGCGCAGGAAGAAGGCACCGATCCCGAGCATCCGTTCAGGTGTCGGCAAGGCGACAACGGGCTTGATGTGTCGACGCAGGTCGCTGAGCAGCACGTGATCACGCACGGGGGCGGGAGCGGACAGGTTGATGATGCCGTGGACCTCGGGCGTATCGACGAGCCATTGGAAGAAGCGTGAGACATCGGCCTCGTGCACCCAGCTCATGTACTGATCGCCGCTCCCGTGCCGCCCGCCCAGGCCCATGCGTGTGAGCTGTGCGAAGCGCGGGAAAGCACCTCCGTACGGACTGAACACCATGGCGCAGCGCACCGCCACCTGCCGCACACCGGGGCGGTGCTGTTCGAAGAAGCTGCGCTCCCAGCGCTGCGCCACATCCACGCTGAAGCCGCTGCCGATCTCGCCGGTGGCCTCGTCCATGGCGCGGTCCTCGGCATGGCGGTAGATCGTGGCCGTGCTCATGTTGATCCATAGCGCAGGTGGTACGGTGCATTGCCGCACCGCTTCGCCCAGCACGCGGGTGGCATCCACCCGACTGCGCAGGATCAAGGCCCTGTTCCGCGCCGTGTAGCGGCTGTCCACACTGCGGCCCGCCAGGTTGATCACGGCGCGGGCCCCTTCCAGCTCACTGGCCCATGGCCCCAGCGTGCGGCCGTCCCATGGCAGGAAGGCAACACCCGGGCGATGGTGATGTCCGGGATCCCGGGTAAGCACCACCACGCGGTTCCCTTGTCGGACGAAATGCTCCTGGAGGATCCGTCCCATGGTGCCGGTGCCGCCGGCGAGGATGATGGTGTTCATTGTGTTCAGTTGTATTGAATGTTTCAGGAAGTAATGAAATATTGGGACCGAAAAAAGGGGCGCATGGATGAGGGATGGTTCATTTCAGCAGGGTGGTGGCGGCTTTCACGAACCATTGCACGTCGCGGCGGGTGCTGTGCTCCAGCAGGGTGTCCAGGCGGGTGGTCAGGTCGTGGAGGTCGTGGGTCATCTTACGGAAGCTCTTCGCCTCGGCGCTCTGGCCCGGGACATCCTCCAGCTCGTCCAGCAGGCGCACCAGGGGTTCGAGCTCGCGCTTCTTGCGTTCGCGGGTGATGTGGGTGGCCACCTTCCACACGTCCTTCTCAGCCTCGAAGAACTCGCGGCGTTCGCCGGACTTGAGCACCTTGCGCACCAGGCTCCAGTCGATCAGGGCACGCAGGTTCATGTTCGCGTTGCCGCGGCTGATGTTCAATTGCTCCATCACGTCCTCCGTGCTCAGCGGCTCATGGCTGATCAGCAGCAACGCATGCACCTGCGCCATGCTGCGGGGAATGCCCCAAGCGCTGCCGAAGCTGCCCCATGCCTCGATGAACCGGTCGCGTGCCTCTTTGATATCCATGACGGTGCAAAGATGTACTGATGTATCCGAAGTTACAAATAATTATGAAAGTTTTTTCATGGGGTTCCATTAAGGGTGATCGGATCGGGCACCACCGTCCTCACAATGATCCACCACCCATCCTGCGTTGAAAGGAAAAAGCCTTGCCATGCGCGCCGCCCTCCGCTTGCTGGTCGTTCCGTTTTTCCCCGTGTTCTCCATCCTGCCTGCCTTGGCCAACGCCGAGCTTCGCGACCTGCTCGATGCGCGACGAATAGCGCTGCAAGCCCGGGGTACCGGTGTGCACGGTGGCGAGGCGGTGCGGGTGGAGTTGCGCAATACCACTTCGGCACGGGTCGCAGGACGCATCCCGGCAGGCTGGGTGTTCACCAGTGTGGATGAACAGGTGCAGGACCTGTTGGTGGTGCGCGACGAGCCGTTCGATCTGGCGCCGGGGGCGTTGCGCACGATCACCTGCCGTGCCTTCTGCGCACAGGGCGCCTTGCGCGGCCCGTCCGAGGGCGAGCGCTACCGCCCAGGCGCACTGGGCGCACCGGCCTTGGTGGCACTGGCGCAGGCGGTGGCCGCGGCACCCTACGACGACGACCTGGTACAGGCGGCGGTATGGGCGGTGAGCAATGGGTATTCGATCGCGGGCATGGGCGCACTGGACAGCACGTCGGCCGATACACTGCGCCTGGTGGTGGCCCGCTTGAGCGGTCAGCCACCGCCGCGCTATGGCATGCGTTTCCAGTACGCAGCGGGCAGTGTGTGCACCGGTAGGCCCGATGTGGTGGAACAACCCTTCCGCATCACCGTGGGCGTGCCGACGACCCTGAACGCGGTGGTGCTCGATCGGAATGGCCGCATCGTGCATATCCTGGAGGACCACACCATGATCGAGCCCGGCCGTTACGCGTGGCGCCTCCAAGTGCCTGTGGCCGATCTGCCACCGGGCCGTTACGCCATCCATGTGTGGACCACGGCGCATCCGGGCGTGCACCGACTGCCCTTCACCCTGTAGCATTCGGGCAGGCCGAAAAAGAAGGGGAAGCATCGCTTCCCCTTCTCCGTTCAGTGATGCGGGCCTATCGGCCCCGATCGCCGTACTGCGGTGTAACTCCGACGTTCTGGAAGAAGAAGGCCCACTTGTCGGCCTGCTCCTGGATGATCATGTGCGTGGGCTTGCCGGCACCATGCCCGGCGTTCACCGCCACGCGTATCAGCACGGGAGCGTCGCCTTGCTGGGCGGGTTGCAGGGTGCTGATGAACTTGAAGCTGTGCGCGGGCACCACACGGTCGTCGTGGTCGGCGGTCATCACCAGGGTGGCGGGGTATTTCGCGGGCCGCACGTTGTGCAGCGGCGAGTAGGCGATCAGGTAGTCGAACTCCTCCTTGCTGTTCTCGGCGTTGCCGTACTCGGGCACCCAGCCGAAACCGGCGGTGAACTTCTGGTAGCGCAGCATGTCGAGCACGCCCACCTCGGGGAAGCACACGCCGAACAGGTCGGGACGCTGGGTCATCACCGCTCCCACGAGCAGGCCGCCGTTGCTGCCACCATTGATGCCCAGGTGCGGCGTATCGGTCCACTTCTCCTTGATCAGGTACTCGGCCGCGGCGATGAAGTCGTCGAACACGTTCTGCTTCTTCTCCTTCATGCCGGCCCGGTGCCACTCCTCGCCGTACTCACCGCCGCCGCGCAGGTTGGCCAGGGCGAACACCCCGCCCTGTTCGAGCAGGATCATGCGGCTGGTGCTGAAGCTGGGCGAGAGGCTCACGTTGAAGCCACCATAGGCATAGAGCAGTGTGGGGTTCCTGCCGTTCTTCTCCACGCCCTTCTTGTGCACGATGAACATGGGCACTTTGGTGCCGTCCTTGCTGGGATAGAACACCTGTTCGGTGACGAACAGCGACGGGTCGAACTTGAGCTCGGGGCGGAACCACACCTCGCTCTGTCCGGTGGCGTAGTCGTATTTGTAGATGGTGCCGGGGTCGGTGAAACTGGTGAAGCTGTAGAAGCCGAAGGTGTCGTTGCGCTTGCCGCCGAAGCCGCCGGCGCTGCCGATGTCGGGCAACTGGATCTCCTGCCGGTCGCTGCCGTCGAGCTTCATGCGGTAGAAGCGGCTGGTGGCGTCCTTCAGGTATTCTGCGAAGATCAGTCCGCCGCCGGTGCTGACGCTCTGCAGCAATTCCTTCCCTTCGGGAATGATGTCCTTCCAATGCTCCTTGGCGGGCTTGGCGGGATCCACTTCCACCAGGCGGTAGTTGGGCGCATCCACCTCGGTCATCACCAGGAATTTGCCTGTGGCAGGGACGAGATCCACGATGCTGGTCTTGTGGTCGAAGCCTTGTTGCAGGGGCACCCAGGCCGTTGATGGGGTGGGTATGCCGCCTTTGCGCAGGTCGTGGAAGTACATCTCGAAGCCGTCGGTGCCGGTGCTCACATAGAGCGTGGCGTATTCCTCGCCCTCGGTCACGTCGCAGCCCACGTACAGGTCGCCGTTCTCCTTGTTCTCCCACACGAGCATGTCCTTCTCCTGCGGGTCGCCCAGCTTGTGGTAGTACACCTTCTGGAACTTGCTCGCCGCGCTGAGCTCGGTGCCCTTGGCGGGCGTGGGGTAGCGGCTGTAGAAGAAGCCGTTCTTGTACCAGGCGGCACCACTGAACTTCGACCACTTGAGCACGTCGGGCAGTTGCTCCATGGTGGTGAGGTCGTACACGATGATCTCCTGCCAGTCGCTGCCGGCCTTCTGTACGCCCACGGCCATGTAGCGGTCGTCGCTGCTCACGCCGATGGGGCTGAAGGTGGTGGTGCCGGCGGGATCGATGGCGTTGGGGTCGATGAAGACGCGGTCCTCACCGTCGAGCCCCTTGCGCACGTGGATCACGTTCTGGTTCTGCAGGCCGCTGTTCTTCCAGGTGAAGTAGAGGTCGCCCACGCGCATGGGGCCGTACACCTTCGGGAAGTCGTAGAGTTCCTCGTACCGCTTGGCGATGGCGCCGCGGAAGGGGATCTTGGCCAGGTAGGCGTTGGTCACCTCGTTCTGGGCCTTCACCCATGCGGCGGTCTCGGCGCTGGTGTCGTTCTCGAGCCAGCGGTAAGGGTCGGCCACGAAGGTGCCGTGCAGGGTGTCGCCCGCCAGGGTGTCCCTGCGGGTCTCGGGGTAGGCGATCTTCTCCACGTTGCGGGGTTTCGCGCCATCGCCGCAGGCCGCAAGGCACAGGGTGGCGATGGGCGCGGCAAAGAAAAACAGCTTGTGCATGGGGGCGTGGGCGCCTTGGGGTGCCCGGCCCAAAAGTAGACGCCGCCCCGGAGTGTGGCGGGGCGGCGCGGCATACGAAGGGAGGGACGAACAGTTGTGCTCAGGCGCGCTTGCGGCGCTCGCTGCCCACGGACACGATCTCGTACACGGTGCCGGGCCCGTCGAGCAGGGTCACGGTGGCGTCGAGCTGGCCCGCGAGGGTCTGGATCAGTTCCATGCCCAGGCTCTGCGGCTTTTCCCACCTGCTGCGGTCGGGCAGGCCGATGCCATCGTCGCCGATGCGCAGGTCCAGTCCGCCGTTCGCGTCGGTGTTCAGGTGCATGATCACCCGACCGGTGCGGCGGCCGGTGAAGGCGTACTTCAGTGCGTTGGAGATGATCTCGTTGATCAACAGGCCCAGCGGTATCAAGGTGTCCACGCCCATGGTGGGGATGTTCACCTCGATGTCGAGGTCGAGCTTGGTATCGATGGTGTAGGCGTGGCAGAGGTCGCGGGTGAGGTGGCTGATGTAGCTGCTCACGTCGATGTTCGCCAGGTCCTTGCTCAGGTAGGTCTGCTCGTGCACCAGTGCCATCGCGCTCACGCGGTTCACGCACTCGTTGAAGAGCTCGGTGGTGTGCGGGTCCTTCACCTGCTCCATCTGGAAGCGGATCAGGCTCTTCACGATCTGCAGGTTGTTCTTCACGCGGTGGTGGATCTCCTTCAGCATCACCTCCTTCTCCTCCTTGCTGAGCATGGTCTCGCGCAACTCCTTGTTGGTGCGCTCAAGGGCGCGGCGGGCCTGGTCCAGTTCCTCGGAACGTACACGGGCCTTGGCGAGCAGCTTGTTGCTCACGGTCACGAGCCAGGCGCACACCACGGCGAGCAGGCAGGCGGCGGCGAGCAGTACCTGGGCTTCGTCCCACTGGGCGGTTAGCATGGAAGTATGGGCGCCCAGGCCCGTCTCATGCACCTCGCGCACCGAGCGGTCCACGGTCTTGCCGGCGCGTTGCAGCATGATGTTGAGGATCGCGTCGGCATTGCGCGTGTCGGTATCGGCGGTCCGCTGCGCCATCACCTCGAAGTGCATGGAGTCGGCCAGCACGAGGACGCGTTCCAGTTCGTCGGCCATGGCCGGGATCACCTTCTGATCGTCGTGGTCACGTACGGTGCGACGCAGCATGCGGCGTACCTGCTCCAGCGCGTCGGGCCATTGGTATTGTTCGGTGCTGGCGTCGACCCTGTGCACCAGGCCCAGGTGGTGGATCGCATTGTCCAGTTCCGACAATTCCTTCAGCAGGCGCACCTCCTTGTCGATATCACGCTGCAGGTCGTGCGAACGCGACACGAGGGTGATGCCGTAGACGATGAAGGCGGCCGAGAGGATGGCGGCCACGTAGGGCCATTTCCGCCAGGAGAGGTGTTCCATAGGTCCCATGACCAGCCCTTTCAACGCGGGCCGGGACATGGGGTTACGTCATTCCTCGGCGAGGGCGCGTATGCGCGAATGGAAGGACTGGATGACGGCGCCCACGTGGGCCTGCACCTGCCCCTTAATCTCGGCATGGATGCGTGCCACATTGGCGCGGCTGGTGCCGCGCACCCGTTGGGCGGGCAGTTCGCCCTGGGTGAGCTGGCCCAGGTGCATGCCGCCGCGGGCCGTTGACCGGTTGCCGGTATGCACCAGCTCGTTCACCACCACGCGGCATTCGCCCGCCTTCAGTTCCACCCGCACCCGGTACTGCACGATGCCCATGGTCTCCTCGCGCAGCGAAAGCAGGGTGGACCGGTAGTTCATGCGTGCCACGCCCTCGATCACGCCCGTTTCGCGGTCGGAACGCAGCACTTTGGCCCCGGGCTCCTTGCCGAAGGTCCAGGTCCAGGCCGTGGTGGCGGCGTCGAAAAGCCGGGTCGCGTTCAGGGGCACGCTTATCGCGCGCGAGATCGTGAGCGGGGCCGCCGATGGGGCCTCGGCATCAACCTGGGCGGGAAGGGCCTGGGTGGAGAGCAGGAGCGGGATGAACAACCAACGAAGCACGCGGACGCAAGTTACAGGGTACGATGGGAGAGGTGGCTACCTTTGTTCCCTTCAATAATGGTGCTGAACAATAGCCATGGCGAGCAATACAGGTGGCCGCAAGGCGCTGAAGGTGGGAGTGTTCTATGATGGAAGCTACTTCACCCACGTAAGCAATTACTACAACTATGTGCATCCGCACCGGCGGAGGATCCACATCGGCGGGCTCCACGACTTCATCCGGCACATGGTGGCCGAGCGGGAGGATAGCAGCCCCAGCCTGTGCCACATCATAGACGCGCATTTCTTCCGCGGCCGGTTCACCGCGCGCGAGGCCAACGAGAAGCCCAATCAGCTTTATTACGACCGGGTGTTCGACGATGTGCTGATGTACAACAACGTGCAGACGCACTACCTGCCCGTGAAGGACCAGATGGGCCGCAAGCGCGAGAAGGGCATTGATGTGCTGATGGCGCTGGAGACCTACGAACTGTGCATGCTGAAACGCTACGACATCGTGGTGCTGGTGGCCTCCGACGGCGACCACACGCCGCTGGTGCGCAAGCTGCATGCGCTGGGCTGCAAGACCATGCTGCTGGGCTGGGACTTCGAGTTCACCGATCAGGAGAGCGGCGAGGTGCAGACCACCCGCACCAGCGCCGACCTGTGGAACGAGGTGAGCTATCCGCTGCCCATGCACGACCTGATCGAGGAAGGGCTGAAGGACGACGACCCCGTGGTACGCGAGGTGTTCGTGCAGCGGGAGTCCCTGCCGCGCGAGCAGGACGAGACCTACACGACCAGTGCCTTCGATCCCGACGACCGGCACCGCAGCGAGGTGATGAGCCTGCACAACGGCTATGGCTTCATCCGCTACCCCGACAACAACCTGTTCTTCCTGCACGATGACCTGGTGGACGCCGAGTTCGCCGACCTGCGGGTGGGCGACCCGGTGGAGTTCAACGTGGCGGTGAACAACCGGGGCCAGCGCGTGGCCAAGCAGATCAAGCGGGTGCTGGACTAGGCCTGCAGCAGCGGAACGCACAAGGTGAGCGTGCAGCCCTGGCCTTCGCCCGGGCTATCGGCGCGCAGGTCGCCGCCATGGGCGATGGCCCATTGCTTCAGGCGGGCCAACGTGCTGCGGCCCTGTGCCTCACCATCGGTGGTGCGGCTGCCCAGCCAGGCGTAGCGCACGAACACGCGTTCCAGATCGGCGGGCGAAAGGCCCACGCCGTGATCGCGGACGATCAAGCGACCCTGTCCGGCGTGGCCGTCCACGGTGATGTGGATGGGAGCACCGGCGGGGGAGAACTTGGACGCGTTGGAGAGCAGGGCCGTGGCCAGTTCGCCGAGCAGACGTTCGTCGCCGTGCACCACGGTGCCTTCGGCAAGGTCCAGGAGCACCTGCTGCTGCTTGCGGTCGGTGCGGTGCGCCATGGCCGTCACGGCCGTGCGCGCCACGGCGGCAAGGTCCACGGGACCGAGGGAGAGCGCGGGCACGCCGCGTACCACGCCCATGTCGTCGAGCAGGGTCTCCACCTCGCCCATGGCCTTGAAGAACTGCTTCTCGCCGAACTCGGCCAGCATGCGGCTCTCCGCAGGGTCGGTGGTCAGCGGCAATGAGCGCAGCACCTCCTGGATCCCGGCGAGCCTGTTCCGGATGTCGTGGGCGAACTTGTGCAACCGCTCGTGATGGTCGGCCGCATCGGGTACATGGCCCATGGGGTCACGTGGTTTCGCGTGCGAACTGCTGGAGCATGTCCTCCAGGCTGTCGGAGTTGATCGGTTTGGCCAGGTAGTGGCACCCCTTCAAGTCCCGGATGGCATCGATCACATCGGGCCGCGTGCTGGCGGTGAGGAAGAGGATCGGGATCGGGTCCTTGGCATGGATCTCCTGGGCCAGTTCCAAGCCGGTCTTCGGCCCTTTCAGGTAGATGTCCATGATGATCAGGTCGGGGCGCTCGTCGCGGAGCAACGCCTCGGCTTCATCGGAGCTGCGTGCCGTCCCGATCACATGGAAACCCATGCGCTCCAGCTGCAGGCGGTAGCTGAAGGAAATGATGGTCTCGTCCTCTATGATGATGATCTTCTTCATTGACGGGAGAGTCGAAGAGGATGTCCAACAAAGGTAGGCTCAGCCGAGGCCCTTGGTGCGCTGGTGATCGGCCACTACCTGTTCATACGCTCCCACTGTAAGGGCCTTTTCCACGTAGCCGATCACCGATCGGAACGAACGGGCCCGGTCCAGGTCGGCGGGACGGTTACTGGACGAGAACATGATCACGGAAGTTGTCCCGTTGGGCAGGAGGCCTTCGCGTTCGCAGGTCAACAGGAACTCGAAGCCGTCGGTGCGCGGCATGTTGATGTCCACGAACATCAGGTCGGGCATGTCGGCCCCGCTGCGGATGAACATCAGGGCATCGTCGGCCGAGGTGAAACATGTGAGACGCCCCGCGAAGCCCGCCTTTTTCAGGACCAGGCGGGTCACGAAATTGCAGTCGTCCTCGTCATCGACCAGTAGAATGTGGTCGGGGGGCTTGGGCGTGACGGTAGGCATGGGGCACCATGCAACGCTGTGATAAACCGTTTGGTTACGCCCGGCCGCGTCAGGATCCCTGCTTCATTTCTCGCCAAGTGCTGTACCTCAGGGAGATGGATGGTCGGTCCTTCGGTACTTCGCGCAGCGGCTCGCACGCCACCAAGGTGGCCCTCAGCTCGGCGGGCAGTTGCTGGTACAGGCGGGTGCCCTGGGTCTTCCAGGCCAGCATCTCGTCGCTCACGTCCTTCACGGCCCGGGCGGGATTGCCCACGATCACCTTGCGTGCGGGCCAGACCGATCCCGCAGGCAGGAACGCGAGGGCCCCCACGATGCAGCCCTCGCCGAGCGCCACATCGTCCATCACCACGGCGTTCATGCCCACCAGGCAGTTCGGCCCGATCGTGGCGCCATGGATCACGGCGCCGTGGCCGATGTGCGCAGCCTCCATCAGGCGCACGGTGGCGCCGGGGAACATGTGCACGGTGCAGTTCTCCTGCACGTTGCATCCGTCGGCGATCTCGATCGCGCCCCAGTCGCCGCGCAGCGCCGCGCCGGGCCCGATATACACGTCGCGGCCGATCGTCACGTTGCCGGTGACCACGGCCTGTGGATGAACGAAGGCGCTCTCGTGCACCACGGGAATGTAGCCATTGAAGCTGTAGATCATGGGGGCAAGGTAGGGGAGGCCATGGGAGAACAGGGCCCGTTCAGGCGGGGGGCGTAGCGCCCTTCGCCAACGCAGGAAGGGTCTCTGGAATGTTAAGCCTGGATTAAAGGTTCGCCCGTGGGTGCCGAGCGAAGCGGCAGCGGGATACTTTTGGCCGCCGAACCCCCGACCATGGACCTCGAATCACTGTTGAGCTTCTTCAAACCGCGCGACCGTGTCTTCTTCTACCACTTCGAGGCCTCGGCAGCGAACGTGCTGAAAATGAGCGAGGACCTGATCGCGATCATGAACACCTCGCCCGGCGCGCAACGGGTGGCCCTGCTCGAGCGGCTCGACATCGCCGAGAACGCCAACGACGACCTTACGCACACCATCTTCACCGACCTGGCGCGCAACTTCATCACACCGATCGACCGGGAGGACATCCACTACCTGGCCACCAGCCTGGACGATGTGGCCGACTTCATCCTGGCCTCGGCCAAGAACCTGGAGCTGTTCGCCATCGACCAGCCCGACGGCACCTGCCGCGAACTGGCCCGCTTGGTGAACGAGGGCTGCAAGATCGTCCAGAAGGCCGTGCAGAACCTGCGCCACATGCACAAGACCAACATGCAGAACGAGTTCGTGGTGGCGATCAACAGCATGGAGAACGAGGCCGACAAAGTGTACGACCGTGCCATCCAGTACCTGTTCGCCAACGAGAAGGACCCGATCACGCTGATCAAGATGCGCGACCTGTACACCACGCTCGAGCTTGCCACCGACAAGTGCGAGGATGTCGGCAACGTGATCGAATCGATCATGCTCAAGTACGCCTGAGCCGATGACCCTGCTCATCACGATCATCGTGCTCGCCCTGGTGTTCGATTACATCAATGGCTTCCACGATGCCGCGAACTCGATCGCCACGATCGTCAGCACCAAGGTGCTCACCCCCCTGCAGGCGGTGATCTGGGCGGCGGCGTTCAACTTCGTCGCCTACTTCATCTTCAGCGACCACAACGTGGCCAACACGGTGGCGAAGACGGTGCACGAGGAGTTCATCACCCTGCGGGTGGTGCTCGCGGGCCTGATCGCGGCGATCACATGGAACCTGCTCACTTGGTGGTACGGCATCCCCAGCAGTTCGTCGCACACCCTGATCGGCGGGTTCGCGGGTGCCGCCCTGGCCGGTGCCGGCTTCGACATCGGTAGTATCAACTTGGACAAGATCGGGATCATCGCCCTGTTCATCTTCCTGGCGCCCCTGATCGGCATGGTGCTGTCCACGATCATCACCTTGGTCACCGTAGCGCAGCGGCTGTGGGTGAAGTTGCTCTTCCTGGCCGGGGGCACATTCGTCATCGTGGCCTTCCTGTTGGAGAACAACGACCTTCGGATCGGCATGGTGATATTCGCCTCGATCTTCGCCATCGCCTTCACCTGGGACCATTTGCGGGCCCCGCGTGCCGCACGCACGGCCAACCTGTACAAGCGCCTCCAACTGCTCAGTTCGGCCGCCTTCAGCATCGGCCACGGTGGCAACGATGCGCAGAAGGTGATGGGCATCATCATGGTGGCCATGGTGGCCAGTGGCCACAAGGACGACCTCTCCGACATGCCCAACTGGGTACCGCTGGCGTGTTACACTGCCATCGGACTGGGCACTTTGAGCGGTGGCTGGAAGATCGTGAAGACCATGGGCTCGCGCATCACCAAGGTGACCCCGCTCGAAGGCGTTTGCGCCGAATCGGCCGGGGCCATGACCCTGTACATGACCGAGCAGATGGGCATACCGGTGAGCACCACGCACACGATCACCGGCGCCATCATCGGTGTGGGGGCCACCAAGCGGCTGAGCGCGGTGCGCTGGGGCGTGACCGTGCGCCTGCTCTGGGCGTGGATCCTCACGATCCCGGTCAGCGCGCTGCTGGCCTGCATCGCCTATTGGGTGGTGGGCCTGTTCGGGGTCTGAGCGGCGCGCGCCCGTTCTACCTTCGCGGCATGCCGATCATTCTCGCCGACGCCGGCCTGCACAGCCATCTGCTGCCGCTCACCTTCACCCGTCCGGTGGGGCAGTTGCGCGTGGGGATCCTGCGGTTGGCCGAGGGCTGGTACGTGCGCACGGGCGAAAGTGTGGGCTACCGCACCGAGCCCTACCTGTCCGAGGCTTTTCCTCTGCCACCCGTCGAGGGCGACACCTTCGAGGTGTGTGGTGGCCTGTTCCCGAGCGATGAGGTGGTGGCCGCCGTGCTCGACCTGCGCCCGGGACAGGTGCTGGTGAAGAACGGGCGTGCGCTCGCGTTCCGACCGGGCAATGGCCAGGGACCTTCGGTGATGGACTGGCGCATCATTCCCAGCTACTTCACCAAGGTGGAGTTCCCCGGCGAGGTGCTGTTGATCGAACGGCCGTGGCACATCTTCAGGTCGTGCGGTGTGGCGATCGAGGCCGATTTCAAGCTGCTCACCGAAGGCCGCCGCTCGCAGCCGGTGAGCGCGCTCAATACCGTGATCGGCGATCCCGGTCTGGTGTTCTTGGAACAGGGCGCGAAAGTGGAGGCCTGCATCCTGAACACCACCACGGGCCCCATCCACATCGGTCGCGATGCCGAGGTGATGGAGGGCAGCATGATCCGCGGTCCCTTCTCCTTGGGCGACCATGCCCAGGTGAAGATGGGCGCGAAGATCTACGGTCCCACGGTGATCGGTCCCGAATGCCGCGCTGGTGGCGAGATCAACAACAGCGTGATGTTGGGCTGGTCCAACAAGGGCCACGACGGTTTCCTGGGCAACAGCGTGCTTGGCGAATGGTGCAACCTGGGCGCCGACACCAACAACAGCAACCTGAAGAACACCTACGGCAACGTGAAGGCTTGGAGCTATGCGGAGCGTGCCGAGGTGGACACCGGCCTGCAGTTCTGCGGCTTGGTGATGGGCGATCACAGCAAGAGCGGGATCAACACCATGTTCAACACCGGCACGGTGGTGGGCGTGGCGGCCAATGTGTTCGGTTCCGGATTCCCACCCAAGTACGTACCGGGCTTCGCCTGGGGCGGTGCCGATGGTTTCGCCACGCACGACATCGAACGTGCCTTGGCCACGGCCCGCCGCGTGATGGAGCGGCGAAACATGCCGCTCACGCCCTACGATGAGGCCATCCTGCGCCACGTGTTCGCCGTGGAACAGATGGTGGCCCGATAGCCATCGGCCTTCCTACAGCTGGCTGGATCGCCTCGTGTTGATGATGTTCTGAAGCAAGCTGTACGAGGCTGCGGGTGCTGTTTGGACGACGGATGGTAGAAGTCGATCACCTTGGCGGAGCCGTGCCTGCCGCTCGCGACATCGTAGCCGCTGTTCGTCCACGTGACCGATGGGAAAAGCCTGTTGCGGAGTTCACGCCACGTGGTGCCGGTGATGATGATGTCCGGCGAGATGATGTCGATCTGTTGATGCAGGAAGTGGAAGTTCATCTCCGCATGGGCCATCATGCTGGCGAATTCGGAATTGCCATGCCCGCCTGACTTCTTGATGTTCATGAAGGCGATGCTTGGCAGTGCGCCATGCGCACCATCCGGATCGGACCATATATCGTTGTACTGCGGGAAGTCGTTGAGGATCCCGTAGCTCCATTCGGCCATCCGGTACGAAAATGCGTGGGCGATCTCTTCACGCCACCATTCCCTGTAGTCGTATACGTCCTGGTTGTGCGGCTCCTTTGCGATGAACAGGATCTTCGTCCTGGCCCTGGAGTATCGATCCTCGTTCACGATGCCATCCCTGACAACCTGCCTTGATATGCCGGAACGGCCTGTTCCCACTTGTCGAACAGGGCGTCAAGCGATCGGTTCTTGTTCGTCGATGATCGGTCAAAGCCCACCTTGGACCCCTGTTTTTTGCTGAATGCCGTACTTCGAGCAACGGAACGGCGGGACCAACTTCAAGGTGTTCTTGGATGGAGTGGTCGCGGTGATCGTGCTGTTGTCCGAATTCCCCGAATTTCTCGCACCTGCGGTAGCAAGAGTCCGCAGGCCGTTCCGGTCGACGATGACCGCGTTCCTGAAGTGCCGTGGGCTTGGGGCACGTTCATGCGGCCTGACCGCTGTTCCCGGCCCGGCCTTCAACTGTGATCGTACAAGGGAGCGATCGGCGGTTCAGTCCTCTTCGTCCTCGTCCTCGTCGTCCGTGGGTTCATCCACATCGTCCGCGTCATCATCATCGTCATTGGTGTCGTCGCCGCCCAGGTCGTCGCCACCATCCAGATCGCCGGTATCGTCCATATCGTCGCCGGGTCCGGCGCCGCCTTCCTCCTGGTCAAGGAACTCCTCGATCTCGGCACGGCTCTCGGGGTTGATCTTGATCAGGTACATGGCATCGGGCGTGCGCAGTTCGATCACCCGCAGAATGTCGCCCTTGGCGGTGGGGATCGTTTTGATGTGCGTGGCATCGATCCCGTCAGGGTATTGTTCCTGCAGGGTCTCCTTGAGCTCGTCGGTCAAGGTGTTGAAGGAGCGGATCAGGCGCTGCATGGTGGGTAGCGTGCGTTGGTCCTTACATGTCCAGAACGTAGGCGAAGATCAGCGGGGCCACGATCGTGGCATCGCTCTCGATGATGAATTTCGGTGTGTCGACGTCCAGCTTGCCCCAGGTGATCTTTTCGTTGGGCACGGCGCCGCTGTAGCTGCCGTAGCTGGTGGTGCTGTCGCTGATCTGGCAGAAGTAGCTCCAGAAGGGGATGTTCTCGCGCTGGAGGTCCTGGTGCAGCATGGGCACCACGCAGATCGGGAAATCGCCGGCGATGCCGCCGCCGATCTGGAAGAAGCCGATGCCATCGTTGCCGCAATTGTTGGTGTACCAGTCGGCCAGGAAGATCATGTACTCGATGCCGCTCTTCATCATCTGGGGCTTGCAATCGCCGGTGATGCAGTGTGCGGCGAAGATGTTGCCCAAGGTGCTGTCCTCCCAGCCGGGGCATACGATCGGCAGGTTGCGCTCGGCGGCGGCCACCATCCAGCTGTTCTTCGGGTCGATCTGATAGTACTGCTCCAGCACCCCGCTGCGGATCATCTCATAGAAGTACTCGTGGGGGAAGCGCCGGTTGCCGCTCTTGTCGTCGGCGGTCCAGAGCTCCACCACGTGCTTCTCCAGGCGGCGGAAGGCCTCGTGCTCGGGGATGCAGGTGTCGGTGACCCGGTTCATGCCGCGGTCGAGCAGGTCGCGTTCCTGCTGGGGGGTGAGGTCGCGGTAGTGGGGCACGCGCTCGTAGTGGTCATGGGCCACCAGGTTCATCACGTCCTCTTCCAGGTTGGCACCGGTGCAGCTGATGATGTCCACCTTGCCTTGGCGGATCATCTCCGCGAGGATCTTGCCCAGTTCGGCGGTGCTCATGGCGCCCGCGAGGGTCACCATCATCTTGCGGCCCTTGGCCAGGTGCTCCTTGTATGCTTTGGCGGCATCCACCAGGGCGGCGGCATTGAAATGCAGGTAGTGCCGCTCGATGAACTCGCTGATCGGTCGTTGGCTCATGATCTCGTAGGTCGGGGGGGATGGGTCCGGGGGCGAAATATAGAAGCGCCTTTCGCTACGCTCCGCAACCGTGCATGAAGAAGTAAAGGGCTGCGGTGGCCACCAGAAAATAGGGGACCAGAGCGGCTGCTCCGGCATAGTCCTTCGCCACGCGCTGCCCGAAGAAGAGCATGAGCAGGGCGGCCACGGCACAGGTTGCACCGATGCCGCCCAGGCAGGGTCCCCGGCCCAGCAGTACGGCCACGGCACCGGCCGCCGAGAACAGACCGGCGGCCAGTTCCACCAAGGTGATCACCGGGAGCAGCAGGGGCATGGTGCCCCGGAGGGGGCTCTTGGCGAAATGATCGGTGAGGTAGGCCTTGTTGCCCTTCCAGTCCAGCACTTTGTCCAGGCCCGATTGCAGGAAGAGGATGGCGAGGAAGGCCGAAAAGGACAGTTGCATCACCGGGAACAGGGGGAGGCAGGAGCTTGTGGCGCAGGGCATGTGGTCCGGATCGGTGGGACAAGGATAGGGAGCGGAAGGGGCCCGGCCATGCGCAAAACGGCTTCCATGTCCTTCTGTCATGGTCCATCCGCCCGGCACGGTGCTTGACTTGGGCCACGGCCCCGCCGCTGCCTGTGGCATGTTCCCCACCGGCGCCGTGGGGCGGTATCTTTATCCCTGCCAACCTGACGTGCGCCTATGAGCGACTTCCTGCGACCAAGCGATCCACTTCTCAGTTCCGAGGCCATCGAGAACGAGACCGAGCTCATTCCCCTGATCACGGCCGAGGATGAGGAGCAGATGAACGCGGAGACCACTCCGCCAGAACTACCCATCCTGCCCCTGCGCAACACCGTGCTTTTCCCGGGGGTGGTGATCCCGATCACGGTGGGACGCGACCGCAGCATCCGCCTGATCCAGGACGTGTACCGCGGCTCCAAGACCCTCGGGGTGGTGAGCCAGAAGAACGCCGACATCGAGGAGCCGCACCAAGAGGACCTGAACCGGGTGGGCACCATCGCCACCATCATCCGCATGCTCCGCATGCCCGATGGCAGCACCACCGCCATCATCCAGGGCAAGAAACGCTTCGAGGTGCTGGAGATGGTGCGCACCGAACCCTACTTCACCGCCCGGGTGAAGGAGTTCGAGGAGTTGCGCCCGGCCAAGGACGATGAGAGCTTCCTCGCGCTGGTGAGCTCCCTGAAGGACCTCGCCACGGAGATCATCAAGCAGAGCCCCCACATCCCCACCGAGGCGCAGTTCGCCATCAAGAACATCGATTCGCCCTCGTTCCTGGTCAACTTCATCAGCAGCAACATGCAGGCGGAGGTGGCCGAGAAGCAGAAGATGCTCGAAGTGGCCGACCTGCGCGAGCGTGCCAACATGCTCCTGGCCCACCTCACCAAGGAGCTGCAGCTGCTGCAGATGAAGAACGAGATCCAGAGCAAGGTGCGCACCGAGGTGGACCGGCAGCAGCGCGAGTACTTCCTGCACCAGCAGATGAAGACCATCCAGGACGAACTGGGCGGCAACCCCATCGAGCAGGAGATCGAGGAGATGCGCGAGAAGGCCCGCACCAAGAAGTGGGGCCCGAAGGTGGCCGACATCTTCGAGAAGGAGCTGGCCAAGCTGCAGCGCATGAACCCCGCCGGTGCCGAGTTCAGCATCCAGTCCAACTACGTGCAGCTGCTGTTGGAACTGCCTTGGGGCGAATACACCGAGGATAACTTCGACCTGAAGCGCGCCCAGCGCATCCTCGATCGTGACCACTTCGGTCTGGAGAAGGTGAAGGAGCGCATCATCGAGCACCTGGCCGTGCTGAAGCTGAAGGGCGACATGCGCGCACCGATCATCTGCCTGTACGGGCCTCCCGGCGTGGGCAAGACCAGCCTGGGCAGGAGCATCGCCGAGGCCATGGGCCGCAAGTACATCCGCATGAGCCTGGGCGGCCTGCACGATGAGGCCGAGATCCGCGGCCACCGCAAGACTTACATCGGCGCCATGCCCGGCCGCCTCATCCAGAGCCTGAAGAAGGCCGGCACCAGCAACCCCCTCTTCGTGCTCGACGAGATCGACAAGGTGGGCCGCGACCACCAGGGCGACCCCGCCAGCGCCCTGCTCGAGGTGCTGGACCCCGAGCAGAACAGCGCCTTCCACGACAACTTCGTGGACATCGACTACGACCTGAGCCGCGTGATGTTCGTGGCCACGGCCAACAGCCTCAGCACCATCCATCCCGCCCTGCGCGACCGGATGGAGATCATCGAGGTGAACGGCTACACCATGGAGGAGAAGCTGGAGATCGCCAAGCGCCACCTCCTGCCCAAGCAGTTCGCCGAGAACGGCATCAAGCCCAAGCAACTGAAGCTGGGCCCGGGGCTGCTCGAAGCCATCATCGACCAATACACCGATGAAAGCGGGGTGCGTTCGCTCGAGAAGCGCATCGCCAAGCTGGTGCGCTACCGCGCCAAGCAGATCGCCCTGAAACAGAAGCACAGCATCACCATCACGGTGGACGACCTGGTGAAGATCTACGGCCCCAGCCACGCCCGCGACAAGTACCAGGGCAACGACGTGGCCGGCGTGGTGACCGGCCTGGCCTGGACCCCCACCGGCGGCGATATCCTCTTCATCGAGACCAGCATCACCAAGGGCGAGGGAAAGCTCACCCTCACCGGCAACCTCGGCGATGTGATGAAGGAGAGCGCCGTCATCGCCCTGGAGTACCTGAAGGCACACAGCAACATCATCGGGCTCGATCCCGAGGTGTTCAAGCGCTGGAACGTGCACGTGCACGTGCCCGAGGGCGCCACCCCCAAGGACGGTCCCAGCGCGGGCATCGCCATGCTCACCAGCATCGCCAGCGCATTCACCCAGCAGAAGGTGCGCAAGTACGTGGCCATGACCGGCGAGATCACCCTGCGTGGACGGGTGCTCCCCGTGGGCGGCATCAAGGAGAAGATCCTCGCCGCCAAACGCGCCGGCATCAAGGAGATCCTGCTCAGCGCCGACAACCGCAAGGACATCGAGGACATCGATGCCCGCTATACCAAGGGCATGCGCTTCACCTACGTGACCGAGATGATCGAGGTGGTGCAGCACGCCCTGCTGAAGGAGAAGGTGGCCAACGCGCTGAAGGTGGCGTAAGGGGAGGGCGGCTTGGTGACGTGTGCCAAGGGCATGTGCTTACTTCGCACTACCCCAGGTCCATCGCCATGTCCCGCATCCTTCCGCTCCTTGCGATCGCGCTGCCACTTTGTGTCGGTGCCCAGCTCAGCATGCCCGCTACCTCGCATGCCGATCTCCAGCACCTCAAGGTCGTGGCCGCGAAGGAGCCCGATGCCCGCAAGCTCACCCTGGCCACGCAGGGACGCTATCCCACCGCCTACATCGATGGTCGCTGCATGGTCGGCTTCCTGGGGAAGGTGAACGATCCTTTCGATCCGGCGGCCGTGGATCCCGCCGTGCGGGTGGGCGCACGGGTGGGCGATGTGCTTTCGTTCCGGGTGGATGCCGCGCACCTTGACGCCCTGCATCAGATCCCGGGTCTCACTTACGCCGAGCTCGCGGGCAAGGCCGCGCCCACGCTCGACAGAGTGGTGCGCTCCACCCGCGCCGACAGCGTGCAGCGGGGCATCAACCTGCCGCAGACCTACACCGGCCGCGATGTGCTGATCGGCGTGCTCGACTGGGGCTTCGACTACACACATCCCATGTTCTACGACACGGCCATGACGCAGACCCGCATCCGCGCCGCGTGGGACCAGTTCAAGCAGGCGGGACCGGCGCCGGGATCGTTCGGCTACGGCACGGCGTACACCACACCCGCCGAGCTGCTGGCCGCGCAGGCCGACACCGCCAACATCTACAGCTACGCCACGCATGGCAGCCATGTGGCGGGCATCGCCGGGGGCGGTGGCGCGGGCACGGCCTACAGGGGCATCGCCTTCGATGCGCAGTTCGTGTTCTGCACCTTCCTGGTGGATGCGGCCGCCGTGCTCGACGCCTTCGCCTGGATGAAGAGCATCGCCGACCAGGACGGCAAACGCCTGGTGGTGAACATGAGCTGGGGCCTCTACCACATGGGCACGCTCGATGGCAACTCCCTGATCAGTCAGGCGATCGATGGCTACTCGGCCGATGGCGTGGTGTTCGTGAACTCGGGCGGCAACAACGGCGATGTCAACTTCCACATCCGGAAGGCCTTCGCCAGCGACACGCTGCGATCGCGTGTGCAGTTCTACTCCTACTCGGCGCACGAGCACATGTGGGGGCAGAGCATCAGCATGTGGGGCGAGCCGGGCCGGGATTTCCATGCCGGGTTCGAGATCACCACCAACGGCGGCCAGGTGTTGCAGGCCACACCGTGGTACCACACCGCCACGCAGCCCGCCTACATCGATTCGTTCATGGTGGAAGGTGCGGATACGGTCTTCTTCAACCTCACTGCCGATGCCGCCCATCCGCTGAACGGGCGTCCGCACTTCAGGCTGCGGGTGAAGAACACCAGCGCCTCGTTGAAGATCACCTTGAAGGCCACGGCGGCCGAGGGTGTGGTGCACTTCTGGAACGTGACCGAGCTCGACAACGACGTGGGCAACTGGGGGCAGGCCTTCCAGGCGCCGCTGAACGGATGGACCGTGGGCGACAGGGAATACGGGATCAGTGAGCCGGCCTGCACCGAGAGCCTGATCACCGTGGCGGCCTACAACGGCGAGTACCAGACGGGCAACGGCAACTGGGCGGGCGGCAACATCGCGGCGTTCTCCTCGTGGGGCCCGACGATGGACGGCCGGATCAAGCCTGACCTGGCGGCGCCCGGCGTTAGCGTGGCATCGTCCATCAGCTCGTTCACCGACAACAGCTATTCGTCCATACTGAACGTTCCCTTCGAGGGGCGCACCTATCCCTTTGCGCGTTTCTCGGGTACCAGCATGTCGGCGCCGGCGGTCACGGGCATCGTGGCCCTGCTGCTCGAGGCCGATCCCACGCTCACGCCCGCTGAGGTGAAGGAGCTGCTGAAGTCCACCGCACGCACCGACCAGCAGACCGGTACGATCCCGGCGGGAGGGAGCACGCGTTGGGGCATGGGCAAGGTGAACGCATACCGCGCGGTGTGCGAGGCCCTGGGCGTGGTGGGGATGGATGAAGTGGTCGTGGAGGGAGGCGTACGGCTCTGGCCGAACCCCGCATCGGACAATGTATGGATCGCTCTTCCTGAGGTGGGTGTCGTCGAGGTCCGGATCACGGACATCGCTGGGCGTGCGGTGGGATCGGGGCGTCTCACGGGCGCGGGGCCCCATCTGCTGGATACCGGCCTTCTGCCCGCAGGCGCCTATCTCGTGCGCGGCCGCCACGCGCAAGGCGAGTTCGCGGTACGCTTCGTGAAGCCGTAGTCTTGCGGCCGAAATGACCGACCCGCGCGCGCTGGCCATCGCCGACCACACCTATGTGCTCCCGCCGGAGCGTATCGCGCAACGCCCCTTGGAGGAGCGTGATGCGGCACGATTGCTCCAGTACCGCGATGGCACGATCACGGATCACCGCTTCAGTGAGTTGGCCGAGCTGCTGCCGCCCGACACCTTGCTCGTGCTGAACGATACCCGGGTGGTGAACGCCCGCCTGGTGCTGCACCGCTCGACCGGCGCACGCATCGAGGTGTTGTGCCTGACGCCCGCCGATGGTGGCGCGGTGGAAGCGGCCTTCGCGCAACGCGGCACCGCCACATGGAACGCCTTCGTAGGCAACGCCAAGCGCTGGAAGGAAGGGGAGGAGCTCATCCTGAACTCCACCACGGCCACCGGTGAGGACTTGGTGCTGCGGGCTCGACGGTCCGGGCCCGAGACCGTGACCTTCACCTGGGAGCCGACCGAAATGGCCTTCGCCGAAGTGCTGGACCGCGTGGGCCACGTGCCGCTTCCGCCCTACATGCAGCGCCCCGACGAGCCCGGCGACATGGACCGCTACAACACGGTGTTCGCCCGCGACAAGGGCTCTGTAGCGGCCCCCACGGCGAGCCTGCACTTCACGCAGCGTCTCCTCGACGCGTTCGCCGCCAAGAGCATCGCCACGGCCCGCCTCACATTGCATGTGGGCGCGGGCACCTTCCTGCCGGTGAAGAGCGAGCGCATGGCGGAGCATACCATGCACAGCGAGCAGATGCGTGTGCCGCTGTCCGTGCTGGAGGCCCTGGCGGCACAGCCCGGGCGAGGTCCGGTGGTCCCGGTGGGGACCACCGCGCTGCGCACCTTGGAGAGCATCTACTGGCATGGGGTCATGCTGATGCAAGGCCGTGCGGGTGTGGAGCTCGCCGTGGGCCAATGGGAGCCGTATGATCATGCGGTGGATGCGCTGCCCACGGCGGAGCAGGCCCTTGCCGCGGTGATCGAGCAGGTGCGCAATTCGGGGAGTGGCCGCTTGGTGGGGAGCACCAGCTTGCTGATCGCACCCGGTTATCGCTTCCGCTTCGCCGATGGGCTGGTCACCAACTTCCATCAACCCCAGAGCACCCTTCTGTTGCTGGTGGCCGCATTTGTGGGGCCTGATTGGCGGCGTATCTACGACCATGCCCTGACCGCAGGGTACCGCTTCCTCAGCTACGGTGATGGCTCCCTGCTCTGGCGCAATGGGCATGCGCGTTGACCGGCCCCGGACCGCGAAGGACGTGACGCGATGAACAATACCGTCCGCCTATCTTCGTTCCCTTCGCGCATGGCCCGATCCCTACCCTTGTTCGCCGCTCTGCTGCTGTCCGGCGCCGCCATGGCACAGTTGGGCGGCAATACCTCGTTCCGGATCCTCGATATCCCGAACTCGGCCCGTTCATCGGCCCTGGGGGGCAACTACATCGCGGTGAAGGACAACGACCTTAACCTCGGGATCTTCAATCCTGCCCTGCTGAACAAGGAGATGGGGCGCCAGGTGGCCCTGAGCTACCTGCCGTACTTCGATGGGATCAACATCGGTTACGTCGCCTACGGCCACCACTGCGACAGCATCAACACCACCTTCGCGGGGTCGGTGCAGTACGTGGACTACGGCACCTTCACCCGCACCGACGAGGCCGGGACGGAGCTGGGTTCGTTCAAGGCCGGTGAATACGTGATCCAAGTGGGTGCTTCGCATCCGCTGGACAGCCTCTTCAGCATCGGGGCCAACGCCAAGTTCATCAACAGCGTGCTCGATACCTACACCTCCACGGCGTGGGCTTTGGATGCCGGGGTGGTCTTCCACAAACCCAGCAAGGGCATTACGG
>Ga0207868_1000278_pt1 | contig 63234 bp, 55 predicted proteins | sample Passage237B_FD_187370 | JGI IMG/M metagenome (GOLD analysis project Ga0207868, IMG submission 187370) | Cellulose adapted compost microbial communities from Newby Island Compost Facility, Milpitas, CA, USA - Passage2 37B (SPAdes) (version 3) ... | reverse complement strand
CCCGCCCCGGTGCGCGTCGTGAAACGCTTGAGAAGTACGTCAAGCGTCTGGAACAGCTGGAAACCATCGCTACAAGCATGCGTGGCGTGCGTGGCGCTTTCGCCATCCAGGCCGGCCGTGAAGTGCGCGTCATCGTCGACCCCGAAACGGTGGACGATGCCAACTGCGTCTACATCGCCCGTGACATCGCCAAGCGTGTCAGCGAGGAAATGACCTTCCCGGGCGAAATCCGCATCACGGTGCTGCGTGAAATGCGCACCGTCGATTACGCCCGCTGATCCGCCTTGCATCCAATTAACACCAGGCCCTGTCCTTGCACGGACAGGGCTTTTTCTATTTAATCGACGCATGCCAAACACCAAATCGTTTGCGGGCTGGGCCTCCTGTGACATCACACCCCCACTGGGTATTCCTCTTGGCGGCCGAGGCCCCCGCTTCACCGCTGCCGACAGCATCCTCGATCCTCTCTTTGCACAGGCCACGGTTCTGCAGGATGCCTCCAATCGCAAGCTGGTACTCCTCAGTGTGGATCTCATTGAGCTGTCCCGGCCGCAGACCGATCGCATTGCATTCGCCTGCGCGTGTCTGCTGGGATGCTCGCCTCAGGATGTGATCGTCAACGCATCGCATACCCACAACGGGCCCATGATGGGCTTTGCCCGCTACGCCACCCTGCGCTCGATGCCTGCCGAGCTCGATACCTATTTCAACTGGCTGGTCGATCGCCTGATCAGGCTGGTCGTGGAGGCCAGAGCAACATTGACACCCGTAGCCATTCAATGGCGGATGGGACAGAGCAATATCGGCATCAACCGCCGGCGTTTTGTGGACGGCGAGGTGAAGCTGGCACCCAACGATCAAGCTCCCTATGACCGCAGTCTGTGGGTCCTGGAACTGCGATCCACGCACTCGCCTGACCGCCGGGCGATTCTGTTTTCACATGCCTGCCACCCGGTGATGGTCTATGGCTTTGCCTGGTCCGCCATCTCCGCCGAGTGGCCAGGCCAGGCGCGCATTGCTCTCAGACAGTCGCTTGGACAGGATGTGCACTGTCAGTTCTTCCAAGGCATGGCAGGGAACATCCGCCCGCGCATCATGGCCGATCTTGAAAAAGGCGTCTTCCGCAAAGCATCGCATGAAGATGTGATCACCACGGGCCAGAACATCGCCCGCGATATCGTGTCGCTCATTGAAAAACCCGGCGACAGCATTGATCTGAAACTCGCCTCAATCATCAGCAGCTTCACTGTCACGCGCGATGAAGATGCCATGCCCCCTGCATCGCACTGGGAGGCCCGACTCAATGCTGAAGATGAAGCTCCGCGCGAAGCGGCCCGCTACTGGCTGCATCGCATGTCGCCCGAAGGCATTCCGCCATACCCCACTACGCCCTGGCCGGTGGGGCTGATTCAGATCAGTCCCAATCACCTCATCGTCTGGATGGGCGGTGAACCGGTGGCAGAATGGCGCGATGTGATCAGTAAAGCATTGCCTGGCCAGTCCATCACCGCCTGGGGCTACACGCACGATTCGAACGGCTATCTGGTGACCGACGCTCTGCTGCCCGAAGGCGGCTACGAAGTGCATGGCACCTGGCTGTCGAATCAATCCCCTGCCCCCCTCAAAGCAGGGCTCGACGCCGCAGGCGCTGCAGCATTTCGGCGCATGTATGCCAGCCTGTCGATGATGTGAAGCGTTTTGCTCCTGACCGATGGGGCTACTACAATCCGCTTCTTCCTGCCGTGATATGACCCCGCCTACGGTCGATGCAAAGGCCAGCCATGCCTCCCCCTGATGATTCACAGGATCGTCCCGCGTTACCGCCTGTGGGTCCCATCAGGCCGCCTGAGCTGCCCGCCTACGAGACAGATGACGATGGTGAGCGTCCCGCGACGGAAACGCCCACCAAGCCGATGCTCGACACGCAGGTCCCCGGCGCGATCAAAGCGGTCCATGATCCTTACTCGGCCTGGCGGTTCGCCAATTTCCGCTACTACATCACGGGGCTGCTGGCCTGGGCGATTTCAGGCCACATGTTCAACGTGGTGCTGGCGTGGCATATCTATGAGATGACTAACGCCAAAAGTTCGCTGGCGCTGGTGGGTCTGCTGCAGGTCATGCCTGTGCTGCTGCTGGCGATGGTCGGCGGCGTGCTGGCGGATCGATTCAACCGCAAGCACCTGCTCATGGGCATGGTGTCCGTGCGAGGCTGCTGCCTGGCGCTGATGGGCCTGCTGTCGCTGACACAGGTGCATGTTCCCAATCTCTGGATCCTGGAGCAGACCAACCATCAGCTCGCCCGATTCGTCTCGTGGATGGGCGAGACGCAGGCCGACTTCAACCACCCGGCGCTCCCGCTGATGTATCTGCTTTTCCTGGTGCTTGGGACCGCCAACGCGCTGGGTGGGCCAGCTCGTGCGGCGATGCTGCCTTCCATCATCCCCATTGCGCACTATTCCAACGCTGCCACCTGGAACAGCAGCGTGGGGCAGCTTTGCTCCATGTTCGGCCCGGCTCTGGGTGGGCTGCTGCTGTGGATCTTCGCTGCCAATCCCAACGGCTACAGCTACATCTACTTCCTCGCAGCAGGCTGTATGGTGATCTACCTGCTGCTGCTGTGCATGGTGCGCTACCAGCACACCATCAAAGCCGTCACGCAGCCTGTGATTCAGAACATGGTCGAGGGCATTAAGTTTGTCTTTCAGCGTCGACTGATCTTCGCCGCCCTTTCGCTGGATATGTTCGCAGTGCTGCTGGGCGGTGCGACCATCCTGCTGCCTGTGTACGCCAAGGACATTCTTAACGTCGGTCCGATGGGCTTTGGCGTGCTGCGAGCTGCCCCGGCGCTGGGAGCCTTCACGATGGCGATGGTTATTGCCCATCTGCCTCCGATCCGCAAAGCGGGACCCACGCTGCTCTGGTCGGTCGCAGGCTTTGGCGTGGCGACGATCATCTTCGGCCTGTCCACCTGGTTCTGGCTGTCGCTGGTGGCTTTGTTCCTTACGGGCGCCTTTGACAACATCAGCGTAGTGATCCGTCACACCCTGGTTCAGGTGCTCACACCCAATGACATGCGCGGGCGTGTGTCGGCCGTGAATAACATCTTCATCAGTTCTTCCAACGAACTGGGAACCTTCCGCGCCGGCCTGTCCGCTGCGGCCTTTGGAACCGTAGCTGCGGTGGCGGGTGGTGGTGTGTGCACGCTGCTGGTGGTAGCCATCATCGCCCTGGCAATTCCGGAAGTACGCCGCTTCGGCTCACTCAAGGATGCCCGGCCGCTGGATGAAAAGTAGCCGCTCCGTTACGCTGATGGCATGACATACACACCTGCTTCCAACCGTTACAGTGTTCAGCCTTACCGTCGTTGTGGCCAGTCGGGTCTGAAGCTGCCGGCCATCAGTCTGGGGATGTGGCATAACTTTGGCGACGCCGCCGACGATGCCAACTGCAGGCAGATGTGCTACACCGCTTTCGATCATGGCATCACGCACTTCGACCTGGCCAACAACTATGGCCCCAAGCCCGGCGCTGCCGAGACGCGTATGGGTCATATCCTCAAGGAATTTCCCCGCGAGGAACTGGTCATCTCCACCAAAGCCGGCTTCCTGATGTGGCCCGGCCCATATGGCGAATGGGGATCGCGCAAGCAGATCCTTCAGAGCCTGGACCAGTCGCTCAAGCGCCTGCAGCTTGATCACGTGGACATTTTCTATCACCACCGCCCCGACCCGGACACTCCGCTGGAAGAAACCATGAGCGCGCTGGACACTGCGGTGAAATCAGGCAAAGCCATTTACGCGGGTATCAGTAACTATTCCGGCGCAAAGACCGCACAAGCCGTGCAGACCATGGCTGCCAATCACTGGCCTAAGCTGCTGATTCATCAGGTGAACTACAGTATGTTCAACCGTCGTCCTGAGTACGACCTCTACGGCGTCACGCAGGCTTCGGGCATGGGCGTGATCTGCTTCTGCCCGCTGGCGCAGGGTCTGCTGACCGACCGCTACCTCAAGGGCATCCCTGCCGATTCCCGCGCGGCTTCGCCCACCGGCTTCCTCAAAGCCGACCGCATCACGCCGCAGGTGCTTGAGAAGATCACGAAGCTCAACGCCATCGCCCAGGCACGTGGCCAGTCGCTGGCTCAAATGGCGCTGGCGTGGGTGCTGCGTCTGCCTGCGGTGACCAGTGCGCTGATCGGTGCCAGCCGACCTCAGCAGATCATCGAGAACGTCAAAGCCATGGAAAACACTGCATTTTCCGATGAAGAACTCAAGGCCATCGATGAAATCGTCGGCGTGCACTGAGTCTGCTGATGAATGACATTCATGGCCTGCATGTGATTCACACCATCGCATGCAGGCCTTTTTCCTCGTTGTCATCCCCAAGATAATAGGAAGATGGCTTACAGATCCGCTGATGTTTCGATTCACGTGTGAGCACTGCATTGTCTTCATCGCCTGACCTGATCATCCTGGGCGCTTCAGCGCGAGCTGCAGCGCAGTCGGCCATCCTCGCAGGCTATACCCCGTGGTGCGCCGATCTGTTTGCAGATCGCGATCTCGCTGCCATCGCGGCGACGATGAAATGCCCACCCGGGAAATATCCGCGTGGGCTGCTTTCGCTCGTCAGAAAACACGCACCGCCCGATGCTCTCATCCTGCTCACTGGCGCGATGGAAAATTACCCTCGCCTGATCGGTGCGCTGCAGTCCATCCGCCCCACGCTGCATGCCTCGGCCGGGGATATACAAGCCCTGCGACAGTGGAATCCAACCGAGGATCAGCCTCGAGCAATTGAAGGCATCCGCTGGCCTGAAACGCATCATCTGCCTGAGATGGAAGCCGCTGCGTTTTTTGTCGAGGAGCATCTGGAGCAGCGTGATATCCGATGGATCATCAAGCCGGTGAAATCGGCGTCAGGCGTGAACGTGGAGCCTGTGGTGGATATCGAATCCATCTACTGGCCCAGCAGAGTGCAGCAGTTCATCGCCGGCCTGTCGCTTGGTGTGGTCTGGCGATCGCATCACGGCGCGTGTGAACTGCTTGGCGTCACGAAGCAGATTCTGGGCGATGAACACTTCGGCGTCACCGGCCTGCGATATGCGGGCAGTATCGGCCCCTGGCCTGTCACACCCGCGCAGCAGTTCGCGCTGGTCAGGCTCGGCCAGTGGCTGACAGATCGCTTCAACCTCCAGGGGCTCTGGGGAAGTGATGTCATCGTCGACGAAGCAGGCGACTTGTGGCCTATTGAGTTCAACCCGCGCTACACGGCCAGTGTCGAAGTGCTTGAAAAAGCCTGCAGTTTCGCAGCATTGAACCCATCCAGCCAGCCGGCCCCTGCCACCCGCATTCATGGCAAAGCCTATGTCTTTGCCAAGTACGATGCCCGCGTGCCTGATCTGTATGAATCCTTCACTTGTGAGCAGATCGCTGATGTGCCCAACGCGGGCAGTGAAGTGCGAGCCCATCAGCCCATCTGTACGATTTTTGCGGACGGGGATGATGTCAATTCGTGTCTGACCGGGTTGCACGCACTGGCCAGGCAGGTTTACACTCGCCTGCAGTGAGCAGCCCATTGCAACCATCTGAAGACTGGCAGCAGGATCTGGCCTGCATTCTGGGCGGTGTCCCGCTGCAGGCGCAGGTTCGCCCACGTGCGTTTGTGATGGGCAGTCCTGTCGCATGGGAAGACGCGGTTACTCAGGCAGGCGATTTACTGCGTCAATCCACCCGGCCTGCGATGCTGGGGCTGCATACGCTGACGATTGAATCGCTGCGTGTGATCGTTACCCTGGCTCGCGAACATCAGGGCTGTCTGCTGCCTCGCCCGTTTCTGGATTCGCCGCTGAGGCTGACACAACCCATCACGCTGACCGCCACGCTTGGCCACCTGCTGCACTGCCCGCTGCTGCTGGGCATTGGTGTGAAAGCCAGTCAGCTGCCTTACCACCTGCCTGCAAAGGACCAGCGTTTTGAGCGTCTGCCCGATTCGCTGGAGATGGTGCTTGAACTGCGTCAGGCATTGAAAGCGGGCCATGAGGATCACCCCTTTATTCGTCTGCTGTCGCAGCAGCCTCGCACTGGCGTGCTGCTGGGCTGGTGGTGTGAGGAGCGGGTGGCCAGCCAGTGGCATCGACTGGCGGCTGACCTCCAGCATCGCACGCGCATGGCAGTGGTGAGTCTGCCTGATCCTGAGGCGCTCAACTTCAAAGGGGTTGAAGCGGTTATCGCCTGGCAGACGGCCTGCAGCATCGCGACAGGCGGCGTGTCGTTTTTCTCAGGAAAACCCGTGTCCTGCAGCCCGTGGGATGTGATGCTCACACAGCATCGCCCCGGGGTGGTGGTGGATACATCCCGCACGACGACGGATTTTCGCGGACTTGGACTGGAGGAAACGCGCGTCATCCGCATTGCAAGCTCGATGGATCCAACCGCGGCGGTGAGTTTCGTTGTTCCCGATCTGGCCATTGGAACACGCGGGCGCGTGATGCGATTCGATGGCCAGGTCCTCTGGCTCTGCGCCGATCCATCGCAGGGTCAGCCTGACCTCACCACATTGCTGCTGCAGGAAATCTATGATGCCAGCAGGAGGACCCGCGTATGAACAGCCGGCCCCTGCTCATCCAAGGCGGAAAGGTCATCGACCCCATCAGCCACGCTGGCATTGTCGAGCGCGATGTGCTGGTGCATGAAGGGAAAATCGTCGCAACGCTGCCAGATGGACTCAGCCCGGAAGTGATCAATGCAACAGGCATGCTCGTCATGCCTGCGGGGGTGGACATGCATACCCACATCGCCTCGACGGGGGTAAACCTTGCCAGGCAGATGCAGAGTGGTGTCACGTTCGCCGGCCAGCCTCTGGTTCCTTCCACGTTCGATACTGGCCGACTTTACAGCGCCATGGGTTACACCACCGCTATCGAAGCTGCGGTCAGCCCATCCGATGCGCGAATGGCTCATCTGCAGCTTGAGGATACGCCCAACCTCGATAGCGGCATTCTCACGCTCATCGATAACAATGAAACGCTGATTGAGCTGATCGAAAAGAAGGATTACCCCGCCGCCCGCGCGTTCGTCGCACAGATGCTTCATTGCACCGGCGCACTGGGGATGAAAGTGGTTAACCCGGCCGGCGTGGCATCGTGGCGACGCGATCCGGCGTGCAGTCAGATTCAAACTCTCGATCAGTTGATCCCAGGCTGCAGTTACGTGACACCCCGCCGCATTCTGCAGACGCTCACGCAGATCAGTGAGGATCTGAATCTGCCTCACCCCACGCACATTCACGGGAATCGGCTCGGTGAGCCTGGCAATGCTCAGATTCTGATGGAGAGCATCCGCGCCATGGAAGGCCGACGCGCGCACATCGCGCACCTGCAGTTCTACGGCTACGGCGCCACAAAGAAAGGCCAGTACACCTCTGCAGCACAGGAACTCTGCGCGTTTCTGGAAGCTCATCCCAACGTGACTGCTGACGTGGGCATGGTCATGTTCGGCGATGCGTTTACGATCACCGCAGATACGCCGCTGGAATATGGTCTGTGGCAGCGAACCGGAAGTGTCGCCCGCCCCGCTGTCTTTATTGAGAGCGAATGCGAAGCAGGTGTGGGCGTGATGCCCGCGTCATACGATCGAACCAATCGCGTGCACAGCCTGCAGTGGGCCATCGGGCTCGAACTGCTGCTGCTTGCAAAGAACCCCTGGCAGATCTGTCTGTCAATCGACCATCCCAATGGCGGCTCATTCCTTCATTATCCAACCATCATCGCCATGCTCATGAATAAGGCTCTGCGCGATGAGGCTCTGGCTAAGGCTCACCCTTGGGCCAGGAAGCACAGCTCGCTCGCACAGATCGATCGGGAGATGACGCTGGAAGAAATCGCGATCATCACGCGGGCCGCCCCTGCGCGCATGCTGGGCATCGATGCAATCAAGGGTAGCCTGATGCCTGATACCGATGCCGACCTAACCATCTGTACATTTGCTTCCGAGGATTCCGACACCCTTTTCAGGGTTCCTGATATGGTCATCCGAGGGGGAACCCTCATTGCAAAATGTGGAAAAGTTGTTCAAGAACTCCCAGGACGGCGTTTAAGGGCAAAAATAACCGTTTTCCAGGACGATTTGAAGGCTTCTGAACACAGGTCCGTATCTGACAGGAGCATATGCCCCACGCAATTTGGTTTGACCACGGGTGAAATAGCCCAGATGCGCCAAATCACCCGCAAGCATTGAGTGGTGCCATGGCGTCAATTGCCATTCAACACTTTCTTTTCAAATTACCCATATTAACACTTGGCGATCTAGCATCTACCCTTATAATCCACGCAGCAATGTCCGGATAAAGGAGCCATCGAGCTTCTTCCCCGCCTGATTATCCGCCTGAAATCCGCCTGACCCGGGACTGCCACCGCGGTAGAAATGAATACAGATAAAGAACTTACAATTATTTCTATAAATAATTGGTTCAAACCTCAGACATAGGACGATAAGAACTTCTTGTCTGCATTTATCGGTCCTGACGGCTCGAATAAATAAACGAATGTCCACAAAATTGGGCATTTAGCGAGTTGCACACTGCTCATTCATAGTTGTAAGGTTTATAGGACTTGGTCCGATTGAGCAGAATGGGAGAGAGTCGCCGGGGGATAAATGGTGGTGAAGGGGCAGGGTTTCCTGTGTCTTCAAGGTACGAACAGTATTTGATGGCGTTTCCATTACAGCCGGATGGTTCGCAGTAACCTCTGGCGGAAATTCCTGGCAGCCGCATCCGCGGTGTCTCGTACCCATCCATGTTTCGATCAAGGCGCAGGCTTTCCTTACAGACGGGAAAGTAACAACTGCGAGGTGGTTCTGTCACACCTGGTTGTAATTGAGGACTCGATGAAACCAACATCACCCCAGCTTGAAGGCTCGCTCAAGGCTGTAGAGCTCCCGTCCGAATCCGCAGCGCCAATCCCCCCTGTCCCAATGACAGAGTTTGGCGTCGCCCGAACCCACCGCGAAGTACTGGACTGCTGGAAACTCGTTCACCAGTGCTATACAGAATCAGGCCTGATCGACGCCAACAGCTTCGGGGTACACACGTCGCGCCAGGCTGCGTCACCAAGCTCCGCAGTCATCTATGGCAGAACGCAAGGCCGCATTGATTCCACGCTCACCGTCATCGCCGATGGTCCTGAAGGTCTCCCGCTGGACAAGGTCTACAAGCCCACTCTCGATCAGCTTCGCAACAACGGCCATAAACTTGTAGAAGTAGGCCTGCTGGCCGATGCTCGTATCAATCACTCACGTTTCTCGATGGAACAGACCTTTGGCACGATGCGCTATGGTCTGTATCGTGCCTACTACGCCCAGGCTGATATTGTCATCGGCGTCCATCCTCGTCATGCTGCGTTCTACAACCGAATGATGGGCCTGGAGGTGATTGGCCCGCTCAGTGAACATCCGTCAGTGAAGCATCGCCCGGTTCTACTCATGAGGCTGGACATCAACCGAATCCGCCTGGAACCCACGCCACGTCTGCTTCGCTACATCAAAGCCAATCCGGTCGATCAGGTTGAATTTGATCAGCGATTTTCCTTCAGCAAGGTCAGCATGAGCCGTTCGGTGATCAGCCAGTACCTGAATCACATGGAATTTCAGCAGAAATTCAGCCGTTTTCAAACTCCTGCAGCGATCCAGCCGATTCAACAGATAAGATAAGTGTTCTGTTGATCGCCTCCCTCCACGGATGCCGTTTTGGACCAGGAGCCAACCCAATTTCAATTACCTCCCGGGGCGGGAGTATCTCTGCCTCTGGAAGGTGGTGCCAGCGTTGACGCATCGCAGGACAGCCCCTCTGTCACGCGAGCGCCCCACAGCCCCTTCCGCTACGAAGATGCCTTTTCGCGCACCGTCGGGCTGGTGACCCATGAAGAACTGGCCATCCTGCGTACCCGCCGCGTGGCCATTGCAGGCATGGGCGGTGTCGGAGGCAGCCACCTGCTGACCCTTACCCGCCTGGGCATTGGCCAGTTCAACATCGCCGACTTCGACAACTTTGATGTCGTCAACTTCAACCGCCAGGCCGGTGCCAGTGTCAGCCATCTCGGGCTGCCCAAGTGCAAGGTCATGGCCGACATGGCTCGCGACATCAATCCCACCCTCGACATTCAAGCATTCCCCCAGGGCGTGAACAAGGACAACATCGACGCATTCCTTGATGGCGTGGATGTGTACATTGATGGTCTGGACTTCTTCGCCGTGGACATCCGCCGGACGATGTTCGCCGCCTGCTGGGAGAAGAAGATTCCCGCCGTCACCGTCGCCCCGCTGGGGATGAGTGCCGCCCTGCTTAACTTCATCCCTCATGGCATCACAGGCCTTAAGGGTGGATTGAGCTTTGAGCAATATTTCCGTCTCGAAGGCCGGGAGCGTGAAGACCAGTATCTGCGTTTCCTCATTGGTCTGGCGCCACGGGCCCTGCATCGCACGCACATCATTGATCCGTCTTCGATCAACCTGGCTGAGCATCGTGGCCCGTCCACGCCGATGGCCTGCATGCTGGCGTCAGGTGTAGCCGCCACAGAAGCGTTGAAGATTCTGCTTCGCCGAGGTGGCGTGCTGCCAGCGCCGTATGGCGTTCAGTTTGATGCGCTGGGCAATCGCCTGATCCGCACCTGGCGGCCGGGCGGGATGCGAAACCCCCTGCAACAGCTGACGCTCAAAGTGGCCCGCAAGCAGATGAGTAAGGTACTCGCCCAGGCAGCGCAGGCGCGCCATGCCGTGGCCGATCAGCCCGAGCCTTCCAATCAGATTCAGCAGATCCTGCATCTGGCACGCTGGGCTCCCAGTGGCGACAACACTCAGCCCTGGCGGTTCGAGATCATCGACGATCGTCACTTCGTCATCCATGGCAGGGACACGCGCCAGCACTGCGTCTATGACCTGCAGGGCAAAGCCAGTCAGCTTGCCCTGGGCGCTCTATTCGAAACCATCCACATCGCGGCCACCGGCTCGTCGATGCAGGCCACCATCACCCATCGCGCCGGCTCGCCTGAAGACAAGCCCGTGTTCGATGTGATGCTGCGTGAAGATGCATCAATCAAGCCTCATCCCCTGCTGGCGTGGATTCCCACCCGTGTCACGCAGCGCCGCGCGATGAAGACCACGCGTCTGACGGATCAGCAGAAAGCTGCTCTGGAAGCAGCAGTGGGCCCCGACTATTCCATTACGTGGTTTGAGTCGTTCTCTCAGCGTCTCAAGGTGGCCAAGCTGCTGTTCAAGAGCGCCAGGATCCGCCTGACCATCCCCGAAGCCTATCACGTGCACAAGCATGCCATTCAGTGGCATGTGCGTTTCAGTGAAGACCGCATTCCCGACCAGGCTGTCGGCCTGGACCCGATGGCACTGATGTTCATGCGATGGGCCATGAAGAGCTGGGATCGCGTGAAGTTCCTTAATCGATTCTTTGCGGGAACGGTGCTGCCTCGCATCCAGTTGGATTTCCTTCCCGGGATGCGCTGTGGTGCTCATGCCGCGCTGATTGCAAAGCAGCAGCCTCGCACGATGGATGACTACATCGCCATCGGCCGGGCTGTTCAACGGTTCTGGCTGACCAGTGCCTCGCTGGGCCTGCAGTTCCAGCCTCAGACCACGCCGGGCATCTTCTCCGACTACGCAAGACAGGAACTTGCCTTCAGCCAGGAGCCTCACGCCCTGCCCGGAGCCCATCGCATCCGCCGCGGGCTCAGCAGGCTGGTAGGTGAAGAATCGCTGGACGCCATGGTCTTTCTGGCCCGCCTGGGTCAGGGCCCCCGCCCGACCAGCCGCTCCACGCGTCTGTCGCTGGCCAAGCTGCGCCAGCTGGATCACGCGGCGTCCCCCATGGAACTGTCTCCCCCCTCGCAGCCCGCTGCCCAGGAGCCAGCCCGGGAAGACGGGCCGCATGTGGTCTCCCCCACTCAGGCCGAGGTTCCCCCAGTCGAGTATCCGCAGTGAACACGCCCATGACGTCTGGAGATGACGCTGCTGCTTCGCGTCGTCGCCGACGCGTGCTGTTCATGGCCGAGGCCGTCACGCTCGCCCACGTGGCCCGTCCGCTGGTCCTGGCGGAGCACCTGCCCACCGACGAGTTCGAACCCATCCTCGCTGCAGACCCCCGCTACGAGTCCCTGTACGCCTCCAGTACGGTCAGGCGGGTCGGACTGGACTCCATCCCCAGCGAACAGTTCACGGAGGCTCTGGCCAAAGGGAAACCCATCTACAGCCAAGCGACGCTGCAGAAGTATGTCGACGATGACCTGAAACTCATCAATGAGCTCAAACCCGACGTCATTGTCGGCGATATGAGGCTGTCACTGGCTGTCAGTGCCCGACTGGCAGGAGTGCCCTACATCACGCTGACCAACGCCTACTGGAGCGCCTACGCCAACGTACGCTATCCCATCCCGGACAGCCCGTTCACACGACTGCTCAGCGTCAGCACGGCTCAGGCCCTGTTCAGCATGGTCCGCCCTATTGCTTTTGCGGTCCACGCTCTGCCGATGCATCGTGTGATGCGCAGCCGAGGCCTGCCCGGGGTGGGGCTGAGCCTGCCCAGGGTCTACAGCGAATCCGACCTGACGCTCTATGTCGACCTGCCCGACATGACCTCGATGAAACAGCTGCCCGCCCACCATCGCTACCTGGGGCCGATCCTCTGGGAGCCGGCAATTCCACTGCCCGCATGGTGGGATCAGTTGCCGGTCGACAAGCCTGTGGTGTATGTGAATCTGGGCAGTTCCGGGCCCGCGGCTCGTGTGCTGTCCACCGTGCTCAAAGGGCTCGAACAGCTGCCCGTCAAGGTGATCGTCGCCACCGCAGGCAAGACACGGATCGATAACCCGCCGGCCAATGTGATCGTCGCCGACTTCATGCCCGGCCTGCAGGCGTGCAGACGTGCAAGCGTCGTCATCAACAACGGTGGCAGTCCGTCCACCCAGCAGGCCATCGCCGCGGGCAAGCCCATGCTCTGCCTGCCCAGCAATATGGATCAGCTGCTTAACGCCCAGGGCATCGCACGCACGGGGACGGGTAACATCGTGCGAGCCGACCAGATCTCCGCGTTGGCCATTGAGACCCACGCCCGTGAACTGCTGACCAATCGCCAGTACGCTGCCCGTGCGTTGAACTGGCAGCATCGCCTGGAATCGATGGATGTCCATGGGACCTTCCACCAGATTCTGCGCGAACTGCTCACGTAATTCGCCGCATCCCCCTTCTCACTACGTGCGTCTTATCAAATGAAAATCCCCGATCCATCGGATCGGGGACAGTGAATGTCATTGGGATGCGTTGATAAAAAAACAACCCCCTGATGACTCAGGGGGTTGCGATTGGAAACTGTGTTTCCGAACTGTCCGGCTTAGCCGAATCTCACAAGGAGATTAGCGGCGGCGGCGGGCAGCCATGGCCAGACCGGCCAGGCCGAAGAGGCCCATGGCAGCGGTGGCGGGTTCGGGCACCACGGGGGTGCTGGTGGTTTCGAAGGTCAGGTTACCGTTGGTCTGGAACTGGAAGTCCGGACCGGTGAAACCGTTGACAGCGCCAATGTCAGGCGTGACATACGAGCTGGTCAGAGCATCCCAGAACTGCTGAGCAGGGTTGACAGCATCGAAGGGAGTAGCCGACGAAGCGGGGTTAGCCAGCACGAACGAGATCACATCGTTCGCGTTCACGCCGCGGAGGTAGCTGTCGTTGACGTAATCGATCTCAGTTTCGATGACGGTCGAACCGCTACCGTGAACCGAGGTCACACCAGGATACTGGTTACCATCGGGAGTGCCATCGAGATCATTACCACTGCCGGTAATAACGAAGCCGCCACCGACAACAGTCACGTTGCTACCCGAGAGAAGCAGCACGCCCGAGCCATTATCTGCACCGAAGCCCGTACCGGCCAGATCATTCGGAGGAGTGGTCGACAGCCAGAGCTCGAAGTATTCATTGGTGCCATTACCTTCGCCAAAGATAGCAAAGGAACCAGGAACAGTGTTCGTAATGCTCTCGGAGAACTTGACCACCGTGGTCAGGTAATAGGTGGTGCCGACGCCAGCCAGCTGACCACCACCAGCAACGTTGATGACCGAGATGCTCGACTGGAAGTAAACATCGAACGAGTCACCGATACCGGCATTCTGGCTACCAACAGCCAGAGTGTTACCTGCGTTGAGGTCGATGGACTGAATCGTGGTCCAGCTGCTGCCCGCACCGCTCAGGTCAATCTGAACGGCATTAGCAGCCTGAGCAGCGCTGGCGCCAGCGATAACGCCAGCAATACCTGCCGCGGCAATAAGACTCTTCATACCCTTGAACATTGCTATCTCCTTGGTTTCTCCCGTCCGGCCCCTCACTTCTACCATCGCTCCGGACGGGTCGCGATGGCCTCATTTCAAACACACCAACATGGTGCTGTATTTCAGAATCACTGGAATGGAAGAAACATCTGTCCCTGAAGAGATGATTCTCCCATCCAATCTCGACAAAAAAGTACACCGAGTTTGGGCCTCGTGCAAGTAGGGGAAGACACCATTTTGCCCCAACTTGAGCGCCACTTGCCTAATTTCTTGAAAAATTCTTTACCCAATTTCTCAGCCCTATGCATCCTACCCAGACAGAAACCGTCTTAAATTGGGTCAGGATCGTCGCCAAGCTCCTCCGAAACATACAGTTAGGTCCCACCCCATGTGGCCCATTGCTTGCAATGGCCCTTAACAGGGGTCAGAAGGCTTGGTATTTATCCTAAACTTTGATTCTGACGCGCTTTTCAGGCTTTTTTGACTTATCCACGCCTCAGTATCGGAGGGTACGCGGGAAGAAATCGTAGCCCATGGCCTGCTTGGCACGCATCAGGGTTTCCTCAGCCACGGCGTTGGCGCGGGCTGTCCCTTCACGCAGAACCTCCAGCACATAGCCCGGGTTGGATTCCAGCTCGGCCCGACGCTGACGCATGGGTTCGAGGAAGACGTTGATCACTTCCGCCAGGCGCTTCTTGCACTCGCCATCCCCCACTTGCCCCTTTTCATAACGGGCTTTGAGGTCGGCGACCTCGGCGACATCGGGGTTAAAGGCATCGTGATAGACAAATAGAGGATTGCCTTCAATCTTCCCAGGCTCAGTCGCACTCATACGGCCAGTGAAGATCTTGTTGCACTTCTTCTGGACCGTCTTTGCATCGTCCGATAACAGAATAGTGTTCCCCAGCGACTTGCTCATCTTGTTCTTGCCATCGGTCCCGATCAGACGGGCAATTCGGCCGATGCGGACTTCCGGAACCGGGAACACTCCCTTGGCTTCATGGGCTTCGTCACCGGCCTGGGGGTCAACGCCGCAATAGACCACATTGAATCGGCGGGCCAGTTCGCGGGTCATTTCGATGTGCGGAGCCTGGTCTTCCCCCACCGGAACAATGGCAGGCCTGAAGGCCAGAATGTCGGCCACCTGCCCCACCGGGTACATGAGGAAGCCAAAGGAGTAGTTATCGCCCAGATTCTTGACGATGATTTCGTCCTTGACCGTGGGGTTACGCATCAGTCGACCAAAGCCCAGCAGCATGCCGAAGAACCACGTGAGTTCCGCGATGGCGGGTACTTCGCTCTGGAGGAAAATGGTGGATTTCTTCGGATCAATCCCCGCCGCCAGGTAGTCCATGGTGATCTGAAGCACATCCTCACGGATGGCTTTGGCTTCCTGAGCGCGGGTGGTCAGGGCATGGGTGTTGGCGATGATGAAGTAGCAGTCATAATCATCCTGCATGGCCAGTCGGTTCTCGATAGAACCCACATAATGGCCCAGATGCAGCCTGCCGGTGGGCGTATCGCCAGTGAGAATCCGTTGACGGGTCGGTTGTTTTTGAGAATTCATCGCCATGTTTTAGTGAGACAGCCGCACAAAGGCAATTCGCCACCCCCTGCTGGCTGATTTTCAAAAAAACCCAGGCTTGTGAACCTGGGTTGAGTGGATTTCAGAAACATATAAAGGATAGCTGTGCGATCAGCCCACGCGGACCGAAAGCGAGCTCATCGCCGAGGGTGCGCCGGGCTGGCCATAGGCCGGCCGCGGAGGCATGGCAGGCTGGGTCGCCGGGGCCGTGCGGACAAAGCCTTCGTCCGAAAGCTTCTTCATGAGCATCACCCAGGTTTCGCGTTCAAACTCCAGCAGCTTGATGGCTTCCTGGATGGCAGCAGCATCACGATTGAAGTTGGCGTCAACGAGCCTGCGGTAGATATAGGTGTACAGCGCGCTCAGACGTTCGCAGAGTTCGGGGGCCTGCTTATGGTTCAGGCTGGTGGTCAGTTCGAGCACGATGCGCTGGGCACGCACCAAAGCGTTATAGCTGGTTTCACGCTGCGGATCATCGAGCGTCTGCAGCCCCTGGTGACAGAACTTGATCGCGCCATCGTAAAGCATCAGCCTGAGTTCTTCAGGTGAAGCAGTCAGGATCTTGGTGCGAAGATACGGATTGGTCTGATTCATCGTCATGGCTTGAAACGCCCGGTATCTGAACTCGGATGCCCGGACTTACTATCGGCTGGTCGTGGGCTGTCAGGTGAGCTTTCACTCACAATTGTTGGGTCAGACTTATTCAGCCCTGTCCTGCTCAGTTATTTCGACGGATGCTGTAGCTCGAGGCCAGCTGCGCCAGCGAATTCAACGCAGAAGTCTGGTTCTGCATCTGCGCCAGCGCGGTTTCCATCTGAGCGAAGGAGTTCTCATAACGCATGCGTTTGTTATCCAGCAGCACCTGCATCGCAGCAATGCGCTTGTTGTTGGATTCAATGCGTGCATTGAGACCATCGAGCGTGTTCTTCATCGTCCCCGAGACGGTGTCGGTGATGCGGTTGATCAGCTCTTCAAGCTTCACGCCCACACCGGCTTTGACCGTCGTGGTGACGTTGGTTTCCTCGTTGGTCTGTGTTTCCTTGAAGCTGAACAGCGAGATCACCCCTTCACGGTCAGCCGCCAGAGCTGCGTTGAGCTTGGTGGCATCCAGTTCCAGCGTCGCGCCGTCCTTGAGTGTCAGCCCCACCTGATGGAGCGACTTATACACGCCAGGAACTTCGTTATTACGCGAAGTCAGCAGCCTGTAGAGCGAACTGGTGATGGAAGCCAGCGTGGTATCACCCTGGAGCAGGCCCTTGGTTTCAGTTTCTTTGTTGTAGGTGTTGTAGCTCTTGATGGTGGTCATGACAGAGTTGAAGTCTTCCACAAACTTCTGAACTGCTGACACCACTGCTGCATCATCACGATTGACCGTGACAGTCACCGGGCCACTGCTCACACCCTTGAGGTTGATGGTCATCGCCGGAATGAGATTGCCCATGGTATTGGTGGGCGACACCACAGCGATGCCCTTGGCCGGGTCGGATGAGCCGTAGAAGACCACTGCGTCCTGCGCTTCAACCAGATTGGAGATGCCCAGGTTCAGGCCGCCGTCGTCAAAGACGAAAGAGCCGGCTTTGCCTTCCTGCTTGGAAATCAGGCTCAGGCGATAAGGATTAGTCGATGAGCCATCATTGAAGACGCTGGCCGTCACCCCCACACCTGCATCGTTGATCTTGGTGACGATGGTGGCCAGAGAATCCGTGGCTTCAATGACAACCTTCTTCTCGAAGGAGCCCTGAATGTTCTCGCCTGGCGCCGAGGCTTCGCCCAGGATGCCCAGATCGCGAGCCGTGGTGGAGCCCGCTTCTGTGATCTTCATCGCCACCGAGCCTGAGCCGGTGTCTTCAATGAGGATGCCATCACCGTTGTCGTTAATGCGGGCGTTGATCGCCAGGCCACGGCTGTTGATGTCCGCCAGCACGTCGGCGATGGTGATTTCGTCGCCAGAAGACATATCCACCGTCGCGGACATGCCGTTGGAGTCAGTGATGGTGAAGTTACCCTTAGCCACACCCTTTCCGCCGTTGAGCGAGGTGAGGAGGGTTGATTCGGAGATATAGCGGAACTGGAGGTTGCCCGAATCAATTCGGCCGTTGTTCACGCTCTGGTCGATGCCCAGGAAGCTGGCCGCATTGCCCGTGACATCACTGACAGTGATGCTGCTGTTAGGAGCCCCCACCAGACGAATGCCGCTGCCCGAGTCATTGAGCGATGCCGAGATATTCAGACCAGCATCGTTGATGGTCTTCACAACATCCGACACGCTGCGGGCAGCAGAAAGATCGATCTGCGTGCCATTAATGTCAATAACACCGGCGTTGAGGCCGCCATTGCCGCCGCGCAGATTCTTGAGCAGCTTGGAATTCATCCCCGCCAGAATGCGGTCACCTTCGATTGCGCCCGAGCCATCAGCATCAGATCCGAGGATGCCCAGGTCTTCCGCTGCTTTGGAACCATTGAGCGCAGTGATTTCAAAGGTGGATCCGCCGCCACTGCTGTCGGTGATTTTCAGTCCCGCACCATCGCGGCTGGCGACAATCGTCTGCCCCGTGTTATTGGCGTGATTGTTGATGAGGTTGATCACATCGCCAACGGTTTTCGCGCTGGAGATGTCGACATCGAAACTCACACCGCCTGAACTGGTGATGCGGAAGTCAGCCAGAGCCGAAACCGTACGGACGCCATTGCCATCGTTCAGCGCGGTGAGCTGCGTGTTGTCGCCCAGCGTGTTGATGGCCTGGCCATTGAGTGTGGTCCCTGTGCCAGCGTTACCCAGCAGTCCAAGACTGGCGGCCACGCCTGCGGTGTTCACATCGGCCACCGCCAGCGAGGTGACGTTGGCGCCGGTGTTGTCCGTCAGAACAAAGCGATCGCCTTCCACAGACGCCCGGACATTGATGCCCGAGGTGTTGTTGATGGCATCAAGCACATCGTTGACGCTTACTGCAGTGGACAGGTCCACCACAGCCGAAGCGCCGGCGCGATCGGTGATGCGGATCTTGCCTCGCGTGATCCCCTCCCCGCCATTGAGCTGGGAAAGGTAGGTATCGGTGCTGAGCTTGGCAGCGCCGAATTCAAAAGTCATGGTCGTGGCCAGATTCAGCGCCGCATCCTTGTCGGCCACGCCTTTGCTGATGGCCTGCTGGGTGCTGACGAGCTTGGCGACGTTGAAGGTGTAGGAGCCCGGCATAGCAGTGGCCGCAGCCGAGGCTGTGAGGACGGTGTCGTTGCTGCTGGTCACACTGGTCTGCGTAAAGCTGGTTCGCTTGGCCAGGTTAGCAGCGGCCATCTTGAGCACCAGCAGCTTGGCGTTGACCGACTGAAAAGCCACCTGCTGAGTCTGCAGCAGTGACGTCTGGTTCTTGACCAGCGTCTGCGGCCTGGCTTCGAGCGCCATGAACTGCGTGATCAACGATTGATGATCAATACCGCTGATAAGACCAATGCTGCTGGTGACAGACATTCGTTGGTTCCTTGGCTCGACAGGCAGCGCCATCCGCTGCAAGGGCGCAGAGTTCAAGTCTCTGCAGCTGCTTCACCTGTAGTTATCGAACCATGCAGACCCCCTACTTGAAAATGCCCCGCATTTCCCGCGGAAATTCAATGGATTGTTAGAAATGGGTTAAGACCCCGCTGTGTGTTAAGCGGGGTAATTTGAGACGAAATGCGGGAACGAAAAAGCCTTCTGAGTACAACTTGGCCTGGTCGGGGGGGTGGATCAGAATTTCAGGCCAGATATGAAAGTAGCTCAGAAGGCGTAAGCAAGATTATCGACTCGACTTCTAGATTTTGTCCATAACCTGATAAGGGTAATTCATCTCATTTAAGAAGAAATCAGCAGCAGAAAAATTAATACTATCCTTTCATTTCATCAGGTTATTTACTCTCCTGCTCAACAGACGTTTTCCTCTCTAATCCCGGTTTTGAGATACAGATAGAGCATAAGAGATATACTTTCAATACTTTATTGCCAATGCGGAGCAAGATTTTAACAAAGGATATTGCACTCTCTTATGTACGATTTGATTTCCCGTCTGCTAACAGCGACAGGAAGATGTCTTTCAGGCACAATAAAATTTTCACCCGATTGAAAAAAACGGTGGCCATTCAATGACACCGCGCCCATCAACAGGCCATCAATACTGCCTGGTCAATGACTGGAAGAGAAATGTCATGAGAAGCGAGGGCGAGAAAAGGAACCCAATCCCCTGCTGCAGATCAAACTCAGCCTGCCGTATCTACAGCACAGGGTTCAACTAAAAAAGGAAAGGCACCCCCCCTCGACCAGGGTGCCCTTTCCACACAAATAACAGGATTAAATGTCCAATTGAAATCAGATGATTTCAATCATCGTGGCATTGCCTGAAACATCATTGATTCGCAAGTCAGCGAGATCAAACAAGGCGGGGCCAAGCCATACAGCGGAACGCGGATTATATACACTTATCGTCATGCGCCTATAAAATCGTGATCTGGATACCCTGAAAATTTACTTATCGTTTACCCTATAGGAAAATCCCTGATGCCTTCTTCCACAAGGGTTTTCCGTCCTTTCACCATAGGCTAGGCGGGCTTTTATCAGGATCAAGCCACCGCCGGAAAATCTGATCATGATGTCATTCCTCTCCTCCATCGCCCAGTCGATTGCCTCCCCTCCCCAGCGGCATGCGATGTTCATTCATCTACCAATCGCACTGGCTTTCGTGATTGCCGGGCTGATGATTTTCTTCCTGCTTTCTCGCGGGAAATCGACCGCCCTGCGGCGCATTCTGATGGCCCTGTTGCTGGTCGGCGGTCTGCTTTCGTTTCTCGCAGCCCAGGCAGGCTCTGCGGCGATGGAAATGCTCACACTCCCCCTGACGCCTGAAGCGACACAGGCGCTGGAATCCCATGAATTCATGGGCAATCTGCTGTGGATGTTCTATCTGGTTACAGCAGGACTGATCGCTCTGACCACCTTCAAAATGCGCCTGGTGCGCTACCCTGCAGTGCTGCTGGCCTCACTGGCGGTGCTCATTCTGATGGGCTGGGTGATGGTGGTATCGCACGATGGTGGCAATCTGGTGTATCGCCATGGCGCAGGCGTACCTGCTTCCCCCAATAACACCGTGATTGTTACACCTTGATCCCGCGATAGATCACCGCGATGCCCATCGTCAGAGGCTGACAGCTGGTCTGAGTGAATCCGGTGTGCTGCATCATCTCGAGCATCTGCTGCCTGCCAATGAAGGTGTTCACACTCTTGGGCAGATAGCGATACGCCCCACTGTAATCGCGTGCGATCAGCGCTGCAGTGCGCGGCATGATGTGACGGAAGTAGAAGTTGTACATCGCCAGCAGCATCGGATTGGATGGCAGGCTGAACTCAAGCACAATCAGCCTGCCACCTGGACGCAGCACGCGGTAGAACTCCTGCATCGCCATCTGCGGCCTGGCCACATTGCGGATGCCAAAGGCAATGCTCACCACATCCACGCTCGCATCAGCTACGGGCAGCGACATTGCATCGCCCAGTTGATAGCTCAGCGGAACATCGCGCTTCGCCTGCCTGGCTTTATCGCGGGCGATGGTGAGCATGTTGTAGGTGAAGTCCACCCCCATCACACGGGCGGGTGTGGTTTTTCCCTGAGCAAAAGCCATCGTCAGATCGCCTGTCCCGCAGGCGACATCAAGCACCACATCGCTGCTTCTGACGTCTGCAGCTCGCACCGCAGCGCGACGCCAGGCCTGATCGCGACCCAGCGAATGCAGACGGTTGTTCAGGTCATAGCTGGGTGCGATGGCGGCAAACATCGCCTCGACACGACGGGCTTTGTCAGCCACCTCGTGAGGCTGATGCAGATTCTCATCTGTCCAAACGGCCGAACCCGACGCCGCTGATTGGGAAGTCTCTGAAGTCATGGCCTGTTACTGCGAAGCAGCTTCTCCTCCCTTGTGTTTTGCGGGAGGAAGCTTGCTCAGGGGCGTCAGAATATTGCGACGGAACTCGTCTTCACGCAGCGAGTATCTCGACGTGTCGTTGTAGTCGGGATACTTCTCTTTGATGATCTTGGTCAGACGCTCAATACGCGTTTCCGGATACGGATGCGTCGAGAGGAACTCAGGCGACCTGCCGCCTTCACCCGTAGCGTCCTTGAGAATCTGCATGACCTGAACCTGGCCCATGGGGTTGTAGCCCAGCTTGGTCATGTAGCGAATGCCCAGCATGTCGGCTTCGGATTCATGATCGCGCCCGAACTTGAGCAGATACATACCTCCGCCCACCTGACCACCGACGCCAAGCGCCTTGAGCCAGGAATTGTTGAGTTGGTCTCCCGCCACGCCGATGCCGGCCATGGCCGTCTGCAGTGTGGTGGTCTGAGCAATGCGCTGATTGATGTGAAGCGCTGTCACGTGTCCGATTTCATGCCCGAGCACGCCAGCCATCTGGGCCTCGTTGGTCAGACGCGAAAGCAGCCCGCGTGTGAAGAACACTTTTCCGCCGGGCAGCGCAAAGGCGTTGATGACATCGGAGTCCACCACATGGAATTCCCAGGGAAGCTCCGGCCTTTCGCTGACCGCAGCCAGGCGATGGCCCAGATCATTCACGTAGGCCAGGATCGCAGGCGACTCGATATCTCCGCCATATTCCTGCAGAAACTGAGGCGCGGCTTCCAGGCCAAGCTGCAGTTCCTGAGCTTCACTCATGCCCAGCGTGAAGCTCTGCTTGCCCGTGGCAGGATTGGTAGTACACCCTCCAGCCAGCAGAAGCAGCGAGAGCATCAGCAGACTTAGAAGCCATCGTGGTTGCATGGTCATTGGTGTGTTCCCCTTTCTCCACTTGAAGACTCAAGGCAATGACAGCGCCATCTTATCGCATGCAGGCCTAAAACCGCATCAGGCAATATCTTGATCATCACCTGCAGCTGTCAGCGTGAAGGTTGAACCGTCAGTCGCTGACGTGCGCCGAGCACCGCATCAATAGCCTGCTGTGTGCTGGCTGCGCGAGCAGTGAGGTGACCCATCTTGCGCCCCTTGCGTGCAGAGGCTTTGCCATACAGATGCAGCTTGACCGCTGGATCAGTCAATGCCAGATCCCAGTGTGGTGAATCCACATCAGGCCTGTCGCCCCAGACATCGCCCAGCAGATTCGCCATGGCCGATGCAGGTGCCAGCGGTTCAACACCGCCCAGAGGCAGACCACAGACCGCGCGGACCTGCTGTTCAAACTGACAGCTGTTGTGGCCTTCGATAGTCAGATGGCCTGAGTTGTGAGGCCGAGGCGCCAGTTCGTTCACCAGTACCTGACCATCACGCGTCAGGAACATCTCCACTGCCATCACGCCGATGACATCCAGCTTCTGCAGAATGGCGTGCGCCACTTCCACCGCACGAGCACCGGCCGAGGCAGGGATTCGCGCCGGCCACACCGACAGATCCAGAATGTGGTTGGCGTGAATGTTCTCAATCACGCCATAATCCACCACGCGACCATCTACGCCCCGGGCAGCGACGACGGACATCTCCATCTCGAAGTCCACCATCTTCTCGAGCACGGCTTCGGTGGTGCTGATCGCCTGCCACGCTGCAGGCAGATCTTCGAGCGTGCGGACCTTGACCTGCCCCTTCCCGTCATAGCCGAAACCTGCGGTCTTGAGCACGCCGGGCAGCAGATTCTGCTCACGCGCGGCAGTGGTCAGTTCTTCCAGCGAGTGAACCAGTGCGAAAGGCGTGACAGGAAAACCATTATCGCGCAGGAAGGTCTTTTCGCGGGCGCGATGCTGCGTGATATGCAGCACCTGACCATCGGGGTGGACGATGGTTTTTTCCGCAGCAGCACGAGCCGTGGCAGCGGGGACGTTTTCAAATTCGAAGGTCAGAACCTTGACCTGCGATGCGAACTTTCGGACCGCATCGAGATCGTCATAGGGCGCGACGACTTCAACGTCGGCCACCTGACCGGTGGGCGTGTCTGTCTCGGGCGAATATGTGTGGACGCGATACCCCAGCCGACGGGCGGCGATGGTGAACATGCGTCCCAGTTGGCCGCTGCCCAGCACGCCGATGGCGGCTCCGGGTTCGATGGCCTGGCGCGATGGGTTCAAGGGAGAGTATCCTTCAATACTTTGTCGGTCTGCTGCTGACGGAATGCCCGCAGCTTCTCACGCAGGTCGGGTCGGGAGTTGGAAAGAATCGCCACCGCCAGCAATGCCGCGTTGATCGCACCGGCCTGTCCGATGGCCAGCGTGCCCACGGGAATGCCCCCTGGCATCTGAACGATAGACAGAAGCGAGTCCTGCCCGGACAGAGCTTTACTCTGAACAGGCACGCCCAGCACGGGCAGCAGCGTGTGGGCAGCCACCATCCCGGGCAGATGGGCCGCGCCCCCTGCCCCGGCGATGATCACTTCCAGCCCGCGCGACTCGGCCTGCTGGGCATATTCCGCCATCAGCACAGGCGTGCGATGGGCTGAAACCACCCGACATTCATGCGCCACACCGAAATCGGTGAGGATGCGATGAGCATGGGACATCGTCTCCCAGTCGGAAGTGCTGCCCATGATGACGCCAACCAGCGGTAAAACATTCTGATTCATCGCAACAGAGTAACGATTTTTGCGAATCACGAAAAACAGACTTCCCGGGTCATTCCCCGCCTTCAGGGCAGGTCCAATAATGTGTCTCCCCCGCTGTTCACAGTCAGGAGGATTTGCTCATTTTTGGAGGGCATCACTTGCCTGAGCCTCATTTATATTGGACCTTACACTTAGGAAAACCTGCTTCAAAAACTGCCTCAATCTGTCCATTTCCGGCCTATTGGCTTATCGGACATTCCGATTATCGGACAGAAAGTCAAATGAAATAAACACTTTCCATTAAAATATTTGCATATAACGAATCAGCATTTCAGAAAGATTATTGGACGCATTTGTTGGCCGCTGCAGAAAAAAAAGCCGCCTTCCGATGAATGACAGCGTCGGAGACACGCCCGGCAGGAGATCGGGCGGACTGGGTCGTGGATGGCTTAGTCGTCATGCGACACAAAAGTGAAGCAGCCCCCGTAAGGAAACAGGCCGCTTCGGGAAAAGTGTGGGCCTTTGAGTAACAGGCCCGGGAGCAGATGCCATGAGTCGGGAAGCACTCATCGAACGTTTCTTCAATGCCCTGATCAGCGGTGACCGTAACGCCAGCAGGCAGATCGTTGACAACCTCCTGCAGGCGGATATCCCCGCCCGGGCCATTATGTCGCAGCTGTTCTGGCCGACCCTCGAACACATCCAGAAGCTCTACCGCCACGACCAGATGAGCGACATGGCTCATCACCTGGCCACCCGCCTGCTGCGTAACCTGGCCGACCAGATGCAGCTTCGCCTCGAACAGAACGAACGCAACGGCCGCACCGCCATGGTGCTCTGCGGTCCCGAAGAATCCGAAGAAATCGGCGCCCAGATGGCAGCCGACATGCTCGAAGCCGATGGCTATGAGGTCTACTTCGTCGGCGGTGGCGTGGCCAATGATGAAATCGTCGCCCAGATCGGCCAGCTCAACACCAACGTACTGGTGGTCTTCGGCGTGGTGCCCTCGACCGTCCCCTTCACCCGCCTGCTGATCGATCGTCTCCACGAAATCGGCGCGTGCCCCAAGCTGCAGATCGCTGTCGGTGGTGGCGTGTTCAACCGAGCCGAAGGTCTGGCGGAAGAAATCGGCGCCGACCTCTGGGCCAGCTCCCCACTGGAACTGTGCGAAAGCCTGGCAGCCAACCCCAACAAGCGCATGAACGACAGCCAGCGCACCGTCGGCCGCAAGCGTCGCACCCCTGCCAAGCACAGCGAAGCCGCCTGAACCAGCTCCCGCATTTACTCAGACTATCTCCCCTCAAACGGCGTCCATGTGGATGCCGTTTTTTTATGTTCGATAGAGGTAGACAGGGATTAGTGCGATCAGCTCGCGCATGACATCACACGTCATGCGAATTGATCATTCACTCACAACACCTGCTTCAACATTTGAAATGTCTGATGATCTGCCAGCGTGTGAAGGATTCACGCGCCCATGGCACCGACCGGGAAGATACCGGAGGAATCGTTGGTATCACGCAGCTGACGATCGATGCGTTCCACGGCTCCGGCGATGGCGGGCATGCGAGGATTGATGCGAAGTGACCAGCGATAGCAGTACAGCGCCTGGTCGAGATGGCCCAGCTGCATGTGGCAGTGGCCCATGTTGGAGATGGCGCCAAAATGCTCGGGAACCAGCTTGATCACTTCCTTGCAGCATTCAATGGACTTTTCCCACTGGTCCATGAAAAAATGCGCAATAGCGCATTGATTGTGGGCTTCAGCAAATTTGGGATCGATACGCAGCGCGGCTTTGAAAAGCTCCAGCGCCTGAGCGTAGTCTTCACTGTCGATCAGTGAGATGCCCTGCCTGAACAGGCAGGCAGCCTGTGGCTTGCAGCTGCGGAACCAGATGGACCAGAGCCCATGCTCCGCCATCTGATTGACCTGCTCATCGGAATCATGAAGTGCTTCTGCCAGGCAGTGACTCAGAGCCATGTCCCCTACCAGACCAAGCACCACCGCAGCAGTACGACGAACGTCCACCTGTGGATGATGAAGCAGGGAGCAGATATCGGCAGGTTGCCAATGACAGGCTACGTCGTGAGCCAGCTTGACGGGGTCGGTGCTCTGCAGACCGGGGCGAACAACGTTAAGAAACAGATTGGCGTCAATGTGCTTGCACATGATGTGGTTCAATCCTGGCTAGATTTGCACAGACGCAGAACACAGACACATGATCGGCCAACGATTCCAACGGAAGAGCACTTCATCTTACGTAATCGACCTTTCAGACCCGTAGGATTCACGATGACCTTTATCCTCAGGAGGATAGGCTCATTCACATCCAAAGTAAACTGAAAAAACGATTTTTCAGTGTTTTTACCGTGTCCTCAGCCGTCATAACGCTCAACTTTTACGTGTTTTTCAATCTCTTCGACCTGAGCCAGATCGAACTCGGCGATGCCAGGCCAAAGGGCATTGGCAGTTCCCACTGCCAGGCCTCGCCTGAGGATCCCAGGCAGGAGACTTTCAGCATCATAAGGCTCACCCATCGCGTTGCTCAGATCATGCTGGGAAGAATACCCCTCCAGCAGGCCTGCCAGCATGGAGTCGCCACAGCCGACGGTGTTGACCACTTTGTCGGAATCAATTTCAACAGTCCCCCGCCAGGCGTGCTGGCCACAGACCAGCCAGGCGCCGCCTTCGCCCATCGTCACCACGACATGCCTGACCTTGCGAGCCACCTTGCGGGCCGCAGCCACAATCTCAGCGTCCGTCTCAACTGCTTCCACGCCGAGCATCTGGGCCAGTTCCAGCTGGTTGGGTTTGACCAGCCATAAAGGATTATCGTCCACTACGCCGCCTGCTGACTCCTCGCCGGCGACATCTTCGAGTCCGATAAGCTGAGAAAGCATGTCGCCGCCCACATCGAGCACCACTTTGGCACCGCCTGACATGGCCATCATCAGCAGCATGTTGAAATGCGCCACATCCATCCCGCGAGGCAGCGATCCGCTGAAGACCATCAGCGTATTGGTCCGCGCCAGCAGGCCCAGTTTGCTCATCATGCGATGGAAGTCGGCATCAAGAATTTCGAAGCCTTCGTCGCGAATATGCGTGTCGGTGTGGAGGACCGGATCAATGAGCGTAATATTTTCTCGCGTCTGGCCTCGAACGGTCAGAAGCTGGCATATGATCCTGCCAGGGCCGGTGGATTGCAGGAATTGCTCAAACTGATGCGATTCGCCCTGTCCGACGAAACCTGTCGCCACACTGTCACATCGAAGTCTGGCCAGGGCCCTGCTCACGTTAATCGCTTTACCTGCGGGGTAGCGGCTGATCTGCCGCCCTTTGGCATGATCGCCTACCACCAGGTGCGGCACTTCAAGTACCCGGTCAATGGCAGTATTGAGGTTAACGGTAATGATCTGGTTAGGACGGCTCATACAGGCAGTGTTCCCTCAGGGAAGTGGAAAATCCATCATAACCGGATTAAGTCCCCTGTTCGGCAGAGCCGATAAAGAAGTCAGACCCGATCCAGAACTGGAGTCTGCGATGAACAATCACGAACGCCGACAGGATGCACGCCTTCGCCTCGATCGCGCCGTCAAGGTCCAGTGTGAAATGACTGGCCGATACATGGCGGCTCGCACCCATGACATCTCCGCCACGGGCATGCTCATGGAAATCAACAGCCCATCTCTGATGGTTCAGGGCCAGCGTCTGCGTGTGGGCATCGCCTGGAATGAACAGTCCGCAGTCATTGAATCCAGCAAGATGATCCCGGCCGTGGTTGTCCGCAGCCTGGGCATCAATGGCAGGCAGCATGTGGCGATTCACTTTGAAAATCGCCAGGACATCAAGATCGCTGCCACAGCCTGAGCCTGAATCTTCACTCAATTCCCAATCGGTGCATTGACCGTCGCGCTGGCATTCTTCCACCAGCGGCCGGATTTAAACCACCCTGCCTGGATGGTTTTGAAGCCATGATTTGAAACATGGCCATCCACATAAGCCAGATTCATTGAGCCTGCAGGCAGATCGATATTGGCGTTGTTGTGGAAGTAGCCACGATCCTCACCATTCATGTTGACCTGCATGTACCAGATGTTGGAGTAGTTCTGGATCATGCGTTTGGGCGTATTGTTGGTTCCCGTGACAGCATCCATGACCAGGCCGGTTTGAGACGCCTTGAAGATCTGAACTTCTCGCAGCCGGAATGAATTGCGGTTCACCGATTCATTACCCGCTTCCGTGACATTTGCCGTGCTCGATTCCCGCCAGCCCAGCCAGCTGTTCCACGAATAATCGACGTTGTAGACCCCATCCATGTTGCGGGCCATCAGCGGCCTTTTGTTGAGCATGGTCGGGCAGCGCCACACCGTAGGCCTGCGGTCGTTCAGACCTGCAGAAGATGTTGAACTCGAAGCCAGCTTCGTTCCGACATAGCGTTCAATCTCATCCTGCCAGAACACCTCTGCGCCACCTTGGCTGGCAGGATAGTTCCATGATGTAGCCGGGAAATAGCCGCGGTTATCCGACTGATACTGCGAACTGCCCATAGCGAACTGCCGCAGATTTGCCTGACATTTCACCACATGTCCTGCTTCACGAGCCTTACTTAGTGCAGGCAGCAGAATGCCCACGAGCATGGCAATGATGGCCATGACAACAAGCAGTTCCACCAGTGTAAAACCGGCCCAATGGCGAGAGAGTGACATGCCCCGATTCATGATTCAGCCTCCCAATGATACTGCGTATTTTCAGACAGATTGAAATGATATTACGCAACCAGTCCACTATAGCCATTGCCTGGTCACTTATAAAGATGAAAATTCTGTGCAGCTCAATTGAACTATGCCCTGACAGTGGACCTTGTTATGATTCGACTAGGGATGCTTTTTCCGACAGGTGCATGACGCATGGATAATCAGTCGATTTTCGCTACGACCGTCGCGCATTATCTGGCGCCGATTCGTGAATACCTCGAAGACCCCACCGTCTCGGAAGTGATGATCAATCACGCTCACGAGATCTTCATCGAGCGTCATGGCAAGATCATCCGCACGTCGGCCCGCTTCACCGACGAAGAAGCCTACAACGCCGCCATCAACAATATCCTGCAGTTCACGGGCAAATCGATCTCCGATGAACAGTCACTGGTGGATACCCGCCTGCCTGATGGCTCACGTGTCCACGTGGCCAAGGCCCCCTGCGCCAGACTGGGCACGGTCGTCACCATCCGTAAATTCTCCAAAGCCACGCTCGATATCGACTGGCTCATCGAACTTGGGTCGCTGACCCCCCAGGCCAGGCGGTATCTGGAAATCATCGTCCGCGCCGAACGCAACGTCCTGGTCGCAGGCGGAACCAGCTCGGGTAAGACATCGCTGCTCAACGCCCTATCCGCCTTCATCCCGCAGGGCGAGCGTGTGGTGGTGATTGAAGACTCCTCCGAACTTCAGATTCAGCAGGAACACGTGGTATCGCTCGAAGCCCGCCCGCCTGACCGCTATGGCCGGGGCGAAGTGACCATCCGCGACCTGTTCCGCTCCAGCCTGCGTCTGAGGCCTGATCGCATCATCATCGGTGAAGTGCGAGGCGGCGAAGCTCTGGACATGATCCAGGCCATGACCTCAGGCCATGGCGGCTCCATGGGCACGCTCCACGCCGATAACCCGGCCGACGCCCTGAACCGCCTGGAAACCCTGGCCCTGATGAGCAAGGTGGAACTGCCCCTTCACGCCCTGCGAGCCCAGGTGGCCTCGGCCATCGACGTGGTCATTCAGATGAACCGCCAGATTGGTGGCAAGCGTCTGGTTACCCAGATTACCGAAATTGAACCCCTGGGTGATGATGGCCAGTATCGCCTGCGGGATATCTTCACCCTGCAGCAGGTCCGCAACGAAAAAATGGAAAAGTGCATGCAATTGACATGGACGGGTAAGCGTTCATTACTTGCAGGCAATATGCATCCTGAAGAGGAGCAGTTGATTACCGCAGACATCGAGCCGATCTTTCAGGTAGATCGTCCCGTGGAACAGGCCTGATCAGGACGTGGAAGCCGTACTGGGGTACGGTTCCGGGAGTCTGAACCATGATTCAAGCACAAAATGCTGCCATCAAGCCGTCGGGCCGGAAAATCGGCCGCCGTCGGCTGACTGCCCGCCGGGCGACCGCTGCGACGATGCTTGAAACCATGCTCCTGCTGGCGGCCATCGCCATTCCCAGCTACGCGATCATCAGGCTTGCCCTGCGGGCGCTGCTGGGCTTTTACCATATGATGGTCACACTCATTGAACTGCCCTTCCCGTGAGATGGTCTCAGGGATACTGAACGACTGATAAAAACCGGGAATCGAACACTTACCGCAGCTTTCAAAGGAAACTCATATGCTCGCGAACCTCAAGAAATGCTCTGCTGCCATGACCAGGCTCTACCACTGCGACAAGGGCGCAGAAGGTCTGGAAAAGCTGCTGATCGTCGGCGCCATCGTGCTGCCTCTGCTGGGTGTGCTGATCGTCTTCCGTAACCAGCTCAAGGACTGGGTGACCGACATCTGGTCTGAACGCCGCGACCAGGCCGACGATTTCGATACGGGTCTGTAATCTGCCGCCTGCGTGTCCGCCCATCCTGTGATGAGCAGGACCCGGGCCGATGGCCACAGGCTCTCAGGTCATCAGGGGCTCAAGGGCAGGATGGCATACCGTCCTGCCCTGTCGTACATCTGAGGGAAGCCTCTTCCCCTGCCCGATGACCTGTGCTGACCGGGCCATCCACCTGAATGCGATGCCAGGCCGCAGGCTCAGGACTGTCTGCCCGTATTGATTGATACAGTGATTCTTCTGTTATGCTCGCGGAGCCCTCATGGCCGAATGGACTCGGTTCGCCTTATTTTCTGCTGTGCTCATCACAGCGGCGATCTGGGATGTGCGCACATCCCGTGCTCCGAACTGGCTGACGCTTGGCGGCGTCCTGGCCGGGCTGATTCTGGCATTGGGCATCGGTATCGCTCGAACGCTGGCCGGTGAACCAGCTTCGATCATTGGCAAGGAACTCGGAGCGGCTGGCATTGGACTGCTGGCGGGGTTCATCCCCATGGCCATCATCTTCTTCTCCGGTGCCATGGGCGGTGCGGACGTCAAAACCATGGCCGCAGCGGGTGCGATCAGCGCCAGCTGGTCGGTGGCGATTGAAACCTTCGTCAACGCCTTTGCCATCGCCGCCATCCTCGGACTGATTCTCATGGTCAGGCATCGACTGGTATGGCGTACGATTCTGCGCATCTGGACGGCCATGCTCATGGCACTGTCTCGCACCAAACCCTCGTTCAGCGAGGACAGCCCCAAAGTGCCTTTTCTGCTGGCGGTGGCACTTGGTGGAATTCTAGCGGCGGGAAGGCATCTGCTGGGCTGGCCGATTCCATGGGGGCTCAACGTTTCGTGACGTAACGATCCATCGGGCAGGCAATGGCGTATTTAACGTGATGCGCTGCACACTGATTCGAGTATGATGAATGGCTGCCATGACAGTGTCGGGTCATGGCCAGGCAAGCACAGATCAAGGAGAGACAGGTCATGATTCCAATCGACCTCTCCAGCCCGCTTATGCAGGCCTGCCTGTTGCTGCTTCTACTGGGGCTGCCAGTGACATTGCTTCTAGGGCTGGCCCTTCGCAGACTCTCCCCCGCCACCATTGCGGCTGCCCCCCGCCGAACGCTGGCGAGTCTCTGGCGTGACAGACAGGGCACGGCCACCATTGAATTCACACTGGTCTTTCCCGTCCTGCTGTTTCTGATCATGCTCCTCACGCAGTCCACACTGCTGATGGGGGCAAACATCGTCTGCAATCATGCAGCTTTCGCCGCCACGCGCAGTGCTGTGGTGATCGTTCCCCTGAACCATCCGGAAGTGGATGAGCCCTACAACACCATTCAGGGCTATGAGGACAGCTACAAGTCGCTGCGGATCCGTCGATCCGCAGTGCTGGCGATGCTTCCCATCTCAGGCCGCCTCGAAGCTGGCAGTGACAACGCCGATGCCCAGGCCATCGTCAGCGGCCTGAGGCATCACTACGACTCCTACGGCCGCGAGGCTCCGGTGTGGGTAGACTCACTGATTCCCGAAAGGCTCAGCTACGCCGAAGCCTACACACATGTGACCGTGTTCCAGACGCAGGTGGTCGATGGCCAGCTTCGTCTGCTGCCGATCCGCGGCGATCACACCTTCGGCCCGCGCGATCCCATCACGGTGCGCGTCACCCATGAAATGAATCTGGCAGTACCCTACGTCGGGCTGATCTTCGCCAATGGTCGTCACGCATCGGGTTCGGGTGGCAGTACGCTGTACGCCAACATCACCAGCCAGTGCACATTGCCCAATGAAGGCATTCCGCCTGTGCTGCCACCACGGCCGAGTTTGAATCGCATTCCCTGAAATCTGCTTCGCTTTTGACATTACCAGGCCTTATCAAGGCCTTGCATGGAAGATAAACAACGGTCATGACTCATCAGCCTCACTCCATCTCATCGACAACATCAGGTCCTGGTGGCGCCACTGGCCTGCGCCCGGGTGACAAGCTCGACAAGTACACCATCATTGAACAGATCGGTGCAGGTGGCATGGCTATCGTCTGGAAAGGCCATGACCCGGTTCTCGACCGACTCGTCGCCATCAAGGAATTCAACGTCGCCGCCATCGAAGCGCAGAGTCAGGAATTGGCCAACCGCTTCCGTGGCGAAGCCGACCTGCAGAAGAAGCTGGCGCGAAGCAGTCCGCATCTGGTTCAGGTGTTTGATTTCCTCGATGAAAATCGCGGCCTGTTCATCATCATGGAATACGTCGAGGGCATGAACCTCGAACAGATGATGATCCAGAACCCCGCCCCCATGGAACAGAGGCAGGCGCTGGGCGTCGTCGGCGCTGCGGCGCTGGCGCTGGGCGTAATTCACAAGCACAACGTCGTCCACCGTGACCTGAAGCCTTCAAACATCCTGCTGCCAGCCAGTGGCGGTCTGAAGGTCAGCGACTTCGGTCTGGCCACCCTGATGGGCAATCAGGATGCCATGTCGGTCGGGACGGTCCGTTATATGGCCCCTGAACTTTTCCGCGAAGAAACCGTTGACGGCCGCGCCGATATCTACTCGCTGGGCATGATCGCTTATGAGATGCTCGCCGGCCGCGAGAAGTTCAACGAAGCCTTCAAGGTGGTACTGCGTGACACGCGCAACCAGGCACTGCGCTGGATGAAGTGGCATACCAACCCTCGCGCAAAAGCTCCGCCGCTGTCGCAGATCAATCCTGACATCCCGCCTGCTCTGAGTGATCTGGTGGCCCGCATGATGGAGAAGGACGCCGCTTCGCGCGTCGCCAGCACGCAGGAACTCATCGATGCGATGCGCAGACTCTTTGCGCCGAATCAGAACGCAGGCACTGCTGCCACTGCTGCGGCCCCTTCCCAGCAGGCGGTTGCTGCGTCAGCCAACCCCACCGCAGCGCTTCCCAAGTCGAAGAAGAAGCTGTCGCTGATTCTGGCATCGGTGCTGGTGGTTCAGATGCTGATCATCGGCGGCATTGTGATGTACCAGAAGAGCCAGGAAGCCGCTGCGGTCCGCGCTCATGCCGAACGTGGCCAGGCCATCTACAACCAGGCCCGTGATGCCTACACCGCGGGTAACTATGAGCAGGCTCAGGCGGGATTCGAGGAAGTCGCTCAGGGCTGGGCCGATCACACGCAGCTCCACGCCGCCGCACAGGCCGGGGTGCATCTGGTCCAGGCCCGCATGGGGATTGATCAGGGTGATTTCAACGAAGCCCTGAAGCAGATTGAACTGGCCCGCGCCTTTAACGTCATCAAGCCTGCCACGCTGGACAACCTGCGTCAGGAAGCCCAGAGCATGGGTGCCTTCCAGGGCGAAATGCAGGCCATCAACGACATGATGGATCGCGGCGATCTGGGCATGGCCGCCACACGTCTGGAGAAGCTCACGGGCTCCACCGCCACCGAGCGCGACATGCTTCAGACCCTCAACAACCGTCTGCAGGGTCTGCAGGCCAACGCCCGCGAAACTCGCCTGATCGAAGAAGGCCGTCGTGAGCGTCAGGCCAACGGGCTCGAAGCGGGCATCCGCTATCTGGAACTCCAACTCGCCGCCCGCCCCAGCCAGCGCGTGAGGGAAGTGGTAGACGAGTGGAAGCAGGAATCGCGTTACGACGCGCTGATGACCCGTGCGAGGCAGTTTGAAAGCCAGGGCAAGCTCGACGAAGCCATTGCTGCTTTCACTCAGGCCCAGCAGATCCGCAATCAGAGCAACACCACCCAGCACATCCGTACTTTGCGCATTCGTTCACTGCTGGCCCGCGCTCAGCAGTTCGAACAGTCGGGCAACAGCGCCGGGGCATTGAACCTCTACACCGAAATTCTAGGGCTGGATAAGGACAACGAACAAGCCAAAGCCGCCATGGCCCGTATTGACGTGAGCAACCGTCGTCAGGGCTTCATGCGGGCCGCCCAAGCCGCACTGGACAGCAGGCAGTTCGACCAGGCAATCCAGCAGTTCCAGAACGCACGTGACATCTCTGATGATCAGGCCGCACGCGATGGGCAGAACACCGCCCGTCTGCTGCAGGCCATCGAACTGGCACAGGCGGCGCTCGAAGCCAATAATCTGGACAAGGCCCGTACGCACATCAACGCCGCTCTGGCTTTGTCGCCCAATAACGAGCAGGCTGTGGAAATGCGCAGCCAGCTGGAAAACCGCCAGCAGTACATCCGTCACCTCGCCGCCGGCGATGCGTTCAAGGAACAGGCAAAGTACTCCGAAGCCCAGCGTGAATACCTCCGTGCGCAGCGTATCGCACGCACACCACAGGTCGCCCAGAAGCTGGCTGACACCGAAACCCTGCAGATGCTGGCCCAGTCGCGCTACTACATTTCCAAGGAGGAATGGCGCACAGCCAGGGCCATGCTCAAGGCGCTGCTCGAAAAGCGCCCCCACGAAGAAGCTCAGCAGCTTCTGATTGAAGTGAATAAGAAAATCCCGCTTTCACCCGAGGAAGAGAATGCCAACTGATTCCCCTCGTCCAACATCCCGGCCGACGCGAGGTCGGCTGGCTCGGCTCTCACGCAACAAAGGCGTGGTCCTGGTCATCACCCTGCTGGCGGTGGTCCTGCTGGCGGCGCTGGTGCTTTATGTGTTCAACATGGGCCAGCAGACCAACGCCCGCATCGCCGCGCAGAACGAAGCCGACTCCGCCGCCAACGCCGGCGCAGGCTGGGTGGCCCGCTCGCTCAACACCGTGGCGATGAACAACACCGCCATGGCCAGGCTGATCTCCAATATCGCGGTGATCGACGCCCTGCCTCTAGCCGTGGAGTTCACCTATAAGGAGCAGCTCGACGCTCACACCACCACCGATCAGCAGGGTCTGTCGCAGGCGATGGAGCAGCAGCTTTCCCGCGGCATTGAAGACTGGTGGGTGCGTGACAAAGTCAACGAGATGGTCAACCGCATCGGCCGGGCGAATGACAGCCGCCAGCAGGAATTCGCCGAACGCGCTGAAGAACTGCGCATTCTTGAAAGCTTCGATCAGCTCTTCAATTCCCCGCATGGCGATGTAGCTGCACTCACGTTCTACAACGCGCCCGGCGGCCGAGGTCTTCTGTGGCAGGCGATGTACTCGCTTGATGAGCTGAACATGCTCACCATGGAAAACCTTGGCATCCTGGCCCAGCTCAACGCCGTGCGTGGTGCTCAGGTGAATGCGGACAGCCGCAGCACCCCCACCACCGTGATGCTGCCTGTGGAACCCTCCATTCCCTGGAAGCGTGGCGAGTTCAGGGATTTCCAGCGTCCGGTGCGTCAGGGCCTGCTGCCCCGCGATACCGACGACAAGGAAACCAATCGTGGCCCGTATGATGCTGTTCATGGCTGGCGACAGCCTCGTGGTGGTCGAGCCACCGGCTATTCCAACCAGACCAGCGTCGCCGGCGGCGGGCGTGGGAATGTGAACATCGGCCGAGGAACCGACCAGGACTTCGTTGTCACCGGCCGTGAAGATGCCACTGCTTACACCGTCTACGGCCCGCATCAGTGGATGATGCATCACGCGTCGAACATGCGTCGCAATAACCTGCGATTCAGCCGATTCGACCACTGGCTGCGCGTGATTTCGGAAATCAAACTGCAGTACGCCTTTGGCAGCTCTGCCATTCAGACCATCATCGATCCCAAGTGGCAGATCCGTCTGCAGGATGCCATTCAGATCGCGGAGAATAACCGCTCGAGCATCGTTGAGACGGCCTTCGTCGTCGTGGAAATCAAGAGCAGGTATCCGCTCAGTGAACGTCCGCCGACTCCTGAAGGCATGCTCGAAGGCCCCAACAAGTACTGGCAGTACGTCACCCGTCACCGCCCCAGCATGCCCTGGGTGACGCGTCAGCGTGGCTGGGTGGATCCCAACTCGTGGAACATCCAGAAAATCAATGATCACATCTGGCGTGACGAATGGACGTACCAGGTGTACTTCGACCGCGATCTGGGCATTGAGCCTCAGTACGATGCACAGGGACAGATGATCCCGCAGCCGGTTTACCGCATTGACCACTACATTTTCGCCGGGGTGAATATCGGCGAGCCTGTTCAGGTACGTAACCCCTTCAACTTCTCGGGCCGTCAGGGTCTGCCTGCGCCTGTGGAACTGGATCTGAGGGAACTGGGCCCCAGGAACATGGCTGCCCGCGATCATTACCTGCGTTTCATGACGGTGGTGCGTCATAATGAGAAGGCCCCGCTTTGGCCTACTCTCTTTGCCAGCCGCAGCCCTGGTAAGCACAACATGGCCGTGGCCCAGGCTGAGGTCTTCAATGATCACTCCTGGGACCTGTGGACGCAGATGTGGCGTTCGCAGCTGCGCATTATCGAAGCAGGTCAGGAAGGCGAGACGAACCAGTTCAGCCAGTGGGTCAGGCGATTTGAAAACCAGCAGGAGAATATGGGCATCATTCCCGATTTCACGGAAGAAGATGCTCAGTCGTTCCTGGAATATCTGCGCAGCATTGAGCCGCTGGCACCAGCCATGCTCAATCACTGATAAGCAGCGCAATCGCAGCTCGCATCCAGGCAGGATGGAGAAACGACGATGAGAATGAACCCTTCAACCCGCATGCGACGACACCGTGGCTCGGCCATGTTTGAAACCGTCATGGTGCTGCCGCTGGTGTTTGTCATTCTCGGGCTGGTGTTCTTCTTCGGCTATGCCTTCCAGCGCGAACAGCAGCAGCGCATTCTGGCCCGCTATGATGCAGCTCGCGTGGCCAATCGCGCTACCCCTGCCCCGCCTCAGGTTCCTGCAGGTCTTGAACACCCCGATGCGATGAACGAACTGTTTTTCCGCAACCAGGCGCAGTTTGTCGACATCGACTGGGAAACCTACCGCAGCCCTGCAGGCGATGCGCTGGCGGGACTGGCCTATCAGCGATCCACCGCTACCGGCGAACTGGCGACCGACCTGTTCAACAACTCTCCGCGAGGGACTCGCGTCAAACTCAAGGTAGATTTCACCAGCTCAATCAGGCTGCCTGAATCTGTCAGCGGGCCCATGCTGCGCAGAAGTGTTCACCCTGGCCCGGCGTGGGCCTATACAGACAGCATCCGTGAAAATGAAGAAGGCCTGTGGGTCTATCACCGCCCATCGCATCATTACATGCGGGTGGAAAGACGGATTCGCAATGTGTTTTATTCTGATTTTGACCGCCAGCTCGATAACTTCACCGAGCCGGCCACGCGCATGGTATCGCTGATTCGCGGCATGCTGTATGCTTACGAACCAGGCTATCGTGGCCCAACGGTCAATTACAACCCTCGCTGATAATAATGAGCCTACGCCCACCTGATCCTACGACCAATCACCTGTCGCATAAGGAAGAAGCCGCGCGCATGCGCCGTGGGGCGATGATCCCAGTTGGTATCGGCCTGGCTGTTGTTCTGATCCTCGCAGGCTTCTCCGCATATAACAAAGCTGGTGAAATTCGCCTGGTCCCCTACCAGACTGGCGATATGGCGATCTCGGAATTTTCCTCGCCCTACACGCCTGAGCAGAGCAATCTTTTCGATCAACTGACCACCCCCAGTACTTCGCTCGAAAGCCTGCTGCAGTTGCGTCCGGACGATTCCGCTCTGCCCCATGAGCCTGCGAACCTGCCCGAGCATCCGCAAGGCAGAAGACTGGCGGGCCTGCAGCGTCCCTCCGGACAGGTGATTGAAGAAATCGCCTTCTGGAAGGTGGACATGTCCAACCCTGCCCAGGCCCTGGCGCATTACCTTGATGCAGCAGCTGACCAGAACTTTGTCGCCATCCCCCGCCGTCATTCACCTGACAGCGCCGCAGCGGGTGTGATCTCCCATGTGATGATGCGTCAGCCTTCTGATAAGAAGAAAGATGTTCATCTGCCCGTGGCCAATGATCTGTTGATTCTGCGTGCCCGAGCAACAGAAGATGGTCAGGTGATGATCACCATCTGGTATCGTTATGCATCGGTCATCCATCCGGGCGTCATACATCAACCCTGATTCGAGTCCAAGCCGCCAGCCGGAGTCGTCATGAGTCAGAACACTATTCCCTTGCGTCAATCCCCTCAGAATTCAACCAATGCCAGTGGTAAGCTGCTATGGGTCGCTCTGGCCCTTGGTGTGCTGGCGATGGTTCTTAACCTGGCCTACATCCAGCTGGTGAAATCGCAGGTCAGTGAAGGGACCTTGACGGTCTACCAGTTCAACCGTCCCATCAAAGCCAATCGTCCGCTTCAGCGTGACGATCTGACTCCCCGTCGCATTCCCGAATCCTTCCGCGACAGCGTCCAGGCCATGGGCTGGGTGCTTGAAAGCGACCTGTCCAACCGCATCGGCATGTCGCTGCAGGAAGACGTTCCTCAGGGCGCGATGCTTTCCTTCTCGCAGTTCCAGCTTAACGCCAACCGCCGCATGGACGAGCAGATCACACGCGACAAACGTCTGATCTCGCTACCCATCAACAGCCGCACGGTTCCTGGTGCGCTGCGTGTAGGCATGTATGTGGACATCGAAGCCCCCTTCAGCACAGGCGGCTCGTATGCACAGATTCTGCCTGTGCTCGAACACGTGCAGATTCAAGCTCTGGGCACGCAGACCATCGTCGACCAGGAAGCAGGCGACCGGCCCACACGCAGCTATCAGACGATCACCATTGAAGTGTCGCCTGAAGAAGCCACGCAGATGGCCACCATTCAGCGGCTGGCCGCGGGTGATTTCGAACTGCAGCTGCGTAACCCCACCGACACGCGTCGCGTGAAGATTCCTGAAGGCGGCATCAACCCGGCCGTCCAGAGCCTGATCGCTCGTATTACTCGTGAAAACCCGACCCCTTCAGGCAACCGCCGCTGATTAACGATTGATTCTGACCAGCCGCTTCCTGATGTTTTTCGGATCTGTCACCGCCTATGGAATACTGGCTTTACGATCACAGCGACAGCAGCCGACGCACACTCCGTGTGGACAGTGAACCTGTCGTCATCGGACGTGATGAGAACTGCGACATCGTGCTCAAGAGCCCCTTCGTGGCCAAGCAGCATGCCCGCATCGTGCGCAAGGGCAATCAGTTGTTCGTCGAGAACCTTGGCCGCAGCGTCACCCGTGTGACCAACCGGGAAGTGCTCCCCGGCGCACCGACGCGCATCGACTTTGGCGATGAAATTCAAGTCGGCCCGTTTTCAATCGTGGCCGTGCGCCCCGGGGATAAGAGTCGCTCCTCCAGCGACGAAGCAGCCCGCAAGCAGGAACTGCAGAACAAGCTCATGGCTTTCGAGCAGCAGGTACACGCCGCCCTGCTGGAACGCATGAACCTGCGTGTCACCGGGCAGATCAACAAGAGCGATCAGAACTACGTCGCCCAGATCCTCCAGCATCTGGAGCAGATTCTCACCGAGCAGATGCCCTACCTCGATGAGCAGGTTGTCGCTCACACCATCCACCTGCATCTGCATCGCCTGGTGGTGGCCGAAGTGGTCCGCCAGTGTCAGGGACGTGTCCAGACCGACTACCGCGCTGCGGACGAGCGCATGCTCGACGAACACCGCGAGCGGGCCATCAACGAGATTGTGGTCTCGATGGTCGACATGATGCCCCTGCTCTTCGATCCCTCAAGCGTCACCGAAGATCTGGCAGTGGCGGAGGAAGCTTTTGAGGACAGCTTCGAGGATACGCTGGCCTCCATCGGTAAAGACCTGCGGCGATACATCGTCCGCCGCACGGTGAGCAAGGACATTCTGGACATCATGCTCGGCCTGGGCCCGCTTCAGGACCTGCTGGAGATGGCCAACGTCAGCGAAATCATGGTCGTGGGCAAGGATCGCATCTACGTCGAAAAGAACGGCGTCATCCAGCCTACGACGCGCAGCTTCTTCAGCGATGACATTCTGCTGTCGATCATCGAACGCATCATCACCCCCATCGGCAGGCGTGTGGACCAGTCCACACCGCTGGTGGACGGCCGCCTGCCTGATGGCAGCCGCGTGAACGTGGTCATCGCCCCGCTCTCCCTGGCCGGGCCGTGCCTGACCATACGTAAGTTCTCGTGGATTCCCTTCACGATCGACGACCTGATTCAGCGAGGCTCCATCAGCTCGCAGTGCGCCCAGTTTCTGCAGGGCTGTGTGATCGGGCGTAAGAACATCGTTATCTCCGGTGGTACTGGTTCAGGTAAGACGACGCTGCTCAACACGCTGGCGGCGTATGCCAGACCGACCGAGCGCATCATCACCATCGAAGAGTCGGCCGAACTTCGTCTGCCTCAGCCCCACGTGGTCGCACTTGAAGGCCGCCCGGCCAACATCGAAGGTAAAGGCGCATACACCATCCGCGACCTGGTGAAGAACGCCCTGCGTATGCGACCCGACCGCGTCATCATCGGCGAAGTACGTGGCGCTGAAGCACTCGACATGCTCCAGGCCATGAATACCGGCCACGACGGCTCACTCTCCACGCTCCACGCCAACACACCCGCCGACGCCACGGCCCGTCTGGAAACGCTCGTGCTCATGGCGGTGGATATGCCCATCCGCGCCATCCGTGAGCAGATCGTCGGCGCAGTGGACCTGTTTGTTCAGGTGGCGCGTTTTGCCAACGGCCAGCGCCGCGTGACGCATATTTCCGAGGTCACGGAAATTGATCGCGACACAGGCCAGATTCGTCTGGAAGACATTTTCGTCCTGCGTCATGGCGATCAGGATCGCCTGCGTCATACGGGCTACATTCCTACATTTGCACCGGACCTGATTGCTCGTAAGCACATCAGTATTGATACCTTCCTTTAACCTCACAGACGGAGTATCCTCGTCATCGTGACTGATTCACCGCTCATGCTTCTGGCCATTGGCCTGCTCACCTTCGGGTGTGTCAGCATGGCCGTGCGTTTCGGCTGGCCCAGCTTCAATGCGTGGATGATCCGCCGTGAGGCCTGGTATGACCGCGTGCTGAATCACCAGCTGATGCTCGATGTTCCGCCTCGCAGTGCCCTGCTGCTCACCGGCGCAGGCGTACTCATTCTGGGCTTGTTCGCCTATCTGGTGATGGGCCTGTGGTTCTGGTTTGTCATTGGTGCGGTGGCCGGGGCAGTGCTTCCCCCACTGATCATCAAACATCTGGAAACCAAGCGCCGCGCCAAGCTGGAAGCACAACTGGTTGATGGCATCACGACGCTGGCTTCGGGCGTCCGCGCCGGGTTGAATCTGATCCAGGCGATGGAGCTTCTGGTCAAGAATGGCACCGGGCCCATCAAGCAGGAAATGGCACAGCTGCTGCGTGAGTATCAGATGGGTCTGGACTTCAACCAGGCCATGCGCAACGCCGCCAATCGCATCGGCTCGCGTAACTACCGCCTGCTGTTCACGGCCATCGAGATACACCGCGTACGAGGCGGCGATGCAGGCGAAAGCCTCGACCGCATCGCCGAAAGCATCCGCGATATTCAGCGTCTAGAAGGTAAGCTTGATGCCATCACCGCCCAGGGCCGCAGCCAGGCGTGGATGATGGCCATGGCCCCCTTCGTGCTGCTGCTGATGCTTTACGCCATCGACCCGACAGGTGTGGGCTACCTGTTCAGTGAAGCGATGGGCCGTGTCATGCTGCTCATTGCTCTGGCGATGATCGTCATCGCCTTTCTGTGGATCCGCAGAATCATGGCAGTGGACATCTGATCCGGCCAGGAATGTACGACCATGGATGACATGCTGGTACCAGTTCTGCTGTCTGCGGCTTTGGGAGGATCGCTCTCGTGGGTGATGTGGTCGCTGTTCCGTTACCCCGCACCGGCCGAGCCGCCACTGCATCGCCGTTTCGCCATGGCCATCGGCGCCGACAGTCGCGATACCATTCTTGAGCAGCCACTGCTGGCTCCGCTGGTGCATATCGCCACGGCCTGTGCACGCAGGCTCAACGTGGGCAACCTTCGATCCAAAGTTCGAACCGACCTCGAAGCCTCGGGCAACCCCAACAACTACAGCGTCGATGAATACCTGGCCATCTGCCTGTTCAGCAGCGTGGGCCTGGTGCTGGCATCGTCTGCAGTGTCGATGGTACTCTCCGGGCTGGTCCATCCGCTGGTGGTGCTCTTCATGGCAGCGGTTGGCTTTGCTGCCCCACTGATGTCCCTGAGCTCTGCTGCCCGCTCACGCATGATGCGCATCAGCAAGCAGCTGCCCTACACGCTGGACCTCATTGCACTGATGATGGCCGCTGGTGCAACTTTCACCGAAGCAGTGGAAACGCTGATCCGCGACAATCCCGAAGATGACCTGAATCAGGAACTGCGACTGGTTCAGACGGAAATCGATCTTGGCTCCAAGCGAGCCGAAGCTCTTGAACACATGGCCGATCGTATTCCCCTTGAATCCCTGCGATCGGTCATCGGCGCCGTCAATCAGGCCGAGCTGCTGGGTACGCCTCTAGCGACCATCCTCAAGAGCCAGGCCGATATGATGCGTGTCTATCGTCACGTTCGGGCCGAAAAACTCAGCGCCTCGGCGAGCCTGCGAATCCTTTTCCCGTCGATGCTGATTCTCCTGGCCGTGGTCCTGTTCGTGTTCGGACCCTGGATCATTCGTGCGTACCGTGGTGAGTTGATGCAATGACTTCCATTCAGCTGCAGATCATTCATTCTGACGGATCGCTCCGTCGTGAAACCTTCACGCAGGGCCCGGTGGCTTTCGGTCGTGAAGTGGGGAATCAGATCCTCTTCAATGAGAATCTGGTCTCGCGCAGGCATGGCGTGTTTCATCAGCAGGACGACCACTGGCTGCTTGAAAACCTGAGCGACAATGGAACCTGGATTAATGGCAAGCGCATCAAGCGCAAAGCCGTGCCCGTCAATGCAGGCGATGTGATCAGCGTCGGCGATCAGGATATTCTGCGCGTCGAGGCGATCCTCATGCCATCGGGCCAGGCCGCCCCGACGACCGCTTCGACTACCACGCTGGCCAATGCCACCGCCGCGACGCCCAAGCCGGCGGGCTCGGCCACCAGCCGCAAGATGAGGCTCTGGCTGACGCTGGCGGGATTCTGGGTGGTGATTCTGGCGCTGCTGGTATTCATGCAGCCGCTGTACAACAACAGCCGATCCAGCGGTCCGCAGTGGCAGACACGTGAACTCAATGCGGATCAGATCAGCCAGGCCGTGCGAGAAAAGCCGCGCGATATTGCCCGTGGCGTGCAGCCCAGCGAACGCAGGGTTTCAGAATATCTCGCCGAGGCCCGTGAGATTTCCTCCCGTCTTGATTCAGGGGTTGATGCCCACTTCCGTGCCTACCGCGCCTATCAGCGAGCAATGGCCTACTCCGGGCGTGATATGCTTGATGACAGCCGGGATCTGCGTACCTTCACCGAAATCGAGCGTGAACTGATTCAGGGTGTGACCACACGCTATAACAACGCCTATGCCAAGATGCGTGCCAACAACTTCCGCGAAGCTGAAGCAGCGTTCCGCAATCTGGCCAACTACTTCCCCGACGTCGACAACTCGCTGATGAAGAATGTCGAGGCGCTGCGCAAGGAGATGAGTGCGCAGGCGCGTAGAAGACGGTAAGCTGCCACCGTTCTTACTGCGTCATGCATATATTCACGCGTACTTTCCCCCTTCCGTCATTCCCTCGCAGGGATGACGAATAGCGGGATACTTACGAGTCAGGCGTACCTCCGACTGCAAAGACCACGCATTAGTGCGTCCAAGCGATCTGTACTCCCCCTCTCCCGTCATCCCTGGTCACAAATAAAAAACGCCCCCGAATCGGATGATCCGGGGGCGCGTGTTTCTCCTCCTCCGATATCAGCAGGAAGGATTACTCCTTCACTTCGAAGTCGGCGTCGATGACATCGTCATCCTTCTTCTGGCCGCCTGTGTCGGCTGCGCCGGCCTGGCCACCCGCGTTGCCAGCCTGCTGCTGAGCGTTGGTGCTTTCGTACACGGCTTTACCAAGTTCCATGGCAACCTGTTCAAGTTCCTGACGCGAACGCTTGATGGCTTCCGCGTCGTCACCCTTGATCTTGCCTTCAAGGTCATTGATGGCCGACTCGATCTTGCCACGGATTTCCGCGCTGACCTTCTCGCCATGCTCCTTGAGCTGCTGACGAATCTGGTAAACCAGGTTTTCCGCGCCGTTGCGTTCGTCGACCAGTTCACGCTGCTTCTTGTCTTCGGCGTCGTGAGCTTCGGCGTCCTTCTTCATACGCTCGATTTCTTCGGCCGACAGACCCGAGGAACCCTTGATCTCGATGTTGTGGCTCTTGCCCGTGCCCTTGTCGGTTGCCTTGACGTTAAGGATACCGTTGGCGTCGATGGCAAATTCCACTTCGATCTGCGGCGTACCACGGGGAGCCGGGGCAATGCCGCTGAGGTTGAAGCGGTCCAGCGTGCGGTTGTCCTTGGCGAACTGACGTTCACCCTGGAGCACGTGGATGGTCACTTCGGTCTGGTTATCCGACGCCGTGGAGAAGATTTCCTTCTTCGACGTGGGGATGGTGGTGTTGCGTTCGATCAGACGGGTCATCACGCCGCCGAGCGTTTCAATACCCAGCGACAGCGGGGTCACGTCGAGCAGCAGAATGTCCTTGACCGTCCCTTCGAGCACGCCAGCCTGGACAGCAGCGCCGATGGCCACCACTTCGTCCGGGTTGATGCTCTTGTTGGGATCCTTCTTGAAGATTTCCTTGGCCACCTGCTGAACGCGAGGCATACGGGTCGAACCGCCGACCAGCACCACTTCGTCGATATCATCGGCGGTGAGCTTGGCATCTTCCATGGCCTTGAGCACAGGCTGCTTGCAGCGATCGAACAGGTCCTGACAGATCTGCTCGAACTTGGCGCGGGTGATGGAAATCTGCAGGTGCTTGGGACCTTCCTGGGTCGCGGTGATGAACGGCAGGTTCACCGTGGCTTCCTGCAGCGTGGATAGTTCGCACTTGGCCTTTTCCGCAGCTTCCTTCAGACGCTGCAGCGCCATGGCGTCCTTACGCAGATCGATACCTTCCTGACGCTTGAACTCGTCAGCCAAGTAGTCGATGAGGCGCTGGTCCCAGTCGTCGCCGCCCAGGTGGCCGTCACCGTTGGTGGCCAGCACTTCGAACACACCTTCGCCGATGTCGAGGATGGAGATGTCGAACGTACCACCGCCCAGGTCGAACACCGCCACCTTGCCCGACTTCTTCTTGTCCAGGCCATAGGCCAGAGCAGCAGCGGTCGGTTCGTTGATGATGCGTTCCACCTTCAGGCCGGCAATTTCACCAGCTTCCTTGGTGGCCTGACGCTGAGAGTCGTTGAAGTATGCAGGAACGGTGATGACGGCCTTGTCGACCTTCTCACCCAGATAGTCTTCAGCGGTCTTCTTCAGATCGCCGAGCACCATCGCACTGATTTCCTGCGGGGTGTAGAGCTTCTCGCGCACGTTCACCTTGACCAGTTCGTTTTCACCGCCAACGACCTGGTAGGGAACAAGTTTTTCTTCCGACTGCACTTCGGCATGGCGACGGCCCATGAAGCGTTTGATCGAATAAATCGTGTTCTTGGGGTTGGTGATCTGCTGGTGGCGGGCAGGCTGGCCCACCAGACGCTCGCCCTTGTCGGTGAAGCCCACAATGGACGGCGTAATGCGGCTGCCCTGACGGTTGATCAGCACCTTTGGCTGACCTGCTTCCATCACGGCGACCACTGAGTTGGTCGTTCCAAGGTCAATACCAATCGTCTTACCCATGATGTTTTTTCCTTCCTGATTTGCTCACGTAAGAGTCGTGGATGGCATGCCCGGACACGCCACGCACGCCGACAGCCTGACTTCCATCCTGACAGATCCCATTGACCTGTGTACGGAAACCATGAGCCGTCGCTAACCTCTATTGCAAAGCCAATGCCAGAATACCGCCCCCGACGATCCCATAAATCGTGGTTTTTCAGTCATTCCCGACAGGTGAATGCCCTGATAGCCTGCCATCACCGCTGCCACAGCCCCATCACCTGCCAAATTGACACCGCCTCAATCGTTGCTCACGGCCCATTGCTGCCTGCGCTCGAGCATCAGCCGCTGCTTGGTCAGGTCATTGGGCTCAACAAAGTGACCGGAAGTCTTTACATGAAGCCTGCGATAGGCTTCGGGAATGGCGTTGTAGACCGAGAACTGCCCGGGAGGCGGCACGCTCGGGTCAAAGAGCGCCGGAGCCACCAGCGTAGGTACGCGGATGAAACGGGCCGACACTGCGGCGTCGTAGTAAGGCAGGACCGTCGTGAGCAGTTCAGGCTCCTGGGCCACCCGTTCAAGAACGGCCTGGCCGCTGCCCGTACACTGCATGGTCACACGCAGCGGATGATTGCCGAAGCTGGGGACATCCAGGAAACCCTTGACGATGCGATCATCCCAGGGGATCGCCATCGCCCCGATTCCGCCGCCAAAGCTCCCGCCCGAATATTCCACCTTTCCACGCAATTCGGGCCACTTCTCCAGCACTGCAGAGATGGCCGACCAGATATCCGTCACGCAGAAGCGATGGATATACGTCTCGCGGGACTCAATGCCATAAACCACGTGATGCTTGCTGTTGTTGGGAATTTCGGGCCTGGATGAGATGCCAAAGCCGCGGGCCACGGGGGCAAAGACTACCGCAGGCTCGCCATGGGCCAGGTCGGCCGGCGTGTCACGCCCGCCATAGCCATGGCTTTCAATGACCGCACGCACCACCTTCTGCCCGCGGGGGATCGTCACCCATGCACCGCAGCGGAAGCCCCCCAGACCGGTGAAATAGGCCTTGTAGACCTGCCTGGTCTCGGTGGACCTGGAAGCATCCTCTTCCATCTCAAGTTCAGGAGCCACTGCCAGGGTCTGACGATAGGTATCACGCCAGAAAGCTTCGAAGTCGCTCACCGGCTCCGGCGGCTTGATGGCCAGCAGAGCAGTCAGGTCATAACCATAGGTCGGGTCGAAGGGAAAGGCGTGCTCAAACACAGGACAGACTCCTTCATACGGTCTATCAGAAACAGGCAGCAAAAAAAGAACCCTGTCAGCAAACCTGAAGGTCTGGTGACAGGGTTCTCTTTAACGAGAGCGACGGGGATCGAACCCGCAACCTCCGAATCGACAGTCCGGTGCTCTAACCAATTGAGCTACGCTCCCAACCGCTTGACTGGCTTTCACCAATCAAGTGGGGATACTTTAAGAAACTCACAGGAAATGTCAAATGGCAGTCTCTCTGACCCTGCATGCCCCCGACTTTTCCAGAATACTGCCACAACACCCCTGCTCCAAGACTTACTTGATCTGCGAGAGCTTGATTGCACAGCGGTTACGCGCCGATTCAATGGCCGCCTGGAGCACGCGCTGGGTCTGATAGGCGTCTTCAAAGTCGGGCAGAGCAACCAGGGGCTTCTGGCCGCCGAGCACGCGGAGGATGTCTGCCGCCTGGTTCACGAAGGTGTGTTCGTACCCGATGATATGGGCCGCAGGCCACCAGGCGTCGGCGTAGGGATGGCCATCGCCGCCACGGGTGACGTTGATGGTCGACCAGCCCTGCAGGCGAGGCTCAAGGGTGGCGTCGTACCACTGCAGTTCGTTCATGTTCTCGAAGTTGAAGCGAATGGCCCCCTTCTCGCCATGAATCTCAATGCGGTTGCGGTTCTTATCCCCTGTCGACAGGCGAGTCGCTTCAAAACTGCCCACCGCGCCGTTCTTGAAGCGGGTCAGGAACAGAACAGCGTCATCAACGGTGCTCCTGCCCTTCTTAGCGGTCTTGCGGGCGCCCTTGCCAGCAATTTCACCACCCGCGCCACCGCCAATGATGGTGCGTTCCTTAATGAAGGTTTCTTCGATTGCGCCGGCCACTTCGGTCACTTCATCGCCGGTGATGAAACGGGCCATATCGATGATGTGAGCGTTCAGGTCGCCATGCGCGCCCGACCCCGCATGCTTACCCTGGAAGCGCCACAGCAGCGGTGTGTCGGGACCGCCCCAGTCCTGCAGGTAGGCCGCGCGAACGTGGTAGATGCGGCCGAGTTTGCCTTCCTTCACAATCTGATGAGCCAGGGCCACCGCAGGCACGCGGCGGTAGTTGTACCAGACAAACGTCTTGCTCTTTCTGGCCTTCTTCGCAGCGAGATACATTTCGCGTGCGTCATCAAGCGTGCCCGCCAGCGGCTTTTCACAGGCCACGTGCTTGCCCGCTTCCAGCGCGGCCAGAGCCTGGTCCTTGTGAACGTCGTTAGGCGTGCCAATGTCCACCAGATCAATTTCAGGGTTCGTCGCCAGCTCGCGCCAGTTGGTGGTGTAGTTAGCCCAGCCCCAGCGAGGTGCAAATGATTCGAGATCCTTGGCATCACGCGCGGCGATGGTATGCATCACCGGCGCAACCTTGAGATCACCGAAGAACTTGCTCACCTGCGAAAATGCATTGGAATGGGTGCGCCCCATGAATTTCGAGCCGATCAGCCCGACGTTGATCTTCTTCACAGCCATTCATCTCACTCCTGTCATGAAATCGGAATTCATTATGACGATGTCAGACTCTGCAGACAGATTCAGATGGTAAGTCAGCGACAGCATCACTACAACAGACGATTACACATTCCCATCATTCTCTGAGTGAAATGCATACCCCTGCTCTGCCTGGTGGATTCTGAACCTGCTCATCGAACACACTGAAAATAAAAACCGGATACGCTCAACATGAGCCTATCCGGTTTGATTCATCCTTCAGAAGTCAGGTAACTCAGGCGACCTTATAGCGGCTGCCACGCTCACCCTTGACTTCGATACGCTTGAGCAGACCATTCTTCACGAGCTTGCCCAAGGCGTTGTCAGCTTTGCCCGCGCGGCCTTCCCTGGACCAGTGTTCGTTGACTTCCTTGGCATTGGGGGTTCCGAAGGAACGAACAAATTCCAGGACCGATTCTTCGCCGCTCTTTTCAAACTTGCCACGACGACGGCCGCCTTCACGCTTCGAACCGGGCTTGGGGCCACGCTTGGCACCCTTGACGCCAGGCTTGCGGCCACGACGCGATGCGCCAGCCTGAGGAACGTTGAGGCCCAGCGATGCGAGGGTCTCATCGATTTCAGCGATGGCAGCTTCGTGTTCTGCACGCTTGGCAGCCAGTTCGTTGAGTAGACGCTTGATCTCGGAAACAGGGTCGGACTTGGTCACGATACTCTCCTTTAATAATTAAGAGCCTGGGTCGGTTGATGGCATCCAGCCATCGTTACAGGTTGAAGCCTGCCCCCAGAGACCGTGAACCGCTGTAATCAGGATCAATGCAATAGCAAAAACAGATGTGCATTCTCCCCTGATCCGCAGTTGAATCACATTCATTTATAAAGAGAGTAATAATATCAGTCAAGTAACTATCGATTGGAAAGTACGATATCGTCACCAACTCGATATTTATCCATGGCATGAATATCCAGAACCACCCCCAGCCCGGCTCGGTGTGGAACTGATATATATTTCCCGGATACAGCCAGAGGTGTTTTGAGAAGATCGTGTTCGCGCATGCGCCGGCCAAATATATTGCAGGGCCAGACACACGCCGGCGACGCTACTGCTGCATGCAGATAACCGGCTTCGAGGATGCCCAGATCGGCTTCGCCCGCATGGCGACAGGCCATGCCCGCCAGTTCCGCCAGATCAGCCATGCGCACAAAGGCAGCCATCGCATATTCAACCGTCAACCCGGCGCAGGCGTCATGCTTCAGAGCCTGTAGCGCTGAAACGCCCGGCCGAGGCTCTGGAGTCTGCGTGACGTGCATCGCCAGAGAAATGGGAAAATCCACCGATCGGCAGAGCGTTGCCAGGCCCTGAACATCTTCAGCAGGCAGTGCTCCTTCCACCAGCAGGATATGAAAGCCCTTCAGGCCTTCCAGCGCCTGCTGTGCCTGCTTTAGATCATCCCAGGGCTTAAAGGGAGCAATGATCATCCGCATGGTTCTGCCACAGGCATCAAGCACGGCCTGGCAGCAATCACGCAGCAAAGCAGGATCACGCTGGACCACCACCCCGCAGTCCAGCCCCTGATTCTGGGCCTGCTGTGCAAGACTCATCACTTCATCACGACCGGCCGAGGCTGGTAGATAGAAGCAGCTCGATACATGATCCCTGCAGGCATCGCCCAGCAGTTGATAGGCAGGAACCTTGAGCTCATGGCCCATGATGTCATAGACCATGAGCTCAAAGGCATCGTATTCACGATCCATGGGAACAGGCAGACGATTGATCTGAAGAACATCAAAGTCGATATCGATCAGTTTCTGAGCGTTCCGATGCAGGTGCTGAACATTTGCTCCTGCATAGGTTTCGCCCAGGCCTACCCACCCCTTATTGGTTCCAGCGCGGAGGATGTACTTCACCGATTCTTTGCGCGATGTCCCTGCATCACCACGCACAGGGCCATATCCCTCACGAAAAGGAACATCCACAGGCGTAGCCACGATGCTGGTAATCTTCAGATCTCGCGCACGTCGGTGAGATATCATCATTCACCCCCTGATCAGCTTTGAAATCAGGCAGTCATCGCTCACTTCCTGGGGATACGGGCGATACAGTCGATCTCCACCTTGATGTTGCTCCAGAGCACCGACTGAACCGTCGTGCGAGCCGGGCGAATACCGGTGAAGTACTTCTTGTAGGCATTGTTGAAGCCTTCGAAATACTTGTAATCCGAGATATGACAGGTGCACTTGACCACGTCATCAGCGGTGCAGCCAGCGGCTTTGAGGATCTTGTCGATGTGCTGCAGCGTCAGCTCGGTTTCTTCTTCGATGGTGCCCACAACAGCTTTGCCGGTTGCGAAATCAACCGGGCCCTGACCGCTGACATACAGCCAGCCATCACATTCGATCGCCGACACAAACGGCCTGTCGCGATTGAGGTCAGCATCAGGGTGATGAATTGCTTTCTTATCAGCCATGGTGATAGTCCTTCTTCAAATCATTCATAAAAACAAACTGCCAGAGACTGTTGATATTCGCACATGAACAATCTCTAGTCACAATCGATTCAACCCATCTGGATAATCTTCTCAATGGCCTGCCGGGTCACTTCCAGGTTGGCATCGGTCACTGAAACTTCGCTTGTCAGCGCACCATCAAAGCCGATCTTGCGCAGCTCAGCCATGACCACGGGGAAGTTCACTTCACCTTCGAGTAGCGGCGTCCATCCACCGTTGAGGGCCCTGCCCTTCCAGTCCTTCAGATGCACGCGCTTGATATGCTTACCCAGCGCCCGCACCCAATGCTGGGGGAAGTGGAACACGGCCATGTTCCCCGGATCGAAGTAGAACCCGATGCGCGGGCTGCCCACTTCTTCAATGAACCGCCTCATTTCCAGCGGGCTGAAGAGGAAGCCGTTCCATACAAACTCGATCGCCAGATCGATATCAAGCGCATCACACGTGCGTGCAATTTCCTTAAGCGCGGCGATGGCGTTGTTCCACGCATCCTCGTAGTAAAGGTCTGCGCTGAGCCTGCCCAAAGTATGCAGCGTGCATTTCGCCCCGAGCTTCTTCGCCACATGCAGACCGGCGATGGTTTCATCAATGCCAGTGCGCTGGGCCTGGCCTGAATCGAGCAGATTGCCCGTCAGGTGATTGAGTGACAGGCTCGAGAGTTCGAGCTTATTCTTTGCCAGATCACTGACGATCTGCTGGAGCGCAGCGTCGTTGGTCTGAAGCGTCAGATCCCCTTCCTTGCGGAGGGAGAGTTCAACGGACTGATAGCCCGCACCCGCTGCATCCTTGATGAAATCTGCAGTCGGATGCTTGGCGTAGATAATCTGTGTAACGCCGGTTTTCATCGTGACCCTCTCACAAAGGAGTTACCAGGACACCTTCACACGCTTGCCATTCCCGGCGATGGACTTGAAGATCGCCTCAGCCACGGCCACAGCTTTGATCGCTTCCGTCGCAGGCGACTGGCACTGGGCTTTGCCCGCAGCGCAGGCCAGGAAGTGCCTGGCCTGGTTCACATACATATCCTGCTTGGGATAGCGGTAGAGCTTGGCCTTGTTGTCCTTGAGCTGAGTCACGCAGTAGTAGCCGTACTTGGTTTTATCGAGATCAGCGGAATCGAACTTGCCAGGACCAAAGGTCAGCGAAGCCTTGTTCCCGAGAATATCCTGACCGTTGAAGCCGCCAGAAGCGACGCCCCAGCTCCAGGAGAGCATGGCCTGATCGCCCTTTTCATATTCCACGATGGCAGTGCCCGTATCCACCGCGCTGCTGCCCGTGAGCTTGATCTGCTGAGCGATGACCGAAACAGGCTTACCGAAGATGAGGTTGGCAAAATCGTAGTTGTGAACAGCGCCGTCGATCAGCGGGCCGCCGCCCTTCTTGACATCCATGAACCAGGGCGCGGTCGGTCCCTTACCGCCGTTGACAGTGCGCCAGATCACAGGCTGGCCCAATGCACCGGAGGTCACAATCTTGCCCATCTGCCCCCAGAAGGTATCAAAGCGACGGCAGTGAGCGACCATCAGCAGCTGTCCGGCCTTCTTAGCCTGCTCGATCATCTTCTTCGATTGAGCAACCGACAGCGACAGCGGTTTTTCGCAGAGCACAGGCTTGCCCGCTTTGAGGGCCGCTGCCACCGCGTCAGCATGCAGGAAAGTGGGCAGCGAGATGACCACCGCGTTGACGTTCTTATCCGCCAGCAGCTCGTTGTAGTCCTCATACACCCTGGCAGCGGGATGCGCCAAGGCGAAGGCTTCACGGGATTGAGGAGAAAGGTCCGCCCCCGCGACAACCTTGCAGCCCTTGACCTGAGCAAAGGACTTGGCCTGATACTGACCCATACCACCAACACCGATGAAGCCGACACCTGCCATGTTTGTGATTCCTGAATTGATATAGAAAAGTTGCTTAACGATCTCCACAACACTGTGAGTCGTCAAGGTGGGCTTATGCTTTTTCAGAGTTTCCGGAGGATGGAGAGGAGGGATGCTGGCGGTGGACCGCCGGGGTGAGCTTGATCAGCGCCTGCCTGAGCTGATCAAGGTGCTGGAGATTTTCTGCTTCAAGCTGAAGCAGGACCTGCTTCACTTCCGGCCGGGATGCGGCCAGTTGGATGGCTTCCTGATAGGCTTTGACCTGCCGCTGTTTTTCTTCAATGAGCACCGGAAGCAGTCGCTCCAGACTGATGTAATGGTAATACGCCACATCGGAATTGAAGGAGATGGTTCGCGGCGCAACCCCCAGAAACTTGAAGATGTCGCTGATCCGCCTGGCGTGCTCGGCGGCTTTGTCGCCCAGGTGTCGCAGGCTTGCCCAGACAGCATAGGCGGGCAGCGAGAGGTAAGGCGTGGCTTCGTTGAGGTGGCGTGCGAGACTGCGTGTCTCCGTTGCCAGCAGGACCGAAAGCTTGTCGGCCAGTAGCGTATCACTCATGGCTGTTATCCGGGTTGATCACCCGCCACTGCCCCTGTGAGGAGGCGGGTTGTTCAGGCGTGCTGGCCAGCACAGGATCGATGCGGCCAAGATCATGCGTCATGCGCTGGATGGAGCCCGGAAGCAGCCCTGTCCACACCAGCACGATGGCACAAAGCAGAAGGATCACCGTCGCAGGCGCACCAGCCGACCAGCGGGCCTGAGATGCCTCCCCACCCGCAGGTGAGGTGACGATCATGTAATAGCCCGGGCGCAGGTAGTACGCGAAGGAAAGCAGCGTATTGAACAGCAGAATCGCAATCAGCACATAGCCCAGCGGGCCGGCGGCAAACATCTGGCTGGCGATGAAGATCTTGCCCATGAACCCGCCCAGACCAGGCATGCCAAAGAGCGAGAGCATAAAGACCACCATCAGCACCGCCAGCAGCGGATTGCGACGAATCAGACCGGCGTACTGACGGATATCATTCGTGCGTTCATGCATCGCAATCAGACCGGCCACGGTGAACGCACCGAGATTCATGAACACATACACCAGCAGGTAGAACAGGATGTCGCCCGAGAGCGTACGCAGCTTGGCCTGATCGTCAGCAGCCACCATCAGAATCACACTGCTGGCCATCATCAGATAGCCTGCATGAGCGATGGAGCTGTAAGCCAGGAGTCTGCGAATGTTCGTCTGGCGAAGGGCCACGAGATTACCCCACGTGGCGGTGGCACTGCCCAGCAGGCCAAGCGAACACATGATGGCCAGGTCGTACGAATGTTCACCCGTGCTGGCGGCGGAGAAGCTTTGAAGGATGCGCACCAGGAGACACACGGCCGCGCCCTTGGAAGCAATGGCCAGCAGCGTGGCCACTTCGATCGGAGCGCCCTGAAACACGTCAGGCGTCCAGAAGTGCATTGGAATCGACGCCAGCTTGAAGCCAATCCCTGCCATCAGTGACAGCAGCCCTACCGCCAGCAGCGGGCTGACGCCCTGCTCACTCATCACTGCTGCGATGTGGCTCAGCTGCAGATGGCCCGTCACGCCGTAGATCAGGCTCATGCCATAGAGCGTCACCGCACTGGCGGCGGAGCCAAAGATTACATACTTGAGCGAGCCTTCCGAGCCCATGCGGCTGCGCTTGCGGAAACCCGCCAGCACGTAGCTGGGCAGCGAAGCCGATTCGAGTGCAAGAAAGATCATCAGCAGGTTCGAGGCGCTGGTCATCATCATCATGCCCAGCGTCGCGCCCAGCAGCAGACACAGATAGTCGGGCACATCCTGCTCAGGGGTTCTAGTCTGCGAAAATAGCAGCCACAGGCAGACTACCACCATCGCCACCAGCAGAATCAGCACCTTGAAGAACTGGCTGAAAGGGTCGATCACGGCCATGCCCGAGAAGATCGCCCCTTGAACCGTCTGCGGGCTGGCGAGCATGCCCAGGGCCATCACGAACGCACTGGCCAGGCTGATCATCGCCAGCAGCAGAGGCAGCTTGACTCGGTCGCGTCGCATCAGCGTTGCCAGGAGCACCGCGCACATGCCTGCGATGACCAGGCATTCAGGCATCACAGCTTTGAGCTGCTGAGCCAGCAGATACCAACGATTGGGATCCTCAAGATTCAATCCGACGCTCCTGAATCAATCTTAACCGCCCACGCCGATGGCCAGCGTGCGCATCACGCCATCAAACGTGCCATGAGTCACCATGAACACCAGCATGGGCAGCACGCCAAACACCAGCGCCGCAATTCCCAGAGTAACGATGATGGCATATTCCCGCGTCTGCATCGGCGGGAAGTGTTCATATTCTGCGCGAGGCTTGCCCATATAGACCCGCTGGAACATCCACAGGATGTAGCCGGCCGTCAGAATCACCCCCAGACACGCCACACTACCAAGGATGGCCGTGGTGATCGGGTTGAACTGACTGCCCGCCTGGAAGGTTCCCATGACCACCAGCAGTTCACCAATGAAGCCACACAGGCCGGGCAGGCCCATGCCCGCCAGGAAGCCCAGCAGCGACCAGCCACCAAGGCGTGGATACTGAATCCAAAGCCCGCCCAGACGGTTGATGTCACGATGGTGAGCACGATCGTAAACCACCCCCACCAGGTAGAACATCATCGCACTGCTGATGCCATGGCCGATCATCTGGTAATACGCGCCATCCCAGCCTGAGCGAGTCATCACACCAATGCCCAGCGTCACAAAGCCCATGTGGCTCACAGAGGAGTAAGCCACCAGACGCTTCCAGTCAGTCTGAGCCATCGCACACAGAGCGCCGTAGATGATGGCAATCACGCCCAGCGCCGAGACGATCAGCCAGAACTTCTCGCCTGCGTCGGGGAAGATCGGGTAAGTGATACGCATGATCGCGTAGCCGCCCATCTTCAGCAGCACGCCCGCCAGGATCATTGAGATCGGCGTGGGTGCTTCCACGTGAGCGTCGGGCAGCCAGGTGTGGAACGGGACTGCGGGCAGCTTGATCATGAAGCAGATCAGCGTCAGCCAGAATGCCCAGCGAGCGAAGGTCCAGTGTGAGCCGTTTTCCGCAAACAGGCGGGCGACGGGTTCCGACTGCAGCGCCAGAATGTCCCACGTGTTGCCTGTATCGAGTTCCGAGGTGATGAAGTAAATCCCCAGCATCACCGTCAGCAGGCACAGCGAGCCGGCCAGCGTGTAGAGGAAAAACTTGATGGCCGCGTACTCACGGCGAGGTCCGCCCCAGATGCCGATAAGGAAATACATCGGCAGCAGTGACACTTCAAAGAACACGTAGAACAGCAGCAGGTCCAGCGCCAGGAACACGCCGAGCATGCCTGTCATCAGAAACAGGTAAAGCGCCATGAACACATGGTTGGCTTTCTGGATGCTCCAACTGGCGAGCACAATGAGAATCGACAGGCCGGTGGTCAGCAGCACCAGAGGCAGCGACAGGCCATCGACACCCACGCGATATTGAGCGTTGATGCCCGGAATCCAGTTGAGGGCTGTGACAAACTGCGGCCCGGCTTCAGCGCGATCAAAACCTGCCAGCAGAATCACGCTGAGCAGCGCGGTGAGGATCGACGTCATGAGCGCGATCCACCGGGCCTGCTCCTTCGCAGGGTTGATCAAGCACAGCACCCCGCCGGCAGCGGGCAGCAGGAGCATCAGATTCAGCAGCAGAGCCATGACCCATTCCCACTGGCCGACCTGCTCAGGCCGGCGCGAAAGTCGTTAGCGATACATCACCATCAGGCCCACCATGGCAAACATGATGAGCGTCCCGGCCAGGAACATCACCAGCACGTACACGCGCACTCGCCCGGGCCTGGCCACCGGGAGTGAGCTTCCCGCAGCCGAGGCTGTCAGCGGCCGATCGGGCCTGTTGTTGTCCATCTGCCCGGCCAGGTGCGACAGACGAACCGCGCCCCCTGCCAGGCCATTGACCAACCCATCCACCACAAAACGATCGAAGCCCGCGACAATCAGAGCTAGCAGCTTCACCAGCCCGGTCGCGGCCACGTCGTAGAGTGCATCGAAGTAGAAGCGATTGATAAAGAGCGTGTAGAACAGCCTGACCACGGGCAGGGTTGCAATCCGCTGCGACACCTTCACGCCAGGCCAGTACAGCGCCACGCCAAGCACAATCATCACCAGCCAGCCAAAGCCCAGGCCCAGATAGAGATGAGCCTGCTCAAAGCCCTTGTGCATCAGCAGTTCAATCTGGTGATAGCCCAGCGGCCCATGCCCAGCGGCGGCCACGGCGTCAGGCTGCACGTAGGACACCATCGGCGTGGAATCCTGAATGGGCTGGAGCACCATCGCAGGCAGCGCCAGGATGGCCAAGACCGCCAGCATCACCTGCGAGACCAGCATCTGCCACGGCGCTTCGTGAGCGTGCTCATGCAGATGAGCATTGCGAGGCTGGCCCAGGAAGGTCAGCGCGAAGCTGCGGGCCATATAGAATGCGGTCAGGTAAGCCACCGCCACCGGACCGATCCAGAAGATCTGCGTCCAGACGCCGTAGCCTTCCAGAGCATGGGCGTAGTTCACAGCCCCGGCGATGATGCCATCCTTCGAGTAGAACCCGCTGATGCCCCAGGCCGTCATGGGAATCGACGCACCGGCGATGGCCAGCATGCAGATGAAGTAGCACACCGCGGTGATGGGCATCTTGCGCCACAGCCCGCCATACTGACGCATGTCCTGCTCGTGGCCCGCACCGTGAATCACCGAGCCGGCGCACTGGAACAGACAGCACTTGAAGAAGGCGTGGGTCACCAGGTGATAGAGGGCAAACACATACGCCCCGGTCCCCATGCCCAGGATCATGTAGCCGATCTGCGAGAGCGTGGAGTAGGCCAGCACTCGTTTGATATCGGTCACCACCATGGCCATGCACGCCCCGATGAGCAGCGTAATCAGGCCGATGCTGGCAATGAACAGGTGCGCTTCAGGCGTGAGGATCGGGTAGATGCGGGCTGTCAGGTAAACGCCAGCGGCCACCATCGTGGCGGAGTGAACGATGGAGGACACCGGCGTCGGGCCTTCCATCGCGTCAGGCAGCCAGGTATGCAGCGGGAACTGGGCACTCTTGCCAATAGCGCCGAAGAACAAGGCAATCCCCGCCACCGTCAGCCACAGCGGCGGCTGGGTGACCGACAGACCCTGCCCCTTGAGCAGCTCCAGTGTGTTATCAAAGATGTTGCCACTTTCCCCCCCTGCCAGCGGCAGCAGCAGCTGACCGCCCAGGTGGTAGAACAGCAGGCCCATGCCGATGAGGAAGCCCGCATCACCGACGCGGTTCATCACGAAAGCTTTCTTGCTGGCCTGCTGCGGACCTTTCTTTTCAAACCAGAAGCCGATGAGCAGGTAGCTCGTCAGGCCCACCAGTTCCCAGAAGACCATGAGCATGATCAGCGAGTTGGCCGCCACGATGCCCAGCATCGAGAAGGTGAACCACGACAGGTAGACGAAGAAGCGGTTGAAGCGTTTGTCCCCGGCCATGTAGCCCATGGCGTAGAGGTGGACGAGGGTGGAAATGAGGGTGACCATCGTCATCATGAGGATGGTCAGGCTGTCTGCCATCACGCCCAGATAGAGCCAGCCGGCCTGTGTTCCGGGGATGGGAATCCATGGAATATTCCAGACCACCGGCCCCTGCCCCGGCGTGTTGATCCAGAGGTAGGAAGCCGCTGAGCAGGCAATGAAAGCCAGCGCCATGACGCCGGTGGTGATCCAGCCAGCGGTCCGGTTCATCTCCCGGGGTAGCACCAGTGCCAGCATCGAGCTGGCCAGCGGAGCCAGCAGGGCCAGAACCAGCAGCCAGAGGATCTGATCGGAAGGACTCATGAGACTCTCTTATCGCGCCTCAGCTGCCGCTGATTTCGTCGGCGCGTTCCACGTCAATGGAGTTGAAGTTGTTGTAGTAGTTCAGGAAGATCGCCAGCGCCACCGCAGCCTCGGCCGCGGCCAGCACGATGATGAAAACCGCAAACATCTGCCCGTCAATGGCTGGCGTGCCTTCCCCCGAAGCCCGGACAGGCCAGGCATAGCGATTGAAGGCCACCAGATTGATGGCCGCAGCGTTGAGGATCAGTTCCACACCCATGAGGATGGCGATGGCGTTACGCTTGGTCAGCAGCGTGGCCACGCCGGCGCCGGCCAGCAGGAATGACAGCACCAGGAAATGCGTCAGGCCGATGTTGAACAAGGCGTCTTGAACCATAATCAAACCATCCTTCGACCGACGCCCACACAGCGCAGGCCGATGTATCACAAGGGCCTGCGTCGAGCGATGAAAGCCGCTCCGACCATCACCACCAGCAGCAGTACCGCTGCAATTTCAAACGGCGCCAGATACTGCCCCAGCAGCCCCTTACCAATCAATTCCACATGCCCGTAAGCACCGACCTGCGAGGAATGCGACTGGCCTGTCACCACCCCCGCGTCATGCAGCGGCGTGTTGAGCATTGCCAGGGTCAGACCTGCAGCCAGCAGCAGTCCCATCGCCGTGCCCATCACTTTTTCCAGCAGGCGGGTTCGCAGCTGCATGAATGGGTTCTTACTGGTGAGCATCACGCCAAAGATGATCAGAATCAGTGTGCCACCGGCGTAGACAATGAGCTGGACAGCCGCGAGAAATTCAGCGTCGAGCATGAAATAAACCGCTGCTGCCCCGCCAAGGGTCATCAGCAGGTAGACACTCATGCGCACCAGATTCTGGCTGAACACCACGGCCCAGGCGCTGAAAAGAATGACTGCGGCGAATAAGTAGAAAAGAACAGGAGCGACTGGCGCCAACGAGAGCGATTGAGCTTGTTGTGCGAGGATCAACACGAAATACACCCTGCTCAGGCGCCTGCAAGGCAGGCATGGCCATGAGAATACCGGTGGTCTGCGGACGGGTCAAACCCGTAAACAACGCTATTCCAGCATCATATATGCATACCTTAGCACATATGATCCCGGACAATCGCTCCAGTGTCCCCGGAATTCTTCGTCAGGCGGAAATTACATCGCCATGCCGATGATGGTGGCTTCAAACACCAGCGTGCCACGCACCAGGCCCTGACCGGCGCAGGTCCAGCGACGACGGCGGAATTCAATTTCATGGCCGATGATATAGAGCCTGTCGCCGGGCACCACCTGGCTGCGGAACTTGACGTTCTCACAGCCCACAAAGCCCATGAAGCCTTCATTTTCCATGCGGTTGAGCGAAAGGTAGCTGGCCAGCTGGGCGGCGGCTTCAAGCATCAGCACGCCGGGAAACAGTGGGCGACCGGGAATGTGGCCCGGAACCCAGAACTCATCTTCCTTGATATCGCGATAGGCCACCGCTTCGGTGAAGCCAGGATCGTGATACACAATGGCGTCGAGCATACGCATGCAACCGCGATGCGGATTGACGCGTTCAATTTCTTCCGGGCCATGCATGACCTGGTTCATGTCGATACGGGACAGATCGATAAGCAGACTCGGAACCATGCTACCTCGGCTCAATCTGATGCCAGCAATTGGCAACGCTGGCGGATTGTGAAGCGGAATAACCCAGCCGGGCAACTTGCCCGGTCGACCTCTGGGGAAACCACACCGCGGGCCCATGTCAGGATCAGCCCATCATCGGCTGCGACCACGCGGGGGGCGGCATTATAACCTGATTGACGGAATCACGTGGGCAGGATTACTGCGCCGAACCGCCTTCTTCTTCGCGATTCTCAAGCACTTTCACACGCAGTTCCTGGGCGGCGTTCTTGATGTCCTGCATGGCCTTGCGCACGCGTGTACCAGCAGCTTTGTTGCCACCCGCAGCTTTGCGGACATCCTCTTCCACTTCCGCCACCTGACGCTTGAGCTGTTCATAGGCTTCTAGCATGACTCAATCCTCCTTGCTGAGTGATTCACCGCGGGGCCTGTGTCTGATAGACACCTGCTCCGCTCTATTGCCCGATAAGACTACCCGCCTGGGGTCATAGTGGCAATGCGGAATATAAATCGCGGGTTAGCCCATGCATGCAATACGTGGGCTTTGAGTGAACGGGAGGGTATCGCCCCTTCCCCGTCCGGAAAACTTCAGGGCCAGTCGCTAGAATGGAATCATGAGCCTCACCAGCGAAAAGTCGTACCTCCTGCAGCGCCCGGAAGGCGCCGATCTCGACGACACCATTCAGGCCGACGTGAATACCGAGGAAATGCTCATCAACATGGGCCCGCAGCACCCCTCTACCCATGGCGTGCTGCGTATCGTCCTGCGGACCGACGGTGAAATGGTTCTCGAAGCCGTCCCCCACATCGGCTACCTTCACCGCTGCGCCGAGAAGATCGGCGAGAGTGTGGCCTACTACCAGTACATTCCCTATACCGACCGCATGGACTATCTGGCGGGGATGAATGAAAACTGGACGTACTGTCTGGCCACGGAAAGGCTCATCGGGCTGGAACTGCCTCGCAAAGCCGAGCTGATCCGCATCATCATGGGCGAGCTCAGCCGCATTGCTTCACACCTGGTTTCCTTTGGTACCTACGGGCTGGACATGGGGGCATTCACCCCCTTCCTCTACGCCTTCCGCGAACGCGAATACATTCTCGACCTTTTCGAAATGGTCTGCGGCGCCCGCCTGACACACAGCTTCTTCACCATCGGCGGCTCGATTCACGATCTGCCCGAAGGCTGCACCGACAAGATCATCGAGTTCCTGGATTACTTCGAACCCAAGATCCGCGAATACAACGATCTGCTGACGCACAACATTATCTTCATCAAGCGCACGGCCAACGTCGGCGTTATCAGTCAGCAGCTTTGTACGGAATATGCCCTCACAGGTCCTGTCATCCGAGGCAGCGGCATTCCCTACGACCTTCGCCGCGATAAGCCTTACGGCCTGTATCCGGAGATGGATTTCGACGTCATCGTGGGCAAGGGCAAGATGGGTGCGCTGGGCGACTGCTGGGACCGCTACATCGTCCGCATGGGCGAAATGGAGCAGAGCTGCAAAATCATCCGCCAGGCCATCAAGATGTTCCCCACGCATGGTCAGGGCAAAGACTACCGCCTGAAGGTGGCCCGCAACTACAAGCCTGCTGCAGGCGAAGTGTATGTTGAAACGGAAAATCCCCGCGGCGTACTGGGCTTCTTCCTTGAAAGCCAGGGGGCCACATCGCCCTACCGCTGCAAAGCCCGCGCGGCGACGTTCTGTAATCTCTCGGTCCTGCCTGAAATCGCTCGCGATGTGCTGCTGGGCGATATCCCGGCCATCATCGGCTCTATCGATATCGTCATGGGACAGGTAGACCGCTGATGTCGCAGGCTCCCGTCGACCCCACGCCCGATCCGACTGAGGATGCACTGGATGCGGCGACTCTCGCGTCCAGACGTCGATCGCA